>Ga0105164_10000264_pt1 | contig 39115 bp, 38 predicted proteins | sample VDWuncwatermetaG_FD_89674 | JGI IMG/M metagenome (GOLD analysis project Ga0105164, IMG submission 89674) | Wastewater microbial communities from Netherlands to study Microbial Dark Matter (Phase II) - VDW unchlorinated drinking water | ecosystem: Environmental > Aquatic > Freshwater > Drinking...
CCCGCCATACTCAACACCGTCAAAGGCTCGCCCAACACTGGCACGGCTGCTAAAGCTGACAAGCCCGGCACAATGGCCATGAGCAGTGCCACCGTTTGCCCACCCAAACTCCGCACCGCAAAGGTGTACAACATCATCGCCACAAACACGACTAATGCCCCTTGATAAATGGCCTGCATGGCAATTTCTGCAACAGGGGCTTGGGCTAATGTGCTGGGCAAAAACAGCCCCCACACCGGCAAATATAAAACCGCGCTGCCCAAGGTGACACTGACGGCGGCGGTAAGGGGTGTCACCGGATAACGCCGCAACAGCAACGTAAACACCGCCCACGAAAACGAGCCGCATAAAAATAAACCGTCGCCCAGTAGTTGCAAATTGGTTAATTGCGCGCCTTGTGAAAACGTGTCGGCAGCGGTGAGGGTGATACCGATAAAAACCAAGATAAGTGCGATGCGTTGTGCGGGTGAGGGTTGCTGTCGCAGCCATAACCAAGCGATGAGTGCCGTGGCAAAGGGTAATGCGCCTGGCAGCAACACGGCGGCGTGTGCCGCAGGCGCTAGGCGGAATGCGGCATACACGGCGATGGCGTACCCTACCCCACCGAATATCGAAAATAATAAAATCACTTTATAGGGCGGCAAAGTCACGCGCGATAAAAAAATCAGCGCGATCAATGCGCCCACGCCAAAGCGTAACGCGGTGACATCCCAGCCCGTTAACACGCCCTTGCCGCCATAGCGCGAGACCAGTATGAAACCCGTCCAAATGCAGATGGTGAAAAATACCGCGATCAATCCTGCGCGGGGTGAATTGGGTTGGCTCATGTGGAGAGTGGGTTAACCATTTTGATTGAGTCGCGCAGGGCTGGAAGGTACGCCAAAGATTGACATGATAAAGACTGGCGTGATTTATTCAAATATTTGCAGCGTAGGCGCAGATAAACCCGCCGAGCGTTTTCCCCTCAGGTTAAAATACCCGCATGTTACGCCTCTCCGAAATAAAACTCCCGCTCGACCATACCGATGACGCACTCAGGGCTGCAATCCTAAAGAGATTGGGCATTTCATCCGATGAGTTGATTGGCTATTCCATTTTTCGGCGCGGCTTTGATGCGCGCAAATTGTCTGCGATCCAGTTTGTTTATACGTTGGAGGTGGCGGTTAAAAATGAAGCTGCGTTATTGCAAAAAAATATTCCGCATGTCATTACCGCGCCCGATACGACTTATCATTTTGTTGCACACGCCCCCAAAAATTTAACACTGCGCCCTATCGTGATTGGCACCGGGCCATGCGGATTGTTTGCGGGTTTGATTTTAGCGCAAATGGGATTTCGTCCGATTATTTTAGAGCGCGGAAAAAGTGTACGCGAGCGCACCAAAGATACCTTCGGTTTGTGGCGGCAGGGCGTGCTAAACCCAGAGTCCAACGTGCAGTTTGGCGAAGGTGGCGCGGGCACATTTTCGGATGGCAAGTTGCATAGTCAGATTAAAGACCCCAAACATTACGGGCGCAAAGTGCTGACTGAGTTTGTTAAAGCGGGTGCGCCGCCAGAAATTTTATACGTGAGCAAGCCGCATATCGGCACCTTTCGCTTGGTCGGTGTGGTGGAAACCATGCGCGCCACGATTGAGTCTCTAGGTGGTGAAATTCGTTTTCAAAGCAAGGTGGCCGACCTCGTAATCGACGCGGGCAACGTGCGTGGCGTGGTACTGGCGAGTGGTGAACACATCGCCAGCAATCATGTAGTGCTGGCTGTTGGCCATAGCGCGCGCGACACCTTTGAAATGCTGCATCAACGTGGCGTGTATATGGAGGCGAAACCGTTTTCGATCGGCTTTCGCATCGAGCATCCGCAATCATTAATCGACCGCGCGCGCTTCGGCAAAAATGCCGGACATCCCGCGCTCGGCGCGGCAGATTACAAGTTGGTGCATCACGCCAGCAACGGCCGCTCGGTGTACAGTTTTTGCATGTGCCCCGGCGGCACAGTAGTGGCGGCGACATCCGAGATTGGCCGCGTGGTGACCAACGGCATGAGCCAGTATTCGCGCAACGAACGCAATGCCAACAGCGGCATTGTGGTCGGCATCACGCCTGCCGATTACACGCCAGAATATTTAAATAATCGCCAAGAAAAACGAGCACGCCATGCGGGCGACCCGCTGGCGGGCATGGTTTTTCAGCGGTATTGGGAAGAACGCGCCTTTCATCTGGGCGGCGAAAATTATTGCGCGCCCGGGCAACTGGTTGGTGATTTTTTAACAGGAAAATCTTCCACTGCGTTTGGCAGCGTACAACCTTCTTACACGCCCGGCGTACATCTCACCGACCTCGCCAGCGCGCTACCGGATTACGCCATCGCCGCCATGCGCGAAGCGATTCCGATACTCGACAAACAACTCAAAGGCTTTGCGCTGCACGATGCCGTGCTCACTGGCACCGAGACCCGCACCTCTTCCCCCGTGCGCATTAAGCGCGGTGAAGATTTCACCAGCATCAACACGCAGGGGCTGTATCCGGCAGGAGAAGGTGCGGGCTACGCGGGCGGCATTTTATCCGCTGCAGTGGATGGCATCGAAGTGGCCGAAGCGGTGGCGCGCAATATGGTTTTGCGGTGAGCACGCCCACGCACTTTGACGTCATTATTATCGGCGCGGGTGCGGCGGGCATGATGGCCGCTGGCATTGCCGGGCAGCGCGGGCGGCGCGTGTTGCTGATCGACCATTACCCTAAGCTGGGCGAGAAGATCCGCATTTCCGGTGGCGGACGTTGTAATTTCACTAACCTTCATGCCAAGCCGGAAAATTTTATTTCGCAGAATCCGCATTTCTGCCGCTCGGCATTGGCACGTTATACGCCACAGGATTTCATCAAGCTGGTAGCGCAACATAAAATTAAATATCACGAAAAAACCTTGGGGCAACTTTTTTGCGATAACAGCGCGACCGAGATTATTCAAATGCTAAAAGTTGAATGTGATCGCGGCCACGTGCAATGGAAAATGCCGTGCGCGGTGATTCGCATCGAGCACGGTGATCACACTTACACTGTGCATACCGAACAAGGCACAGTCACTGCGAATAATTTAATTATCGCCACGGGTGGCTTGTCTGTGCCAAAAATTGGCGCGACGCCGTTTGGTTATAAAGTGGCGGAGCAATTTGGTTTGAGCATCGTGCCGCCGCGTCCGGCATTGGTGCCGCTGAGCTTTGATGTGGACGTGCTGGCACATTTCGGCGATTTATCGGGGCTGTCGTTAGAGGCCGAAGTGCGTTGCAATGACGGCACATTTCGCGAGGCGATATTGCTCACCCATCGCGGTTTATCGGGCCCGGCGATTTTGCAGATTTCATCGTATTGGCAAAATGGTTGGGCGAAGCATCCCATCCATATCAATTTATTGCCGGATGCCAAGCAAGTGACTTGGTTACTCGCACAACGTCATGAAAAAATGCAATTCAATAATGTGTTGGCGGAAATTTTGCCCAAGCGTTTTGCAGAAGCATGGTGCACAATGCATCGCCTAAATAAACCCAATAATACATTCACCGATAAAGCTTATGCTGCTGCCCTCGTCGCGCTGCAAGACTGGCAGATCAAGCCTTCTGGCACCCTGGGCTATAACAAGGCCGAGGTCACTTTAGGCGGTGTGGACACGCGCAACCTCTCCTCTAAAACCATGGCGGCAAACAAAGTGCCAGGACTTTATTTCATCGGCGAGGTGGTCGATGTCACCGGACACTTGGGCGGATTTAATTTCCAGTGGGCATGGGCTTCTGGGTTTGCGGCGGGGCAGTCTGTTTGAAAAACGATGGCATAAATGTAAACTTAAATTCAACTCAATGACAGATGCCGCGTCGCTAGATATACTGCCGCTCGTAAAACGATACAACATCCTCATTCGTAATAAAAATTCCACCTAACCTTATCAGGAGAAACCTCAAATGAACCATAAAATTACTACGCTTTTTTTATCCGTCATTTTTTTAATTCCCTTGAGTGTTTCTTCAGCACAGGCCGCGCTAAATAATTCCCCCGCCAATTTACCCGCGCTGGGTTTATCTGAAGCACCCCTCTCAGAGCAAGCACCCGCAACGGTTGCAGCGGCAGTGGATCATATTAACCCCCTGCGTTTTTTGGTGGGATTTGGCTTAACTTTTGGTGGCGATAATTTAGTTACGGCACGCTACACAGATGGCACAACGGATACAGTCGAAGCGGGCGGGGGCTATATGATTTATGCCGGAGCGGAATATCGCTTGAATGAAAGCGTCTCCCTACAGGCCACGCTGGGGTATCACAATGACAGCATTAAAGCCCAAAATGGGGAGGCTTCATTTAGCCGCGTGCCCTTAGAGTTGATGGGCTATTTTCACGCGAATGATGCGATTCGCTTGGGTGCGGGCACACGTTTTGTAAACAGCCCTAAATTGACTGCGTCAGGTGGCGTACCACCCCTCAATATCAATCAATCATTTGATCGCACCATCGGTTTGGTCATCGAAGGCGAGTGGTTGATCGGCCCCCAGTTTGGCCTCAAACTGCGCAATGTTAGCGAAAAATATAAAGCCCAAGGTTTTTCTGGGACGGCGAATGGAAACCACGTTGGCATCATGGGTAATTTTTATTTTTAAGATTTATGTTCTCTTTTTAGGGATGCCCCTAAATTAAACAATGGTAAATGAAATAATGGCGCGCCCTACACCCGACTGGTGTAGGATGAACGCGCTTTCAGCCCCGCTCGGCCACAGCCGAATCTTCAGCTACGCGAAACACAAACCGAATCACCCTCAATCCAGCTTCATCTGCCCGTTCTCATTTTGGAATCAAAAAATATTATGACCATCCCCTCTGCATCTATTGCAACACCCACATTTGCCACACCCTCATTTTCAACCTTGGGCTTGTCCGACGAAATTTTGCGCGCCGTCACCGAGCGCGGCTACACCACGCCCACCCCCATACAAGCGCAAGCGATTCCCGCCGTCCTGTCTGGCGGTGATTTGCTGGCTGGCGCACAAACTGGCACGGGCAAAACGGCGGGCTTTACGCTGCCTATTTTGCATAGACTATCGCAGCAAATTTCTACCGCACCGACGACCAGCCGTGCGCCCATACGTGCGCTGGTGCTGGTTCCCACGCGTGAATTAGCCGTGCAGGTTGAAGAGAGCGTGCGTGACTACGGCAAATATGTGAAGCTACATTCGATGATGATGATAGGTGGCGTAAATATCAATCCGCAAATCACTCGCCTGAAAAGCCGCGTGGATATTTTGGTGGCAACGCCAGGTCGGCTGCTCGATCACGTGCAGCAAAAAACGGTCGATATTTCTAAGGTGGAAATTTTGGTGTTGGATGAAGCTGATCGTATGCTCGACATGGGCTTTATTCGCGACATTAAAAAGATACTCGCACTGCTGCCCAAGACGCGGCAAAATTTATTGTTCTCAGCGACGTTCTCAGATGAAATTAAATTGCTGGCCGATACGCTGCTGAATAATCCCGCCATGATCGAAGTGGCGCGACGCAACGCCACCGCTGAAAGTGTCAGCCACATGGTGCATCCGGTGGATCGCGCGCGCAAACCGCAATTGCTGGCGCACCTCATCAAACAACATAACTGGTCACAGGTGTTAGTGTTTACGCGCACCAAACATGGCGCAAATAAATTAGCTGAATTTCTCAACAAAGAAGGCATCACTTCGCTGGCGATACATGGCAATAAAAGTCAATCGGCACGCACGCGTGCGCTAGCCGAATTTAAAACAGGCGACCTGCAAGTGCTGGTGGCCACCGACATTGCCGCGCGCGGTATCGACATCAGCGACTTGCCGCATGTGGTAAATTTTGAATTGCCCAATGTCGCCGAAGATTACGTGCATCGCATTGGCCGCACCGGGCGCGCGGGTGCTACTGGCGACGCGGTGTCCTTGGTGTGTGTGGATGAGTTGAAATTATTGGCGGGTATTGAGCGGCTCATCAAGCGTGACATTCCCAGCGAAATTATCACGGGCTACACGCCCGACCCCAGCATTAAAGCGGAGCCGATTATTAATGGCCGCAGCAGCCAAGCCGGGCAACGTGGCCGGCAACTTACCGCGCCGCGCGCAGGGGGAAATAGAACGAGCCAACCTGCTGGCAAACCCCCTGCCGGGAAACCACCCAGCGGAAAACCCGCTATTAGAAAGCCTGCGGGCGCAGTGCCTGCGCTGCATCGTTCGGGTGGGCGTGGGCGATAGTCACTCTGGCTATCAATTTATTCCATCATAAAAACTAAAGAATTCTCCATGTCAGCCGTAATATTAAAACGTAGCCTGGCCGCTAGAAGCTAGGCACTTACTCCACTGGGCATCAGACATGAGTACTACAGCGACAGTCCGAGCAATTATTGTTGATAGCTCCGCGCTCATGCGAGCAACCCTCAGCAATCTGCTGCACTCAGCCAACATCGAAGTGGCTGGGCAACTACCAGACGGAAAAAGATTATTAGATGCCATTGACCGCCTACGGCCACAAATTATTTGCTTGGCTTACCAATTGCCGGAGGTAAACGGGCTAGCGTTGCTTCAATCTGTCGTCGCAGTCCACCCGCATATTCCAGTGGTAATTCTCTCTGAAGAGCAAGACCCACAGTTGCAAAGTGCTGCCGATCAAGCGGGTGCGGCGGGCTTTATTACCAAACCTTTTTCGCAAGTCCAAGTGTTGCGAGTGGTACAAGACATCGTTCAAGCACGCCATTTTTTGGCGCATCAACCGCAGCATCTACCCATCAACGCAAATATGTTGATCGAGCCAAAAACGGCCCTCATCGCCGACGACAGCAAAACCATGCGCGAGCTGCTCACAGTAATTTTATCCAGACTCAATATTAATGTGCTGTCGCAAGCGCATAACGGCGCGCAAGCAGTCGAGTTGGCAGCACAACATCAACCCGATTTAATTTGTTTGGATGTGGACATGCCGATTATGAATGGCCTAGATGCGCTGCGCGCCATCCGCCAAAAAAATCCATTGACCAAGGTGATGATGATTACCGGCAACGCCCATCGCGAAACCGTAGTCAATGCGACACAACTAGGCATTGTGGGGTTTATCCTTAAACCATTTGATCCGCTCAAAGTAAGTGAGGCGGTGACGAAAGTGCTGAGGGGTTAGTGCAAAATGTGTATGCCGTGAAGATAGCCTTGATATTCAGGCAATCTCTGCCACCACTGGCGTATGGTCGGAGGCGCGCTCCAGTTTGCGCGGGGCTTTGTCGATGTGGCACGCGCTGCATTGTAAATCCGCGCTGATCAAAATATGGTCGATGCGTAAACCGTGGTTGCGGCGAAATGCCATCATGCGGTAGTCCCACCAAGAGAATGATTTTTCGGGTTGCTCAAATAATCTAAAAGTGTCGCGCAAGCCCAATTTTTCCAGCGCGTGAAACATGGCGCGCTCCGGTTCGCTCACCAACACATTGCCCACCCATGCAGCGGGGTCATGCACATCGCGGTCTTCTGGCGCGATATTTAAATCGCCCAATAAAACTAATTTTGGATAGCGCACCAATTCTTCTTTGAGCCACTCGGTTAACGCAGCCAGCCACGCTAATTTGTATTGATATTTGTCCGAATCAATACTCTGCCCATTCGGCACGTATACGCAGACCACGCGCACGCCATCTAGTGTTGCAGCAACTACACGCTTTTGTTCATCGACAAAATTGGGGAGGTTAATCACCACCTCTTGCGGGGGTAATTTGCTGATAATCGCCACGCCGTTATAAGTTTTTTGCCCGACAAAGGCGGCTTGATAACCCGCCTGCTGCAATGCTTCTAACGGGAATTTTTTGTCTTCTTGTTTGAGTTCCTGCAAGCACAGCACATCGGGTTGATTGGCAGCCAACCAATCCAATACATGCGGCAGGCGCACGTTAAGCGAGTTCACATTCCAAGTGGCAATTTTCATTCTTCGGCAGAATTTACAGCAGCAGGAGGCGGTGCAAGCGGAGGAGGCAGTGCGCGATACGGCGCATCTTTAGGGTAGCCTGCGGTGCTGAGCGCGCTGTGCCACGCCTCATCTAAAAACCCGTTTACATAATTTTTGCCCACTGCCAGCACGGGCACAACATCGCTACCCGTTAACTTTTTGAACGCCTCAATATCCTCTTTGGTTTGCAGATTTTTTTCGGTGAATGGGATGCCGCGCTTTTTCAGCAGGCCGCGCCCTTGGCTACACGCATCGCCGCAGCCATTGCCGACATACAAGGTCACGGGGAAATTTTCTTGTGCGTAGCGCGTGGCGAAAGGGAGGTCATCATTCGACGAAGTCGCATCCGAAATATTTTTATTTTTGACCTCAACCGCGTCCGCTGGCGGCGTGTCACCGTAATGCACCTTGCCAGATTTATCCACCCAACGATATCGCTCGGCAGCCTGTACGGCTGAACACATAAACATCGCGCAGATGAGCGAGATTATAAAATATTTCATGTTTCTCTCTTCTTAAAAAAACAGAATTTTATTGCGCTTGTTGCTCTACATCTTGCTTAAGTTGCTCAGCATTTTTGTTTAACCCTTGCTCCACGCCCTTAGCTTTTTCCAGCACCGCACGTTCTTGTTCAAATAATTGAGTCGTCTCTGTCTTCGGCGTGGGCGTTAATGGCACAGGCTTTTCGCCGCAACCTACCAGCACGCAAGCCATCATAATAAAGGTACTTACGGCCAGAAAACTTTGTATTTGTTTGGTATCAGAAATATTTTGCATGACTTTTTCTCCTGATTAAACCCATAAATTTTAGCTACACTTCTATCAAGCCATTATGCCGCAATAGCGCGTCGATGCTCGGCTCTCGGCCACGGAATGCGGCAAAAGATTGCATCGCATCACGGCTGCCCCCCACCGCCAAAATCTCGGCACGAAAGCGCGCACCGACATCTGGGTTCAACACACCATTTTCTTCAAACAAGCTGTACGCATCGGCAGACAACACCTCCGCCCATTTGTAGCTGTAATATCCAGCTGCGTAACCACCCGCAAAAATATGCGAGAAGCTGTGTGGGAATCGTTGAAATGCGGGCGGGATCAACACCGCCACTTCGGCGCGCACTTCGTCGAGTAATTGCAATATTGTTTTTCCACCCCCCGCTTCAAAATTGCTGTGCATCAACATATCAAACAACGAAAATTCGATTTGGCGCAGCGTTTGCAAACCGCTCTGAAAATTCTTCGCGGCCAGCATTTTATCGAACAGCGCACGGGGTAATGCCACACCGGTTTCCACATGCCGGGTCATACCTTGCAACACCGCCCACTCCCAGCAAAAATTCTCCATAAACTGGCTGGGCAACTCGACCGCATCCCACTCCACGCCGTTGATGCCAGACACGGCCAGGTCTTCCACTTCGGTAAGCAGATGATGCAAGCCGTGGCCGAATTCGTGAAACAGCGTAATCACTTCGTCATGGGTGAACACCGCAGGCTTTCCTCCCACCGGTGCAGAAAAATTGCAGTTCAAATAGGCGACTGGTGTTTGTATAACACTGGGCGTTTGTATGCCAGCAGCAAGGCGGCGACGCGCGATCACATCGTCCATCCACGCGCCACCGCGCTTACTGTTGCGCGCATACAGGTCCAAATAAAACTGGCCAACCAAATTATTTTGTCGATTGCGAATATCGAAAAAACGCACATCCTCGTGCCAAACGGGCGCGTTAGAAACCTTTATTTCCAAGCCATACAGCGTCTCTATTAATTTGAACATGCCGGACAACACCGCATCTTCAGGGAAATATTCTTTCACCTCTTGCTCGGAAAATGCGTAGCGTTGCTCGCGCAATTTTTCGCTGACATAACCGACATCCCACGCTTGCAATGATTGCAAGCCCAATTCGGTACGGGCAAAAGCGCGCAACTCGGTTAAATCTTTATCCGCAAAAGGCCGTGCGCGTTGTGCCAGCTCGCGCATGAATTCCAACACCAGTTGCGGCGAATCAGCCATCTTGCTGGCCAGTGATAATTCGCCAAAATTAGCAAAGCCCAACAGCCGCGCTTCCTCACCGCGCAGCTTGACGATCTCCTCCATCAGCGGCGTATTATCTAACGCGGGCTTACCGAATTCGCTGGCGCGCGTGGCGTAAGCGCGGTACATTTTTTCACGCAATGCGCGGTTATCGGCAAACTGCATAATAGGCATGTACGACGGCGCCTTTAAAGTGAACAGCCATCCGCTTTTATCCGCAGCTTGGGTAGTTTGGTTAGATTGGGCAGCCTCCTGCGCCGCTTGCAGGGCATCTTCCGGCAAGCCGCTCAACTCGTTTTTATCGGTAATGAGCAACGTGAAGTCGTTCGTTGCATCCAACAAATTATCGGAAAAGCGCGAAGATAATTCCGACAACCGTTCCTGAATTTCCAAATAGCGCGCCTTCTTATCATCTGACAATTCCGCACCGCCCAGACGAAAATCGCGCAACTCGTTCTCGATAATTTTTTTGCGCGCCGCGCTCAAACTCGCATATTCAGGGCTGTTCCGCAGCACCTTGAATTTATCAAATAAAGCCAGATTTTGCCCCAGTTCCGCGTAATACTGCGTGATGACAGGCAAGGTCGTGTTGTATGCCTCACGCAATTCTGGGCTATTCATCACCGCATTCAAATGCCCGACCGGCCCCCACGCGCGCGACAAATGCTCATTCGCATCTTCCATCGGCACAACAAAATTCTGCCAAGTGGGCTGTGCACTATCGGCCAATAATTTTTCAATTAACTGGCGATTTTCTGCCAGCAATTGTCCAATCGCGGGCGCAACGTGTTCGGGTTCGATCTCGGTAAAACGCGGTAGACCTGAAAAATTTAATAGTGGGTTCATAAATGAGTTGGGGATAAGTATTTCGATGGAAAATCAGACTGTCGCATTTTACTACGAAATATTCTGGTAATCGTCCAGCGCGTGCAGGTCGCCAAATGCTGGCGCGATTAAATTGAGAGGTACGCGGAACGCCTTTAATTTTTAGTTTGAAGGCCTCCCGCTGACGATAGGTCGCGCGATATATTTGGCAGGCACTGTGGCAATAGACAAGTGGAAGGGCAACAACTAAGGGGGTTAACGCAATTTTTTCTTAGCTGGCGACTTGCTTGCGGCTTTTGCCGGCTGGGTTTGAGCAAAAGTAAGGATCACCTCGCGTACAACCTTGCGTTGCAGAGCTGGCATGTTGAGATACGCCTCGATAACCTCGCGCTCCTGATGACTGATTCCTTCATCCCATTTCTTTTGTTTTGCGCGTATGGTCTTCACCGCCTGTTCACCGAAACGCAGGATGTGCGGTTCTACTTCTAGCCAGTCAGCTAAGACCTGCAACTTTTCCTGCGATGGAATTGCTTCGCCGCGCAGCCAGCGGCGTACAGCCTGCACGGTTACGGACTGACCCCAATAGCGCGTGTTAAATTCGCGTTCAAGCACAATGGGGCGCACGGGATAACCGGCATCTTCGATTGCTTTACGCAATCTTTGACTAAATTCAGCTTTTTCGTCCATGAACAGAAAGTAAGTTTTCTAGCTTCATAAATGAAACTTCCTGTTCATTTCAATATAAACTTCGTGTTCATTATTAACTGAACACGAAGTTATGGCTAAAAGTCTGCTGGAACAACCTCCAGAAATTGTCGCCACTGGCCACAAGGAACCCATACGCAACTTTGATGCGCCATTAGTTTTTTCCTTCTTCTCTGGCGCAGGATTTTTGGATTTAGGTTTTGAGAAAGCGGGCTATGAAATTGGCTATGTCAATGAAGTCCACAAGCCGTTTCTCGATGCCTACAAACATTCCAGACGAAAAATGGATACGCCGCAGCCGGCCCACGGGTACTTTGAAGGCGATATTGAAAACTGCTTTTCCGGCACGGAAGCGAAACGCCTAAGCGGTTTGGTCAACGCAGCAAAAAAGGGGAAACGGCTTGTTGGCTTCATCGGAGGCCCACCATGCCCAGATTTTTCCATCGGAGGAAAAAATCGCGGACAGTATGGTGAGAACGGCAAATTATCCAAAATCTACATTGATCTAATCTGCGAACAGAAACCCGATTTCTTCGTTTTCGAAAATGTAAAAGGATTGTATCGTACTGCAAGGCACAGGCAGTTTTTCGATGGTCTTAAACACCAACTTGATGAAGCAGGCTATAGCTGTACAGAGCGACTAATCAATGCGATTGAATATGGCGCGCCACAAGACCGCGAACGCATCATTCTTTTTGGTGTTCGCCAGCCGCAAGCCAAAAAGAATCTGCCCAAATTCAATTGGCTTTCTCATACGTTGCACCCCGAAGGTAAAGCATTAAGTTACCCGTGGCCTAATGCGCAACCCATCGCAATAAAACGCCCTCAACCAAAGCGAATCCCTGCGGAATTGACTATTCAGCATTGGTTTGAAAAGAACGATGTCGAACATCATCCAAACGCACTTCACCAATTCAAGCCCAGAGCTGGCCTAGCAAAATTTGAAACCGTGCAGGAGGGCGACGACAGCAAGAAGTCGTATAAGCGTCTGCACCGCTGGCGTTACTCCCCTACTGCCGCTTACGGAAACAATGAAGTGCATATCCATCCGTATCTGCCACGCCGTATCTCTGTAGCAGAAGCATTGGCAATTCAATCATTGCCTAAGGAGTTTGAGCTTCCGTCGGATATGACCCTAAGCAATATGTTCAAGACAGTTGGCAATGGCGTACCGTTTTTGGCGGCGTACGGTCTTGCACTGACCATACTGAATTTCTTAAAAGGAGTAGGCAAATGAAATTAACTGCGAGTAACATTGTTAAGGCAATAACTAATCTTCCAAAAGACCAGTGGTTCGAATATATCAGCGAAAAATCCAGCACTAAGGTTAAAGTCGTAAGCGCAACCAAACCTGAAGGTCCGATAAGCATCAAACGGTATAAACCAGCGAAGGAAAGCGCGGCAGCGGCTAAGGAAACGTCTATTTCGGTACAGATGATTTGGCGCATTGCAAATGCGTTTCAGGAAAATATACCAATCAATTTTGATCGCGTTCTCGGCGCAAGCTACAACACCCGATCCGCACTGGAAGCACTAATGGCACATACGCCAGAATTTTATTGGTGTACGCCAGGCCGCATAGAGTTGGCAAATTCAACCCAAGAAATTAAAGCCGGGCATAAACACCTTGTGTGGAGGCCGAATGCCCCGCACAAAAATGGGGTGCTGGAGAAATTCAAAACAGGCCTTGTGATTTCCGAGATTCCATCAGCAAATGCAATTTATGAGGCATTGCAAATACCCAGCGTCATTGCGCAAGGAATTACTGACATCAATGTCCAGAGACGGCATCTGCAAATTCAGATTGCCTTGGTTTCCATCGGGCATCAACTGGGATTTAGAACATGGGTTGCGCGCAACGACCAAGGAATTACATACGGCGATAAGAAGGTTGGCGAGCTTGACGGTATTGTAGTGAGCCTTAAGAATGAGAATTTATTGAAGGCATGGGATGATGCCGTCAAAGCCGCTACTCACATAGATTGCATCTGGTTCAGAAACGGGAAATTCATGCCTGCCGTAATGGAAGTTGAGCACAGTACTGGCGTTGTTACCGGACTGGCGCGAATGAAAAGACTAAAAGATCAACTGCCACAGTTTCAAACCAGGTGGGTCATCGTTGCTCCTGATGAAGACAGGAGCAAGGTTTTAAAAGAAGCCAATGAGCCACAGTTCCATGATCTAAAAATCTTATTTTTCCCTTATTCAGCAGTTGATGAATTGTATGCACTATGCCAAAAACGCAGGCTGACAAGTAAAGCTGTTAATGAGGAATTTCTGGATTGTTTCATGGAACCATGCTTGAGCGCCCCGCCCTCCTTACCGCTTCATTAGCCTATACGCCGCCTAATCTCGACAGAATCGTTACGCACCCCCAACCTACTCACCAACTCCCGACCCATCGCCTCGCCCAGCAACACAGGAACCGCATTTCCTATCTGGCGCATGGCTTCGCCCCACGCACCTTTGATGACGAAGTTGTCGGGAAAGGTCTGAATGCGTTTCGCTTCGCACACCGTGAAGTAGCGGACGCTGCCATCCGGGTAGCGGATCATATTTTTGCCACCAGAAATATTCTTCGCTCGCATATATGCTTTTCGAGGGTGCAATATTTACTAAACGACAACCCCCAGCAACCCAATCAGCGCGGCTATCTTAGCGCGCACTTCATCCATCTCTTCCTTAGTTGCCTTGCCTTTTGGTGTAGCTTTACGTGCGCGCCAATCAAGATTTTTAACCTGGTCGGACAACACTGCGCTACCAACACCTTGCATTTGGATGATGACTTCGAATGGGTAGCCTTTTATTTGAGTAGTCATCGGGCAGCACAGCATGGTGCTGGTTTTGTTGTTATAAGCGGAGGGGCTGAGTACAAGGGCGGGGCGGTGTCCAGCCTGTTCGTGCCCAGCTTGCGGTGAAAACTCCAACCAAACAATGTCGCCTGCGTCCGGCACAAAGCGGCGTGCCATTACCAGATTTCCTTGCCGACGGGCGCGCCCGTGTCGATGGGTTGGTGCTGATTTTTGGTGGTTATACCGCTCAGCAAATCATCCAATTTGTAAATCTTGCGGCGAACTGGCTCTATCACGATGCGCCCTTGTTCCTCGCGCACATCGACGGGCTGATCCAAGGCAACATGTGCCGCTGCCATGATAGCTGCGGGGATGCGCACCGCAGCGCTATTACCCCATTTTTTTACGATGACTTCCATGATGCGCTCCGTTTTCAATTTGACTTGCCGCAGTTTATGGGTGCGTGCACGGCGTGTCAACATTGTTTATACAGGTGGCAGGATTCAATACGCTCTGTGCAAGCCTAAGCAACCATTCAAATCACAATTTGCAATCTCAAAATTGAGGTGCTAGATTTGCGCCTTAATCCTTAATAGTAGCGGCGTGCAGCTTCGTCATTTACCCGCTGAAAAATCAGGATGTTTTGCCCCCAGGGTATTTCTGCAACAAGCTGTTGCAGAAATACGGGAGCGGCGCTGTAGGTTTCGTAAAAGCTTTTGATATACCAAAGGTTGCGCGATGAAAATCCGCTCATGTCGGGGAACTCATTATGCAGGTCGGCGGATAGCCGATCTACCACCGCGCTGCCCCACCCCAAGTCTTCTTGGCGCTCCACAATCATTTTGCCCAGCGACCAGTACAGCCCAATGAGGCTGCGATTAACCGCCAGTGCCGCACCCAAGCGGCTTTGTGCACCTGCGACTTGATATCGCGCAAGAAGTCTTGATAGCGATTGCTGGCCGGTGGTTTGATTGTGCTCATGGCTGGAACTTCATTTGATTAGTTGACGAACATGCACTTTTAAGCAATACGATAATCTTGGCGCGCACCCCATTCATTTTTTCAGTGGTTGCCTTACCGTTTAGTGTGGCTTTGCGTGCAGGCCAATCAAGTATTTGCAGATGTGGACAGCCACTAACCCCGATAAACAACCTGCCCATCAAGCAAGGTGTAGCGCACCCGGCCTTGCATTTCATAACCATTGAACGGGGTGTTTTTGCCCTGGCTTTTAAGCGCGGGTGGTTCTACTTTCCAACTTGCCTTGGGATCAAAAATACACAGGTCGGCGTGTGCGCCCACCGACAGGTGTCCCATTTTTTGTCCCAGTATTTTGGCAGGATTGATGGTGACGCGGGACAGCGCATCCAGCAGCGGCACGCGCTCTTGCTCGGCCCATTTCAGCACCAGCGGCAATAAAAGTTCTAAGCCGGTTGCACCTGCTTCTGCCTCGGCGAAGGGGAGTTGTTTGGCATCGTCGTCCACTGGTGAATGGTTAGAACAGATCGCATCTATGGTTCCATCCAGCAGCCCGGCACGCAGTCCATCTCGGTCGCGCAGGCTGCGTAGCGGCGGAATTAAATTACAGTTGGCATCAAAGTAGCCGATGTCCATTTCGGTGAGATGTAGGTGATTGATGTCCACGTCACAGGTTAGCGCCAGCCCTTCGCGTTTGGCGGCACGCAACAGTTCCACCCCAGCCGCGCTGGAGATGCGACAGATATGCAACATCACGCCCGTTTCACGAGCTAGCTGCAAAATAGTTGCCAGCGCGGTGGTTTCCGCCACGACGGGGATAGCGGGTAAACCCAATCGCGTCGCCACTTCCCCGTCGTGCGCGACACCATTTTTGGCAAGAAAACTATCTTGTGGGCGCAGCCATACGCGGTAACCAAAGGTGGCGGCGTATTGCATGGCGCGCATTAACACGCGCGTATCAATCAAGGGCGCATCCGCCTGACTAAACGCTTTGCAGCCTGCGTCCGTCAGCTCGATCATCTCGGTGAGTTCCGCGCCCTGCAAGCCGTAAGTCAATGCGCCTATCGGAAACACCCGCGCTTGATTCAACAAACGCGCACGATGCTTGAGCATTTCGACCAGTCCCGGTTCGTCCAACGGCGGATCGGTATCTGGCGGGCAGGCTAAACTCGTGACCCCGCCCGCCACCGCAGCTTGCATTTCGGATTCTAGCGTAGCCATGTATTCATAGCCCGGCTCGCGCAGGCGCGCGGCCAGATCCATCAAGCCGGGCATGACGATCAAACCGCTCGCATCAATGATCTGATCTGCCACAAAGCCGCTGGGTGCGGTGCCGATTGCCGCAATCTTTCTCGCGGCGATGAACACATCTTGCCGCGCGTCGATATTATTTTTTGGGTCGATCAGGCGACCATTTTTAATGTGGATGTTCATTATTTCTCGCTAACATTATTTGTCGCCAAATTATTTCCGCCAACTTTATTTTCCGGCCAACTTTATTTTCCGGCCAACTTTATTTTCTGGCCAAAATTATTTTCCGGCAAGAATACTCATCACCGCCATGCGTACCGCGATGCCAAATGTCACCTGCGGCAGGATGACCGACTGCGCGCCATCTGCTACGGCTGAATCAATCTCTACGCCGCGATTCATCGGGCCCGGATGCATCACAATGGCATCGCTTTTAGCTAACGCCAACTTCTCTTGAGTCAGCCCGTAATATTTAAAATATTCCTGCGCACTAGGCAACACCGCGCTTTGCATACGTTCGTTTTGCAAGCGCAACATCATCACCACGTCTACATCTTTAAGACCTTGCCGCATGTCGTGATAAACCTGCACGCCCATCTGCTCGACCATGGTCGGCAATAATGTTTTGGGTGCAATCACGCGCACTTCCGGCACACCCAGCGTGGTAAGCGCGTGTATCTGTGAGCGTGCCACGCGCGAATATAAAATGTCGCCGACTATCGCCACACGCAGATTGTGGAATTCTTTTTTATAGTGGCGGATGGTGAACATATCCAGCAGTGCTTGGGTGGGATGGGCGTGACGGCCATCACCCGCGTTAATCACATGCACTTCCGGTGCGACGTGTTGCGCGATGAAGTGTGCTGCGCCACTTTGCGCATGGCGCACCACGAACATATCGGCGTGCATCGCACATAAATTATCCACCGTATCCAGCAGCGTTTCGCCTTTGCTGGCAGAGGAAGAGCTCACATTTAAATTCACCACGTCAGCGGACAAACGCTTGGCCGCAATTTCAAACGTGGTGCGGGTGCGGGTGCTGGCTTCAAAAAATATATTAAAGATGGAAGTGCCGTGCAACAGCGGCACTTTTTTAATTTCCCCACCTTCCGTAGAATCCATAAAGGCGGTCGCGCGATCTAAAATATTCAGCAGAATTTTTGCAGGCAAACCCTCGGTGGTCAGCAGGTGTTGTAGCTCGCCATGTTTATTTAATTGCGGATTATTCATACGTTTATTCCCGCTGCAGGTTCATCAAAATAGGCTTGTAAAATTTGTTGCGCGGCGTATTGGTCCAACAGCGGTTTTTGTTTGATGCCGCGTATACCCATGTCGTTTAGCTGCGTGCTGGCAGCGGTCGAAGTGTATCGCTCATCCACCAAAATTACGGGCAAGTTAAACCGCCCCTTAAGGCGGCGCGCAAAGCGTTGGCACAACCGCGTCATTTCATGGGGTGTGCCATCTGGGTGGCAGGGTAATCCGACGATGAGCGCGGCGGGTTGCCACTCTTTTATCAGCGTAGCGAGGTCGGCAAAGCGTTGTTCGTTTTGATTACCATGGACGGTGGTCAATGCTTGCGCGCTGGCGGAAATAGAATTTCCAACGGCGATGCCGATGCGCTCGGTGCCGAAATCAAACGCTAAAAAAGTACCTTGTAGGGGGAGTGTGGACAAGTTTTTATGCGTGTCTGCCGTGAGGTGAAAACTGCGATGCGGGTGAATAATTTGGGGGAAAATGCGGGTACTAGGATGGGCGGTTTTAAAAGTATCTCCACACTCAAGCATGTCCCGCTTCCTCTGACAATGAAGCGTAATCAATACCCAGCAAACTCATCGTCGTGGCCAGGCGTTCTTCCGCTGGTAAATCAAATAAAATATGCTCTGAGGCGGGGATGCTCAGCCAAGCGTTATCAGCCATCTCTTGCTCTAGCTGCCCCTGCGCCCAACCCGTGTAACCCAAGGTGACCAAGATATTACGCGGCCCCTGCCCCACCCCTACAGCCTCCAAAATATCTTTAGAGGTGGTCAAGCCAAGTTTATTATTAATCGACAATGTAGATTGCCACTGCCCCAATGGCTCATGCAACACAAAGCCGCGATCCGTCTGCACGGGGCCGCCAAAATGCACGGGCACACTTTTAAATTCGGTCTTATCCAAGGGAATTTTAATTTGGTTAAACAGATCATCCATCGTCAGGCTAATCGGGCGATTAATAATTACCCCCAACGCGCCCTGCTCGTTGTGCTCGCAAACATAAATCAATGCTTTGGCAAAGATGGAGTCGACCATGGCGGGCATGGCAACGAGAAGATGGTGGCTAAAATTAAGTGGTGACATAGTTGCCATTGTAACCTTGCCTACGCAACGACACAATTTTCACAAGCATTTTCACAGACATGGTTTATGCGGATGGCTGTCGTGGTGCAGGTGGATTTTTTGTCGCACGCGCAGCGCATTACACCCGATAGAACCTATGCGGCGGGGTCAATCTTTCAAGCACGAAGCGCTCAGAGAATTCCCTGCCTTTGGCGCATTACCTTTGTTGTCCCGCCCTGCGTGCGCTGCATAATAATTGCCACACAAAAATGCACCCCCTTAAAAACCACGCCTCTTCATATCATTTTTTGTTCACGCGGAGCCCAAGCTGTTTTAATTTCCGATACAAATGCGTGCGCTCCAGCCCCGCCTTCTCTGCCACGACGCGCATGTTGCCGCTTTCTTTGTCCATGTGATATTTCAAATATTGACTGTCAAATTGGTCGCGTGCTTCGCGCAGCGACATATCAAATAATTGCGCCCACTCCTGCGGCATCGGCTCGGACGCATGGGGCGTTGCGGTTGCGTGATGTGCGTCGCTGTGTTGAATGGCTTTAGCAACGGTGTCGAGTAACTTTTGCAACGAGATAGGCTTCTCTAAAAAATCAACCGCACCGATGCGCGTGGCTTCCAGTGCCGTTTCTATGGTGCCGTGGCCAGACATCATCACCACGGGCATGGTGAGCAAGCCTTGCGCGACCCATTCTTTTAGCAAGGCAATTCCATCCGTTTCCGGCATCCAAATGTCGAGCAAAACCAAATGCGGTGCTTGCTGCATACGAAAGCTGCGCGCTTGGGCGGCATTTTCTGCGAGGTGAACGTGATAACCCTCGTCAAACAAAATTTCCGAAAGCAATTCGCGAATTCCAATTTCGTCATCCACCACTAAAATTTCTTTGATTGCCATTATTTATGCTACCTCCACCAGTAATAAAGGTAATGCAATACTCACCCTCGTGCCGCCCGTAACAACATTATCAATCGTTATAGCACCGCTATGTTCTTCTACAATTTTTTTCACAATCGCCAGCCCCAACCCCGTGCCTTTATGTTTGGTCGTCATGTACGGCTCAAAAGCGCGCGCCAATAAATGCGCGGGAAAACCGCTGCCATTGTCTTGAATATAGAGCTTGAAAATGCCCTCCTCAACCCACGTACCGATGGAAATTTTGCGCTGCTCGACATGCTGCAATGCGTCGTGCGCGTTTTGTAAAAGATTATGTATAACTTGCCGTAAGCGCGTTGCATCGCCTTTTACCAAGGCCTGCGGCGCGTTTAAATGTAAGGTAATTTGGCTACTGTTGGCCTCGTATAAACCCAGTACTTCGCGCAGTAATTGATGCACATCCAACTCGACTAATTTGGGTGCGGGCGCGCGCGCATAGTCGGCAAATTCGGTCACCATATTTTTCATGGCAGCCACTTGGCTCACAATCGTTTGCGTGGCGCGCTGTAGCAAAAGCGCGTCATTGCCCGTTAACCTAGGATGCAATTTATGCCGCAAATGCTCGGCTGAAAGTTGGATGGGGGTCAGCGGATTTTTAATTTCATGCGCCAAACGCCGCGCCACTTCGCCCCATGCCGCCTGCCGCTCGGCCTGTAATAGATGGGTAATGTCATCAAACACGACCACAAAACCATTTTCTGTCGGGGTCGCTAAGCGTGTGCCACGCATCAGTAGAATTTGGTTGCCATTTTTACTCAGCCGCTCAATTTGTCGCTGCCACTCTGCCGACGGTGTCTCGTTAAATGCCTGCACCACCGCTTGGCAGAATGGCCGCAACAGCGGGTAGCGAATGGCAATATCGGGCAAGGGCAAACCTTGCACGCCGAATAAAGAGGCTTCCAAAATATGCACCGCGCTGCTGTTCACCGAACGTAATCTAAATGCTTCATCCACCACGAGTACGCCAGAAGATAAATGCGCCAACACGCTTTCTAGATAAATTTTGGCGTTTTCTACTTCGCGTTGATGGCTTTCACTCATATTTTTTGCTTCGGCCAACTGCAATGTCATGCTGTTAAAAAGACTGGTGAGCGCGCCCAGTTCATCGCTGCTTTTTACCGGATGTTGGTGTGTGTAATCGCCCTGCGCGATGGCACGCGTCCCCTCAGCCAATGCAGCCAGCGGTGCGCTGAGCCGCTCGCTGATAAAAAATGCGGCGGATACCGCACTCAACAAAACAATCAGCAGCGACAAAGTGAGCGTGATGCCATACAAGCGTTTCAGCCCCAATCTAGATGACAACAAGCCTTGATAATCCTGATAAGCCCCCTGCACTTTGTCCACATTCGCCGCCAATTGCTGCGGGGCGGCTTGCACTAATTGTAAAATTTTTGTGCCCTCAGTCGCGCGCGCATTTTCAATCAATACCAACACGCGTAACACTAGGCTGCCATCCGGCAACGTGTCCACGAGGTGGTATGTTTTATTTTGCAGCACTTGATTATGCAACGTCGGCGACAGCTCGCCCGCGTCAACCGCGTCGATCATGGGCACGGCATTGCGCGTGACAAATACGCCCAGTTTTCCGCCACCATTAAACAAAGACATCTCTTGTGCCACCCCTTCATGCACGAGCTGATTCAATATTTGTTTTTGTTGCTCGGCATTTTTGTTCGTCAGCACAAGTGCTGCGGCTTGTCCTTTTTGAGTGAGTGCCTCCAGATTATTTTCGAGCGCGGCTCGCCCTAAATCCAACCCCCCCTCTAAGGCCTTTTCGATGCGCACATCGAACCAAGACTCGATGCTTTTACCAAGAAACTGCACCGATACGCCATACACCAACAATCCCGGCAAGACCGCGATCAAGGTGAAAAACAGGGTCAAGCGCAAGCTTAATTTCGCACCGAATACCTGCGCTTTAACGCGGCCTTTAAGCTGCCATAGTTGATAGCCAACCAGCACTGCCAAGCTGCTCGCCAACAGCCCCGCCAAGGCCAGCAAACCGTAATAATTTCTGGAAAAAAGATCGGTGTCCGCGCTCGCGCTTGATAGCAGGTAGAGCAGCATGCCCCCTAAAATCGCGCTTATAAAAATAAGGTATTTCATTGCTCGCTCACCTTTGTTCAGTCGGTACGGTGCTGACTATCCAGCGATACCATTCTGAATCAAAATTCCAATCGCCAGTCGCCAGCGCATTCACTTGCAGCGGCTTGGGTAGCTGGGTGACATCCAAATGCATCCGCACGGCGGCAACATATTCATCACCCTCATCATCGGGTATAAATATCTGAAAATATTTGGTGTATTTGCCGGGAGGTTTGGGTTTAACCGCTGGAATGGCGGGTGCAGATTGGCGGCTGACCACACTCAGGGCTTCTTCTAGGGTGGGGAAATTTTGAAACAAGGGGCCGCGTGCCACACGGTATTGCCGCGTGAGGGCGTTGTACGACAGCCGCGTGACTTGTTCATTTTGCACCACGGCTTCGTCGAACCAATACCAGCGCGGGCGGGTGAGCGTAAATTCGCTGATGAAATACAGCGGCACGCCGCGTGTCAGTGCTTGCTCCACTACAAAATTAAAACGAATCTCAAAATTCGCCGAAAGCAAATAATGATCTTCTACCAACCGCGCTTCAGCTTTTTGTACCGCGATGCCGTCCGCATGAACCTGCTTGCTCGCAATCATTAAACCGCAAAAAATTAGGACGCAAATAAGCGATAGCCCCCAGCGAGTGCGGTGTACCTGCTTATGATTATCTGCGGTCAAAATCATTTGCGTGGGATTGATTGTTTATGCGGCTCAGGTTTGCGCGGCTATTTTTTGTATAGCTATTTTTTGTACAGCAGGGCGTAAAAAAATCCATCGTGCTGCGCGTTCGGCAACATTTGTCCGTTTATAAATTCAGTGGCGGATACACCATTTGCAACGGGTAGCGTGAGTTGTTGCGCATCTTGATTCTGCCGCAGAAATTCATCCACCACATGCCGGTTTTCTTGCGCGAAAACAGAGCAAGTCACGTACAGCAATTTACCGCCATTTTCCAGCATGCGCCATAAATTTTGTAAGATGTCGCGTTGCTGCTGGGCAAAGCCCGCAATGTCTGCTGGGCGGCGTAGCCATTTTATGTCGGGATGGCGGCGCACCACGCCAGAGGCCGAACACGGCACATCAGCCAAAATACGCTGAAACAATTTTCCGTCCCACCAACCATCCAATTGTGCGGCATCGCCCACTTTTAATTGAGCCGATAATTGCAAACGCTGCAAATTTTCTTGCACGCGCGCGAGGCGTTGTGCGTCTTTATCAACTGACCATAAATCAATATTCGCCAACTCTAACAGGTGCGTACTTTTACCTCCTGGCGCAGCACAGGCATCGAGTACGCGCATCCCGTCATGCACATCTAAAAAATGTGCCGCATATTGCGCGCCCGCATCTTGCACTGAAACCAAGCCATCAACAAATCCAGGCAGCTTATCAACCGACATAGCTTGATCTAATTGAATAGCACCAGCTTGAACGACCCCAGATTGAGTGACCCCAGATTGAACCAGGTCAAGCGCAATCAATTGTGCAGCAATGCCATGCAGCTTGAGCAAAGCCAAATAATCGACCGCGTTATTGCGTCGACCATTCACACGCAAAGTCATCGGCGGATGCTGGTTGCCCGCCAATAAAATACGCGCTGCTTGCGTACCATACTGCGCTTTAACTTGATCGACCCACCATTGCGGATAAGCGTAGCGACCCTCTTCGCTACGTTCCGCCACTGCGAGCAACGCGTCTTGTTGCCGTAAAAAATTTCGCAGCACGGCATTGACTAACCCGCTCGCATTCGCACGAATGTTTTTGGCTGCGTGTACAGCTTGATCCACCACGGTAAAAGATTCCGCCTTGCTATATAAAATTTGGTACAACGCAACCAACAATAAATAACGTAACCCCTCGTCCGCCAGTGGCTTGTGCAACAATTGCTTGAGCACGGCGGTGAGCTGCCCATAAAAACGCAGCGTGCCATAACTTAAATCTTGCAATGCCCCTTTTTGTTGGGGCGTAAGGTTGCGCCGCGCAAGGAAGGTCTCGCCGAGTACCTGATTTAAATTTCGGCCCGCGAACACCTGGCCCACTACTTCGCTCGCTGCCTGCTGGATGTTGTGCATATTGACCCTCATATTATGGGCATCTCTAAAAATTCAAATTGCTAAGCCATACTGTGTTGCTCATAAAAAATTATTCCTAACATATCAAACATATGCGTCGTCGCAATTTTTTATTCGCGCCTTGTCTGGCTTAGCAATTTGAATTTTTAGAGGTGCCCTTATTTTGGAACAGTGATAAAACGCTCGCCCGCTTGCATGGGAAATCCACGTAAAAATTCGGCGGTGGGCAACGCTTTTGCATTGGAGCGTTGCAACACCTCCAGGCAAATAACGCCCTGCCCACAGGCAACAAGGATACCTTCATTATTAATCGCCAGAATGACCCCCGGCTGCCCATGCAAATCGAGCAGTACAACTTTAGCTTGCCAAATTTTGATGGGTGCAGCATTGAAATAAGTGTGTGCCACTGGGAAAGGATGATACGCACGCACGGCGCGGTCAACTTGTGTGGCACTGGCCGACCAATCAATAAGTGCCTCGGCTCGGCTCAGCTTGGCGGCATAGGTCGCTTGGCTGTTGTCCTGCGCGACGGGCACTATTTTTTCCTGCGCGAGTAATTGCAATGCCTCGATGATGGCGGCAGCACCCATTACAGCCAGCTTGTCGTGCAAGGTGCTGGCGGTATCGTGCGCGCTAATGGCACAGGATTTTTTCAACAGCATCGCACCCGTGTCCAAGCCTGCGTCCATTTGCATAATGGTGATTCCAGTCACCTCGTCGCCCGCCAATATCGCCCGCTGGATGGGTGCCGCGCCGCGCCATCGAGGTAACAACGAGGCATGAATATTCAAGCAGCCCAAGCGCGGAATGGTCAGCACTGCTTGCGGCAAAATCAAACCATAGGCCGCCACCACCATGACATCAGCGGCGTATTCTTGCAGCATTTTTTGTATCTCGGCAGACTTTAAAGTCCCAGGTTTTAATGTCTCGGGTTGCAATACCGGCAGACCATGCCGTACTGCAAGTTGCTTCACTGGGCTGGCAGCCAAGTGCAGGCCGCGCCCGGCAGGTCGATCCGGTTGAGTGAGCACGGCCATCACTTCAAATTGGTGCGCCAACAATGCAGCTAATGCGCTGACGGCAAAATCGGGCGTGCCTGCGAAAATGATTTTCAAGATGAGATTAAAACAGCCGTCAGCGTATTAGAGAATCGCATCGTCACATTATCCGGCGCAATTGTTTTTTTATTTTTGCCTGCAAGCGGGTCTGTTTCAGCGCGGAAAGATATTCCACAAACACGCGACCTTTAAGATGGTCGATTTCATGCTGCACGCACGTAGCCAACATTCCCTCGGCTTCTAGCGTGAATGGCTCGCCCGCTAGATTTAAAGCCTGCACGGTGACGCGTTCGGCGCGCCGCACCGTTTCATATACGCCCGGCACGGACAAGCATCCTTCCTCACATTCGCTCTGGCCGCTGCTGGCAGTGATTTTCGGATTAATAAAAACTTGTAATTGATCCTGCGTGGTGGAAAGATCGAGTACGATAACCTGCTGATGCACATCCACCTGCGTCGCCGCCAAACCTATGCCGGGTGCGGCATACATGGTTTCAGCCATGTCTTGCACCAGTTTTTTGATTTCAGGCGTGACACTAGACACGGGCTGAGCGACCGTGTGCAAACGCTTGTCGGGATAATGCAGTATTTTCAGAATTGCCATAAATGCTTGCTAATTTAATAGACTAGGGGCAGAATTTAATCCTTCGCACGAACATTGCGCCGCATGTTATGTTGCGCTGACCACCCCTTAGGGTGAGCGTAAACGCAAGCGGCATTCATAAAATGAGGTTCTCATGAACAAGATTATTATATCGCTGATTTGTTGTTTATTGCCGAGCTTTGTCCTGGCCGATACGCTGCAAGTTCGCCCGGACGCGCCGGATCGCCACATCGTTGTTAAAGGCGATACCTTATGGGATATCTCTGCTAAATTTTTTAACGACCCGTGGAAATGGCCGCAAATATGGGGTATCAACAAGGATATAGTAGAAGACCCGCACTGGATTTTCCCCGGTGAAATTATTCTGCTTAATCGCGACACCAACAGCTTGAGTGTGGCGCAGCCCATGGGCATAAACAATACACCCAACGCGAGCGATAGCGATGCCAGTAACACAGGCGCTGGCGCAAACCTCTCCGACGCCATTAAATTATCTCCACAAGTGCGTGCTGAGCGCAGCGCGCATGATGCCATCCCCAGCATCCCAGGCCGTGCAATTGCCCCTTTTCTGAGCCGTGCAATCATCATTGAAGAAGATGGCTTAGAGAATGCGCCCGCTATCGTGGGAACGCTTGAACGGCGCGTGTTACTGGGCAACAACGACATTGCCTATGTGCGCGATTTACCACAAGACAAAGGCACGCTGTGGCAAGTTTATCGCCCCGGCAAAAAGCTGGTTGATCCAGAAAACGATGAAGTGCTGGGCTACGAGGCCAATTATTTAGGCGATGCCGAAGTTGAAAAATTTGCCGACTTAAGCACGCTCAGAATTAATAATGCCGTGCAAGAAATTCGCAAGGGAGATCGCTTGGCCGTTACCGTCAGCCAAACGCCTAGCAACTATCTGCCACGTGCGCCAAAAAATGATATTGCCGCACGCATTATCTCCATCTACGGCGACGCGGGTATGACGCAAGCGGGGCAATATTCGGTGGTAACACTCAATAAGGGCCAACGCGATGGCTTGGAAAACGGGCATGTGTTAGCCCTGTATCGCAAGGGAGAGGTGCTGAAACAGAAATGGTCATCTAATATTGATCTACCTGATATGCGCTATGGCTTGTTATTTGTGTTCCGCACGTTTGAGAAACTCTCCTATGCTTTGGTGATGAATACCAGCTTGCCCGTGAAGTTGCAGGACAGCGCCCGCACCCCATAAATATCATGTTCAAAGACGCTGAACTCGCGTCATGGCTGGCCTTCAACCAAATTGTTGGACTGGGTAACGAAGGCCAACGCCGCTTATTGCAGGCATTTGGCAGCCCCGCAGCCGTCTTCTCTGCCTCCACTCTCGCCTTACAAAAAGTTGTTAAGCCCGCTGTTGCCGCCGCTATTGTTCAAGGCTGGGATGAGGCAAACTTCGCCCCCACTGCCGAATGGCTGAATGATCCGCTCAATCACGTTATCACTCTGGCCGACGCAGATTACCCGCAGCAATTGCTGAATCTGTCTGATCCGCCTGTGATGTTTTATGCGAAAGGGCGGCGTGAGTTATTAAACCAACCCGCGCTGGCCATTGTCGGCAGCCGCCACGCCACACCGCAGGGGGTGAGCAACGCTGAGGCGTTTGCTTATGCCATTAGCACCGCTGGCTTATGCGTCGTCAGCGGCTTGGCGCATGGCATTGATGCTGCCGCACATCGAGGCGGCTTGCGCGGCAAGGGCAGTAGTATCGCAGTGGTGGGGACTGGATTAGATAAAGTTTATCCGGCCGCTAACCGACAGCTGGCGCACCAACTGGCGAATGAGGGCATCATCGTTTCAGAATTTGCCTTGGGTACACCGCCGCTGGCGGCCAATTTTCCGCGTCGCAATCGTATTATCAGCGGCCTGAGCCTAGGTTGCCTAGTAGTGGAAGCATCGTTGCAAAGCGGTTCGTTGATTACCGCCCGCACGGCACTGGAACAAGGGCGTGAAGTATTTGCCATTCCTGGCTCGATTCATTCACCGCAAGCCAAGGGTTGTCATCATTTAATTAAGCAGGGTGCGAAGCTGGTGGAATCGGCGCAAGACGTTTTGGAAGAGCTAGGTCATATAATTTCAACGCCGGTTACGCAAGCCAATGCACTTGCTGAACACCCGCTTTTTCTCCACATGGGCTTTGATCCCATTGACATCAATACCCTATGCCAACTCAGTGGTTTGTCGGTAGAAGCTTTATCAGCCAGCTTGTTACAACTGGAGCTCGATGGTATTGTTGCGCCGCTGCCTGGCGGCTTGTACCAGCGCATAGGCTAAAGGGCGTCTCTAAAAACTCAAATTTCTTTGCCATACGTTGTTGCTCACAAAAAATGCTCACTTACATATCAAACATATGCGGCGTAACCATTTTTTGCTTGCGCCCCATTGGTTAATAATTTGGTCTGGCTTAGCAATTTTAATTTTTAGAGACGCCCTAAAATATTTACATTTCCGAAAACCCCTATTTTATAAACACCTACTACATGGCAAATAATTTACTGATTGTCGAATCTCCGGCCAAAGCAACAACCCTAAAAAAATATCTGGGCAAAGATTTTGAAGTGCTGGCGACCTATGGTCATGTGCGCGATCTCATCCCAAAAACAGGCGCGATTGATACCGAAAATAATTTCGCCATGCAATATGAAGTCATCGCACGTAACAGCAAACACGTCGATGCCATCGCCCGTGCCGCAGCGGTGGCCGAACACATCTATCTGGCACCCGATCCCGATCGTGAAGGCGAGGCGATTGCTTGGCATGTGGCGGAGTTGCTCAAGACTAAACGCGGCATGAAAAATAAAGACATCCAGCGCGTGGTGTTTTATGAAATCACTCAAACAGCGGTACGCGAAGCGGTCGCTAACCCACGTGCCATTTCTATTCCACTGGTGAACGCGCAGCAAGCGCGACGTGCGTTGGATTATTTGGTCGGCTTTAATTTATCACCTTTATTATGGCGCAAGATACGCCCCGGCTTATCCGCCGGACGGGTGCAAAGCCCTGCGCTGCGGTTGATCGTGGAGCGCGAGTTGGAAATCGAAGCGTTTCGCTCGCAGGAATATTGGTCGGTGCATCTCGATAGCCAAAAAAATAGCATTCCATTTAGTGCTCGGTTATTTCAATATCAAGGCAAAAAATTAGAGCAATTAAGCATCCCCAACGAGGCCGAATATAACAAAATTATCGGCAATATCCAGAATGCAAAACTCCCGCCACGCGTCGTGCGCGTCGAGAAAAAAGCTAAGCAACGTCACGCCGCCGCACCCTTTACCACCTCTACCATGCAGCAAGAAGCCGCCCGTAAACTGGGCATGTCGGCAGATCGCACCATGCGCATCGCGCAGCAATTATATGAAGGTATCGACATCGGCGGGCAAACCGTCGGTTTGATTACTTATATGCGTACCGACTCGGTCACGCTGGCCAAAGAAGCCATGCAAGAAATTCGCGGCTATATCGCTGAAAATTTTTCTGCAGACTATTTGCCCAGTGCGCCCGTGGCCTATAAAAGTAAAACCAAAAACGCACAAGAAGCGCACGAGGCAATCCGCCCGACAGGTATTACGCGCACGCCGGATAGCGTGCAAAAATTTTTGAACGCGGATCAAGCGCGGCTGTATGAAATGATTTGGAAGCGTACCCTCGCCAGCCAAATCACGCCGGCACGTTTTGAGGTGGTCAGCTTGGATATAAGATTGGGTGGCGACGACACCTTGTTTCGTGCCAGTGGGCAGACGCTGATATTTCCTGGATTTATTGCGGTCTACCAAGAAAGTGTAGATGACGCGGAAGAGGAGGCCAGTAATAAACTGCCGCCACTGGCCGAGGGTGAAACCATTCCGCTGGACAAACTATACGGCGAGCAACATTTCACCCAAGCCCCGCCGCGTTTTTCCGAAGCCAGTTTGATTAAGGCATTGGAAGAATTTGGCATCGGTCGTCCCTCAACTTACGCCAGCATTATCTCCACATTACAAGCGCGTGAATATGCTGTGCTCGACAAAAAACGGTTCAAGCCCACCGATGTAGGACGTGTGGTGATTCGATTTTTGACCGATCATTTCACACGCTACGTTGACTACGGTTTCACCGCGCAAATGGAAGATGAGCTGGACGAAGTGTCCGACGGAAAACGCGATTGGATTCCCGTACTCAGCGAATTTTGGCATCCGTTCGCCGCGCTCATCCAAGAAAAAATGGGGGTCGAGCGCAAGGATGTGACGCAAACATTGCTTGATGAAGCTTGCCCAAAATGCGGCAAACCGCTGGCGACACGTTTAGGTAAACGCGGCAATTTTATCGGCTGCACCGCCTATCCAGAGTGCGATTACACGCGCAACATGGCGGGCGATGCCGACGCGGGTGAAGCACGTAAAGAGCTGGGCGCAGATCCGGTCAGTGGTTTGCCTGTTTTATTGCTGCGCGGACCTTTTGGTTATTACGTACAACTGGGCGAGGTGGTGCCTGAAATAAAAATCAAACCGGAAATAAAAATTAAACCAGAGACCAAAGTTAAGCCAAAAAGTAAAACCAAGGCTGAAGGTGAAGCAAAGGCTGAAGTCAAAACCAAACCTAAGCGTGTTTCCTTGCCCAAAGAAATCTCGCCTGAAATTGCCGATTTAGCATTAGCATTACAACTACTGCAATTGCCGAAAGATTTAGGCGAGCATCCCGAAACAGGTAAAAAAGTAGTAGTCAATATCGGACGCTTTGGCCCGTACATTGCTCACGATGCAAAATTTAAATCCATCCCGCGCAGCGACAATATTCTCTCTATTAAATTGGATCGGGCGGTGGAGTTGTTGGCGCAAGCCAGAGCGGGCAATGCCGTGTTGCGTGAACTCGGCCCGCATCCCGAAGACCAGGCATCCATCAATATTTACGAAGGGCGCTACGGTCCTTATGTAAAGCATGGCAAGATCAACGCCTCTCTACCTAAGGACGTGACGCCTGAAGAAATTACCCTAGAGGAAGGGCTCGCGTTGTTAGCTGCGCGTATCGCCAAAGGGCCAGCACAGAAAAAATCGGCAGCGAGAAAAAAGCCTGCGGCAGAAAAATCTGGTGCAACAAAACCTGCACCAGAAAAAAAAGCCGCAACCGCTAAAAAAGTTACGACTAAGAAAACAACTATCAAAAAAATCCCTGCGACCAAAACAACTGCGGTCAAAAAAACAACCGCCGTTAAGAAAACCCCTGCGGCCAAAAAACCTGCCGCAAAAAAATCGCCTGCAAAAAAGCCTTAGTCGCTCGCTGCATTCCCCTGTCAGGCAAGCCGAAAAGGGCGCAATAAAAAACCCGCAAGAATACTAATTGCGGGTTTTTTATTTTTTTACTGATCCCTCTGCGTCTAGCGTGACGCGACTACATCATCTTGGCGTGCGGACTTAATCGTGTTCCACTTTTTCAGGACGCTCAGCACGCTCTGGACGCTCGGCTTTTTCAGGACGCTCAGCACGCTCGCCTCGACCACCATGTCTGGAGTCATCCGCGTTGCGCCCCCCATGATTACGCCCGTGATTACGCCCACGGTTACGACCACGATCAGAAGCATCGTCCGGTTTTTTGCCTGAAGCGCCCGGCTGGGAATCATCTACGCTACCATCTCCACGCAGCTTAGGTGTGGCAGGCGTTGCGGGCGTAGCTGGGGTAGCAGGCGTTGCGCCAGGCTGAGTGTCGTCCACCGATCCATCTCCACGCAGCTTAGGTGTGGCAGGCGTTGCTGGAGTAGCCGGAGTAGCGGGCGTTGCGCCGGGTTGAGTGTCATCCACCGTGCCGTCGCCACGCAGCTTGACTGCTTGTGCATGTGCATCTGTCGCAACCACGACGGGCATTACGCCCACCAGTGCTGCACCCAATATCATCATTGTTACTGCTCTCTGTTTAAACATGTGAACCTCCATTGATTATATTTACCTACTTTAACTACGCTATAAATACCGAAATGACTTCTTAAAAAGTCCGCCACCCCAGCAAATCTCGTGTAAATATTTCCCACGCAGGTGAAATATACGTGGTATTTTTTCCCACGTCAAGATATAATTCACGCATGAAACAAATTTCACATGCCGCGACAAATACCCCTCCCCCTGCATTAGTAAGGGCGATACTACGCATCTTGCGTCCGCTCGTTAAAATACTGCTAACGCATGGCGTAACTTATCCTTATCTGAGCAACCTTTTAAAGTCTGTCTATATAGATGTCGCCTTGCACGATTTTCAATTACCCGATAAGGCACAAACAGACAGCCGCTTGAGCTTACTAACAGGCGTGCACCGCAAAGATGTTAAACGTTTGGCGCGTGGCGTAATCGAAGAAAACATCTCCCCCCCTACCGTATCACTCGGCGCGGCACTCATTGCGCGTTGGAGTGCCGATCCAGATTATTTGGATAGCACAGGTCAACCGCTGGCTCTGCCGCGCTTTGCTGCCGAGGGCGGAAACACGTCCTTTGAGGCATTGGTAACTGGCTTAAATAAAGATATTCGCCCGCGCCCAATACTAGATGAATGGCTAAAATTGGGTATTGTGCACCTTGACCCCACCAACCGTGTTTGCCTGAATAGTGCGGCCTTTATTCCCACCCACGGTTTTGATGAACTGGCATTTTATTTCGGCCAAAACGTGCACGACCATCTTGCGGCTATCGCGCATAATCTAGCAAAAGGTGAACCGCCATTTTTAGAGCGCAGTGTTTATTACGATCACCTAACCGCTGAATCCGTCACTAAATTAACCGAGCTATCACGCACTTTAGGGATGCAAACATTACAAGCGATCAATCGTCAGGCGTTGAAATTTGAGCGTGCCGATCAAGGCAAAATGGCGGCTAACCAACGCATGAATTTCGGCATTTATTTTTATAGCGAAGCTGCCACCGATGCCCCGCCCAATAAGGATGCGAATAATGAATAACCCTCTGTACCGCCCCGCACAATTTTTTATATTACTGTTTTTGATGACGATGGCCTCAATAACGATGGCCGACAACCTTTGCGCGATAGGTGGCACGGGCGGCACGGGCAATACCGCATCAACCAAAGACTGCCCGTCCCCTGCTCGCCAAGTAGAAGTTCGCGCGGAGAAAATTCGCGAAGGCGGCATCGGTGGCACGGGCGATTTAGCCGTAGTGCCTATCTTGTCCGATGGCATTGGCGGCACGGGCATTGTCGGCATCATCACCGAATTTGGCAGCATTTGGGTCAATGGCATCCGCGTGCAATACAACGAAAATACGCCCGTGCAAGACAATGGCGCGACACTTTCTACCGCGCAGTTGGCTCTCGGCCAAGTCGTTGCAGTAGAAGCGGTGGAAGCCAACGGCAGCACGCAAGCACAACGTATTAGCGTGCTGCATGAAGTAATTGGCCCCGTCGGAAAAATTGATTTAGCACAAAATAAAATGACCGTATTAGGCCAAACGGTGCGCGTGACCGCCGAGACCCATCACATGACATTAGAAAATATTAAAGTCGGCGATGCGGTGCAAGTCAGCGGACTGCGCGATACTCGCGGCGTGATTGTTGCCTCGCACATTGCGCCTGCCGCGCAAGGTGCGATCGAAGTGCGCGGACGTGTCGCTCAAATAACGGTTGATGGATTCCAGATATTTGATTTACCCGTGTCTGCCACCCCACCCACCGAACTCACCGCAGGACGCGAAGTGCGCGTGACGGGCACTTGGGATGGGCAACGTTTGCTCAGCACACAAATAAAAATAGAGCCCGCTATTCCGTTTAATGGCAAGTTGGAGCGGCTGTCGCTGCAAGGCTATGTGTCTACGTCAAACAATGATAATCGCCTGCTGCTGGGCGGCATTGAAATTGACGTGCCGCAAGAGGCCGACATCTTAAACGTGGATGGTGCAAACATGGCAGCGGCTGATCTAAACGATCAGCGCGTCACTGTGCGCGTGCGTGTGGATGCGGATCGCCGCATGGTGGCCGAGCGCATCAAAGTGGAGCGCGATCAAACCGAGCGCGAGCATAAAAACATCATCAACAAAGGCGCGCGCAAAGATGCCAAGCCTCGCCAGGGTCGCGGCAATCGCACCGATAATTCGGGTCGTCGCAACAAGCAAGATGATGATGCGCGCAAACGGGATCGCCCCGAACGCCCCGATAGATCGGGTCGCGCTGAACGCCCAGAACGCCCAGAACGCCCTGAAAAAATTGAACAACCTGAAGATTGAACACTTAAAAAATAACCTACCCCACTTTTAAAACAAGGAGACTCACGATGAGAATGCATCACCCCACAAGCCAAGTAAACGCAATCCATTATTACTTAAAACCACTCGGTCTATCCGCCGCCATTATCGCGCTCACGCTATCGTTAGTCACAAACATCGCCCATGCCGCTGATCGCGTCACGGTTAGTACGGGGCTGGACTTAAGCACGGGGGATTATGGTCAGCCGCAAGATACCAACGTCCTCGTCGTACCCTTCAGCGTTAAATATCGCACAGGGGCTTGGTCATACAAAGTCGCGACGGCCTACCAATATATTCAAGAATCCACGGGCGGATTTTTAATTGGTGGCGATATTATTCCAACCGCTAACGGCCAAACCAACGTCAGCGGACTGGGCGATTTTATTGTGAGTGCGCGTTATGCGTTTGAGCCTGCGCCAGAGTCCGACACCGAATTTGATCTCACCGGAAAAGTGAAGCTAGGCACGGCGGATGTCAACCAAGGCTTGGGCACCGGCTCAAACGACTACACCGTAGAACTGGGCGTGTATCAACCCACAGACAGCGCGGTCGACTTATTTGGCAGCCTAGGGTATCGCATTAAGGGCGATTTGCCGCAACAAAAACTCAACAATGTATGGCTGGGCTCAATCGGATTTTCATATCCGCTCAGTGACGAAACACAATTTGGCGTGACCTATGATTATCGCCAAGCCTCCACTGCAAGGGGAGCGGCAGCCAGCGAAATCACCCCATATTGGGATTGGCGATTCGCTCAAGATTGGTCTGTAAATACCTACGTGCTTTTTGGGCTATCGGATGCCAGCCCAAATTTTGGCGTGGGTACGCAGGTTTCCTATAGCTACTAATTTTCAGAAAATAATATCGACTAACGGCCTTGTCATCTCATCAAAAATGTTGTGAAATGTCGGACATGAACCTACCTGACAAAAATCGCATTAATATCGCCACCCAAGTGAGTTACTTGGCCGAGCAGTCTAACGAGGCGGATAATCGCTTTGTCTTTTCTTACACCATCACTATTACCAACACGGGCGACACCACGGCTAAGCTGATTAGCCGCCATTGGGTCATTACCGATGCCAATGAATACGTGCAAGAAGTGCGTGGGCAGGGTGTGGTAGGTGAGCAACCTGTGATCGCGCCCAACCAAGGTTTTGAATACACCAGCGGTGCGGTGCTGGCCACGCAAGTGGGGGTGATGTCGGGCAGCTATCAAATGCAAACCGAAGATGGCGTGCAATTTGATGTGCTGATTCCGCAATTTGTGTTGAGTGTGCCACGTGTCCTTCACTAAATTTTTTAGCGGCCATTTTTTTGCATGTCGCTAAAAACCAGCTATCGCTTTATCGCCCCGTTTTATGATGCTTTCGTTGACCGTGCAACGCGCTACGCACGCCAGAAAAGTTTGGCACGCCTGCCCCAAAAAAATCTGCTTCAGCAAAATTTAGATTCGCAAAGCTTGGCGCAACAAAATTCCACGCCTCCCAAATTGCCGCAAGAAAATACAGCAGCGGTGCTGCTCAACGGTGTCGGCACAGGGCTAGATTTCCCCTGCCTGCCCCCGCACCACACCTACACCGCGCTGGATATTACCGCTGCCATGCTGGCACAAGCGCAGCACAAAGCGCGCAATTTAAATACCAAAATGCAATGGGTACGGGGCGACAGCATGGCACTACCCTTTGCCGACAACCATTTTGATTATGTGATTTTGCATCTCATCTTAGCCGTCGTGCCGCACCCTACCTTGTGTTTATCCGAGGCTTCCAGAGTACTCAAACCCGGCGGTCGCATTTTTTTGTTTGATAAATTCTTACGTCTCGGAGAACATGCTTGGCTGCGGCGCGCACTCACGCCACTGGTCGGAAAAATGGCGACACGGCTGGATGTGGTATTTGAAGACGTGTTACGCGCCGCCCCCGATTTACAGGTAATCAGCGACGAGCCAATACTGGCGCGGGGATGGTTTCGTTTGATGGAATTACAGAAAAAACTTACTTAAAAACAAGGCTCATATATGCAACTCGCTTTAACTATCTTTTCAAAAAATAAATTCCCAGCCCCTAAAAAATATTGGCTCGCCACTTTATTTTTTCTGCTCACTGCTTGCAATACACCCACCATTCCGCCCGCTATCACACCCACCCCTGCATTTACCCTCAGCAAGTGGGCGAACTTGCCAGACTGGTCATCGCAAAATTTATCTGCTTCGCATCGCGCGTTTTTGCAAAGCTGCCGCGTGCTGAAATCGCGCCCCACTTGGCAAGCAGTTTGCGCCGGAGCTGAGCCGCTAGATATAAACAACAACCCTGCTTTGCGAGCATTTTACGAAATGTGGTTTACACCGTATCAAGTGTTCAACCCGGATGGCACCGAGCACGGCATCATCACCGGATATTACGAACCGATGCTACTGGGTAGCCGCGCGCCCACGCCGCGCTTTCGCTACCCGCTGTATGCCGTGCCGAGCGATATATTGACGGTTGATCTGAGCGCAACTTACCCGCAACTCAAAGACATGCGCCTGCGTGGCCGCGTGCAGGGCAACCGCATCATGCCGTATTACACCCGCGCCGAAATTGAAGCTGGGGCGGGCGCAGTAAAAGGCCGCGAATTATTTTGGGTTGAAAATCCGGTGGAATTATTTTTCTTACACATCCAAGGCTCAGGGCGTATTGACCTGCCAGATGGCACGCAAGTGAAAGTCGGCTATGCCGATCAAAATGGTCACCCCTACATGTCCATCGGCAAAAAATTAGTCGACATGGGCGAGCTGAAATTGGAAGAAGCGTCCATGCAAAGTATCAAATTATGGGGCGAGAAAAATCCAGAAAAATTAGGCGCATTGCTCAGTCATAACCCCAGCTACGTTTTTTTTCGCGAGCTACCCGATAACACAACCACCCCCCCCGGCGCACTGGGCGTGCCGCTTACCAACGAATACAGCATCGCCATCGACCCGCGCATCATCCCGCTGGGCGCGCCCGTATTTTTATCCACCACCTACCCCAACGACAGCGCACCGCTCAACCGGCTGATGCTGGCACAAGATACGGGCGGCGCAATTCGTGGCGCAGTGCGTGCCGATTTTTTTTGGGGGGCAGGTAAAGAGGCCGGCACACAAGCGGGCAAAATGAAGCAGCCAGGACGGCTATGGGTGTTATTTCCGAAGGGCGGCGAACCTGCGCTTAATTGAGTTTGACGAGCTAAAAATCCCACGCCGAATCAGGTTTGGCAGCAAGATAACCACGCTCTTTCATAAATTCGACCATCGTCCCTGCCTGCGGAAACTCTGCCTTGAAACCATCGGACAGCCTCTTTAATAAAGGTTTTGCCAGCACGGTCGCATTTTCGCCGCGCAAACACCGCTCATACCAAGCAACCAATTCCGACTCGCGCACGATGCCGCGCACCCGCCGCCCCCAGTTGATTTGCTTGGTGACCGCCTCGATCACTTTTGCATCCGCGTCGCGGCAGACGATAATGATATGGTCGCTCTCAACTTGATCAATAATGGTTTGCGCCATCGAACTATCCAAGGTCAAATGCTTCACCTGAATGGCGGGGCCAAAATTCGCCCACATATCCAGCCCCCGATCAGCCGCGTTGGTCACGCCAACACGATAGATATGCGCGGCGGTTTCCCAGCTTGGTTTGTCTGCATCTACACCGAGCAGCACTCGCGCTAAATCAGAAAATTCGATGAGTAGTTTTTTGTTGTTGCTTAAAACGCTGGCTTTGACCGTCGGTCGAACAGCAACAAGAATTGTTTCAAATAAGCTGCTGGCGGCAATCTCATAAACCTTGCCTAAACTGCGCTTGGCTTCCTCTTGACCAGCGAATTTTTCCAACAGCTTCTCAAGTCTAAAATTCTTGTTCAATCTTGCCTTTGTCATATGCATTTCATCCCTAACAAAACAGACTTATCACACCCTGGCTGACCAGCTTGTTTGAATTATTTTTTGTTCGATCCTCTCGAATTCTAAACTGCTATTGAGCGGATCACGAAATAACTGATGGAAAGGATTTTCACGAAAATTCTTTACGACGAACAGAAAATATTGATCCCGTAAAACAGACGCAACCGAATGCTCCTTCTTTGTCATGGAAATATTGCCGCTCTGTTCATTCATTCCCTTGACTTCAACTACGAAAAATCTATCTGGCGAAACCAGCCGAAAATCAAATCCGCAACCCAATTTTGTTTTGTCTTCCAGATCGAATTCTCTGAACAGATCGACCTCTTTATATTTTTGCGTAAAGTAATGTTCTGCTGCTTGCCCGGTTATCAGCCGCTTCGCAAATGAAGAGTCTTCACCTTCAGTTTTTGCAACTTCCTCCATGAGCAAATCAAGATCGTGGTCTTTGTAAATTATTTTCTTCAGTAGCCTTGAAAACTCTTCGAGTTGTAAACCACCAAATTCGTCATAGATTGCCCTGCAATAAACTCGCATCGAGCGTTTATGCCAACCTTTCCTATTGTTTGGATAAAACGGATCAAATTCATCGCGGTAGTTTTTTATTGATGCGGGCTGAACGTCCAGCGCAAATCCGATGACATTAAATGCCGCTGAAAAGCTATCAAAATCAAGTTTGTGCAACCCATCCAAGTCAAACTTAGAAAGATATAAGCCTGCAATAATTGACTTGTCGCGGAAAGAGAGTTTTCTCATTGAACAGGGAGTTGTTTCAGAACGCTTTCAAAGCTTTTGCCATCACCGCAAATACTGAATGGCTGACACGGAAAGCCAGCAAACAGAACGTCATGATTCGGGATATTTTTTTTCATCAATTAGTGTGATGTCACCTTCCGGTTGTTCGCCGAAGTTTGCCTCGTAGGTGCGCTGCGCATCGGGATCAATATCGCTGAAAAATACACACATTGGCGTAATATTTTTTTCGCGACAGATTTGCTCGGTGGCAACACGAAAGCCACCTATGCCACAAAATAAATCAATGAATTTTAAAAACGACGGGGAAGAAGTCATTATTCGCTTACCGCAAAATGATTGATGGGATGGGTTACAACAATACTCTCGTTCTACCTGTTTAAATAAAGGCAGTAACAGATGGTCGCGATAATGAATCAGCTTAGCTTTGGACTCGCTGAAACTGCCATGCATGCCTTACTGCTCCCCCGCCCCACCACCCAACGCCCTCCCATTACTGAATTATTAAAACGATGACTCCCTAAGTTCTACTTACGAATGCAACGCCCGCAGCGCGGCCTCTGGTTC
>Ga0105164_10000266_pt1 | contig 39025 bp, 38 predicted proteins | sample VDWuncwatermetaG_FD_89674 | JGI IMG/M metagenome (GOLD analysis project Ga0105164, IMG submission 89674) | Wastewater microbial communities from Netherlands to study Microbial Dark Matter (Phase II) - VDW unchlorinated drinking water | ecosystem: Environmental > Aquatic > Freshwater > Drinking...
ATATGCAGGCTATGAGTAGTAATATATCAATAATCAGCCATTCTGCATGAGAGAGTCTTTCTGAGACAAAGGAGAAGCTTATCTTTTTATCTGAAAAAGGAATGGCAATAATATGAATTGGCAAAAGGACTGCTATAATTATAGCTGTTATTCTTTGTCCAAGCCATGACAGCAGATGTGATTTGGTGTTATTCATTACAATATTAATAATTAATTTTTGGATAATTGTCAAGAAGAAGAATTTAAAGGTATGTAAAAAAGAAGATTGCAAAATATGTATACATTTATTTCGCTGATTAACTGTAATGCTATTTCAACTTATTGAAAAACAAGAACATTGATTTGGCACAGGACTTGCAGTCATTAAGAATATTGTTTTCAACCTAATAAAGTTTTTTAAAATAGATAAGGAAATATTATGACACAGAATTTTTTTGTAGCAATAGATTTTGACGGGACGATTACTAATAAGGATATCACTGATGCAGTAATACAGAAGTTTGCAAAACCGGGTTGGGAAGAACCAGAAGAGTTGTGGGTGCAGGGGGTTATAGGTTCAAAAAAATGCCTTGAACTTCAGATGGGCCTGATTGAAACACCTCTAAGCCAATTAATGGATTTTGTCGATGGTTTTACCATAGACAGGGCATTTTTAAATTTTGCAGGTTTTTTACGAGAATACCGCATACCTCATGGAATTATAAGCGACGGGTTCCATGTGTTTGCTAAAAGAATACTCCAAAACTATGGATTAGAAGATATACCAATCTATGCAAATGGTTTAAAAGAAGAAAATGGAATATTAAAAACCTTATTCCCTTATTCAAAAACTGATTGTCCTTCTGGTGTATGTAAATGTATGGTGGCAAATAATATAAGTAAAGGGGATCCAGTTATACTTATCGGAGATGGAAGGAGTGATTTCTGCATAGCTGAGAAAGCGGTTTTTGTTTTTTCTAAGAATAAACTTACAAATTACTGCAAAACAAATGGGGTTTTTCATGCTCCATTTAAAGATTTTAATGATATAGAAGGTTATCTTAGGGTCTTGGTCAGCCATATGGCCGCAGATCCAAAAGGGTTGCTATCCGATATGAAATTACCATTAAGAGGGTTAAAATATGAAGATTCAAGAACTTGAAGAATTAGGCGAAAAAGAGTTATTGGCGCTGGAATCAAGGTATTGCTCATTTGGTGATACTGTGCATTATCTTGAGCCGCCTAAGATTTTTGATAGATGCGAAGGTTCATGGCTTTTTGATCTTAACGGCAAGCCGTATCTTGATATGCAGATGTGGTACTCGGCTGTTAATTTTGGCTATAGAAACAAGGACATTGAATCTGCGCACAACAGGCAGATGTCAAAACTGCCTCAACTTGCATGCCAATATCTGCACAAAGAAAAAATCCAGCTTGCCTCTGTAATCGCACAGGCAATTGAAAAAAGATTTGGAACAAAAGGAAGAATACAATTTAATGTAGGCGGCTCACAGGCAATAGAAGACAGTCTAAAATTAGTGCGTAACTATACAAAAGGCAAGACCTTAATGTTTGCCTTTATGGGCGGGTATCATGGCCGTACCCTTGCTGCTTCTGAGATTACCAGCAGTTACAGGTATAGGAGAAGATACGGTCATTTTGGCAACCGTGCCGAATTTATTCCTTACCCGTATTGCTATAGATGTTTTTATGGTAAAAACCGCAGCAATTGTGATTATTATTGCATTAAACAATTTGAGAAGCTTTTTGAGACTGAATATCACGGCGTTTTGGATACAAAAACAAACGAATCTGAATATGCAGCGTTTTACATAGAGACTGTTCAGGGCACAGGCGGTTACATAATCCCTCCTTCAGAATATTTCGAAAGGCTCAATGAGGTGCTTAAAAGATACGGCATCTTGATAGTTGATGATGAAATACAAATGGGGTTTTACCGAACTGGAAAGTTTTGGGGGATTGAACGCTTTAATGTTAAGCCTGACCTGATAGTTTTTGGCAAGTCGTTGACAAATGGCATCAATCCAATATCAGGCGTCTGGGCAAAAGAGGATCTAATTAATCCTGCAATATTTCCACCTGGTTCAACACATTCTACATTTTCCAGCAACCCGCTTGGTACCGCCGCTGGATTAGCAACAATGGAATACATTCAAAAGAATGATATTGAGACTATGGTGGTGGAAAAAGGGGCATATCTTTTGACCCGATTGAAGGAGATGCAGAAAAGATACGCAGTAATAGGCGATGTGGGTGGTTTAGGCCTTGCGATAAGAATAGAGATAACAAAGCCAGACGGTTTTACACCGGATAAACAACTTACAGACAGGATATTTGAAGAGGGAATGAAAGGCAAAATTAAGTTTAACGGAGAGGATTATGGGCTTGTGCTTGATGTTGGCGGTTATTATAAAAATGTTTTTACTCTTGCACCTGCCCTTACAATCAAGATGGAAGAAATTGACCTCTTTATTGAGCTTTTTGAGATGCTGCTGAAAAAGTGCGGTGTATAAATTTGAAGGTTTTCAATCTTGATACAGATGGAAGTGTGAAAAGGCAGGAACTGTATAAGTATTTTAACATTAACACAGTTGAACTCAAAGATATAAGAAATAATCTGCAGTTCTATGCAGATAAAAGAGGCATTCAAGAATGTGTTAAAAGAATAAATTCCTATGATTGGGGATCTCATAATTTATATTTTCTTGGTTCAGGTGATTTTCATCACCTGACATTATTAACATTGGAGAAAGTTGCTACGCCATTTATTTTAATTATATTTGACAAGCATACTGATTGCTCCTTTTTATATCCCAAGTACCATTGCGGCAATTGGATGTATTATGCTGCAAAACTCCAATTGTGTGAAAAAGTAATACATATTGGATCCACAGAAGGTCATGGGGTGCTCAGTAGATTAATGGGTATTTCCACGCTTGTAGAAAATGGCAGGATTGCTATATTAAGAGGGGAAGAGTGTGATGAACCTGATTACATGGATAAATTCAAAAGGCTTATTTCTGAAAGTAATATGGAGAGCCTGCCAGTATATGTAAGTATAGACAAAGATGTCCTATTGAAAAGCGAATCTCCATGTGATTGGGATAATGGTGTTATGAGTATGGCTATATTAGGCGACATGCTTAGCTATATCACAGATTGCTTTGAAATTGCAGGAGTAGATATAACAGGTGAAATGGGCGGGAAATTTTATTACAGATACAAACCTGTAAAAAATATATTTTCTTTTTTTGAACACCCTTCAGCGATAGATAAAAGTCAATTGTTTGATATTGACATAAAACAAAGAGCAATTAATCTTGAAATACTCGAAATATTTGGAGTAAAACATGTGGCTAATTAAATGGATACCTGTTTTTATGCTGGCGGCTGTATTAGAAAGCGTTGGACAGATATCATTTAAAAAAGGTGCATTGATTCATGGCAATGTAAAGGGAATAAAATATTATTTGCTGCTCTTGAAAGACAAATGGGTTATCACCGGAATAGTTACATATACTATAGAAATGATTATATGGATATTTCTTCTCTCATATATTCCATTATCAATAGCATTCCCATTATCCGGTCTGCAACAACTGATAATAATATTATTTTCAGTTTTTTTCCTCAAAGAAAAGATCAATAACATGGAATGGCTTGGTGCGGGTTTTATAGCACTTGGCATTTCAATTATAGTAAAATCCGGTTAAAAATATAAGATGTTGCTCTGATTTAAGCAAAATTAGAATAAGAGAGGTAACTATGCAAACACTGGAGAAAATCAAAAAAATATTAATTGAAAATTTCATAATTGAAGAAGATGCCCTTAAACCAGAGGCGTCGCTTGAAAGTCTTGGCATGGATTCACTTGATAAGATTGATTTACTATTTGAGATCGAAGAAAAGTTTAAGATTAAGATTGAACCAAATGACATAAAAGGTAATACCCTCCGAGAGATGGTTGACAGTATTGATATTGTGATCTCCCGGCAGCATAAGGAAGAAAATATTTGTATAGAGAATAGAGAAGAATGAGAAGGGTTGTAATTACTGGAATGGGGGTTATTTCCCCTATAGGCAATAATCAGATAGATTTTTTCAATAATTTGATGGCTGGCAACTCTGGTATAAGGAAAATTTCTTCAAATTTTTTGAATCAACTATCAGTAAAAATAGCTGCAGAAGTCGACTTTGAATCTTCTGCGTTTTTTCAAAAAAAACAATTAGGTTTTTTAGACAGAACTAGCCAATTTGCCTTGGCTGCTGCCTCACAGGCGTGGAAAGACTCGGGGATTTCGCTTAGCGATAGCGAAAAGTTACGCTCCGGCGTTGCGATAGGAACATCTATGGGGGGAGCCAGTACGATCGAGGAAACATATACGCAGCTTTATCAAAAAAATATCGGGAGGGTTAAACCTTTTACAGTTCTTAGGGCCATGAGTAATGCTTCTGCTTCACATATTTCTATAGAATACGGTTTGAAAGGGCCGTGTCTTTCATTTAGTGTAGCCTGTTCGTCTTCATCTGTTGCAATAGGAGAAGCCTACCGTATGATCAAAGATGGCTATACTGATGTAATGGTAGCCGGAGGCGCTGAAGCGCTCCTTACATACGGTGTTATGAAGGCATGGGAGTCGCTCGGAATATTAGCTGTTGAAGATAAAGATAATCCTTCAGCGTCATGCAAGCCTTTTTCCAAAGATAGAAGTGGTTTTGTCCTTGGCGAAGGGGCTGCTATTTTTGTTATGGAAGAACTTAATAGAGCGATAAAACGTAATGCCCGCATTTATGGAGAGATGGCTGGATATTCTTCAACTGCCGATACCTATCATATAACCAAGCCTTCTCTTGAAGGGCAGGCGCACACAATTTTTTCATCCCTTGAAAGCGCTTCAATGATTCCCGATGATATAGATTACATCAATGCGCACGGAACAGCCACTGAACTTAATGACATAGTTGAAACAAAGGCAATAAAAAAGGTGTTCGGCGATAAGGCATATAGTATTCCAGTAAGTTCAACCAAGTCCATGCACGGACATATGATGGGTGCAACAGGCGCTGTAGAACTTCTGGCTTCTGTGCTCGCAATTAAAAATCAGGCAATTCCACCTACTGCAAATCTTTTATTAAAGGACCCTGAATGCGATCTTGATTATGTGCCTATAAAAGGTAGAACTGGCGTGAAGGTTCGTGCCGTTATGTCAAATTCTTTCGCATTCGGCGGCACTAACGCGATACTTATAGTGAGAAATTATGAGTGATTATAAGATTTATCTAAACGGCGGGGAAAATGCCGCCCTTTTGATTCACGGTCTTACAGGAAGCCCTTTTGAAATGAAGTATTTGGCAAGGAAACTGAACAAGGCCGGATTTACAATAAGCGCGCCTTGCCTTGCCGGCCATGGAAAAACAGTAAAAGATCTTTCTAAAACACGCTGGCAGGATTGGTATGGAACTGTAGCCAGTGCATTTATTGAGTTAAAAAAAGACTATAACTTCGTTTCTGTTTCAGGCCTCTGTATGGGAGCGCTTCTTGCCCTTCAACTTGCTGCAGATTATGAAGACGATGTTACTGCTATTTCATTAATGTCAACAACACTTTTTTATGACGGCTGGAGCCTGCCATGGTATAAATTCCTCCTGCCAGTGGCGTATTACCCTCCAATCAAATACTTTTACTCGTATAAGGAGAGCTATCCTTATGGGCTTAAAAACGAACGCCTGCGAGAATTTTATTTAAATGGGATGAAAGAAAATTCGATAGCCTACGATACAATCCCGTCAGAGAGCATGCATGAATTACATAAATTGAGTAAAACTATACAGAAGGTTATTCCGAATATCAAAACTCCGACGATTATTTTGCACTCTTTGGAAGATGACATTGCAAGCGCCAGAAATGCAGATTATATAGAGGATCACATTGGCTCAAATGATGTTCGTAAAATACTCTTTAATAATTCTTATCATATGATCACCATCGACAATCAGAAAGATAATGTTGTTGATGAAACAATTAATTTTTTTAAAGAGCGCATCAAAGAAAGAAAACTTAGGTAAAATAATGCACAATGAGACATTAATAATGCCGCTTTTTGAAGGTGTGGACTGGATAGAATTGTATAGTAGAAATTCTGATCCTTTCTTTGTGCCGGAAAAAGTGGAAATGAACGGTCATATTCTTCCGTTGTTTCATGGGAAAATTTCGTTATCCTTCTGGCTTAAAACCACGATTCCACTCCCGTCAATTGCAGTTACATTCTGGGGCAGTCCGATTACGGACTTATTCCCCCTGAGAAACAAGATATTAAATGACAGTGACGAAGCAGAAGCTGTTGAAACAGTGATTCAAAAAGCGGTTGAAAGAAAATCATGGGCTGTTGTTGTAAAGGATCTGCCAATAGGAGACCCTCTGGAAAAGACTTTAATGGAGAGCGGTTTTATACCTGTTGAACATGATCCTGTATGGTATATGCCTGTCCATAATGATTTACAGGCTTGTCTAAATAGCTTTTCTAAAGGCAGAAGAAGAGGCGTTGAGGGACGATGGAAGAAATTTAATAAGCTTGTAAGCGTTCGAACTGCTGTCATGAATGACGCGGAATTTATTAAAAACAGCTATGACATAGTATGGCAAAAGTCTGATATGAGGTTGGAAAAACTTACAAAGGGTTTTTTTGCTGAAGCGCTTGCGCACCCCTCAAGCAAGGTTTTTATCTTTGAAAGGGATGGTATGCCTTTCGGTTTTATAATGCTATGGCAAAATGGCAGCATCTGGTTTGATAAATATATGGGGACAGACAGCTCCATTTACAGGGAGGTTTCTTTTTATTCTATGAGCATATTATATTTGTTGAAGATTGCGCCTTCGTATGGTGTAAATCTATATGTAGCTGGTCAGGGCTGCGGAAAAGATAAAGAAGGACTTGGTTTTAAACCTATATACGTTAGACTATGGATAAAGCCTCTTTTTTTAACGCATATTTTGTCGCCGATGTTAAAGCGTTTCATTAAGGTTCACAGCAATAGGATATTTGCCGACAATTGAAAACTATGGCAATCTTACTTTGGATAATTTTAGTGATATCAGATACAGGTGGACAGCTTTTATTGAAGATTGGCGCTGTTGAGGCTGCTTCATCAGGATGGATACCTAATCTTATGATATTATCAGGTTATGGGTTTTATATAATCTCATTTTTTGTATGGATGCAAATTTTAAAAAATGTTAGACTATTTATAGCTCTTGGAGCATCTTCGGTGGTTTATATAACTGTTGCATTTAGTTCATATTTTTTCATGGATGAAGTAATTACTTTTCAAATTGTTTTCGGCACCGTATTTATTGCACTCGGTGTGTTTTTACTCGGTTTAGGGAGAAGTGCTGATGCTGATGATTTATAATAATGTCTGATAATAAAAACATATACCAGTGGCTGCTGAGATATATCGGCTATCTTATTTTTTCTCTCAGCTTTGGTATTATAGTTACGCTTATAGTAAGCAGCATGGAAAATATTGTCCAGGAGAAAAAAATAAAGGAAGAGGCTAAGAAAGAAATAAGAAATGTCGCTAATACTTATAAGCATTCAGTCAAAGATGCAAGTTCTGATAAGATCGTAGTATTTTTAAAGAATTATATAAATTTTGTTATGGAAGACAAACTTGTAGTAGTTGATACTGCTGATGGCGGTAGACTGAACGATAGCAATCTAAAATTTTTATTTACATTCGCTGATGAACAAGAAAAAATCGATATCTACATGAAAAAGATTTACTTAAAAAAAACAGCCTATGCAATAGACCCCCCTGACCTTGTTGGAGGCTTTATTGTAACGCTTGTAGTCTTGACTTCAATTATTCTTTATTCAGAAAGAAAACGTCAAACATTAGCAATACGGAAAAGATATGAAACAGAAACAGCGGAACTTACAAAATCACTCGAGAAACATGAAGCGCTTGCTTTGCTGGGCCGAATGACCACTACTCTTGCCCATGAACTCAAAACACCTATTGCTACAATATCAAACCTTATTCATACGCTCCCCTCCCGTATTACCGATGAGAAATTCACAAAACGGTTTATAGCTATTACAAAAGAAGAGCTTTACCGCACTCAACAGCTTATAGATAACCTCCTCATTTATGGCAAAGAAATACCTGATACTAAAGATGAGTGGATAAATTTTGATTTCTTTGTTGGCGAGCTGGCAAATATAATCGGCATAAAGATATTATCTTGCCCTAAAATCAATATCTACGGAGACAAATTCTATTTACGGCTGCTTTTCGAAAACATTATGAGAAATAGCATTCAAGCAGGCTCAGTTGAAGCCTTAATAAAAATAAATATTCCTGCATCAAAAGATGAAGGGTTGACAGAGATCCTCTTTGAAGATAATGGTATTGGGTTCCCTGAGGATGCAGACCTTTCTGAGCTTATTAACCCTTTTGTTACAAGCAGGTCAAGGGGTGCGGGTCTTGGTCTTTTTCTTGCCCAAAAAATAGTTCTGGCTCATGAGGGTACATTAACCCTTTATCGTTTAAGGAAAGGCACAGGAATTAGGCTATCGTTTCCTTCAAGAAGGATAGCGTTCAATGAATAGCTTTAATGATAAACCATTTTTAATGATTGTAGATGACGAGCCTAACTTTAGCGAATCGCTCCAGTTTGCTCTTGACGATACTTTTATGATCTCAAAGGTAAATTCTATTGCCGGTGCAAGATCATTTCTCAATGAAAAATTGCCTGATGCTATACTTTTAGATATAAGATTGCCTGATGGAAATGGCATAGATTTTTTGCGTGAATTAAAAAAGATTCCTTTATCACCTGTGGTTATTATTATGACGGCCTTTGCGACAATAGACAATGCGGTTGCCGCTGTAAAAGAAGGAGCTGTGGACTATTTTACAAAGCCGATAGATATTGAAAAACTTAAGAGAGAGCTAAAGGTTTGTTTAGAGAACAGATTCCTGCAGAAAAAAATAGCAGCCTTAGATAAAGAAATAAAAAGATGCACTCCTCCATTTGTTACTTCTGGCGTTGGGAAGATGGGGGAAATAATAGATAAGGTTCCAATGGTAGCTCCGCTCAATATACCGATTTTGTTGGTAGGCGAAACAGGAACAGGAAAAGAAAAGCTGGCAAGGTGGATTCATGCCCTCTCTGGTGTAATTGGTGAAATGATATCCATCAACTGTTCAGCATTGCCAAAGGATATTTTTGAAAGTGAGTTTTTTGGCCATGCAAAAGGGGCGTTCACAGGCGCTGTTTCGCACAAAGAAGGGTTGATAGAACAGGCTGAGGGCGGCACTCTCTTTCTTGATGAAATCGGCGAACTACCCGAAGCTGTCCAGGCAAAATTCTTAAGGGTGCTTGAGGAAGGACTATACTATAAAGTAGGCGAAACAAAAGAGCGAAAGGTCAATTTCAGGTTAATATCTGCAACTAACAAGTCTCTTGCTGACCCAGCGAATAATTTCCGCCCAGACCTTTTTTTCAGGATTAACGGCATTAATTTTGAACTTCCAAAATTAAAGGAGCGTAGAGAAGATATTCCACTGCTTGTGTCTACATTCATTGAAGAGGCGAATAAGGCCTATAACAAAAATGTAAAACAAGTTTCAACAAAGGTTATGAAACATTTTATGGAGTATAGCTGGCCTGGAAATATAAGAGAGCTTAAATGGTCTATACATAGGGCTGTGGCAATTGCCCCAAAAGAGCTTATTGATATGGATGAAATTTATTCTATTTCTGAAGCCTTTAAAGATTCTAAAAAACAAGCTGCAAATATTGACCTCTCTCTTACTTTTCAGGATGCGATAGAAAGGGTTGAAATAAGTTATATAGAGAATGCCCTTTTGACTGCCAATAATAACAAGACAGAAGCAGCTAAAATTCTTGGTATCTCAGTTAGGGCGCTGCATTACAAAATAAAGCAATACAGATTGCTCCAATCTCAAACAGGAAAGTTTTAATTTGTGTATTTTAGACAATGCATAATAAACTGGTAAATGCTAATATTTTTAAAGATGAAAACAAAATCAGAACACAAAGGTTAGAAGTTCTGGTTAAAAAACATTGTTTTCTTCATAAAATAATGATAAACTTTTATTAAATAGTGTTTTATATTAATTTCAGGTGAAGATAACTGATGAGCCATTTTATAGATACACATAATTATTTTATTATATTTGTCTTTCTTGCCCTTAACCTAATAGGCAATATGCCGATTGGTTTTTACAGAAAAAGGTTTAAAAGGTTTTCAAGGCCATGGGCAAGGTGCATATACATTCCAATACTGGTAAATATCATCCTGAGGAGGCTATTGCACATTAACTTCAGCATTGCTCCCTTTACTATTTTATTTATTCTTACAGGACAGTTTATAGGTTCCATGATTATTAAGATTGATGCAAACCGCCAATTTGATGATAAAAAAATATTTCTAACTGATGGGAAAATTTAACATCCGCTATTCCTCAAATTCCCACTTAAGAAATGGCGGTATGTCTGCTATTGCATTTACTATAAGCTCAGCCAATCCTGTATAGAATATATTGTATTTTTTCATTAGCTCATAATGCCCCAATGTATCTCTTAACGTGCCTTTACAGTTTGAGCATGGGGCGACTACTACTTTCTTAATACCCGGGTCAAGCACATCATTAAATGCCTCAAGCACCTGCTTTACCTTCATCCTGCTGCTCACCTTTTTTCTGAACTGTGGAAAATTAAGATTGTTCATAATGGCAAATCCGCTGCCGCCGCCGCAGCAGTAATTCATCGGACCATTTGGGGTCATCTCTCTGAAAGGCTGGGCGCAAATATTATTAAGAATCTGGCGCTGTGGTTTAACAATACCCATAAGCCTCACTATATTGCATGGGTCATGCAACGTTGTGGGAAAGTTATTTCTGTTCGGGTTTAATTTTATACTGCCGCTTTTAACTATATCCCAAAGAATTGGGATACAGCTTTCACGCGGAAGATGTGAAAGACTAAAGTCTCCGGGCAGTATCCTGTCAAGTATTACGCACATTGCCTTATGGGCATGACCGCATTCTCCTACCACAATCTTTTTTACACCCAGCTCTTTTGCAATTTTTAGATGCCTTAGCCCTATCCTTGCTGCCTCTACATCGTCAAACCACAGGCCATAGGATACCCCGTCATATCCGAGAGGCTCGCTGCTTAGCGTATAGTTAATCCCTGCGGCGTCAAATAATATAGCGAATGCAGCAGGGTTATCAGGCCATGAAACAAACTCGCCTGCATTGTGAATTAAAAGGATATCAGCGCCTTTTTTGTCCACTGGTATCTTTATCTTTTTTCCTGTTCTTTCATAAATATCCTCTTCTAAAAATTCTACAATGCTTTTGAATCCAGCAGAGTTCATTCCTGTTGTGGAGCCTTTGGCAAGATGCTGCCTTGTGCCTTTTTTAAGCAATTCTGAAGGGGCAATCCCCAATTCCTGGCTGAAAAGTTTTCTTATCTCCCTTGCTATCAGGGCATTATCTATACCGACAGGACAGTATAATGCGCATCTCCTGCAGATGTTGCATCGGTAGGAAAGCTCAAGCAGCCTCCATACTGCTTTATAATTTAGCTCAATATCTGCTCCAACAAAGGATTTCAGGAGCTTTCCGCTTGTGGTAAAATATCTTTTGTATAATTTTCTTAATGCCTCTGACCTGAATGTAGGTCTGTATATCTCCTGCCTCCCGCTCGCAAGATATGTATGGCATGCCTCAGAACATGTCTGGCACTTTACACAGTAATCCATGCTAAGCTTGAATATCTTATAGAATGTCTAGTTATTCTCAGGGTCAAAGAGTTTTCTAAGCCCGCTTATGAAGCCGCTTACTAACCTTTCCTTTTCCTCCTGAGTCTTTGGTTTCGGGATATCAAAGGGGCTGTGCCCGTCAAGGGAAAAATCGTATGTCTGAAGCCAGCTTGCCTTCGGAGATTCTAAGGGAGATTCCCTGTCTAAATCAGGGAGTTTTAAAAGCTCTTCTATATTAAGCGTTGATAGAGGCTCGTCTGTGAGCAGCGATATATCCTTAAAGCCAATCAGCCTTTTATTCATTTTGTTTCTCCCTTCTTTTCCTCTAACACCGCAAGCTGCGACTCCTCCAGCCAGCTCTTGTCAGGAACTACATGAGGGCCTGCCCATTTTATATTGTAGGAAAGCTGTTTGATAATCCTTTTATCAATTTCTGAATCTTTCACCTTAAATGCGTCATCCCACAGGCTTTGGTGGAAGTTAAAATACTTTGCAACAAAATGGAGATACTTTGAAAAAGGCATATAGATTAAAAAGGCTTCAAAAAGGATGAAGTTCAGGACAACAACCGGCAGGATGGGAGGCAGATTAAAGGTGATAATGCCTTTAATATATCTTCTGGAATATAAAAAAGAAGGGTCAATAAACCATGATATGATGCCTGTAATAAAGATAGAAAGGAGCAGCGATAGATTAAAATACTCCACCGGTTCGGTGTAGAGGTTTAGCTCTTTGTTTGTGATTCTCCTGATAATCAGCATCAAACAGCCGAATGTCCCTAAGATAAATGCAGCAATACCAATAATGCCTGTTGTTTTATAAATAACATCGGTCTCTAAGACTATTCCTGCCATTAAGAGAAATATCCAGAAAAACAGCAGATAGATGCCCCAGTGCATTGCAAGCGAGAAAGGCCATATATTATAGGAATTGTATTTCCAGATCTTTTTAAGAAATAAGATTTCAGAGCCCATCTCTGTAATCTCTCCTATAAGCGAGGTATGCCTCGGTTTTTTAACCCAATCTACTTCCTCCATATAAGAGCCGCCGTAATGACGCTTCTCCTTTGTTTCATGAGGCACAGGATAGACCTCCCATCGGAGATTTAGAGGCATGATGTAATATTTTACAGCCTTGTAAGCTGTTCCAAGAACAAAGACAAAGAGGGAAAACCAACCAAGAAGAACCAAAATCCATTGAAGAGCAGACATGGCTACCTCCATAAATAATAGAGATATATTAGAAAAGCCGTCTGAATGGGTTGAATTGCATTGATATGTTTTTTATATATATAATCTTAATTTAAAACTAATACTGTGTCAAGTTTATTTAAAATTTAAACGATATTGTTGACCTTCTTTATAATATCTAATATAATTCGCATATAATTTATGACAATAGGGACGAATAGCTGCTTGCCCCTACAATATGAGCGGAGGTCTTTCTTTTATGTCAAAAATGAACTACAAGGCTGCAGGCGTTGATATTGATGCTGGGGACAGATTAGTGGAAATGATAAAGCCGCTTGTCCGCAGCACCTTCAGAAAAGAGGTGGCTGGGGACATAGGCGGTTTTGGCGGACTATTTCGTTTTGACCCAAAAAAGTATAAAGACCCCATACTCGTTTCAGGAACAGACGGTGTTGGAACGAAATTGAAGATTGCCTTTATGATGGACAGGCACGATACAGTCGGCATTGATTTGGTTGCCATGTCTGTTAATGATATTGTTGTTCAGGGAGCAGAGCCGCTTTTCTTTCTTGATTATTTTGCAACAGGCAAGCTGCATGTAGAAAAGGCAAGGGATGTTATAAAAGGGATTGCCGATGGGTGCAGTCAGGCAGGATGCGCCTTAATCGGCGGCGAGACGGCAGAGATGCCGTCATTTTACCCAAAGGGTGAATATGATATTGCAGGCTTTGCTGTTGGCGTGGTTGACAGAGAAAGGCTGATAGACGGTTCAAGAATTACTCAAGGAGATAAGATTATCGGCCTTGCATCAACAGGACTTCATAGCAACGGCTATTCTTTGGCAAGAAAGGTTTTTTTTGAGCATTTGGGATTAAAAATAGATTCTAATGTTAATGAATTCTGCTGCACAGTTGGCGAGGAGCTTTTAAAGCCGACTCGCATATATGTAAAGACGGTTCTTGAGCTTATGAAGGGATTTGATATAAAAGGCATAGCGCATATTACTGGCGGAGGGATTACAGAAAACCTCCCTCGTGTATTGTCAGAAGGATGTCAGGCAAAGATAAAGAGAGAAAGCTGGGATGTCCTGCCGGTATTTAAATATATTCAGAAGAACGGCAATATAGATGATGATGAGATGCACCGTGATTTTAATATGGGGATAGGGATGATACTTGTTGTGCCAGATAAAGAAGTTGATAAAATAAAGGCTAAGGCGGAGAGACTCGGCGAAAAGGTTTATTTAATAGGCGAGATAACAGAAGGAGAAAACAGGGTAGTGTATGTCTAAGAAAATAAGATTAGGCGTCTTAATCTCTGGCAGGGGCTCTAATCTACAATCAATAATTGATGTCTCTAAAAAAGGGATGATAGATGCGGAGATTGCAATTGTAATCAGCGACAAGAATGATGCATACGGCCTTGTCAGGGCAAAGGAGAATGATATCTCCACACTCTTTCTTAGTCCAAAGGATTATAGAAATAGAGAGGACTTTGATAAGAAGGTTGTAGAAGAATTAAATAAGTATAAGGTTGATTTGGTTCTGCTTGCAGGATTCATGAGGATAGTTACATCTGTATTAATTGAACCATTCAAAAACAGGATAATGAATATCCATCCTGCGTTACTTCCATCATTTCCGGGTTTGGATGCACAAAAGCAGGCGCTTGAATATGGTGTTAGATTTTCAGGCTGCACAGTCCATTTTGTAGAAGAGGGCATGGATGAAGGGCCTATTATAATTCAGGCAGTTGTCCCTGTGATGGATAGTGATGCTGTTGACAGCCTTTCAGAACGGATATTAAAATATGAACATAAAATATATCCAATTGCTGTTCAGCTATTTGCAGAGGGAAGGCTAAAGGTTGAGGGAAGAAAGGTAAGGGTTAACAAAGAAGGCATGAGCAGCGGAATTTATAAATTAGGTGATAATAATGTTATGATAAATCCAATTTTAGAGAGGGGATGAATTAAAATGGATAATCTTAAGCCGCAGGAACTATTGGGATTAGGAATAAAATTACTTAAGGAGGGAAAATACTGGGATGCCTTAAATGCTATTAAGGCAGCGATTGAGAAGGCTGGTTATGATATTGATAACATGCCGCCAGATTATCTTTCTTATTTTGGGCTTGCCACTGCACTGGCTGAAAAGAGATACAGGGATGCTGCAGTCTTTTGTGAAAGGGCATTGAAAAAGGAGTTTTATAACCCTACTTACTATCTGAATCTCGGCAGGGTATACTTTGCAGGAGGACATAGGCGTAAGGCAATTAATGCATTTTACAACGGATTAAAAATAGACAAAAGCCATAAAGGGATAATAGAAGAATTGAATAAAATTGGCGTCAGACGCAGCCCGATAATTTCTTTTCTCCCAAGGAAAAATGTTTTAAATAAGCTTCTTGGCACTCTAATTCACAGAGTGGAAGGCAGAGGTTAAAGCTTAAGAGCTTGTTGAAAAACTCAACAATCTCTGATTACACAGATAAAATATTAGATTACACAGATTAAAACTCCTTGAAATATCTATGTAATCATTTTTACTAATCTGTGTAATCAAGGCTGTTGATGATTTTTTCAACAGCCTGTTAGAGCAATATTATGTATAAAATAATAGAAAAGATAAAGGGTGAAAAGGATAAGGCCTTTCCATTGAAAGGCATTGTTCACGAGATTGGAAGGGCGTCTTCCTGCGACATAAGCCTTTCTGATAATAATAAGGCGTCAAGGATACACGCGCGGCTTGAAAAAGACAGCGGCGGCTGGTGGATTGTTGACCTTAACAGCACAAACGGGACATTTGTAAATAAGGAAAGGATTAAATCAAAGAAATTAGAAGCAGGTGATGAGATAACTATTGGAGACTCCCATCTTCAGTTTTTAATTGACAAAGGCGATGAGATTATAAATAGCGATACCTCTACAGAGTTTGAACAGCCGAGATTAAATATTAAGATTCAGGAAGAGATTGAAAATAAAAAATGGACGCAGCATCTCTTTATCTTCATATCTGCTATTTTGATATTATCAGTCTCTCTCTGGTTTTTCTATTCTTTATATATAGGCAAAATGAACAAGATACACAGAACAGCAGATATGATAAACATTGAGATGCAGAAGATGGAGCTTATATACGGCGATATTGAAATATCAAAAGGGATTGTTTTTAATCTTGGCTTAATAAAGGATAATATGCCTGCAATAATAGATTTTTTAACAAGGGTTCAGGATAACCCACGCATCTCTGATGCTGTTAAGAGGGATGCGCCTGACCTGTCGCTTATATCAGTTAAAAAGGGTTTAGATGCAATAATTGAGCTCAGTGAGCAGATAATCTCCTATAAAAAGAGCCTGCAGCAGACTATAGATGCAACAGAATCCTTTAAAAAGACGCAGGATAGAAGCACATATAAAGCGCTTGTCAAAGAATATGCCTTTACAATAAATGAGATGGAGAGACTAAATGATTTGTTTTTGAGGCATACTGAGGAATTATCTCGGTTAAATGCATTGCTGATTTCATTTGATAAGGCATCTTCAAGGCTTGTCCCATCATTGAGCAAGAATACAGGAATTATTCTTGACGCCTCAAATAAAACAAAGGATGACCTTTTGAGGCTGATTAATAATATGAAGATTGAAAAGGCATTTTTGATAAGTGTAAAGGGGTAATGAAAAGGCAGATTTATTTTCCTTCTGCTCCTTATGAAGCCCTTCATCATATTCCATCCATGTCAATTCTTTCCTATTGCCTTGACATAATAGGTTTTTTTGGTAGAATTAAGTTTTAGAAGAATAGCTTTTTAACAATTATTACATTTATAGAGGGCTATTATTAAAGATAGAAATAAAACAAAAGAACAGATGCTTGAAGAGGTAAAAAACCTCAAAGACCGTATCGCGCAGTTAGAACATAAAGAGTCTGAGCACAGGCAATTTGAGGATGCTATTCATCAACTGGCTGAAGGGATTTCTGCAGCTACAGGCGATGCGTTTTTCAAACTGTTTGTACAGCATCTTGCACGGATTCTTGGGGTTGATTATGCCTATGTAGGCAAGCTAATTGGCAAAGAAAATGAGAGTGTAAAAACAGTTGCAGTATGCGCCCGTGGCGAGTTAGGTAAAAATTTTGAATATGATTTAGCAGATACACCATGCCAGAATGTTATTCAAACAAGCCCCTGCTACTATCTGAGCAATGTCCAGCAGTTATTTCCAAAAGATAAAATGCTGATTGATATGGGTGTTGAAAGCTACATCGGCTCTCCTATTTTTAACTCAAATGGCCATGTTATGGGGTTAATTGCGGCGCTCCATACTAAACCAATTATAAATATAAATATTGTAAAATCGGTTTTTCAAATATCTGTTGCCAGCGCTGCTGCTGAGATGGAGCGCATGCAGATAGAGGAGAAGCACGCTATTTTGAGCGCAGCAGTAGAACAATCAACTGAGTGTGTTGTAATCACTGACCTTGAAGGAAACATTGTCTATGTTAACCCTGTCTTTGAACGAAATACAGGTTATTCAGTATCTGAGGCGATTGGTAAGAAACCGAGTATCCTCAAAAGCGAAAAACATAGTTCAGAATATTACAGTAAACTTTGGTTTGCACTTAAAAGCGCAGGCTCATGGTCAGGCATTCTTATCAATAAACGCAAGGATGGGACGCTATTTGAAGAAGAAACGAGCATCTCAACAGTATCTGATTCTAAAGGCAGGCCGGCATATTATGTTGCAGTAAAGAGGGATGTTACAAATGAAAGGCGGCTTGAGGAGCAGTTGAGGCAGGCACAGAAGATGGAGGCAATCGGCCAGCTTACAGGCGGGATTGCCCATGATTTTAATAATTTTCTTACTGCAATATTAGGCTTTAGCAGTCTGCTGCAGATGAAGTATGAAGATGATAAGGATGCCCAGTCAAACTCTTATCTTCAGAATATAATTTCAGCAGCAGAAAAAGCCGCTAATATGACGAACAGCCTCATGGCATTCAGCAGGAAAAGGATAATCAATATAAGACCTGCGCTCCTTAATGATATTATTAAGGGCATGGAAAGGCTTTTGCAAAGGGTTATTACAGAAAATGTTGAGCTTAAGACGTCTCTTACAGATGAAGGGACAATAATAATGGCTGATACCGGCCAGATAGAGCAGGTTCTTCTGAATCTTGTGGCAAATGCAAGGGATGCAATGCCAAAGGGTGGGACTGTATTCATAAAAACTGAGGTTGTGCATATTGACGAGAAATTTGTAAGGCCACACGGATATGGAAAACCCGGCGACTATGTCCTCTTATCTGTTTCAGACACAGGCATTGGCATGGATGAGATGACAAGGGAGAGGATATTTGAACCATTCTTTACAACAAAGGAGGTTGGCAAGGGCACAGGGCTTGGGCTTTCTATTGTATATGGAATTGTCAAACAGCATAACGGCTATATAGACGTCAACAGCGAATTGGGAAAAGGAGCAACATTTAATATATATTTTCCGATAATTGAATCAACCCTTGAATCTACTGAAACAAAAAAGAAGGCTGTTCATACAGGCGGGACAGAGACAATACTCCTCGCAGAAGATGAGATTGAGGTCAGAAGGCTTGTAAAAACAGTTCTTGAAGAGTTTGGTTATAAGGTTATAGAGGCTGCTGACGGCGAGGATGCAGTGGATAGATTTATGGAAAACAAGGATGAGATAAACCTGATACTCCTTGATGTAATAATGCCCAAGAAGAACGGCAGAGAGGCTTATAATAAGATAAAAAATATAAGCCCTGATGTTAAAGCTATATTTATTAGCGGGTATACTGAGGATATTATAAAGAGAGAAGACATATTTGAAATGGGATTAAACTTTATCGCCAAACCTGTTTCACCTTCTGACCTTTTAGAAAAGATAAGAGAGGTGCTGGATAAACGAAATCACCTCTGGGGTTGAAACTTATTAAGGGAATAATATGAAAATATCTGCAAGGCTGCTGCTTGGATTTATGGCTGTTATTTTTGTTGTAATTGTTTTTAGCATTATTGTATTCCTATCTGTCAGGGAGCTTACCTCTTATATTGGAAGATTAAATGAGCTGGCCCAGCATCAGGCAATGGCAGGTAATCTGCGGTTCAATGTTACCTTGATGGCAATGCCTGCCTATGATTATGTTATTACAGGAAAGAGAGAGGAACACATTGGGGATTTTAGAAATCAGGCATCTATTGTAGAGGAAAAGCTCCGTGATATTGAGGCAGCAGACCTTACTCCCGAAGAGAGAAAGATTGTAAGGGAGATAAAATTTGACTATGAAGATATAAAGAAGCTGACACTGGCTATGTTCAATATCGCCTCGCCAATTGGAAAGCCGCAGGCAATGAGGCTTATGGAGGAGATGGACTACAAATATGTTCACCCTGCCTCTGAAAAGACCACAAGATTATTTGATATTATAAAGGAGAAAAGGGAAAGTGTACAAGCAGCGGCTAAGAAGGCAGAAAAGAGGGTAATGATTGTTTTTACCGCGGGCGTTCTCATTACCTTTCTTATCTCTTCTGTTATTGCATTTGTTATTGCCCGCTCCATATCACGCCCCCTTGGGGAGATGGCGGCATTATCACAAAAGATTGCGCAGGGCGATTTAGATGTGGCAATTGAAACCAAAAGAAGTGATGAGATAGGCATCCTATCCACCGCCTTTAATAATATGGCTGTAAATCTCAAGAACAGTCAGATGGAGCAGAGGAGGCTTTTTGAAGAGGAGCAGAAAAAGGTCAGGCAGATGGCAATACTTCATGAGGCAGTTGCAGCAATAGCCTCTCAACTGTCATTAGAGCCTCTGCTTGAGGAGCTGAGCCTGCTCTCTGCATTGCTGGTAAAGGCTGAACTCTCTGCCTTAGTAATCCTTCATCCAGAGACAGGGGCAATCCAATATTTCAAGGCAAATATCCCGCCTGACGACTTTCCTGTAAAGACAATGCCAAAGGGGATGGGGCTGCTCGGCGCGGTCCTGCAGGGCGGCGCGCCGATTCGCCTTGCTGATGCATCTTCTGATTCCCGTTTTAAGGGTCTGCCTTCAGGCCATCCCTTTATCAAAGGTTTCTTAGGCATCCCTATTATGCTGAAAAACAAGGTGATTGGCGCCATCTTTGCAGCTAATAAGAATGATAATGGACAATTTACAGAGGAGGATGAAAGCTTTCTCTTTATGCTCGCGCTCCAATCTGCAAAGGCTGTTGAAAATTCACGGCTCTATACTAAGACAGTAGAGCTTGCAACCACAGACAGCCTTACAGGTCTTTTAAACAGAAGGGCATTTATGGAGAGGCTCACAGAGGAGTCTGCCCGCTCCAGCCGTTATGAACACTATTTCTCCTTTCTCTTAATAGACATTGACCACTTTAAGCGGGTTAATGACACCTATGGCCATCCTGCAGGCGATGCGGTTCTAAAGTTATTGGCGCAAGTCCTCAAAAGGCAGATTCGCACTGTGGATATAGCGGGAAGATACGGAGGAGAGGAGTTTGTTATTATCCTCCCTGAAACCAACGCCTCTGGGGCCAAGTTGGTGGGCGAAAGGATAAGAAGCCTAATTTCAAAGATGCCATTCCCGCTTCCAAACGGCAGTAAGATAGGGCTTACTGTAAGCATGGGCATTGCCTGTTTTCCGAGCTGCGCTGATAATATTGAGCAGTTAATTGAAAGGGCTGATACTGCGCTCTATTCAGCAAAGAATGCAGGAAGAAACCTTGTCTATCTATACCGTGAAACCCTGATAGCGCAGATGGAAAATAACCCTGACCAGATTGCTCTGCTCTTAAATCAGGATATAGGGAATATTGAGGCTGTTATAAGCTCAATAGATGTAAAGGCCTCATTCTTTCGTGAGCATACGGAAAAGGTAAGGGAGTATTCAATGCTTCTATCCAAAGCCCTCGGCCTTCAAGACAAAGAAAGGGATAATCTGCGGCTTGCAAGCCTGTTGCATGATATAGGTTTTGTGGCAACCCCAGCAGCCATTTTGAAAAAGGCCGGCAATCTAACAGATGAGGAGGAGGCTATAATGAAGCGGCATCCTGCAAGAGGCGCTGAGATTATAAAAAAAGTTGCTGCGCTTGCGCATCTTGCGCCGATTATCTATTCCCACCATGAAAGGCATGACGGCACAGGCTATCCTGATGGGCTAAAGGGCGAGGAGATTCCTTACCTGTCGCGCGTCCTTGCTGTGGCAGATGCCTTTGCCTCTATGACATCAGGCCTGCCATGGCGCAAGGTCCTGTCAAAGGATGATGCAATAAAGAGTCTCAAGGCATCAGCAGGCTCGCAGTTTGAGTCAAAGATTGCAGATGCCTTCTGCAGGATTATTTAAATTCCATTGTTTTTTATTTTAAATAGTAGTAAAATTTAAAAAATATATGTGGGGCTGTAGCTCAGTTGGGAGAGCGCCTCGTTCGCAACGAGGAGGTCAGCGGTTCGATCCCGCTCAGCTCCACCAAACATTATACGAGGTATGAAAACCTCTTCCTAAATTCCTCCACTGTCATTTTCCCTGCCTCTGCAAGTGATTTGATGTTTTTATCTTCAAGGTCTTCCTTTTCAAGCCTTATCATGTATTTTTTTGCAATAGCATAGGATTCGGATTTTATATCTACAAGCCTTATCCTTGTCTTTCCTGTTTTCGGGTCTATCATATCCTTGAACGGGATTGGCGTTAATCTGCCGCTGTCGTATATAATCATTGCGCCTGAGCCGCCATTCAAAAGAAATCTTACGCCTCCATATCCAAGGTTTCTTGTGTATTCTGCATCAAATGGAATCGGCGGCTCTGCCCTCAGTTCATAGCCAATGGACTTGCCGATGATATTTACCTTGACGCCCCTTTTATCAAATGATGCTTTTACCCTTTCCCTGAGTATTTTTTCAAATGGGATTTCCGCAAGTTTTATATGGCCGTGCTCATCCCTTTCAATGTCCTTTAATATTTCCAACTCGTCCGGATTAAGTCTCTCTGCAATTCCTTCTGCTATTACAGCAACTCCGTGGTTTTTTTGAGATGCGAGCCTCTTTATGATTGCAGCCTCAAGCATATTGCATACCTGCTGCAATGATATCTTTCCATCTGGAAACTCCTCTGCAATCAATGTCAATGTTGCGCCTGCTGCCTTGCCCATGCCGAGAGCGAGATGTCCTGCTGTCCTTCCCATGGCAATTACAAAATACCACCTGCCTGTTGTCCTTGCATCCTCCATCAGGTTCTGCACAAGCCTTACGCCAAGATGTCTTGCAGTCTCAAATCCAAAGGTCGGCATGCCGCCTGGCAAAGGAAGGTCATTATCTATTGTCTTTGGCACATGGGCAACTGCAATCTTGCCCTTAGCCTCTTTTTCCACGACGCTTGCGCTATAGGCAGTATCATCACCGCCTATTGTAAGCAGATATTTAATTCCAAGTTCATTGAGCGCTGTTAAGACATTCTGCATCTTCTTTGGATCTTTTGTAGGGTTCTCCCTTGATGTTCTTAATATGCTTCCGCCTGTTGAGTGTATCCTTGTTACATCATCTATTTTAAGCGCCATTACTTTATCTTTACTGCCCTTTGAAAGCCACTTGAATCCCTCAAGTATTCCAATAACCTCTTTGCCTTCATTGATGGCTGCTATTGTTGCAGCGCTTATCACACCGTTAATACCAGGCGCAGGGCCGCCGCCGACTACAATTGCCAATCTCTCTTTCATATCATTCTCCTTACAGTATCTGGAATCTCCTTTTTTATAATGTTTTTGCCGACTGACTTATTCATAATGTCTTTGGTATTAACCACATTCAGCTTTTCAAAGAGGAGGCCGAATCTTTCCTCAAGCTCTGCCGCAATTCCTGCTTTTACTTCTTTTGGAAGCTCCCACCATCTCTTTTTGAGTGAACCGAATCCCTTTTTCCTTGTGCTGTATATGAACTGTTCTTCTGTCTGATTCTCTTTCTTCTCCTTTGCAAATTCCTTTTTTATAAATTCATAAACCTCTGTTTTAAAATCAGAGGGCATGTGTTTGCTGTCATAAATAATATTCTGAAAACCTGTGGCAAGGTGAACCTCTGAGCATCCGGACTCTACAAACTTTCCAAAGGCTGATTCAGGAAGGGTAGAAGCGCCATGCTGAACAGCGCCTGAAAGGCCGTATTCATTCCTTGCTGCATCAGAAAGCTTTTTTAGCGTATCAAAATCTATCTTTATCTGCGCAAGCGTGCCGTCAGGAAGCACTATACCCCCGTGAGATGTCCCTGTCTGAACGCTTATTTTGCTGAGTCCTGTCTGATTTTTATTTGCTGTTTCTTTAAAGCCGTCAAGAAATGCCTTTAGTTCTTCTACTGTACTGTTGCTCTTTCCTATCTCGCCAATCTCTCCGCCAACAGATACTGTGATGCCTTTAGGCTCAATCTCTCTTATATAGTTTGTAAGGGCTGCGGTTATTGTATAATTAGGCTTCTGCTGCTCCTTTACTGTGGGTTTTGAAAGGTCAACGGTTGTAGAGGCGTCAATATCAATATTATAGAATTCTGCGTCAATTGCCTCTTTTATAAGGCCGTGAAGATAATCTATCTCTGCCTGCTGGCTCTCAATATACCTTTTCCCGCTTATCTGAAAGTGATCTCCCTGGATAAACACAGGCCCTTCAAAACCTTCTCTTATTGCAGCAGCTAAGACAACTGCAGAATATTCAAGAGGCCTTTGGGCAGTATAGCCTATCTCAGAGCGTGCTATCTCAAATATAAAGGCGCCTACTGACATCTCCTTTGCCTTTCTGAAGACAGCCCTTGCGGAATCATAAGTCAGTCCGCGGATGTTTATAGCAGGCACAGTAAAGCCTTTGTATCTGCCTTTGCCGATATCTTTATAGAATTCATTTATGGATGACGGGATTATTCCGATGTCCTTTGCCGCCTCAATGATAAGTCGAAGAAGCGCCTTTTTTTCTTCTCCATCCTGACTAAAGACCGCTTGAAAGATAAGTTCATCAATGGAAGCTCTTAATGCATCCTTGTTTGTTACCTTTATTAGATTATTTGAAATCTTTATAAATTCTTTGATATTTCCCATTTTATCTCCTTTCAGCATCAGAATTATCATCAGTGATTTAATTATTAATTTCAAATAAATATATCTGATTGAATTCATTATGTCAATAAATGATTTATCTCCTTGAATTTATACTCTTCTTTTGTTAATCTACAAATACTTATGATGGATATTAAAGAGTTTGATGTATTAAGGATAGAAAATAGCGGGCAGAGGCGGATTAAAGATAAGGTTTCAGTTGAAAAGGATATTGTTATCCGATTAAATAACGAGGAATTCGTTGCGCTGATGTGCACGCCTGTAATGGTTAAGGAATTGGCAGTTGGTTTTCTTTTATCAGAGGGTTTGATTTCAAAAAAGGAAGATATTAGCGATGTTAATTATAACGAGGTAGACGGCGTTGTCTCCATTGGCGTAAGGAATTATACAAAGGATTCAGTTAAAAACAACAGGCTGCAGACCCTTACCTCAGGCTGCGGAAGAGGGTTGGCGTCAGACTTTATAAAAGGGTTTACAAAGGAAAAGAGAATAGAGTCTTCTATAAAGATATCTTCAAAAGATATAACTGATATTTCAAAGGAATTCATTAATATGTCTTCTGTTTATAAAGAAACAGGCGGTGTTCACAGCGCTGCATTATGGGATGGAAGGAAGATTGAGGTCTTTTGCGAAGATATCGGCAGGCACAATGCAATTGACAAGATTTTCGGTTATTGTCTTATGAATAATATATCAGTTACAGATAAGATTATTCTTACAAGCGGAAGGATATCCTCTGATGTTCTTATAAAAATAAGCAGACGCGGTATGCCGGTAATTATAAGCAGAAATGCGCCTACAAGCCTTGCAGTAGAAATGGCATATTTTCTTGGCATAACGCTTATCGGCTTTGTCAGAGGCCAGAGGATGAATGTCTACACATATCCCGAAAGGGTGGTTTTGGGTAGTTGACAAGGGTCTGATATTAGTATAATATTTAAAATCTTTTAAATTAGAAGGGTGCAGGATGAAGAATAAGAAGACATCAGTAATTGATAAAACAAGCATGCATAAGTTCGAGCTTCAGGATGTGTCTGAGCCGAATCTCTTTAGGGAATATTTTCCATATTCAGAGGTTTGCAAGATTCCGTTTTCAAATAGGATCATTCCGCCAAATCTGCCTCCAGACTTCTGGATTACAGATACAACATTCAGGGACGGCCAGCAGGCAAGGCCGCCGTATACTGTCAAGCAGATAGTAGATATTTATGACATGCTCCATAGGCTTGGCGGGCCTAATGGCGTTGTAAGACAGTGTGAGTTTTTTCTTTACAGCAAGAAGGATAAAGAGGCAGTGGAAAAGTGCCTTGAAAAGGGATACAGATTTCCAGAGGTTACAGGGTGGATAAGGGCAGCAAAGGGCGACTTCAAACTTGTTAAAGAAATGGGATTAAAAGAGACAGGCATACTAACATCATGCTCTGACTATCATATCTTCCTTAAGCTGAATATGACGAGGCGCGAGGCAATGAATAAGTACCTTGAGATTGTCAGCGAGGCGCTAAATGAAGGGATAATCCCGAGGTGCCATCTTGAGGATATTACCCGTGCGGATTTTTACGGTTTTGTTATACCATTTGTTCAGGAATTGATGAGTCTCAGCGAAAAGGCAAAGATGCCTATAAAGGTGCGCGCTTGCGATACTATGGGCTATGGCGTGCCATATACAGGCGCAGCGCTTCCAAGGGGCATTCAGGAGCTTATCTACGGTCTTATAAATGAAGGCGGAGTTCCTTCTGAACTTCTTGAATGGCACGGCCACAATGATTTTCATAAGGTCTTGATTAATGCGTCAACAGCATGGCTCTATGGCTGTGCTGCTGCAAACGGCGCTATACTCGGTTTTGGAGAGAGGACAGGTAACTCGCCTATTGAAGGACTGATAATTGAGTATATCAGCCTTCGCGGCGAGAATAACGGCATTGACACAACTGTGATTACAGAGATAGCAGAATATTTTCATAAAGAGCTTCACTATCATATTCCGCCAAACTATCCCCTTGTCGGCTCAGAGTTTAATACAACGAGCGCAGGCATACACTTAGACGGAGTTTTAAAGAATGAGGAGATTTACAATATCTTTGATACAGCAGGATTATTGAACAGGCCAATTGGCATTACTATAACAGACAAATCAGGCCTTGCCGGAGTAGCACAGTGGATAAATTCACATCTCGGGCTTACAGATGACAAGAAGGTTGATAAAAGGCACCCTGCAGTTGCAAAGATATATAAATGGGTGACAACGCAGTATGATAATGGCAGGCTTACATCCATATCATCAGATGAGATGCTCGCCTTAACAAAGCGTTATCTGCCTGAGCATTTTGTATCAGAGCTTGACAGGCTGAAGCTGAATGCAAAGGAGATGGCCTTCCATCTGGTTGAGGAATTGGTTGAAAAATCAGAATTCAGGACAATGGACCCGAAGTGGCAGGAGCCTCTGATGAAAAAGCTTGTGGAGGATGACCCCTTTATACAATTTGCCTATGTTATTGACACTGAAGGCAAGAAGACAACGAGGAATATTACTCAGGTTGTTGATAAGGCAAAATACGAGAAATTCGGCATTAGCGAGGACTTTTCCAACAGGGACTGGTTCCTCCAGCCCATAAAGACAGGCAAGACATATATCACTGATTTTTATAAATCAGTAATGACAGGCGCCCTCTGTATAACTGTTTCTGCGCCAATCAGAAATATTGAAGAAGAGATAGTAGGCGTCTTTGGAATTGACATAAAATTTGAAGAGCTGTTGAAAATGGTTAATGACACAGATTTTGAAGAGGAGGTTATACAAAAATAGCAGGTGGGAAAGACGATTGTCGAAAAGATAATGAGCGAACATTCAGGCAAAGATGTTAAAGCAGGTGATTTAACCATTGCAAAGGTGGATGCAGCGCTTCTGCAGGACGGCACAGGTCCATTGGCAGTTAAACAGCTTGAAGGGATGAATTTAGTAAAGGCTGCAAATCCAGAGAGGACATTTATATTCATTGACCACGCCTCGCCAAGCCCAAGAAAAGAGCTTTCCAATGACCATAAGACGCTTCGCAATTTTGCAGAAAAGACAGGTGTTAAGCTCTTTGATATTGGTGAGGGTGTCTGCCACCAGATTGTTTCAGAGCATTATATCAATCCCGGCGATATACTTGTTGGCGCAGATTCACATACATGCACAGCAGGAGGCATCGGCGCATTTGCAACTGGCATGGGCTCTACAGATGTAGCAGTTGCGATTGCATTAGGCAAGACATGGTTCAGGATTCCAGAGACTATTAAGGTAAACATAAAGGGCAAATTTAAAAAGGGCGTCTATGCAAAGGATGTAATTTTATACATCATCGGAAAGATAGGCGCTGACGGCGCTACATACAAGGCTTTGGAATTTACAGGCCCGGCAGTAAAGGCAATGTCTATTTCAGAAAGGCTTACACTCTGCAATATGGCTGTTGAGGCAGGCGCAAAGACAGGTGTTGCTGCATCCGATGAAAAGACAAAGGCATATTTAAAGGCTAATGGCAGGCTAAAAGAATACCGCAAGATAGAATCAGATAAAGATGCAGTATATGAAGCAGTTATTGACATAGACGCTTCTAAACTTTCACCGCTGATTGCATTTCCTCACACAGTTGACAATGTTAAGGATGTAAAAGAGGCCAAAGGCATAAAAGTTGATCAGGTCTTTATAGGCACATGCACAAATGGCAGGCTTGATGATTTAAAGATTGCAGCAAAAATACTAAAGGGCAAAAAGAGGCACCAAAATACAAGGCTTATAATTACACCTGCATCAAAAGATGTCTTTCTACAGGCAGACAAGGCAGGTTATATACGGACATTCATAGAGGCAGGCGCAGCAGTAACATCTGCTGGCTGCGGCCCTTGTGTCGGCGTTCATGCAGGCATACTTGGGGACAACGAGGTCTGTCTTTCCACACAGAACAGGAATTTCAAAGGCAGAATGGGCAATCCAGAAGGCCAGATATTTCTCTGCTCTCCTGCAACAGCAGCAGCAAGCGCCATTGCCGGCGAGATTGTTGATCCAAGAAGGTATTTATAACTTTATGTAAATGCTTCCACAACCTTCCTTTTATATCTGAACATCCTCGTGACGAAAGTTGCAATATTCTATTGTACTTTATTACAGAAATAAATAGCTTGATTGAATTGTTTTTAAATAGGCTGCTGCATCTTAACTCAATTAAGATGAATTTTGGCTTGACATCACTCTGTATTTTAAATATACTGAACATATATTCATGTGAACATCAATTCAGTAAGTGTATATCCTGAGAAGCATGATGAAAAGACGGATTTCTGAAAAATCTAAAAAAGACATTCTTGATGCAGCCCGTGAAGTATTCTCTGAAAAGGGCTACTCTAAAACAACTATTAGAGAGGTTGCCAAACTATCTGAGATAAGTGTCGGCGGGATTTATCTTTATTATAAAAATAAGGAAGAGCTTTACACTGAACTTACAAGTGAACAGATGAAGACATTCCTTATGTATACTGAGGCGCTTAGAAACAAGCAACCCCTTACAGCTTTAAAGTCCTTAATAGAAGGCTATCTTGATTATGCCATAAAGTGGACAAAGCTTGTCTCAATGCATATCAAGGAGCACGACCTTAAATTAAAAAAACCTCTCAAGAAAGAATTTTTAGCCGCACAGAGGCGGCTCCTTTCCGATATTCTCACAAATGGAATAAAGAAAGGGGTATTCAGAAATATCAACTGCAACGAAACAGCAGATGTAATATTATTCAGCCTCAGGGGAATGATTCTTGCCTATATTTCAGGAGATATCAAAACGCCGAGGAAACAAGGAGATTTTTTTTATAAATTAATACTGAATGGACTAAAAAGGATGGATAAATGAAAAGATTAAGGCTTGCTAAGGAGGCTTATATGCAAAGATTCTCTTTAGCAGTATTGTTAATGCTTTTAATTCCTTTTAAAGTTAATGCTGAGGAGATTGTTAAAAAAGATGATCTACTTAATCTTGACCAATGTATTGAAATAGCCATAAAAAAGCATCCCGATATCGCTGCTGCGGTCAATACAGTGGGTATAAGCCAGAGCAGAGTTGGACAGGCTAAGGCCGGTTATTATCCGCAGATAGAATGGTCGTCGGGTTACAGAAGATATTCTCCCATAGGTAGTATCTCTGATCGCTCTTTTGATGAATATTCAAGCAGTGTTACCCTAAAGCAAAACATCTTTGATTTCGGAAAAACTACAACACAGGTAAACATCCAAAGATTAAACCTGAGATCCTCTAACTCAGACCTTGAAGATACGATGCAGCAGATACTCTTTAATGTTAAACAGGCATATTATGGAGTATTGCAGGCAGGGAGGAACAGAGATGTTGCAATTGAGGTTGTTAAACAATATGAGCAGCACCTTGAACAGGCAAAGGGATTTTATGATGTCGGTACAAAGCCGAAAATTGATGTGACAAAGGCAGAGGTGGACCTGAGCAATACAAAATTGAATCTGATAAAGGCAGAGAACTCGTTGAGAATTTCAAAGGCGACCCTCAACAATGCAATGGGTGCCCCTGACATGCCTGAATACAAGATTAAGGACACGCTTTCATTCCAGAAGTATGAAATAAGTTTTGAAGATGCAATCCATAAGGCATACGAAAACAGGCCTAACCTTAAGTCAATTATATCAAGAAAACAATCAGCAGAAGAGTCCATAGGGCTTGCAGAAAAAGGCTATTATCCTGTATTATCAGGTAATGCATCATACAACTGGTCAGGGGAAAGGTTTCCCATTGAGAATGGCTGGGATGCAGGTGTAACCGTAACATTTCCAATATTCAGCGGTTTTTTAACAAAAAACCAGGTAGAGGAGGCACGGTTAAATCTCAATGTATTGAAGGTAAATGAAGAGTCATTAAGACAGAAGATATTTCTTGAGATTCAGCAGGCATATCTGAATCTGCAGGAGTCAGCCGAGAGGATCAGTGTTGCTGAAATCACCGTAAAACAGGCAGAGGAAAATCTTGATTTAGCAAAGGGCAGATATGAAGTTGGTCTGGGGAATTCAGTTGAGCTTACAGATGCAATGGTGACCTACACCAACGCAAAGACAGCGTATAACCAGGCATTGTATGATTATAAAATTGCAGAGGCAAGCCTTTTGAAGGGAATGGGAGATAAATAATGAAAAAGATTATAATTGGCATTTTAGTTATCATAGTCATTGTTGTGGCTGCCTTTATATTGATGTGGAGCAAAAATACTGAGCCAAAATTCAGAACTGAAAAAGTAATCAGAGGCGATATTGCGTCAACTGTTACAGCAACAGGCACAATGAATGCAGTGACAACAGTGCTTGTAGGAACTCAGGTCTCAGGGACAATAAAAAATATCTATGTTGATTTTAATTTTCCTGTAAAAAGAGGGCAGTTACTAGCGCAGATAGACTCTGCCATATTTGAAGCACAGGTAGAACAGGCAAAGGCTAATATGCTTTCAGCAAAGGCAAACCTTGAAAAGGCAGAGGCATCCCTTGTGGATGCAAAGAGGACAATGGACAGAAACCGGGAGCTCTTTTCAAGGAACCTCAGTGCACGAAGCGATCTGGACACCGCCGAGACAAATTATGATTTGGCAAAGACGCAGGTGAATGCAGCAAAAGCCCAGATTGCCCAGTCAGAGGCAGCATTAAAGGTTGCAGAGACAAACCTCAGATATACGCGAATACTCTCTCCTGTGGATGGAATTGTTGTTTCAAGGAATGTGGATGTTGGCCAGACTGTTGCAGCAAGTTTCCAGACCCCGACATTATTTACCATTGCGCAGGATTTAACAAAGATGCAGATAGATACCAATGTGGATGAGGCAGACATAGGCAATATAAAGGTCGGCTATGATGTTGAATTTACCGTTGATGCCTATCCTGAGTTTACATTTAAAGGCAAAGTATCGCAGATAAGAATCGCACCAATCAATGTTCAGAACGTAGTTACCTATGATGTAGTGGTTAGAGTAGATAACCCTGATCTAAAGCTCAATCCTGGCATGACAGCGAATGTATCCATAATAGTGGCAAGCAGGAAGGATGCCCTGAAGGTTCCCAATGCTGCGTTGAGATTCACCCCTGCTGAGAAAGGTATTGCTAAGACAGAGAAAAAAGGTTCCGGCGTCTGGCTAATAGAAAATAGCAAACCTAAGTTTATAAAGCTGACAACAGGCATGAGTGATGGGAATTATACTCAGCTCATTTCCGGCAATATAAAGGAAGGAGATGAGGTAATAGTGGAGTCCTTGACAAAGAGCAAGACTCAGCCGCAGCAAGGGCCGAGGTTTTTCTAAAGATGGCGCTTATAGAGGCAAAAGAGATAAGCAAGGTTTACAGGCTTGGTGATATTAATGTAAACGCACTCAGCAATGTAACATTGAGCATTGAAAGAGGTGAATTTGTTGCTATAATGGGCGCATCAGGCTCAGGCAAATCCACATTCATGAATATAATTGGCTGTCTCGATAAGCCTACTGCCGGCCAATATCTCCTTGATGGTGTAGCCGTTGGGAATTTAAACAGGGATGAGCTCGCAGAAATAAGAAATAAAAAAATAGGATTTGTTTTTCAAGGGTTTAACCTGCTGCCGAGGACATCTGCCATTGAAAATGTGGAGCTTCCAATGCTTTACGATGGGTTTCCCTATCAGGAGAGGAGGGAGAAGGCAATAGAAACCTTAAGGATAGTAGGGCTGGAAAGCAGGGAGCATCACCTCCCCAACCAACTTTCAGGAGGACAGCAGCAGAGGGTCGCCATAGCAAGGGCGCTTGTGAATAAGGCGCCAATAATTCTTGCAGACGAGCCCACAGGAAATCTTGACACAAAAACAAGCGCTGAGATAATGGAGCTTTTTGTCAGGCTGAACAGGGATTCTAACATTACAGTAATTCTTGTAACACATGAGCCTGATATAGCGGCTTACAGCAGACGGACAATAAGATTCCTTGACGGCCGGGTTGTGAGCGATGAGTTAAAAAAGTCGGCAAGGAAAAGAGCAGAGGACTGATTTATGATCAATATACCATCAACAATAAAAATTTCACTAAGGGCATTGAAGGTGAACAAGATGCGTTCAGCCCTTACTATGCTCGGTATCATTATAGGTGTTGGTGCAGTGATTACCATGCTTGCTGTTGGAAGGGGTGCAAGCCAGAAGGTATCAGAGCAGATTGCCAGCATCGGGAGTAATCTTCTAATTATCCTTCCTGGGGCAACCACAGCAGGCGGGGTTAGAATGGGCGCTGGCACTCAACCCACTCTTACATTAGGCGACGCAGAAGCAATAACTAAAGAATGCCCTTCGGTATCCGATGTTGCCCCTGATCTGAGCGGTATTGCACAGGTTGTTTACGGCAATCAGAACTGGTCAACTGGTATTAGGGGGACAACACCTGGCATATTGAGAGTGAGGGACTGGCCCCTTGCCTCAGGCAGGTCGTTCACAGAGCAGGATGTAAAGAGCGCCACAAAGGTATGTATGCTGGGTCAGACCGTTGTTGAAAATCTCTTTGGTAGTATTGACCCCATCGGTAAGATTGTGAGGATGAAAAAGGTTCCTTTTACTGTCATCGGTATACTTGACAGAAAGGGGCAGTCTCCAATGGGACAGGATCAGGATGATGTAGTATATATCCCTGTAACCACAGCTCAGAAAAAGCTTTTTGGAACCACGTTTCCTGGTATGGTGAGGGTTATTATGGTAAAGGCAAAAACTATGGAGGATCTAAAACCTGCTGAAAAACAGATAACGGATTTACTCAAACAAAGGCACCGCATAAGGCTGGGGCAGGAGAATGATTTTACAGTTAGGAACCTCACTCAGGTGATGCAGACTGCAGAACAGGCTACGAGGGTTATGACCATTTTACTTGGAGCCATTGCCTCTGTTTCTCTCATTGTGGGAGGGATAGGAATTATGAATATAATGCTTGTATCCGTTACCGAGAGGACGAGGGAGATAGGGATAAGGATGGCTATTGGAGCAAAGACATGGGATATAAGGCTGCAATTTATTATAGAGGCGCTCACACTTTCATTAATGGGCGGGATTATCGGGATCGTAATCGGACTAACAGGCTCGGAGATATTGTCAATTATTGCAGGGTGGCCAACAATTGTGTCGCCGCTTTCAATCTTTCTTGCTTTTGGTTTTTCAGGTCTCGTAGGGATATTCTTTGGATTCTATCCTGCATACAAGGCATCGCTTCTTAATCCAATAGAAGCTTTAAGGTATGAGTAAAAAGTGTATACGGCAAGGTATTTAGCTACTCTTAAATCTTTATCTATTCTTCTGAGCTTCGCCAATCATCGGCACAAAGGCAACACCTGTTATATGCTCAACCCTTAAATCATCGCCTTTGATTTTTTTTACAACTGTTAATGTCTGATAATAAGTTGTGCTGCCGAGCGGAATAACAAGCCTGCCGCCGTCTTTGAGCTGTTTGATTAATGGCGGCGGGATATGGTTTGCAGCAGCAGTTACAATTATTGCATCAAAGGGCGCATGCTCCTCCCAGCCAAAATAGCCGTCAGCATTCTTTACCTTCACATCCTTATAGTCAAGATTATTTAATCTCGCAGCAGCCTCTTCTGCAAGCCCCTTTCTTATCTCTATTGTATAAACCTTATCTGTTATCTCTGCCAAAACTGCTGTCTGATACCCAGAACCCGTGCCAATTTCCAAAACCTTCTCACCATGTTTTAGTTTTAAAACCTGCGTCATTAAGGCAACTATATATGGTTGTGAGATTGTCTGTCCCTCTGCAATTGGCAAAGGATGGTCATTGTAAGCAGATTTCTGCAGGCTCTTGTCAACAAAAAGATGCCTCTGCACCTTTCCCATTACTCTCAGGACAGTCGGGTCAGTAATATCCCTTCCCTTCAGATCATGCTCAACCATACGGTTTCTTGCCTTAGTAAAAGGGTCATCTTGTGCATGGGCAGTGAGGAGGGAGATTTGTAATATTATGATTACATAGAAAAACCTTTTCATGTTTTCATTATCCTGTCTTTCAACAGAAATGTCAATTCCTTCGGAGAAATAGTTGTTGATTTATAATAATTAGTAGTGATAATATTGCCATTAATATGACTCTGCCGAAGATATCTGTTACAATCATTACCCATAATGAAGAAGAAAATATAGAAAATTGCCTGAAGAGCATTAAATGGGCTGATGAGATTGTTGTTGTTGATTCCTTTAGCGCTGATAAAACAATTACGGTATGCAAAAAGTATAAGGCAAAGATAATAAAATCTAAATGGCTTGGGTATTCAAGGCAGAAGAACCTTGCGATTGATAAAGCAGGGAATGAATGGATATTAAGCATTGATGCTGATGAGAGGATTACAAAGGAGCTGCTTGATGAGATAAAAAAGGAGTTTGGGAAAGGCGATGCTGCTGACGGCTATTACATTGCAAGAAAGAATTTCTTTCTTGGGAAATGGATTAAACACTGCGGATGGTATCCTGATTATAATCTGAGATTGTTTAAGAAGAGTAAAGGAAGATTTATTCAAAGAGAGGTTCATGAGAAGGCAGAGGTTAATGGCGCTACTAAATATCTTAAACATCCTTTAGAGCATTATACATACAAGACACTTAGCGACTTTATATCAAGGCTTGACAGATATTCAACGCTGTCTGCAATAGAGCTTCATAAAAAAGGCAAAAGGGCAGGGTGGACCCATTTAACGATCAGGCCGATAACAACATTTTTGAAAATGTTTTTCTTAAAATTGGGTTTCTTAGAGGGTTTTTACGGCATACTATTATCAGGGCTTTATTCTTTTTATACCTTTTCAAAATATGCAAAGCTGTGGGAGATGGATAAGAAGGGTTAAAATTTATTAGAAAGTTTTTATCGCTTGACAAGTATAGGAGGTTTGAGTATGCTTATTCGCATGAAAAAGATAATTGTTTTAATTTCGGTTTTTATTTTAGCAGTTGCAGCATACAATGAAGTAAAAGCGCAGGAAAAGATAGCAGGGCAGCCTGTAACAATTAATCCTGCAATGTCAAGAGGACCTGAAAATGCCCCTGTTCAAATCTATGAGTTTTCAAGCTACCAATGACCCTTCTGCAAAAGAGTCCAGCAGGTGCTGGAGCAGATTCAAAAAGAATACGGAAATAAGGTAAGACATATCTACAAAGACTTTCCATTAGGGGGACAGATACAATCAGAGCCTGCAGCAGTTGCTGCGCGCTGTGCAGCTAAATCAGGAAAGTTTTGGGAATATCACGACGAACTATACAAGAATCAAGGCAGCCTTGGTCCTGACCTGTTCGGGCAGCTTGCTGATAGACTCAGTCTGCCAAAGGATGACTGGAAAAAATGCACACAGGACAACCAAACAAGAGAGTCAGTAAAAAAAGATCAGGGTGAAGGTATAAGCCTTGGTGTTACAGGAACCCCGACCTTTTTTATAAATGGGAAAAAGGTTGTTGGCGCTCTGCCGTTTGAAAAATTTAAACAGGTTATAGACGAAGAATTGAAGAAGAAATAAAAGGCTGTAGTGGCAGGTTTTAAACCTGCCACTACTACAATCTCTCCTTTACAATGCTCTCCACAACCGATGGATCAGCAAGCGTAGAAGTATCGCCGAGGTTCTCAATATCACCGGATGCAATCTTTCTTAATATCCTTCGCATAATCTTTCCGCTTCTTGTTTTTGGGAGCGCATTTGCAAACTGAAGCTTGTCAGGCCTTGCTATAGGGCTTATCATCTTTGCCACATGGTCAGAAAGGATTTTTTTGAGCGACTCGTCTATATGATTTCCGCCTTTTACAGTAACAAATGCATAAATGCCCTCGCCTTTGATTTCATGCGGATAGCCGACAACTGCGGCCTCTGCAACCTTTTCATGGCTTACTAAGGCGCTTTCTATCTCTGCTGTGCCGAGCCTGTGTCCAGACACATTCAATACATCATCTATCCTTCCCATAAGCCAAAAGTTTCCTTTTTCATCTATCCTTGCGCCATCACCTGTGAAATATTTTCCGGGAAAACGTGTAAAATAAACTTCTTTCATCCTTTTATTCTCAGGGTCGCCGTAGGTTCCCCTTAATATAGCAGGCCACGGTTTTTCAATTACCAAATAACCGCCCTCATTTACTGCGGCCTCTGCGCCGTTTTCCTTTAACACCTTTGGAACAACGCCAAAGAATGGGAGGTTTGCTGAGCCAGGCATTAATGTCATTGCGCCTGGAAGCGGTGTAATCAATATTCCGCCTGTCTCTGTCTGCCACCATGTGTCAACAATAGGCAATTTGCCTTTGCCGATAACCCTGTGATACCACATCCATGCCTCTGGATTAATCGGCTCGCCAACTGAGCCAAGAAGCCTTAATGAACTTAAGTCATGCTTCTTTACCCAGTCCTCGCCTTCGCGCATGAGCGCCCTTATGGCTGTTGGCGCTGTATAGAATATATTTACCTTATGTTTATCAACTATCTGCCAGAACCTGTCAGGTTTTGGATAAGTTGGTATGCTTTCAAACATCAGTGATGTAGCGCCGACGCATAAAGGGCCGTATACAATATAGCTATGGCCAGTTACCCATCCTATGTCAGCAGTGCAGAAATGGATATCCTCTTCTTTATAGTCAAATATATATTTAAATGTCATTGCTGTAAATAGTAGATAACCTGCTGTTGTATGCAGAACACCCTTTGGCTTTCCTGTGCTTCCGCTTGTATAGAGGATAAATAACGGGTCTTCAGAATCCATTATCTCTGGCTCGCAGTAGTTTTCAATATCATCAGCCTTCATCTCCTCATGCCACCATAAATCCCTGTTCGCTGCCATATTAACAGGGTTGCCTGTCCTTTTAACTACAATGACCTTTTCAATTGTAGCGCCGTCTTTAATAGCGTCATCGCTGTTTGCCTTAAGGGGTACAAACTTGCCGACGCGTACACCTTCATCAGATGTTATTAACAGCTTTGCCTCGCTGTCCTGAATCCTGTCTCTCAATGAGGTTGAACTAAATCCGCCAAACACAACGCAGTGTATGGCGCCAATCCTTGCACAGGCAAGCATTGAAATAGGAAGTTCAGGAATCATTGGAAGATATATTGTTATCCTGTCTCCCTTTCTTACACCGTGCTTTTTTAAAACATTGGCAAATCTATTTACTTCATAATAGAGCTGCTGGTAGGTATAGCTTTTATAGGTTCCATCATCGCCTTCCCAGATGATTGCAGCCTTATTTCGCTTATAAGAATTTAGGTGCCGGTCAATGCAGTTATAGGAAACATTCAGTTTCCCATTGATAAACCATTTAACAGAGGGTTTGGTAAAATCCCATTCAGATACCTTTGTCCACTTTTTATCCCAATGGAGGAATTCCTTTGCCATCTTTGCCCAGAAGGTGTCAGGATTTTTAATGGATTTTTTGTAGAGTTCTTTATACTGCTTCAGGCTTTTTATATGGGCCATTTTACTGAATGCCTTTGGCGGCGGGAATTTTCTCTCCTCTTCCATTAATACATCAATGGTCTTGTCAGCCATTTTGCTCCTCCATTAACAGCCTTGTTAAAAGTCTATTTATTGCCTGCGTGTGAATGACACAATTGAAAATTTTAAGGTTATTTTATGCTTACCTTAGCAAAAGCCTTAAAATCTGTCAAGAGAATTGGCTCTATAAAAAAATTGACAGTAATAAGGAAATACCTTATATTATCAATAAATATCATTACACGATATCGGTATTAGATACTCTAATTATGTCACCTATGATTATATATATTGGCGCATTTGCTGCTGCTGTCATGACACTTATGACAGGTTTTGGCGTAGGCACTGTATTAACGCCTATTTTTACATTTTTCTTTGAGGTTCAGATTGCCATATTAATGGTTGCTGTAATACACTTTTCAAATAATCTGTTTAAACTATATCTTTTTCGGAAACATATAGACAAGGCAATAATTATGAAATTCGGCATCCTGAGCATCATCGGCGCCTTTGTTGGCGCCTTTCTTCAGGTCTATATGCAGTCTCATGCCCTTAGGGTGGTCTTAGGGATAGCCCTGATAATCTTAGCAGGCAGGGAATTTATATCAACTAAAAAGGAGTTTCAGCTCCCAAAATCAATAGATGCAATTGGCGGCTTTGCCTCTGGTCTTCTTGGAGGACTTGTCGGCAATCAGGGCGCAGTCAGGAGCGCCTATCTCCTCAATTACAATATATCTAAGGACGCCTTTATTGCCAGCGGCACATTAATCGCCTGTTTTGTGGATGCCACACGCATCCCCCTGTATCTTTATAATTACGGCGATAAACTGAGCTCACACTGGTTATTTATTGGCGGTGTTGTTGCCACTGCATATATCGGCACCTTGATTGGCAAAAGGGTTGTAACATACCTTCCTTTAAAGGCATTTAAAAAGATTGTTGCAGGAGTAATTATATTGATGGGGATTGTGCTGATAGTCAGCTAACGACTGAACTGTAGGTGGCTATCAGCCATCTACATGAGTGATTTGTTATGCCCTCTTTTTACTGAAAGAAAGTTTTTCTTCATTGAACTTGTGAATGAGCATGGAGATCAGCGATTGATACGGTATACCCTCTTCGACTGCTTTTGCCCTATTTTTTTTTAAATCTCGCTCAGTCATTCGGATATTGATCCGCTTTTGTTTGTTGAGGCTATAGCTGGCGTATTCCTCGTATTGTTTCTTTTCCTTTTCAGTTAGGTCGGCAACCCATTCTTCATTTTCAAGCGATTTTACCAATTTCCTCTCTTCTTTATCCAAATGTGCTTCTTTTTTTATTTTTTACCACTATCAGGCTGTTGAAAAACCAGTTTAAAATGCAATATTACTCATGGTAAATAAAGCTTTTTATTTAAAAATGGGATTTAATAGTAATAATTTATGTTCTAACAT
>Ga0105164_10000267_pt1 | contig 39020 bp, 32 predicted proteins | sample VDWuncwatermetaG_FD_89674 | JGI IMG/M metagenome (GOLD analysis project Ga0105164, IMG submission 89674) | Wastewater microbial communities from Netherlands to study Microbial Dark Matter (Phase II) - VDW unchlorinated drinking water | ecosystem: Environmental > Aquatic > Freshwater > Drinking...
CGCCTCTTGGCGTACTTAAGCGAATCCCTTGCCGCGTCTATGTCTTTTTTCATGCACCGCGCGAGCCCGCAGATAATCGGGCCCTTCACTTTTTTCGCGACTTCCTTTACCGAATCAAAATCCCCGGGTGAAGAGACAGGAAACCCCGCCTCTATCGCGTCCACGCCCAGCTTGGCAAGCTGATACGCAATCTCCAGCTTGCCTTGCGGCGTCAAACTCGCCCCAGGCGACTGCTCTCCGTCGCGCAGCGTCGTGTCAAAAATTATAATTCGTCCCATATTATCCTTTCACTCATCGCATTGTCATCCCCGCGTAAGCGGGGATCCATCCCTGCTTTTGCAGGGACAGGTTTTTTAGATTCCCGCTTTCGCGGGAATGACAGTTGTTGCTACTTCATCCACGGCATCATCTGGCGCAGGTCCTGGCCGACCTTTTCTATCTTGTGCTCGTCGCCTTCTTTCAATAGTTTATTAAAATTAGGCCTTCCTGCCTCATTTTCCCTGATCCATTCCCTGGCGAATTTGCCGGATTTAATCTCCTTTAAAATCTTTTTCATCTCCTTGCGGGTTTTCTCGGTAATGATCCTTCTGCCGCGCGTCAGGTCGCCGTAGCACGCCGTATTGGAAACTCGCTTGCGCATCCCGCTTATCCCGTATTGCTGAATCAAATCAGTAATCAGCTTGAGCTCATGCAAAACCTCAAAATACGCTATCTCCGGCTGATAGCCTGCCTCTAGTAACGTGTCAAACCCCGCCTTTATTAATTCTGTTACACCGCCGCACAAAACGACCTGCTCGCCGAATAAATCGGTCTCTGTCTCTTCGTCAAATGTCGTCTCAATAACGCCAGCCCTTGTCCCGCCTATCGCTTTTGCGTAAGCCAGGCCTATCTGTTTTGCCTGGCCCGTAGCGTCCTGGAACACCGCCAATAAACACGGCACGCCCTTGCCCTGTTCGTACATCTGCCTGACAAGCGCGCCAGGCCCCTTTGGCGCAACCATAAACACATCTATTTTTTTAGACGGTTTTATCTGTTTAAACCTGATATTAAAGCCGTGAGAAAAACATAGCGCCTTTCCCTTTGTCAGATTCGATTTAATGCTTTCGTTATACACCTTTGCCTGAACGTGGTCCTGAGTCAGTATCTGGATGATATCCGCTGCCTTAGCGGCCTCATCCACCGAAACCGGATTAAAGCCATCCGACTTTGCCTGCTCATAATTAGGCGTATTGGGCAACTCCGATACGATAACATCACATCCCGAGTCGCGAAGGCATAAACTCTGGCCCCGGCCCTGAATGCCGTATCCTATAATCGCAATCTTTTTTCCTTTCAACAAATTTAAATCCGCGTCCTTGTCATAATAAACCTTTGCCATTGCAACATTCCTCCCTTTTGACACCCCTGGGGTGTAATTACACCCCAGGGGTGTATTTTTTGGTTATTTATTCCTTCACCAGCGCTACGCGCCCAGTCCTTACCATATCGCGGACGCCGTACTCTTTCAGGCCCTCTAACAATTTCAAAACGTGTTCCGGGTCGCCTGCAAACTCAACTGTCAGGGAACCCGCGCCCGAACTCAAAATCTTTGCGTGATTCTTCTCCAGGTAATTTACAACCTTTGCCTTGGCATCCTGGCCCACGTCCACCTTAAAAAGCAGCAGTTCCCTGTCAATAAACCCTTTTTTGGTCAGGTCGCGCACAGTGATTACGTCTATCAGCTTGTTAAGTTGTTTTTTTACCTGGTCTAATGTCCTGTCGTCGGCCTTAACAATAATGGTCATCCTTGAAACAGTGGGGTCTTCTGTCTCGCCGACCGCCAGCGAATCAATATTGAACCCCCGCGCGGAAAACAGCCCCGCTATGCGCGCGAGCACACCGGCCCTATTCTCCACTAAAACTGATATAACATGCTTCATGCTAAGCTCCCGATCATTATCATTTTATTGATCGCCTCGCCTGCCGGCACCATTGGCAGGACGTTCTCCTCTTCCTCTACGATAAAATCCATAAAGACCACCTTGTCGGTCTCTATCGCCTTGTCTATAGCGGGCCTGACCTCGTGTTTCTTGGCCACCCTGATGCCGACAGCGCCATAGGCCTCTGCCAGCTTTACAAAATCCGGTATATGCGGAAGGCGCGTATGAGAATACCTTTTCTTATAAAACAGCTGCTGCCACTGCCTTACCATACCCAGATAGCCGTTATTTAAGATCGCCACCTTTACGGGTATATGGTTTATAACCGCGGTCGCCAGTTCCTGAATATTCATCTGTATGGAACCGTCCCCGGCGATATCAAACACCATCTTTTCCGGGCAGCCCAGCTTGGCGCCGATAGCGGCCGGGAAACCAAAACCCATCGTGCCCAGGCCGCCGCTTGATATAAACGAGCGCGGCCTTGTGTATTTATAAAACTGCGCCGCCCACATCTGGTTCTGGCCCACCTCTGTGCAGATAATGGCGTCGCCTTTTGTCGCCTCGTAAATCTGCTCAACGACATACTGCGGCTTTATCTTCGCGCCTGTGTCGTGGTAGCGCAGCGGATGATGCTTCTTCCACTCATGCACCTGCTTGAGCCATAGAGCGGTGTCCGGCTTCCCGGAAATATTCTTATTCAGCTCAATTAAAATAGTTCTGGCGTCGCCTACAATGGGGATATCCACCTCAACATTTTTTGAAACGCTGGACGGGTCTATATCAATATGTATAACCTTCGCGTTCGGCGCGAAGGCGTCAAGCCGGCCCGTAACCCTGTCGTCAAAACGCGCGCCCACAGCAATGACAAGGTCACTTTCGGTTATCGCGTGGTTCGCGTATGCGGTGCCGTGCATCCCGAGCATGCCGAGGGCAAGCTCGTGCGTCTGAGGGAAACTGCCCAAGCCCAGAAGCGTTGTCGTAACGGGCGCCTGTATCTTCTCCGCCAACACCTTAAGTTCCGCGGAAGCCCCTGAAATGATTACGCCGCCGCCCGCGTAGATGACAGGCCTTTTGGCCTTCGCTATTTCTCTGGCGGCCTTTTTTATCTGGCCGGGATGGCCCATATATGTCGGCTTGTACCCCCTTATGGATACATCCGCGGGATAATCAAACTCCGTCTCCGCCAGCTGCAGGTCAGACGGGATATCAATAAGCACCGGCCCCGGCCTGCCTGTTGAGGCGATATGAAACGCCTCTTTGACTATCAGGGATAAGTCCTCAATATTTTTTACTAAGTAGTTATGTTTTGTAATAGGCCGGGTAATGCCTGTAACGTCCGCCTCCTGAAACGCGTCATTGCCTATAAGGAATGTCTTGACCTGGCCTGTTATCGCGACCATAGGTATGGAATCCATATATGCCGTCGCGATACCCGTAACCAGGTTAGTGGCGCCGGGCCCGGATGTGGCAAGGCAAACGCCCACCTTGCCTGTCGCCCTGGCGTATCCGTCCGCCGCGTGCGCCGCGCCCTGCTCATGGCGCACCAGGATAAACCTTATTGACGCGTCATAAAGCGCGTCAAATATGGGCAGAACCGTGCCACCCGGATAGCCGAACATTACCTCAACGCCTTCCTTCTTTAAGGATTCAATCAATATCTTCGCTCCTGTCAGTTTCATATTTTAAGCACCGCCCCCTTGCTTGCCGATGTGGCGAATTTCGCGTACCTTGCCAGATAACCTTCTTTAACCTTCGGCTCCGGCCTCTTCCATTTCGCGAGCCGCGACTTTATCTCAAGCGCTGTCAGTTTTACCTCTAATTTTCTATTCGGGATATCGACGGCGATTTCATCCCCGTCTTTTAATATCGCCATAGGGCCGCCTACAGCCGCTTCGGGAGAACAATGTCCTATGCACGGCCCCTGGGTCCCGCCTGAGAAACGGCCGTCAGTAATAAGCGCGACATCCTCTGACAGGCCCATCCCCACAATCGCGGCTGTCGGGCTCAGCATCTCTCTCATGCCGGGCCCTCCCTGGGGGCCTTCGTATCTGATGACAACAACGCTTCCTTTTTTAATCTCTCCCGCCATAATCGCCTTCATCGCCTCTTCCTCGGAATTAAATACAGCGGCCCTGCCCTTAAACTTAAGCATCTTATCCGAAACAGCGGTCTGTTTCACGACAGCGCCGTCCGGGGCAAGGTTGCCCTTTAAAATAGCGATACCGCCCTCTTTATGATAAGGGTGCTTAAGCGGCCTTATTACGTCTTCATCATAAATCTCGGCCTCTCTTGCTATCTGGCTGACGGTCTTGCCGCTCACAGTAGGCATGTCATTTAAAATATTGGCCAGCCTTTTCATAACAGCCGGGATGCCGCCGGCCGCGTCCAGGTCCTCCATAAAATATTTTCCGCCGGGCAATATGCTTGTAATATGAGGCGTGGCCTTGCTTAATTTATCAAAAAGCTCCAAAGGTAAATCTATTTCTGTTTCTTTCGCGATAGCCGCTAAGTGCAGGACCGTATTTGTGGAGCCGCCCAGGGCCATATCCACCCTGATGGCATTCTCAAATGATTTATGTGTCATAAATGTCCGGGGTAAAATATTCCTCCTGACCAGATTTACCAGCCGTTCGCCGCTCGCCTGCGCGATCCTGTCCTTTTCTGCTGACACGGCCAGCGCCGTGGCGCAGCCCGGTAAGCTTAAGCCCATCGCCTCTGTCAGGCAGCTCATCGTATTGGCCGTATAGAGCCCCTGGCAGGAACCGGCGCCTGGGCAGGCCCGCATTTCAAGTTCCTGCAGGTCTTTCTGGGTAAGCTCGCCTTTTTTAAACCTGCCTATCGCCTCAAATGTATCCGCTACCAGCGAAAGCCTGCGGCCTTTATACCTGCCTGAAAGCATCGGGCCCGCTGTAACCACAATGGCGGGTATATTAAGCCTTGAAATCGCCATAAGCATTCCTGGGGTAATCTTGTCGCAATTTGTAAGGCACACCAGGCCGTCAAAGCAATGCGCCTTAACAACCGATTCAACCGCGTCCGCGATTAATTCCCTGGACGGCAGGGAATACCTCATCCCCCCGTGGCCCATGGCGATACCGTCGCATATACCCGGCACGCCGAAGAAAAACGGCACGCCTCCGCCTGCGCATATCCCCCTCTCAATAAACCTCTCAAGCCGCTCCATCCCTATATGGCCCGGTATGATGTCACTCCTGCTGGTGGCAACGGCAATAAACGGCTTTGACAGATCCTCCCTGGATATGCCTGTGGCGCATAATAATGCCCTGTGGGGCATTCTCTCAAGGCCCCTTTTTATCTTATCGCTTTTCATGATTTTCCCTAGCCTTTCTACTTTGAAAATCACCCCGATCCGCCGTAGGCGGAGAGGGGTTATATTTAGACGGTTATTATATTATATATCATATATAAACACAAGTCAAAAAAATAAAGGGGAATTCGCTCAAATTCCCCTTTATTTGCCTATTTTTAAGGCTATTTATGCTATTGTTCCCAGTTTACCACGTCATCATTGCTCTCTACGCCGTCTTTGCCTAAGGAAGAAAGGTCGTAATCGTTCGGCCGGTGGGTGCCGGGGCTTTTATAAACATAGGCCTTGGCCCATGGATCCAATGGTGTCTTTTCCAGATACGGGCCTTTCCAGTTCTTTGCCGATGAGGGGGCCGCCATAAGAGCGGCCATGCCTTCTTCCGTAGTGGGATAGCCGCCGTTATCCAGCTCATACAATCTTAACGCCGTGGCTATATTGAGGTCTATATCCGCCTTTGCCACGCCCCTTCTGGCCTCTTCCGACCTCCCGGCCAGACGCGGTATAACCATCGCCGCCAGCACGCCTATAATTATAACAACCAACATAAGCTCAACCAGCGTAAATCCTCTTTTTCTCATCTTGCCTCCTGCTAATACTCCCGCCACTGCTTTATCTTCTCATCATCTATAACAATTATATACCTCATAGCCGGTTTGTCCATAATTTTCGTATCAATCTCCAGGGAGAAATTTTTAGACGCCACCGTAAGCGCCCCTGCCCCTATAAGCGAGGCCAAGGCTGCCTCTTCCTCCTCGGACATGCCCCTGGACGTCCTTAATTTATTTATTATTTCCCCCGTGTTTTCAAATATCTCATCGTCTTCAGTGGCTTCTTTGGAATCACGGCCATTGCGAAAATCAACTATCGCGCCGGCAAGCTCTTCCCCGATGCCGAGGGCTTTTAAAACCTCCTCAGGGGCCGTATTTATATTCACCTTGCCGTCGGTATAGACAGTGATAAAATCCTTGCACTGCTCAAATACCTCTTCCGTGACCCCGTCCACAAGCAGGACCTGTTCTTTCAGCTGAAATGGTTTTAATAAAGAGCTGCTAACCTTTTCGGCCAATTTCAAATCGAACCCCGGCAGGGAAGCGATGGCCTCAGCGCCGGCGGTATTTATATTGATTTTGCTCTCTTCATCGGCCAACGTATAGCTAAATTTACCGATACCCAGTTCCTGTTCTTTTTTCTGTTTTAACTCATACAGTGTGTCATAACCGGCTTCGCGCGTCAGCCGTTCTTCCCGCGCGTAAATGACAGCGGCCTTTGCCAGGTATTTGCCTATAATCTTTTCCTCTATCCTTTTTGTAATTCTTATCTGCGATGAAATGATCCCGGCCAGGGCCACGCATAAAATAGAAAAAAATACCAGGACCCATATGGCAAGGACCAGGATGCTGCCGCTGGCGTGTTTGCGCCGGCTAGCTAACAGGGATAAACACTGTCTTGACAAATTGCTCTCCTTTAAATGTTGCCTTCAGCTTTACCGCGGTAAAAATACCCCTCCCCTTTTCCCAGGTATCAGCCCACGCATAGCTTCCTTTTTCACTGTCATAATATAAATATGTGAGAGAAAAATCTTCCCATCCGGGGAACTGTTTTTCCTTATCTTGCTTTTCCTGCTGGTCTTCGGACTGGCTTATATATTTTATATCAATCTCTTTTCTTGAAAGCGCTTTTTTCTCAGGGTCAAAGGCATAAGTGATCTTGACTATTGAATTGCCCGAAACGGTTGAAAAGGAGATTTCCTTGGAGGTGCCCTCAAACCCCACAGCGGTGACAGGCGCGCTTTGACGCAAGTCCGTAGATATTGTTTCCAAATCCAGTATAAAATTGCTTCTGTCGAAAGACCAGTTCCGGGCCTTGTCCCAGATCTTCATCCCGGAAATAAAAGTGGTGCCTAAACCCAGGGCGATTATGGAAAATATGGTCGCCACCACCAGGACCTCTATCATTGTAAAACCCTGGCGCGGGATTTTATTACTTTTTTTCCGGCAAATACGTAACAAGCGCGGCATCCCTGTTATTACCCCCCTCCTGCCATAAAACCTTAAGCGTTGCTTTATCCATCTTCTGCTGATCTTCCTTTAATTTCTCCATTTCCACAATCTCTATCTGGGACGTAAATACCGCCTTGCGGTTTCCTACCAGGGCTTCTTCTTCGGCGCTGCCTATCTTAACGCCCTTTTCCTCAACCGCCGTCTGTTCCAGAATATTCATCTTGTTCTCAAGGAAAGTGATCGCCGTCATGCGGTTCTGAATATAATCAAGAGTGGAAACAGCGTTCAATAAGGAACGCAGGACCAGCACTATGCCTACGGCTAAAATAGTTACCGCTATCATCATCTCGACGAGGGTAAAACTTTGTCGATTATTTTTCATATGGAATTAAGGGATGGCAATACTGATGGTTGTTTCTACTTTAAGCAATTCGGCCGTTTCGCCTTTAGGGGTAATGGCTAATTTCTCCACCTTTATAAGAAGTTTGTCTGACACGATTTTATTAAGAAGGATCAGGAGTTGTTCCAGGTCCGCGTCAACCCTTAAGCTTACCTTGTATTTTTTATACTCCTTGCCCTGTTCTACTCCCGGCTCCGGGCTCAGATTGATCACGGAAACTCCGGAGTCCTTCGCTATGCGCTCAACCGTTTTCAGCAATTCCTCGAATACGCGCCGCTCATCCCAGGATGAGGCCTCCAGATACGACTTGTATTTATCGCATTCGGCGGTGACGGCGCCTCTTTCCTTCTGGATCCCGGCGATCTTCTGTAGTTGGGCCTCGGCCAATTTTATCTGGCGATTAAGCTGTTTTATGCGCTGTCCCAAAACCGAAAAAATAAAATATGACATCATAGCCGCTACGCATACGCCCGCCGCCGCGTATATTAAGGCCTTGTTTTTACCTTTTAATTCCAGTTTCATAGTTTACGCGTTAAACAAAAAAGTTATTTCAAACTCAGTCATATCCTTTTCCTTGACCTTTTTCTTGCGCGTGGATTTTGTCTGTATCTCCTTAAAGTGTTTTACCTTTTCAAGGGTATTTACAAATTTAAATACGTCGGACAGCTGGACTGACTGGCCGCGCACGGTCACCCTGTCCTGGTCGTCTATGCTTATACCGGTAACTGTTATCTCGCCGGGCATGTCCTTCTGCAGTTCAGAAAAGACAACCAGCGGTATGCGGCGCAGGCCGAGATACGTCTTTATCACATCTATCTTGTTCAGCTTAGTCAATAAATCGCTCATATCCTTTTCAATAACGCCGCTGTCCTCTGTAAGCCGGTTAAGGTAATTCTGGAGATTTGAGATCCTGCCTAAAAATATCGCTAAGACAAGAGTAAAAAAATAGATGAAGAGGCTGCCCAGTATAATAAGGCCCCTGACCTGCTCCCTTAACGCCTTTCTTATCTGTATTTCCGGCAATATAAAATGAATCCTGTGCTCGGTATCTCTTAAGGCAATGGCGGATACGCCGGTCAATGAGACATCCGGCGTTATTGTCCTGCCTTTCGCCTTTATTGTTTCCGGCGGATACGGATTCGCGACAATCTTTATCGGCATTCCCAGCTCCGTTTCAATAACGGAGCTCAGTTCGGATTTGATTGCCGCCCCGGAGAGAAATACGGCGATGGGTTTTTTGTTTATCTCTTCGTTATAGAACGTGATTAAGGATTGCTTTACCTCCCCTAACAGCTTGGTGATCCCTATGTCGCCGGCCTCGCGTATGCTGTTAACGCCCATATTGATGCTGCGCGTAAAAAGCAGGTTATTATAAGAGAAAATGATAAAGTCGGCGTATGTATAATCTATATCCAGCAAAAGATATAAATCCGCCTGGCTTATTTCAGAGCGGTGGTTGCTTATGACCCACTCCCAGATGCCGTAAGAACTTAAACTTATCCCGTCTATAAGCAGGCCCGCCTTTTCCAGTATTTTTGAATGCCTCCTGATTACATTGCTGTTGACTATAGCCAGGATCACCTTTGTATAACCCATCTCATCCGTGCCCAGAAAACGCGAACCAAACGTTATCTCTTCCCTTTTATAAGGCACGATACGCGCCACATTAAGGTCGATCATCTGGGCAATCTCTTTTTTATCCTGGGAGGGCAGATGCAGGTTTCTGACAGTAATGAGATTGCGGGGCAGGGAGAGCGCGACGGACCCGGGCCTCGCCTTGGTGGCCTTTAAGGCATCTGAAAATTTCCCCGTTATCTGGTCGTCTGTTAATGACAGGGTGGGCTCTACGACAACGTCGGACAACTTAAGATGCGCGCCCTGAAGCGTGGCCACCGTCATCTTAATATGCTGCTCGCAAATCTCTATTCCTATATTCGCTCTCATATTAACGGACCGCCTGCGTCATCTGGAAGGTCGGAAGAAGGATAGACAAAACAATGGTGCCCAGCACCGAACCCAGGAAAAGTATTAGGATAGGCTCAAGAAGCGAGGTGATAAGCGTGATATCCGCCTCTATCTGCTGGACATAAGAAGATGAGATTTCATCCAGCACCTCCGCAAGCCTGCCGGATTCTTCGCCCACCGCGATCATCTTGGTAAAAAAAACAGGCAGGCTGGTCAATGTCTCCATGCTTTTGGATAAGGTTTGGCCGGAGGCCACGCTCTTACATGCGCTTTCCAGGCTTTTCCTTAATTTCTGCTCTTCTATGGTCGGCGTCGCGACCTCCATGGATTTCAGCGCCGGCACGCCGCTTTTTAAAAGCAGGGTCAGGGCGCGCGAAAAATGCGCCAGCTCCTGGTTATATACCAGCCTTTTTAAAACCGGCAAATTAACAAGGACCTTCCGCGCTATCCGCGCGAAAAAATCGGCGCCTTTACGGCGGTATAAAACAAAAATTACAACGGCCGAAACGCCTAAAATTGCCCCCCACGACTTATTGGATACCACGCTCATCTTTAAGATGATCTTGGTGATAAGCGGCAGGTCTTTGCCCATCCCGTCGAAGATGGGCTTAAGCCGCGGCACCACAAAATTCATAAGCACGAATATGCTTACCAGCCCTATAAAAAGCAAAAGCGTAGGATAGGTAAGGGCTACCCGCACCTTTGTCCTCAAATTTTCCTCGCGCGATAAAAATTCGGCTATCTGTTCCAGGGCGGAATCCAGGCGGCCGCTCGCCTCTCCCGCCCTTACTATATTTACGAACAAAGGTGAAAACAGGCTGGGAAACTGGGCAAGGGATTCAGACAGGGGCTTGCCTTCCTTGGTTATATTGTATATCTCGAGGATAATATCCTGAAAACGGCTGTTTTCCGTCTGCTCATAAAGGATCTTCAAACTGGCGAGGAGCTCCACCCTTGCCCGAACAAGGGTTGTTAATTTCCGGGTGAAATTAAGAACTTCATGGGGGGAAATTTTTCCGGAGCCTTTTTTTGCCTTCCGCGGCGCGATTTTTTGCGCTTGTTTTTTCACGGCGGCCTCTTCCCTGATATCTACAGGGAACAACCCGCGCGCCGCCAATTTATTTACGGCGTCGTCGCGGTTTTCCGCCTCAAGGGCGCCCTCCACGGTCTCATCCAGCCCCTTTTTCGCCTTGTATAAAAATTTAGCCATTCTTAGTCTTCCGCCACATCTTCCGCTATTTCTGTTACGCGCAATACTTCCTCTGGTGTAGTCAACCCTTTTTTAACCGCCTCAATACCCGAGTCCAGCAGTGTTTTAAACCCTAACTCCTGCGCCTTCTTTTTAATCTGGGAAGCGGCGGCCCGGTTCATAATAAGCTCCTTTATGGGCTCGCTTACAACAAGTATTTCGTTGATAGCGGTCCTGCCCTTATAGCCTATGGATTTACAGTTATCGCAGCCCTTCCCGCGGTAAACCTTCATCTTTTTAAACACACCCGGCAGCAATTCCTTATCCGCAACCTCTGTCTTGCAGGCGGGGCAAATAAGCCTCACAAGCCTCTGCGAGATAAAGGCGTTGACGGATGAGGCGACCAAAAACGGCTCGATGCCGATATCCATAAGGCGCGTGGCCCCACCCGGAGAATCATTGGTGTGAAGCGTGGAAAATATAAGATGGCCCGTCAGCGAAGTGCGTATGGCCAGCTCGGCCGTCTCAAGATCCCTGACCTCCCCCACCATCATTATGTCCGGGTCATGGCGCAGGATGCTGCGAAGCGCGTTGGCGAATGTAAGGCCTATCTCAGGCCTTATCTGAATCTGCATAATCCCGGGCAGCTCGTACTCAACAGGGTCCTCAATCGTGATGATCTTCACGGACTCTTTATTTAGTGTGCTCAAACAGGCGTACAGCGTTGTCGTTTTGCCGCTGCCCGTCGGGCCGGTAAGAAAAATGATCCCGTGCGGCTTCTGCATAAGGTCTTCCATCTGCTTAAGCTCGCCTGCCTCAAACCCCAGGTCGCTTAAATTAAACAGCAGGTTCATTGGCAGTATCCTGATCACCACATTCTCGCCGTAGATGGAAGGTATAATTGATATCCTTAAATCCACCTTCTTGTCCTGTATCCTGATTATAGCGCGGCCGTCCTGGGGCAGGCGCTTTTCCACGACATTAAGGTTTGATAATATCTTTATGCGGGAAACAACCGCGGTATGCAGGTATTTAATCTGTTCCGGCACACGCATATCATAAAGGATGCCGTCTATGCGGTACCTCACATGGACGCTGTCGCGGTATGGTTCGATATGGATATCTGTGGAGCGCGCCATGACGGCCTCAGACAATATCTGGTTAACTAATTTGATTACCGAGGCGTCCTGGGCGGATTTTTCAACATCCTCTATCTCTGTCTCTTTCGCCTTTTGCTTCTGCTGCTCGGCGACAACCGTATCCTGGCTCAGTATCTCCTCTACCGTCTCCGCGCCTATCCCGTAATAGCGCCGTATGGCCGCCATTATCTCATCCTCGGTAGCCAGCACCCTGTCCACATCGTAGCCCAGATGCAGCTTTAAATCCTCCATTAGCCAGACCGCCAGCGGGTCCGAGACCGCTATGGTCAGGGTCCTGACTTTTATCTTAAGAGGCATAAATTTATAATACCAGACCAGCTTTGCCGGCACATTCCTTATAACCTCTGCCGGTATCTCCAGATCCTTCAGGGACGGATAATAAGTAATGCCGAGCTGAACCGCTAATGTCTCCAATAGCTGTTCCTGCGATATATATCTTAACCTTACCAGCGTCTTACCTATGATCTCGCCTGTTTTTTTACTCTCGGTCAGGGCGGTATCAAGCTGTTTCGTGGAAATCAGGCCCTTCTGCACCAGCAACTCCCCTATCTTAGACATTCTGTCCTTCCGTCTGCGCTATCGTGCCTATCATATAAAATTTATCCTCGGGGACACTATCCATCCTGCCGGAGAGTATCTTCTCGCAGCCGGAAATCGTTTCTTCCAGAGTCACATAGACACCTTTGATGCCTATATACATCTCGCCCGTGAAAAACGGCTGGGTGAGAAAATTCTGCAGTTTGCGCGCCCTTTCAAATATGGTGCGTTCCTGTTTAGACAATTCCTCTTTTCCTATAATTGAAACTATGCGCTGCAGGTCCTGAAATTTCTGAAAATGCCTGATGACCTCCTGCGCCACATCAAAATGCCTTCTGCCTATCGTATTGGGGTCTATAAAACCGCTTGAGGACTGAAGGGTATCGACGGCCGGATATAAACCGCGCTGCACATAATCCCTTGACAGAACGATCGTAGAATTCAAATGGGCGAATATCGCGACGACAGCGGGGTCTGTAAGGTCATCCGCGGGGACATAGATTGCCTCAACCGCTGTAATAGCCGCCTTGGGAAGAGACCTTATGCGTTCGTGGAGTTCGCTTATCTCGCTCATCAGGGTGGGCTGATACCCTGTTTCGGAAGGGATCCTGCCCAACAGCGCCGAGAGTTCCGAGCCCGCCTGGGCAAACCTGAAAACGTTATCCATGAAGAACAACACTTCTTCGCCTTTGTCCTGAATGGATTCAGCTATAGCTACGGCCGTATGCGCCGTTTCAAAACGCGCGCCGGACGACTCATTCATCTGGCCGAACACCATTATTGAGCGGTTCAGTAATCCTGTGCGGATAAACTCAAAATACAGCTCATTACCTTCCCTTATACGCTCTCCTACCCCGGCGAATACGCAGCTGCCGCGCGCCTTTGTAATAATATTATGAATTATCTCAAGGATCAATATCGTCTTGCCCAGGCCCGCGCCGCCCAATATCCCTGTCTTGGACCCCTTGCCCAGGGGAGAAAGCAGGTCAATTACCTTTATGCCGGTTTCCATCATCTCAAATTTAAATTTTGCGCCCTCCGCGAGAAACTGCCTTCTCTCCGCGGATTTGTGAGGATTATGTATGGGGACAATCGCCGGGCTGTCAATCTTCCCTTTTCCGTCTATGGGCTCGCCCAGGACATTCAACACCCTCCCGTAAAGTTTATCCCCCTCCGGGACAGAAAGCGGTTTACCGGTGGCAAAACAAACAGAGTTGCGCGTAAGGCCGTAGGTTGAGTTAAGCGCGATGCACCTGCATATATTAGGGTCCTGATGCTCAACAACCTCCATAATGACCTCTGTGCCGTCAAAGGTTATGCCTTTGACAACCTCATACATAGTGGGCAGATTTTTTATATCAAACTGGACATCCACTACGGAACCGTACACCGCTATTATCGTGCCTTTTGCCCCGTCCATTAGCCCCCTTTTCTTTTCCCAAGCATGATCTTAGACGCGCTGATTTCGCGTATAACCTTGTCCCTTAGATTATGGACCTGCCTGAAATACTCAAAGGCAAGCTTCTGTTTCATAACGCCGAGTTCCTGGGTGCTCCCTTCCAGGTGCATAATCCTCGCCCCGAACTCCGACTGCTTTGAGGACCAGAAGATATCCATAAATGTGTAGGTCATCCATATCTCAACAAGGGCCGCCAGGACGGAATTTTCCGACGGCTCTATAAGCATCTCCTCTATAACACTGCTGAACTTTTTTTTCTGCGCCTCTTCCTTGCGCTCAAAAGGCAGGATCTGCTGGACAGTAACCCTCTGCAGTGTCATGGATACAAACCTGGGATAAACAGTTATGATCCTGCCGTATTTTTTGCGATAGCCCTTTGTCAGATAATTCCTCACGCTTTCGGCCTCTTTATAATTCGCCTCATCCGAGATCCCCGGGAACGGGGTAAAGGCCTGCCTCATATCCTCCATATATCTCGCCCCGCGTTCGCCCAAAACAACAAATTCATCGGCCGCGGACTTGCGGCAATCAAGGCTGGTATTTACAAGCAGGGTATTAAGCTCACCCAGGAACCCCTCATCCGAAGTAACCACGACGATGGCGGAGGGCATACCCTGGCGGTCAAACAAGTAGGGGTGCTTTATATTCTTGCCCAGCAACATGGTGAAACAGGCCTCTATCTCATCAAGATAATCCGTATTCGGCCTTTCTTTAAACTGAAACGAACGGAATTGAATAGTAGCCGCCGTCTTTAGAACATCTATGATGTCGCCCAGACTGCGGATCATCTCAAAATCCATCTTCACTTCTGATACTGGCCGCATATTTAATATTTTAAATACATATACCTGTCAACTAACCTCAGGAATTCCTTAGTCTCAAAAGGCTTTAGGAGATAATCCGCAGAGCCCAGCTCCCCCGCCTTGAAGATAGATTCTGATTCGCCTTTAGCGGTAAGCATAAGCACCGGTATATACTTGGTATCCGGGTTATTTTTTAACCTCTCTAAGACCTTGAAACCGTCTATCCCCGGCATCATGACATCCAATAAAATCAAATCCGGAATCTCCTCTTTTGCCTTTACTAAACCACCCTGCCCGTCATGGGAAAAAATAACCCTATAGCCGTGGCCTTCAAGGCATGTTTTCGCGAGCAAGACCAGATCCGCCTCGTCGTCAATTATAAGAATCGTTTTACTGGCCATAATTAAACCTTATGATCCTCTTCTTGCTTTATCCTCTTAAAGAAATCCCCGCACTCTTTATCCAGCCCTGATTTTATCTCCGACGTCAATTCCTTCTTCTCCCGCAGTTTCCCCAGCAGCGCGGGGTTGGCTTCCGATAAATAATCAAAAAATTCATTAATAAACCTTTTCAGCGCAGGCGGAGAAACCACCTCTAATATCTTGCGCTGGAAGGCGTAGAACAGGACTATCTCTTTTTCAACAGAAAGCGGGTCATTATTCGGCTGCATAAGAAGTTCCTGCAGTGTTTCTCCGCGGCGCATCTTGGCCATTGCCTCATCGGATAAACGGGTGCGCATTTTTGTCAGGCGCAGCATCTCGCGGTATTGGGAGTATTCCAATCTCAAGCCCTTCCCTACCTCTTTTATAGCCGGATACTGGACCCTGCTGCCGATACGGGAAACTGAAAGCCCCATATCAATGGCCGGTTTAAAACCTTCGCGGAATAAAGAGGAATTTATGTATATCTGCCCGTCCGTTATTGAAATAATATTGGTCTGTATATAACCTGTTATATCCCCCTGCAGCGTTTCCACAATAGGCAAAAATGACATAGAGCCGCCGCCCTTGTCCTTTCTTAACTGCGCCGCCCGCTCCAGAAGCCGGGAATGCAGATAAAATATATCTCCGGGATACGCCTCTCTGCCGGGCGAGCGTTCCATCAACAGCGACATCTGCCTGTATATCCAGGCGTGCTTGGTGAGGTCGTCAAACACCACAAGGGCGTCTTTCCCGTTATACATAAAATACTCTCCCAGCGCCGCGGCGGCGTAAGGCGCCAGATACTGCTCCGCGGCCGAGGCGTCCGCTGAAGCGGAAACAATGATTGTGTTTCTGAAAGCGTCCTTCTGCTCCAGGTTGTGCACTATTTTCTTTAAAGCGGCCTGAGGCCCGCCTATCCAGCAATAGATGCAGGTGATTTTCTCGTCCTTTTGGTTGATTATGGTATCCAGGCCTATTGAGGATTTTCCGGTCTGCCTGTCACCGATAATCAATTCCCTCTGGCCTTTGCCTATGGGTATGGCAAGGTCTATAATCTTTATGCCGGTCGTAAGGGGCCTTTCAACCGGTTCCCTTTCTATGACCCCGGGCGCTTCCTGGAAGATAGGAATAGTGTCGGAGGCCGTTATCTCGCCTTTTCCGTCTATAGGCTGGCCTAAACTGTCAACTATCCTGCCAAGAAAACCGTCGCCTACGGGTATGCTTATCAATTCAGCCAGAGAGACAACCTGGTCCCCTACGGAGAGATTGCTGTCTTCACCCAGGATGATGACAAGGACATCGGTGGAGTTAAAACCCATAACGAGCCCTTTAGTCCCTTTTGAAAATTGCAATAACTGGCCGTAAACGCACGAGGGCAGGCCGCTTACCTTCGCGATGCCGCGCTTTACCTCTTTTACGAAACCCACTTCACGCACTTCCAGGATAGGGATTTTTAATTTATCTAGTTTTTCCATTTTTATGTTTTTTCGTTTTTCACTTTTTCCGTTTTTTCGTCTTTAGGTTTTTCATAATTGCTTCTAAGATACGGCACGATCTTCTTAAGCTTGTTTTTCAAACTCCCGTCTATCGTCAACGGCCCTATCTGGATAATCAGGCCCGCTATGATATCGGGGTCCTGCGACTCATGCAGTTCTACGGCCACGCCTACCTTTTCGGATAAAACATGAGCCAGTTCTTTTTTTCCGTTGCTTGCCAGGGGATAAGCGGATGAAATTTTTACCTCTTTTGTCTTAACCGTAAATTTGCCGTGATCTATATTTTTTATCTCATCAATCAATTCGGAAATCAGCTGGTTCTGCAAGGCCTCCTGCCCCTGGCCCGTGAACGCGGACTTAAGTATCTCTATGGACAGGTCTATCGCATGGTCCTGGTATTGTGTCATTAGTTCCTTTCCCAATCTCTCCATGCCTAATTTTGACTCAAGCTCAGTTCGTTGCGCCTGCAGCTTTGCCGCCTCCTGTATATCCGCGCCTATCTTTTCGGATTTTGCCTTTGCCTCCTTGACAAGCCGCTCCGCCTCTTCCTTGGCCCGCTTTAACTCACTCTCCCTTTCCAATTTTATCTTCTCAACCTCTTTCTTCAACTCCTCCTCCCTTGCCAGGTTTTCCTCATGCAGCTTCTTTAAACGGGTCAGGGCGGAATTGAGCTGCTTATAAAACGCTATCCTCAGCACAACAATAAGCACAATAAAGGTAATAACTTGGATCACGAGCAATTGTATCAGCATGATTTCCTTTCGCCTATACCCTATAATCTTTTATCTTTTGGTCTTACTTAACCAATTTTCAATTTCTTTTTTAAACACAGTGTATACCTGAGGTATATTATCCACCAAAGGTTTTAAATAAACCTCATCCAATAGAAAGCTATAAGAATGAGAGAAAAAATGGCGAAAAGCAAGATAATCAGCAAGACGTTTTTGTGTATCTTTACTAATAATGCCATTTTCTAACGAAAGGGCCAATAAATCGCGATGCCAACTCTCCGACATCTTGGGCGCTGATACACCTTTTGCCCCTAATATTTGTTTGAGAATATTTTCTATGCCATTATAAATATTATGCAAAAAGGTTCCTACGCCAGCTAATTCAACCAAGGACTTAGCTGGTTTGTTTGCGATTTTATTTAATTCTGTTAAAACAGCTGATATATTTTCCAATTCGGCATTAACTTTATCTACCAAATCAGCCATATAGCTTTACCCCTTCCTTCTCTATCATTCTATTAAAAGAATTTTCTTTGGTTAGATCTACCACATCTACCGGTTTTGACAAAGCAAGTAGTAGCTCTCCATAGAATTTAAAAAAAGAACCTGGTTCTATTCCCTTTATGCCTAAATCTATGTCGGCGGCATTATCCTTCTGCAGTGAAGAACCAAACAAAATTATTTCTTTTACCTTATATTTTTTTGCACATCTTAATATTATATTTTTATCAGCCTCTCTCACCATTATCCCCCTCCATATTTCCTTTTTAAACGCTAATTTATGCTAATCTATTAGCGGTCATTAGCGCATTCTACGCTAATTTACGCTAATTAGCGGTAATTAGCGTCCTATCTGAATAGGTTGAACACAATCAAGAGCGCCATGACCGCGATTGCCTCGGCGAAAAGAAACGCGATAATCATCGCCAGTAAAATCCGCGCTGAAGCGGCGGGATTCCTGCCCACCGCTTTTATCGCCGCGTAACCTACTACGCCTACAACCGCCGCGGGCCCCAGCGTGCTCATTATCATAATCAGTATTATAATTAAATTCCTCATCTTTATCTTTTTTTATCCTTCTTTATCCTTCCATATCTTTCTATATCCTTCTATATCCTTCTTTATCCTTATCTATCCCTATTTTTCCACAATCTCCACCAACGCCGTAACCTTCAACGGCTCAATCCTCACAACCCCTTTTTTAATAAAAACCCTCTTTAGCCCTCTCTCGCGCTTCAGCAGCACTTTAATCTGCCCTGGGCGCAAACTATAAATGCACGGCTGATGAAAGTCCATAACGGAAAACTCCCCGTCCTCGCCCGGGAATACTATCTCGCTTGCCTCTTCCTCCAGCACCTTGGCCGTATGCGTCAGTATCTTAACCTTCATTTTACAGTTACTTCTTAAGAAATTCAACCCATTTCTTATTCATATCATCCAGGTCTTCAAAGTTGTAGGTTTCCTGAAAAGCGGCGAACCAGTCCCGGTCCTCGCGCAGGTCCCTCAATTCCTGGCAGAATCTCGTAAATTTATCCCGGCCGTAGGACGCCACTAAAAATTCTATAACACTGGCGGCCTCGGCATAGAATATGTCAGGCATAATCTGGAAGCCGCTTTTTACGGCCCCAAGGTCATTTAGCGTCTCAAAATAGCTGGTCTTCACAATCGCCTTCGCCACCAACAGCCTGTCCACTTTTTGCCGCTTCTCCAAAAATGAAACGAGCCCCTCATCCAGCCAAAGCGGCAATTTTCTTTTAAACCCGATAAATTCGCGGAAGATGATATGCCCTAACTCATGGGGCAGGATTATATCAAGAAAATTGTCCATGTTGATGTAGGCGTATACATCGCGGTTAATAACATCCACATGCGCCGCGCTCCAGCCGGAGCCGTTAGTCCCTTCCATATAGTCCTTCCGGTTGTCATACAGATAAATTTTGGTGCGTTTATCCCATGTCCAGAACCCCTCAAAACGCGTGAAACCCAACTCTTTAGTTATGCTATCGTAATACCCTTCGGCCTTGTCTAAAATATCATCGGTATATTCTATGGGCGCGTTCTGATAATATAAAACAAAATGCTCGCTTTTTTTAGTATTCCAGCGATACACAAGCGCCTCACCGCTGGTAGCGAGCATGCATACGAAAATAACAATTATTACGCGCGTTATAAATTTCATCAAGTCCCTGTCGGTTTCTTCTCTCCTTCTTCATGCTTCGTAGGAGCGACTCCCTCAGCCTCTTCTTCTTTCGGCACAAAAAATGTATCATCCTGAGTTATCGTCTTGACCTGTTTCTGCCATATAATATAAAAGGCCGCGCCCAGGACGCCTAAAAATATCACAATCGCTAAAATCAGGCGCCACACCGCCGCCGTAGGCATGGGCTTCATCTGCGCGACAAAACCCCTGAGCAGCGCCAAATCCCTCTTCGATTCCTCAAGCAAAGCCAGATTATCGCGGTAATTGGAGATGTGCTGGGCCGGGTTCGCCGGAGCGGCTTTCTGATTTTCTATAACCTGATTTAGTTTCGCCTCTATACCCTCTTTAATATACGCGACCCTGTCGCCAAATTCGCTGTTCTTAAGCAGCTCAGCGGATTTGGTCACGTCTTTACGCAATACCTCTATGTCGTTGTCCGGAATTTCCCAAATATCCCTTAGCTCAATGTCAAAGGTCATCATCTCCCCGGGCTTGACCTCATATTCCCCGTATACATAATAAGAACCCTGCTGCGTGTCATAGGCCATATCAAGGTCCCCTTTGTCTATGATATCCTCCGGCTTTACCTCCTTAGGAAGAAACGCCTTGACCGGAACCTTCTGTGTCATTTCTTTGGATGGATTGGCGGCGATTACCTTAAGCACCACATTCGCCTGACAAAGGTCACAAGTCACAAGTCCATAGGTCACAAGTAAAAGAAAAAAGGCCGTAAGTCGAAAACCACAAATCACAGGTTTAAATTGTCGCATTGGTACCTCCCCTTAAATAAGTTATAAGTCACAAGTCTTAAGTCACAAATAAAAATCACGACGTCAACAGCTCTTATAAAATCTCCAGAGAAGACGACCAATCTCTCCGCATAAGTCTTGTAATTCTTTATGTGTTTGTAAACTTAAATACTTTAATTTCAAAGAAAAATCTAAAAGATATTCTGTTTCCGCTAATGAACCCAAAGCGATATTTGCAAATTGTCTTAATTCCGCCTTGCCCTGCCTTGCTGAACCTTCAACAAGATTGGTAGGAACTGATAGAGTTGCCCTTCTTAACTGTGAAGTTATTCCGTATAATTCATCTTTTGGAAATGTCTTTGTGGCGAGATAAACTTTATGGGCCAACTCGTCAGCTTTTTTCCAGACTATTAGTTTCTTATATCCTTTTTCTTCCATACTTGTGACTTGTGACTGTGTACTTATGACTTTACTTATACTCATACCACGTCTCAGTCACAGGTTTATTCGCGACGTTCTCTATGAGCTTCTGGCTTATTTCCATCGCGGCTTTAAGCTCCTGCGTCTTATTCTTGAGATAGGTCATGTCATCCTTCTTGCCCGCGGAAACCTCATAGAGTTTCTGCAGGTTGACTGTTGACTCCCCTGACATTTCCTGTATCTGTTTCGCCATATTCTTTAGCTGGCTGAAGATAGAGTCAAAGGCCGAAACAGAGCCCGCCGCGTCCTTGACCTGGCTGACAAGGTCCTTGCTCATCTTGGAAAGCGCGGTCTCAAGCACGCTGAACTGGCTTGTCATCGCTTCGGTAGAGGCCTTTAGCGTTGAGAGGCTGGATGTCGTGCCCAAAATACCCGCCACCTGCCCGGCGACCTGTTCCAGATCCGTAGAAATAACCGTAATGAGAAGCGCGTCCAAGCTGCCTTTGGTCGTCTCAGAGCAGATAATAGTAAAATCGCCCTTGCCCCATGCCGCCTCAAACTTTAGATCATACTCATAGACGCCGGTTGTGGTTATTTCTGTCATTACCCCTTTGTTTACCTCTAAGGTGTTGTCCGCGTTATAAACATCTATTGTCGGGCTTAATCCTGAGTAGGTGCGGTAACGGACCGTCAAGGTGCTGCCGCTCCGGATAGCGCTCTCTGTATTAATTATCTGCGACTTCATAGCGGTCTCCGTCATCGTCCTTGCCTCACTTACTACCGTCTTTAAAGCCGCCTCAGTCGCGCTTAAGACGCTGGTTACGTGCGATTTAAGAACGGTACTCGAAGCCGTGATATCTCCGGCAATCTCTTGTCTTGTGTTTTCGATATCCCCAACAAGCTTCTTCCTTGAGTCCTCTATATCCAAGCGCGTCTGGGAAGTCCCGCCGGCGACCGCGGATTCAATACTGGCAACGGATTCAGCGAGTTTCTTAGACGTTTTTGTGAAAAATTCATACTGGAGTATCTCGGCGCCGACATCTATGTTGGCGCTGGAAATATACGGCCTACCCCTGTACTCAATAGAGAGCGTGGCGGGATAGACCTTGCCCGCCTCAAATGCGGTAGCGGGATAAGTAAACGTGTATGTGCCGCTTATATTTGGCGTGATAGCTGTCAGTGATTTCCTGACAGTTGTGCCGTCGGGTTCATATATCGTAACTACAGCGGCGCCCATATCCGACCTTTCTAATTCCGTTGTCCCGACTAATTTCCCCTTCCTCTGCAGCGAACCTACCGCGTTTAACACGTCGTCAGCGGGGCCGTAGCTGTATGACAGGATTGATTCCCACGTAACCTGCGCCGAGGCGGAGTTTTCAAGATAACAGGTTAACGTATATACAGAGTTGCCTTCCTTGGGAGCAGACCACGTAACGCTGTTATCAATATAACTGCTCTTTGTAAAGAAGGTGGAGTAGGTGCCGTATGGATAAGACAATGTGCGCGTCAGAGGAGAACTCTGGCCTGTTCCATTCCATCCGGTCCCGGGCTCATTAACGGTAAAATCGTTTAAGTGCTGCAGGGTATCGTAATCCAAGACGTTAAACTTGACCGTAAAATACACAATGCTGAAGATAGCGTTGCTTGTATCGGTCACGCTATCATCGGTCGCGTCAGAAACGCGCACCAGCGCCTGAGCTGTCTGAACATCAGGCAGGGTCCATGTATAAGAAAGGATGTTAGTCGCGGACGCGATAATCGTCTGCCATGTTGCGCCGTTGTCTTGTGAATAATCCAGCTTAATATTTGGTATGTTGCCATTTGCGGTCCACGTAATATTCTGCGGCGACTTCGCGCCCCAGATCTCGCCTCCGTTGGGCTTTGTCAGCGTTAAACCTCCGCGTATCCTGAAGTAGCCGTTGCTCATATCGGTAACAGTGGTGCGGCTTCCGTCGCTGATACGTATTTTGAGGGTTGAGCCGGTCATTGTCGCGCCTGTTAAAGTCCACGTATAAGCGCCGCTGTTTGGCAAGCCGGTCGCCACAACCTGACGGGAATTTACAAAATTATCGTTGCTCGCCTCTATCAGGATGTTATTTGAGATAGAGAGGCCTTTCCACGTCCAGGTGACCGTTACATCGTCTCCCAATACATATATCTCTCCGCCATTGGGAGCGCCAATCGTAATGGTAGGTATAGCGATGATGTTGAATGCCGCTGAAGTTCCAACCACCTGCACGCCGCCGTAGTTTGAGGAAGCGTCTATAATCTTAATTTTCATATTGCTGGTAACTGAAACCGCGTCCGGGACGGTCCATTGATAAGAACCGCCGTTGGCAAGGCCTGAGGTAATAGGATACCAGCTGGTCCCCCCGTCATCGCTGTATTGTATCGCGAGGTTATCATTTATAAAACCGTCCGTGGTCCATGCAATCGTAGGCCTATCGCCTATCGCCCAATAAGTAGTATCTACAGGATTAGTAATGGTTATACGCGGGATGGCGATTTCAAATACCGCGGAATCTGAAGTAAGGTTAGTCCCCGCCTTCCACGGCGTGTTATCGTAAATTCTGACCTTGGCGGCGGTTGTGGCGGAAGCGCCGACAGGCACTGTCCAGTTGTAAGTTCCGGTATTTGCGACGCCTGTGGCTATATCCGTCCATGCCGTTCCGCCATTAACGGAATACTGCAGTTTCAAATCATTGCTGATGGCGCCGCCATTATCTGTCCAAGTGATTGCGTATGCCTTGCCTATGCGCCATGAGTCAACCCCTGTATTGGCCGCTGTCGGCGCAGTAATAGTAATCACAGGCGACGGCAAAACTGTAAATGCGGCTGTCTTGCCCCAGCTCTGGGTTCTGCCAAGATCCGTAACCTTAGTGCGGACATTCGTGGAAACTGCTTCCGGAAGAATCGCCCAATTATAAGAGGTAGCGGCCTTATCCACAGTGGAACTCAAAATATGGGTGCTGGCAAAATTATCCGTTGACCACTCTACCTTTAAAGGCCCGATGAGCGTGCCTGTTGTTACCCATGTAATAGCCTTGGTGTCGCCGGCGGACCAAACAGTAGGCGTATCCACCGCGATTGTCGGCAAACCAATGGTAAATGACCTGTCGGATGTATCCGTGCGCGGCGTAGCGTAGCTATCCGAGAGCTTTACCTTTGCCGTGCCGGGGGCATAATCATCCGGAATGGTCCATGCATATATGCCGTCATTTAGTTCAGTCAAGCTGATATTTTTCCATGTTGTGCCGTCCGGCGTATAGTATAGCTTAAAAGGTTCAACAACAGCGCCTATTGAGTACCATGTAATATTATGCTGCGTCCCGATAATCCAGTTCTCTGTCCCGAGGTCAGGGCTGGTAACTACCACCGAAGGCGGCGCGATCTCAAAGGCATTGGAAGTAACGGTTGTAGCGGTCCGGTTTAAATCGGTTATTTTGATCCGGGCCGTAGTGGATACCGCGTCCGGAATTGTCCAGGTATACGAGCCCGCGTCCGCCTGCAGGATCGCCGGGTCAGTGATTGTGGTAATATTATTGAATGTGGTCCCATCGGTAGTATATTTAATGTTTAAACTGCCGATTGCCGATTTGCTCCCGCCTACGGTTACCCATGATATATCGTGCGGTGTCCCCACAACCCAGGCGTTCGCGCCGGCCTCGCTGCCGTCAGGAACAGTAACAGAAACGGTAGGCGCGATAATATTAAACGCGGCGGAAGCGCCGATAATCGCGGGCCTGCCATTATCCGTAATCCTGACCTGGCAGGTTGAGCCCGCGGCGTCCGGCAGTGTCCATGATTTGGCCTTGGCAGTTGCCTCTCCGACCGTGGTCGCGGCGGTAATAAGTTGCCAGGCCCCGCCATTCAAACTATATTCTATCTTTAAACTATTACTTACTGAACCAATAGTGCTCCATGTAATATCGTATGTGCCCGTAGCATACCAGTTGTTGCCTGCTGCCGGCGCGGTAACATTAATAACAGGCAGGGTAATAGTAAACACTCCGGTATAGGAGCTTACATCCACAGGATCAGCCGGGTCATATATACGAAGTATCGCATTAGTGCTCTCAAGGGTGCTCGGCACTGACCAGGCAAAGGTAGTCGGACTATTTGGGATTTGAACTTCAATAAGATATGGAGCTACACCCGGCCATGTTGTCCCGCCATCCACAGAAAGCCTTAACGTAAGGTTATTATTGGTCTTTTGTCCGTCCCACGTCCAGGTAACATTATAAGTATCGCCCTGGACAACGAACTCGCCTGTCGCCGGCTTGGTTAAGGTAATGCGTTCGTGCGGCAAAATCTGGATAGCGTCGGAAATAGCGTAAACATTCGCGGGCGTTCTGCTGTCAGAGATGCGTATCAGCACGGATGGCCCTGCCGCGGCAAGGGGAATATTTGTCCATGCGTCATTCCCGTTATGCTGCGCCTGGGTGAACGCGTCAATGTTGGTCCAGGTTGTGCCGCCGTCCTTTGAATAGTCTAATTTTAAATTATCAATCAGGGTCCCCTCGCTCGTCCAGGTAATTAACCTTGATGTATCGCCCGCTACCCATATGGTCCCTAAGGTAGGCGCGGTAACCGCCAGCGTAGGCGATATTATCTTGAAGGTAGCGGACGCCCCTGAAACAAGCGTCTGTGTATCCCTTCCGACAGGGGCGGTTGACTCACGCACCCTCACCTGCGTATTGACAGGCAGAGCGCCGCCTACATCCGGTATCGTCCATGAATAGGACTTCGCGGTAATCTCCGCAGTCGTAGGCGCCGGTGAAACCGCTGTCCATGTCACGCCGCCGTCTTTGGAATATTCAATGGTTAAAGAAGTGGAGATATTGCCTGTATTGGTCCATGTAATATCATGGCTTCCTGTCCCGATTTTCCATTCATCCTGCATCACGGGCGTATTTACTGTTATGACAGGGTTAGCCATAATCCTGAAATTCGCGTCTGAAATGTCAAACCGTCCGGTATTATCAACAATCTTAATCTTGCACGTATTTGAAGCAGTGTAGTTAGCGCCTACCTTATCCACGCCTGTAACCTGCCAACTCCACGTCGCGGGGCTCCCCGGGTTGGTTGAGAACTGCTTCAGCCAATAAGTATAGGTTGAGCCTCCGTCGGTAGAAAGGTATATCATTATAGGAGTGCTGAGCGTTCCGGCTGATGACCAGGTGATATCATGGGTAGCGTTCAACTCCCATTCCTCAGCCCCGTTGGGCGAAGTTATCTGGAAGCCGCGGACATTAAATACCGGCGAAATATTATAAACAGTGGAATCGTTCGGGTCGGTAACCTTTACCACGGCGTTCGTTGTAAGAGGATTGGGCACGTTCCAGCTGTAAGAGCCGGGGCTTGCCGGGTTGCTTACGGTCGTATCCTGGCCTGCCGCGCCCGCCATACTCTTCCATGTAGTTCCGCCGTCGGTAGAATAAGACATCTTTATGCTGGGGATAGAGGTCAGGCCCTTGGTCGTCCAGGTAACATTATAACTTTGTAGTGAAACTAAATCCACCCCTACTGTCGGATATGTAATACTAAATTCACCGATGATCCGAAACGGCGTAGCCAGCGTGCTCACCGTAGCAGAGTCAGCGCTGTCTGAAACGCGTATTAAACAACTGTTTGTGGTTGTCGCCTCATCCGGTATGGTCCATGTAAATTTACCGTCATTAGCCACGATACCGTCGTTGGCGGTGCCCTCGCTTTCTAAAACAGGGCTCCATGTTGAGCCGTTGCGCGAATATTCTATCTTCACGTTCGGCATGTTGCCCGCTGAGGTCCATGTAATATTATCAGCGGTCGCGGTGCTGATTATCATACGCTCCCCGCCGGTCGGCTTCGTCAGGGTTATCGTGCCGCCAATCCTGAAAGTGGCGGGCGACTGGGTCGTGATTACCGGCCAGCCCAACGAAGTTATTCTTACCTTGGCGATAGGCGTATGGTCATCGGGTATGGTCCAGGGGTATGTCCCTGAATTCGGAGTGCTTGCTGCCACGGTCTTCCAGGTTGTGCCGTCAGCGGTATATTCAATCTTGACATTTTCATCAAGCGATGCTCCCGTAACATTGGTGAGGCCGCCGGTGTCCCATGTTATATTATGCGAAGGGCCGCCGATTATCCAAAGTTCCCCGCCCACAGGCGAAGTGATGGTCAGATACGCGTTGATATATTCCATTGTGATATCATCCATGGTAGGCGCGTTTTCGCCTGAAGAATAAAGCGTGGCCTTATACTGGAAGTAGCGCTCGCTTGTCGCGTCTGTATGCAAACTGTTTATGCCTGCGGCCCCGGTATTGCTTAAATAGTAACTTGTTGACGAGGCCGCGACCATATTAATCTGGTCTAAGGAAGGGGTAACGGAGCTGTTGTCATTGTGCAGATATGCCCTATAGAAAAATTCTCCCGTAGTCCCCACCTGGCTCATGAACGTCGCCAGGTTGGTGTTAATAACCGCGGCGGTATTCGCCTCGGAATAACCTCCGGCAACCTTTGCCCACGCGGAGCCGTTATACCAGTACCAGTTATACATATCCTTAGAAACCTGGTATTTTACCTCAGTGCCGGCGGGTTTTGTAGCCACTTCCTGAAACTCTGCCAGGTCATTGTTATACTGTATTCCGTAAATGGGCTGTATTACAGGGTTATCGGTATAATAAGTTGTAAACAAATAGGTGTTAGCGGTTTCGGTATAGGAGAAATTCTGTGTGGCGGCGACGGAATATGTCGGCTCGTTATAGAGTTTGGTTATTTCCGCATCTAGAAGGCCGCGGTTGTAAAACAGGACGTTGTCTATTATGCCGTTAAAGCTGCCATCAGGCGCGTTGTTATTGTCATTATCGTCCGCTCCTATAAAGACCTTCTTACCAGCGGTATAGGTAATGGTGGCCGGCGCCGCTCCTGTTGCGACCTGTGTCCCGTTTTTATATATGTATATATTCGCGCCTCTCTTTACCGCCGCAATATGATACCACGTATCCGCTGGGATAAATGTGGCATTGGATATAGCGGTTGCGGCTTGAGTGAAATGGCTGATTGTATTGGCAGCGGAATACCAAACCACGTAAGAGTCGTCGCCTACTGTAGAGTATTCCCGGCCGAACACCGTTCCGGTTGAAGTATACGGCTTAATCCAGGCCGATATCGTGCATTCATTAGCCGGCTGCAGGTTTGCCGCGTCCTCAATTGACACCGCTTCATTGGCCGCGTTGAACGTAAGCGCCTTTCCGAATCTCCCGTCTCTCCATACAGGCAGAGCCGCGGGTGAGCTATATAAACTTGTCAGGATTCCGGTGTTATCCGCGCCTAAATTGTCAGCCGCAGTAGAGCCGCTTCCTTCGTCAAAACGCCACCATCCGACCAGGCCTGTCATAGGAATATTCAGAGCGTTTGGGTCGCTTGTGGTTGTAGCGGCGGCGTTTCCGTAATAAAGGTATATTGACTTGGAACTGGACGCCGAAATAGACGGGATCTTTATATGCACAGCGGCCGTCTTATTCGCGTAATCAAACGACTCAAGCCAGTAGGAAATCGCGGTTGTGTTGTCCGAGTCAATAAATCTTATGTCAGAGCCGTCATTCTTCACGTGTGACCAGAATCCTGTATGTGTTTTGTCAAGAGCTATCCTCATCTGATAATTCGTAAGCGCGGTTGCCCCGGAATTCGCCGCTGTCACTGCTTCGCGATACGGCCAGTTCGCGCCCAGGGTCGGGGAGGTCGTTGCTTCTTCGGGGACAGGGATGTAGACAGAACCTTGAAATCCACCGGTTCCTGTATATATATCCGTAATTTCTAAATCGCTAAGGGCGCGGTTGTAGACAAGGACATCATCCATAGACCCCATAAAATAATTATATGAGCTCGCCGGTGAATATCCAAGCCACGTATTATAGGAACTTGCTGATAGGGCCCATGAGCCAGACCAGGTTTGTTTAAGGGTCGCGTCTATATACAGTTTGCTTGTTGTTGAGGTCACGGTATATGTAATGAGGTGCCATGTATCTACTGTTATCCCCCAATTTGTCCTGGGTGAAGTGCATTCGCTGCCATTCACGGTCATAATGAATTGTTGGTTTGAGTTCATCATGGTGTCATATCCAGGATTGCCGCCCCAGGCAGTGCTGGAGATTAATTGCCTCCAGTTGCCGTCCGGGCTGGTCGGGAGTTTAATCCACATGGAGAATGTCAACGGCAAGTTTAACTTTAGGCTTGCGCCGCCGCCCACATTAACATACTGATTAGAACCATTAAACTGTAGAGCTGACCCAAATTTACCCGATACCCACGTTGGATTATTTACCAGCGTGCCGATATTATTCTGCCCAGAGTTATCAGCCGCGGTCCCTCCGCTTCCCTCATCAAATTGCCACCAGCCTACCAGGCCGCTCATAGGCACACCGGCTACTGTTATGTCGCTCTCTGACACCGCGTTGGAAGAGCCGTACAATATATAAATCGTCTTTACCTCACCCGCGGCCAAAGAGGGGATTTTCACATTAATGCTTGCGGTCTTATTCGTGTAATCAATACTGGTTAATCTGTAACTCAATTTCTGGCTGGTGGCGGGGTCATAAAACCTGATATCATCTCCGTCGGACTGTATATGCGACCAGAAAGCGGCGTTCATAGAACCCAAACTAAGCTTAACCACCACATTTGTCCCTGCGCCATACCCCGTATTATCCACCGTCACCGCCTGCTTATACGCGAAATCCTGCAGGTCCTTGGCGATCTTCGCGTAGCCGCTTTCCAATTTTACGTGCGAGCTCTTGCTGTAATCCGCCTCTGTTGAAAAATCATTCGTCACCGAGGTGGTGCCTGTCGGCCCTAACCAGTTTGACCAGGTCGTGTTATCCGCGGATGTGCGCACCTGAAAACGCGCGTCCGTCCCTGCCGGCAGCGTCTCAGTCCAGGAAAGTTTCATAATGCGGTCGCGCAAAGTAGTAGCATCATAAACGGATGAAGTCAAAGTCGCGCTGGCGGGATAATATGAATAATTCATCGTAATATCCCTGAATTCAGGCAAGCTTGCCAAATCTGTTGTCTTTAACTCCACTTTATACTGCAGATACTTATTCTTGTCCGTTACTGTTGACAAAGTGGATATATCAGCGCCTTTTGTTGCATAGTCCTTAAAGTCAGGCGCGCCCGCCATTGTGGAAGAATTGGAGGACCTGATTTTAACATTAGCCAAAGTAGTCAGTCCGTCAGCTGTATCTGTCCACGTCGCTGTATCAAAAGCCGCGTTCTGTCCCGCCTCAATGACCTGAGAGGTATATTCACCGGAGGCGAATACATTATACTTCCTTATATAAGGGATGTTATAGCTGTACGCCTCTGTCAGATAAAAATATCCGTCCCCGCCGTAAACAAGCTTTCCGTAACCATGGTTATAATTGGGAAGAGGGTCCAATTCCTGCCAGGTGTCATTTGTAATGCTGTATCTTAAAAATTTTCTTGTTGAGTTGCCTGCACAGGCGTATATATAATCCCCTATGCCCGGATACGCCAGGTTGCCGCCGGTATCAACAAGCGCCGGGATAGGCGTGGGATTTGTCGCCCACGCTTGCGTAGCCCTGTTAAACCTGTAAAAGCCGGCTGTGCTGTACCCGCTGAAACAATATAAACTGTCGTTTTTGGCGACGTATACCAGTGAGCCTCCCGTGTAAACATTGGCCGGGACGCTGCCGCGCGCCTGCCATGCGTTAGTGCTTATATTGTAGCGGTAAAAAACATTTGTGTTCGCCCCTCTTAGCACATATAAATATCCGTCGCCGCCATAGGCAACATCCGCGCCATAATCCAGGGCCGCGGGCGCGTCCGCGAGCCGGTCCCATGCATTGTTTGATATGGAGTATCTGTATAAACTCAGGGTGCCTTCGCCAACGATGCCGTATATATAGTCGCCTGTGCCCGGATACGCGAGATGTCCTCCCCTGGCAACATTTATGCGCTCCGGCGGGCCCGCCAATTTTGCCCATGCCTTGTCCTCAATGCAGTAACGAGCCAGCATAGTAGTATTATTGATGTTATTAGCGTCCTTCGCCGCCATATAAAGGTAGTGCTTGCCGTTTAAATATACCGGCGCCATGTTGCCTGTGCCTCCAACGCAGCAATTCCAGACGCGATAGTGAAGCACGTTCGGGTCGTAAGGCGGGGAGTCCCATTGATTTTCCGATATGGAATACTTAAACCCTTCCCAGCCGTAAATCCAGGTGTCGGTGCCGCGCCAGGCAATCATAAGATCGGGATAGTTCGGGCCTCCCCAGACAAGCTGGCCGCGGTCGCCCATTCGGGCCGGCGCGTTCGCCAAGGTGGTCCAGGCATTTCCCGAAATGGAATATTTATAGAAATAAGGCGTTTGCGCATTATTTAGAGCATATATATCATTGCCTCCTGTATAAAGGAGGAATGGCCTGCCGCTATTCTGCACTGGATAACTCGTTTTCTTTGTCCATATACCAGAGCTATAATCAAACTCATAAAAAGCATCGGCGATGGACACGACAAACAGGCCGTAAATCTTATCATTGACGCTTGAATACACCATGTCAGAACCTTCGCGCGCTGCTATGGGCGCGTTTGGCTGTGAAAACCATGTATTGTTGCTTACTATATATCTGTACATTGTCGCCGTATTGCCCCCGCGTAATAAATAAATAGCGCTATCTGTCGGGTTATAGACCATGGAACAACCGTAGCCGACTGACAACGTTACCGGTGCCAGCGCTGTCCAGGTATTATTAGTAATGGAATATTTCCAGAAATCCGTAGCTCCGCCTCTTACCGCATATAATAAATCTCCTGTGCCGGGATACATCAAATAACTTCCATCCATCATTGACCCGGGTGTTGCCGCCAAGATTGACCAGCTATTATCAGCGATTGAATAGCGGTAAAAACTCTTTGAGCTTGCGCCCATAATCGCATATACATAATCCCCAACCCGCACTGCCCTTGAGCTATTTCCAAAGCCGTAACTTTGCGAATTGACATCATAGAAAGGAACCGTCCAGGTATTGGTTGATATGGTGTATGTCAATAATAAAGGATAATTACTGCCATACCTATAATATATCTTATCCGCGGTAGGGCTTGTCATAAAAAGAGTGCTGCAGGTAGAAATTGCTGGACGTGCCAAAGCGGTATATGTTCCGGCTGAAATAGAATACTTATAAAAATTACTCCAGCGGTCGATTATATATATAAGGTCTCCTGCGCCGGGATAGTATGTCGCCAAACGGCAGTCTCCAGAACCCGGATAGGCATTAGTAGTTGACCAGACGGACCAGGTATTTCCAGAAATTGAATATTTATATAAGGCGCTAGTTCCCGCTCTTCCCATATTTACATAAATATAATCTCCGCTTCCGGGATAAATCATAAGTTGGTGCGCCCCCCCACTAGGCTCGGTCCTGTAAAAGGTAGTAGGCGCGCTCGCCAAGGTAGTGTTCCATAGATTGGTCGCAGTATTATAACTATAAATCTTTGAATCGTTATACCTCATCATATAAATAGTAGTAGAGGTGGAAGGATTTGGATAAGACAACCCGTCTACCCAGCAACACATAGCGGCGGGGGTATCAGTAAGCCTTGTCCATGCGTTGGTGCTTAGCTGATATTTTAAAAAGAAACTCCTATTCCCGGTGGTTATTAAATAAATAAAATCATGGCCACTACCCGGATAAATAAGAAAGGCATTGCCGAAGGTTACCGCATCGCTTATTATAGCCATCGTCTCCCAGGCATTGGTGCTTATTTTATACCTGTACATCGTCTTTACTTGAGTGCCGGCTGTGCATATCCAATATATGTAATCCTCATAAGTGCTCCCCGCGCCTGTCCAGACAAACTGGCCAAGGCCGGAGCTGTTCCCGTTGTCAAACGACGGAGTTGTCATCTTTGTCCATCGACCGGTCGCGATGTCCAATTTGTAGAAATAGCGGGCATCGCTGGTCTGCAGGGCAAATATAGCGTTAGAAGTAGGCACGTAAACGCAGCCGCGATCCGGCGTGCCCACGCCAAGGGTCATGCTCCACGTCTGCGCGGTCAAATCAAACGCGGGCATCTCAATGGTATTGAACCCTCTGCCTACCATAGCGTAAATTTTGTTATTGTTGGAATTGCGCGCCATACAGCTTCCGTAACCCGTGATGAACGGCGGAATATCCAGGTCCCCCCATGAATTCCCGGTTATGCTGTAGCGCAAGAATAGATTGCGCCAATTGTCATCGTATCCCGGGGCGCAATATAGATAGCCGTCCCCTCCGGCCACAAGGGCTGAGCCGTAACGGACTCCATAGTTTGTTGCCCCGCTGCTGACATTGGTCTTGCTTGCCCATGTATTGGAAATCCTGTTATACATCAAGAATACAGAGCTGTTTTCCCCAAGGGTTAAATAGATATTATCGCCGGTGCCGGGATAACAAAGTTTCGCGCCGTAGCCGGCTGTGCCGGGCGAAATATTCGCCTTCTGAAACCATGTATTGTTGGATATCGTGTATTGCCAGAAATTAATAGAGGCATTGCCGCGCGTGGCGTAAAGCGTGTTTGAATCAAAGGCGACCAAACTTCCGCCCCTGCCTACCACCAGGTCATTTGTGCCATAAACATTGGCGCACGCCGTCCATGTGTTGTTGGTAATGGAATACTTCCAGAAATCCTTTGAGTTGTTCCCGCGCAGGCAGTAAATAAAATCGCCGCTGACGGGATAGGCCAGGGCCGCGCCTTCGTTGACCGTAAAGGGCGTGGGCTTTAGCGTGGCCCACTCTTTCGTTGACACATTATAGCGCATAAACACGCGGCTTTCATTCCCGCGCAGGACATAGATATAATTTTCTAAACCAACGGTCCCGACATAGCAGGCGCTGGCCCCATAGCCCACAGGATACGGAACCGGCTCCACCCCGCTCCACTGGCCTAACGTTGTCCTTAGCTGGTCATTTGTAACACCGTTCAGCTTGACCTCGCCGCCGCTGACAGTGGTCACGGTCACGTTGGTCTTTGTGCCGGCGTTAAAATGGGCGGCCGTGGTTTCTGAAACGGAACCTGAAGCGGTGGAAAGCGTTATCTTCCCCGCCTGTGAGGCATCTGTAGTAGAGCTCTTTGCTTCGTATTTATTCCACCCTGTTTTATTGGTAGGATGAACCGCTACGTTTGAGCTTGTGCCGCCTGTCCAGTCGGTTTGCACGAATTGTTCGTTCGCGGCGTAAGCCGGGTTGGTCCATAGAGCCATGTCCATCTGCCACATTATCAATAATTCACAAACTACTAAAGAGGTTACCTTCTTGAAAATATCTTTCGCGCGGAACATGGTCCCCACCCCCTTTATTCGGTTATCGGTTATCGGTTTTCGGTTCTCGGCGAATCCTGAGTCCCGAACCCCGAGTTCCTTATCTATCCTTACTATTCCTTTTCTTTCCATCTTCTTCCTTCTCCCCTGCGTGGTATCTTTCCTGCTTTTTTTCAAAGATGCGTGGCATTTTCGCCTTTTTCAACAAAAAATCCCAAGGCAAACTTACCTTGGGATCATCAAACCCTACAAGCTATTCTGATCTTCGGCGGTCTGCCTATCCCAGCCTTTCGGCCCGGACGCACGACTTTGCGCCCCCAGGTTACCCTGGGTTTGCCTTTTCGGATTTCTCAATGAACTCTTGTTTCCCATTATCAAGTATAGCATACTTTTTTCATTTGTCAAGGGGGATTCAATTTTGCGGCGGCTTCCTTTGAAATCACCGCCGGACGCACGCCTTTAATCGGCAAGGTCATCTGGTAAAGAAGTTTTTTATGCCACTGCTCGCTCGCGGGCAGACCGCCGTTTATCTCCCGCGCGATCAGTTCAAAAATCCTTTCGCAGGCATTATAAAAGTCATGCAATATAGAACCCTTCGCCCTCCTGGTTATTCGGTCGTCTCCTCCGCAAATTTTGAACTCTTTAACCAGATGGGTTATATTTTCCAATTCTGCACGAATCAAAGCCGTTAATTCTTTTTTAAGAGCGCTTTTTTTCATATAGAACACTCCCCTCCTGTTCAATCCTGCCTTTGAAGTATTCCGGCATATCCTCATATGGTTTAAGATCAAGATTAAATCTTCCCACTTGCGCGCAATAACCATATGCCTGAAAGAAATGCCCGCCCAAACCTTGCGCGGCTAAGTCAATATCCGAGGCCATGTCAAAATGGCTGTCCTTTTTCGCCAGGCTTCCGAAAAGCACGACCCTTTCGGCGCCGAACTTTTTGCCTAATATACGCGTTATCTTCCTGGCCTCAAGATACGCCCACCACCGCAATAACGCGCTTTCTTTGCGTTTTTCCTTATATATTCTGTTAATGAGCCTCATCTCACTTACCTCTCTGCCTCTCTGACTCTACGTCCCTCGTCTCTCTTCCCTCGTCCTTCGTTCCTCATCTCGCTCACTCGCAAACTCATATCTTGTTCACAAACTCCGCGAGTTGCGCTTTAATCTCCAGCCATAATGGCTCTGCGTTGTCCGCTAACGATTTCATCTTCGCCCATTCCAGCTTAAATTCATAGCCGTGAACAAAGAGGTGTCTGAATATCAAATAGTTGTATAACCTATCAACAATATTTCTGCTGAACATAGGAATTTTACCATTATTGGGCGCGCACGACTTCTGCAGTAACCATTTGTGCCAATCGTCTCCTTTAGGCATACTCTTATAATACTCTTTCGCGCAACGCTTCATTATATTCTCAAGCCCGTTGTAGAAATTCATCAAATATGTCGCAAGCGCCGCTTTGTCCGTTTCGCCAATCTCTTCTTTTTTTATCTTCTTTATCTTCTCTATGACGATATCTAATTGACTTTCTTCAAATATTATATCTTTTTTTAGGCGATCATAATCAAGCTTCATAAATAACCCTGCCTTCCTCTACAATGCGCTCGGCGAAATAACTCTCCGCCGCATCCAAATCCACGAGGTCAACCGGCCTTGGCAGGTATTTAAATAATTCGGCGTAAAAATCAAAGAACGATTCCGGCTTAACGCCTTTCACCGCCAGGTCTATATCACGCGCCGCTTTCGTCCTAATCGAAGAGCCAAATAATAATACCGATGAGACGTTGTATTTCTTCGCGCATTGTCTTATTGTTTCCTGTTCTTTTTTCGTAATCATCTTCCTAGCCTCCTCTGCCCCTCTAACCTGCCCCCTTCCGTCTGAAGGCCGAACGCAAAATCTCCACGTCCAGTTCATCTTGTTTGCGGCCGGCCGCTTTTTTGGACTTTATCAGTTCCCCTCTGCCGATAAAAAACGTCTTTGTCTTTCCATAGGCGCCTTTTGTCTTGTGTTTCCATACTTCTTCAAAAGTCGCGCCGCCAATGGACGTTATCAAATCTACTCTCACCGGCTCATATCCTAATTGAATAAATTTGCCCTTTTTTGCGAAATCTTCTTCTTTCAACTTCAAGCTTCCAAATCCGAACTCATCAAGGGCCTTGACAATTCTACTGCCATTTTCTAAGGTGGGCTCCACCAAAATATCTATGTCTTTGGAATATCTGGGCACCGCGTAAAATGCGACTGCGAACGCCCCTATAATGCAGTATTTTACTTCATGCTTATTGAATAATTTTAATAATTCTTCGTAGTCCTTTTCCACTCTCATCTTGACCTCGTCTCATCTTATAAAACGTCTCTCTCAAAAATTGCATTATCTCTAACCTTTGGCCTGGCGAGAGAGACAGATAATAACTCCTATTAAATTTTTCCGCCTCTTTAAATGAGTTCGCCTTCTTTATCCAAATCCTTTTCATAACCCCCTCTATCTATTTCGTTCCCGCGCTTCGCGCCTTCTCCTCAAGCTGTTTCGCCTTCTGTTTTTCAAGCTCCAGCCGCCTCGCCATCGCGTCGTAGGAGACCCTGTCCGCCGAGTATTTTTCCTCAAGGTCCTTTACGACCTTTTTTCTCTCCTGCGCCATGCGGTCCTGCAGCTCCTGATTTTTTCTCGCGATTTCATCCCTGTATTTTTTTCTCATCAGCGCGGTCTTGCCATAAAGGTAGAATGTAAACAAGGCCAGTATAACCGCTGCTGCCAGCGAGACATAAATAAGTTTGCGGTGCTCAACACCTGTTTTTTTGGCTTCCGCCGCCTCTAATTCTGCCGCCTGCTTTTTTACCCTTTCAGCAAACTCGGAAGAACCCAGTATGGTATTTTTATTTAATTCCTTGCCGAATTTTTCCATCTCATCTTTTGGGATACCCGCTAAAAAATTCTGATAATTGCGGGCTCTTAGCTCCTTAATTTCTTCATCCATCGCGGGCCCTGTTGGCCGCGCCCCGCCAAACAGCGCGTAACTGCTATAGGCATAGTCCGTAAGATTCTCCGCCAAGTGCAATATTAAAGGGTTCATATGTATGTACGCCGCTACCTTTAATATATACTGCTCCTTTTCCACAATGGCCATTTTGTACCTTTCCTGGAAGAGGTGGCCCTTCCTCTGGTATCTTCCGTTAAAGTATTTCGTGTAATTTGAATTTAGATCGTGCATGATATCCGAAATGGTGATGCCTTCTTTTAACTCAATCAATAAATGCAGGTGGTTGGGCATCAAAACATACGCGAACAGCTTAAACCCGTGCTGCGCCTTGTATTTTCTTAAAAGTTCCAGATATGCCTTATAGTCATCATTGTCTTTAAAGATATCCGCGTTATTGTCTCCGCGCGAGGTTACATAAAAAAGCCCCCCTTCAATATGCACACGGGGTATCCTTGCCATCTTTATCCACCTTCCTTCTTTTCTTGGGGCTGGAGGGTGTTCAATTTCCCCTCAAGCTCCTTTGCCTTCTGCTTTTCAAGCTCTAATCTCTTCGCCATCGCGTTATAAGACACAATATCAGCGGCGTATTTCTCCTCAAGGTCCTTCCTTATTAACTCTTTTTCCCTGGCTATATGTTTCTCAAGCTCCAGTTGATTTTTTTTATCCACTACTACAAGCGTATGTTTGCACGCTAAGCTGCTGAGCATAAAATACACGCATAAGCAGCTAAGCAGGATGACCACGATTATTAACATTGTTAGTATATTCCGCATATCAGCCCCTTTTTATACTCTAATTATTTTATACTAATATCTCTATATTACTATAAGTTTAGTATATAAACCTGCAATATGCAAATGAATCTGGCTCCTAAGCCAACTTTCCCTGCGAAATCCGGGCCTCCTGATAGGCCTGCGATGCCGGCGCTTTAATATTATCTCCGGTCATTACCAGGAGTAATTTATTCGTAAGGGCTATATCATATAGCAAATTTGTGATAACCGCGGCGTTCTCCGGGTCCAGGTTGGCCGTGGGTTCATCCGCCAATATAATCTTGGGATTATTAACCAGCGCCCTTGCGATTGCGGTCCTCTGCTGCTCCCCTCCGCTTAACTGCGAAGGCAGGTGATTCTGCCTTTTTAATATATCTAATCTTGATAATATCTCCTCGATCCTTTTAATCTTTTCCCTGCTTACCCGCCCGCCGGGCAAAAGCGCAAGGAGGATGTTCTCTTTTACCGTAAGGGTTGGGATAAGGTTGCCCTGTTGAAATACAAATCCAAAAAATTCCCTTCGGAGACGGGATTTTTCGTTGTCGCCTAAAGCGGTAATATCCCTTTCCTCTAATATAATCTTCCCCGAATCAGGCATATCCAGCGCCCCTATCATATTTAAAAATGTTGTCTTACCGGCCCCGGATTTACCCCTTATAAACACTATTCCCTCCCGCGGCATAGAATATTCCTTAATATCCAAATTAAAGCTAACCTGGCCGTCTTTATAATAGGCCTTTGCAAGATTTTCAATCTTTATATATGGTTCCATTTATCCTCCCGCGCGAGAAAGTCACCAGTTGTCAGTTTCCAGTCACCAGTTAGTGTAAAGTCACCAGTTGCCAGTCGCCAGTTAAAGACAGCCATTGCGCACCTCGATTCCTCCGTCATTGCGAGGAGGCCGAAGGCCGACGAAGCAATCCCAAAACAATCTCAAAGTTTATCATATAGATCCCTAAATGCTGGATTTGTGCTCCTGATTAATTCTAACTTCTTATTTCTAGAACCTCCTTTAATCTGCTTTTCTCTTGTTATTGCATTTTCCATGTCATCAAATACTTCATAGTAAACGAGCTTATTAACGCTGTATTTCTTTGTAAAACCCTCTATTATCCTCTGCTTGTGCTGATAAATTCTTTTTTGCAGTTCACTTGTAACACCTGTATATATCACAGTGTTTGCC
>Ga0105164_10000275_pt1 | contig 38684 bp, 34 predicted proteins | sample VDWuncwatermetaG_FD_89674 | JGI IMG/M metagenome (GOLD analysis project Ga0105164, IMG submission 89674) | Wastewater microbial communities from Netherlands to study Microbial Dark Matter (Phase II) - VDW unchlorinated drinking water | ecosystem: Environmental > Aquatic > Freshwater > Drinking...
AATCCTATCTGCCGAAGCGATATTCCTGGCAACGCGCCTGAACATATCCTCGGGCGTTTCCAGTGGGCGGCCCTTTTCATCTTTCTTAAGGTATCGCCGTTCCAGCACAATCCTCGAATTTTCCGACAGCTTCAATTCATCGCCTTTCTGCACAGCTACTGGCATTGCGCCCTCCGATTTTTATAAAAACAATATTTTCAAAAAATAAGCACGCTGTAAGTATAACATATGAAATTATGGCTGTCAAGAAAAATACCATATATAGTATTTTAGAAAATTAAAAATGCTATATATGGTATAAAAAACCCCCGCCATTTTGGTGAATGATTGTTATACATCATTTTCCAAAAGGGCGGGGCTATCTATCTATATAAACTATGTCCTATTTTTTCTCTTCCTTGCTCTCTTCCTTGCTGGTCTTGGCCGCGTCTTTTATCTCGCTTACCCCGGCTGCCAACGCGATCAATCCGCCAAGAATCAGTATAGATGGTACGGTCGCTAAAAGGGCCTTAACAAAAAGATCCCAGCACTTAATTAACCCAATCAATCCGATTAATATAGCAACCAAGCCACCTATTACGCTAATATACTTTCCCATTAACGTTCACCTCCCCTTCGTATTTCCTGCCTATTGGATAGATAATACCACATAGGCCTGAATTATGCAACAAAAATTAATCACCTCTTTGGGCCCTTAGCCTCTTTTTGCGAGGCCGCTATTCTTTCTTCAAGAATCTTTTTTTCGCCTGCCAGCTTGTCGCATTCCGCCCTGAGGCTCACTTTCTCATCTAATATCTTATCGTATTCCTGTTTAAAGGCAGCCTTCTCGCCCTGCAACTTATCATAATCGGCTCTTAAGGCGACCTTCTCGTCTAAAATTTTGTCAAACTCGGCCTTCAGCGCGGTCTTTCCGGACAGGAGGGCGCTGCACTTCTCCTCCAGTTCCTGTTTCTCTTTTAAGGCCTTTTCATATTTTTCTTTAGGAACTCCGCAACCTATAAGCAAAGTAGATACAAAAATAAGCGCCAATAAACTAACCCATCCTCTATATTTCATAAATTCTCCTGATTTTTCCAAGTTTTTATTTTTTTGCCTTCTTCGCAGGCGCTGACGGTTGAGCATTTAAATATTTCTGCAGCTCGCCCCAGGTAATCGGGCCCATCTTTCCGTCTACCTTAAGCCCTTTTTCCTTCTGAAATTCCTCGACCGCCTTCCTTGTAAGAGGGCCCATCTTTCCATCTACTTCTCCAAAATACAAATTTGCGTTTTTCAGCGCGAGCTGTATCTGCTTATTCCGCCCTAATCCCTCTGAAACCTGCGCTACAGCTGGAATATTTTCTGGTGCCTTTGACGCTACCTCTATAGGTTGAGCTGCCGGTTGCGGCGCTGGTTGCGGCGTCGGCTGCGGCGCGGCGGCTGTCTGAGGTTCCACTACCTCCGGTGAAGTTATAGTCTGAACCATATCCTTATCTTCGCCTTCCACGCCTAATCCCGGTATATTGGCTTCCTCCTGTTTCTTCTGCGAACATCCAAACCCAACAAGAGAAATTAAAAAAATAAGTGCGACTAGCTTAAAAACTTTCATTTTACCTCCCCCTTTCCCGATTTTTAATAATTTTATAGCAACATAGCCGCATTGTCAAGAAAAAAACAAAGATACGAAAATTATAGTGGACGCAAAGGCGGTTTTTTTGTATAATTTTATACAATGAATGAAAAAACCCAAAATAAAAAAGAACGTCAAAGGTGGGGCACGCGATTCGGGATAATTATGGCCGTTGCCGGCAGCGCTGTGGGCCTTGGTAATTTTCTTAGGTTTCCGGTCCAGGCGGCGCAGAACGGGGGAGGCGCCTTTATGATCCCGTACTTCGTATCGCTTGTCCTTTTAGGCATACCGCTTATGTGGATTGAATGGACCGCCGGCAGGTATGGCGGCGGGTATGAACATTCAACCGCACCCGGAATATTCCATACCCTATGGGAAAAGAACAGGTTTATAAAATATTTCGGCGTAATAGGCATATTCGGCCCTTTGATAATATTTATATACTACACCTATATAGAGTCATGGACCCTTGGCTACAGCGTCTTTGCCCTAATAGGAAAATATAAGGATTGCGCGGACCAGAAATCCATGCAGGATTTCCTGCACGGTTTCCAGGGCCTTCAGAAAAATCAATATTTTGACACTATTGCCTGGGCGTATGTATTCTTTTTAATTACATTCATCCTGAATCTGGCTGTTATATATAAAGGTATAAACAAAGGCATAGAGACATTTTGCAAATATGCCATGCCTGTATTATTTCTATGCGGGTTCCTGGTTGCCATCAGGGTTTTATTTTTAGGCGCTCCGGACCCGCAGCGGCCTGCGTGGAATTCTTTAAATGGGCTTGGTTTTCTCTGGAATCCCGACTTCTCCGCCTTAAAGAGCGCCAAGGTTTGGCTCGCGGCCGCGGGGCAGATATTTTTCACCTTAAGCGTCGGCATCGGCGTAATATTGACCTACGCCAGTTATCTTTCCAGAGGCGATGACGTTGCCCTTTCAGGCCTTACTGCCGCCGCCACAAACGAGTTCGCCGAAGTGATACTGGGCGGCTCTATTGTCATAACAAGCGCGTTTGTTTTTTTCGGGCCGCTGGCAACGCAGGAGATCGCGCGCTCAGGCGCTTTTAACCTCGGGTTTGTGACAATGCCTCTTATATTCCAAAAATTGCCGCTTGGAGCGTTGTTCGCGGCGTCCTGGTTCATAATGCTGTTTTTGGCGGGGATAACCTCCTCTATATCCCTGGCCCAGCCGGCTGTGGCGTTCCTGGAAGACGAATTTGATATAGACAGGAAACATGCTGTTATATACCTGGGCATAATAAGTTTCGTACTGTGCCAACCCGCGATATTTTTATTGGGGCACGGCGTGGTAAATGAGCTGGATTTCTGGGGCGGGACATTTTGCCTGGTGCTATTCGCCACAATTGAAACAATAATCTTCGGGTGGGTCTTCGGGATAGAAAATGCCTGGGAAGAAATGCACAAAGGCGCCGATATCCATATCCCTAAAATATATAAATTTATCATAAAATATATCACGCCCCTGTTCCTGCTTGGCATATTAGGATTCTGGTTTTATCAGGAGGGCATACCTGTCATATTGATGAAAAACGTGCCATCGTCTGATAAGATTTATATCTTTGCCGTCAGGTTGTTATTAATAAGCGTATTTATTGCGCTGGCTATCCTGGTTAAAATCGCCTGGGCTAAAAGGCGCGGGAGAAAAAAATGACCGTTTTAGGATGGGTATTTTTAATATTGTCATGGGGATTTATTATAATATTGAACTTATTTTGTTTCTACAGGATACTAAGCTCAAAACGAAAGTTTGAATAACCTCTCTTATATCCGCCTCAACTGGCCGCAGGCAGCGGATATATCAGCTCCCCTGGTAACCCTTATAACGGATATAACGCCTCTTTTGTCCAGGACATGCTTAAATTCTTTAACGGCTTTTGGTGACGGCGCTGAATAACCCAGCCCCTCCACCGGATTAAACGATATAAGGTTTACCTTGGCGAGCATCCCTTTTACCAGGCTTGCCAGGTCCTGCGCGTCCGCCATTGAATCATTTATGCCTTTTATAACAACATACTCGAATGTGACCTGGCGTCCGGTTTCCTTTATATAATCCCTTAGGGCCGCCATCAATTCCTTAAGCGGATACCTATTGTTCACGCCCATTATACCTGAACGCACCTTATCATTCGCGCTGTGAAGTGAAACAGAAAGCTCAACCTGCAGGCCTTCCCCGCTCAATCTTTTTATCTGGGGCGTTATCCCGCAGGTGGAGATTGTAATCTTCCTCTGGCCTATACCCAGCCCATAGGGCGCGTTTAAAATCCTGACCGTCTTCAACACAGCCTCATAATTATCAAGCGGCTCGCCCGTTCCCATAAAAACAACATTAGGGGACAGTTCAAAAGGGGACACTTCTCTTTTTGAGAAGTGTCCCCTAAGATGGCTTTTGACATATAAAACCTGATTCACCATTTCAGCAGGTCTTAGATTCCTCACAAATCCGCCCTTGCCGCTGGCGCAGAACGCGCAGGCAAACCTACAGCCGACCTGCGAAGAGACGCATACCGTATTTGTATTCTTAGACGGGATAAACACGCTTTCTATCTTCTCGCCGTCCTCGAGTCCAAACAAGAATTTTTTTGTCCCGTCTTTCGAGGCCAGCTCCTTGAGCAATATTAAAGCGCTTATATAGAATTTTTCTTTTAATAAACCCTTGAGCGCCGGCGCCAGATTGGTCATCGCGTCAAAATCACAGATATTTTTTTTATAAATCCAGTTGAGTATCTGCCCTGCCCTGAATTTTTCAATGCCCATGGCGTCCAGTTCTTTTATCAAATCCTCTTGCAATAAATCCTTTATATCTATCATATTTTGTTTTTTTCCTTTCCCCCTCACCCCTACCCTCTCCCCTCTGGGGAGAGGATTAAGGTGAGGGGAAGGGGAATTATTTTGCCGGCCATAGGTCTTTAATCTTCCTCGCGGACAAATGGAAGGTATCAGCGATATGTATAAGGCAGCCCCTGCCCCCTTCAAATGATACGAGGGTAACGCAGGTGTTGGGAAGGTGAAGCTTTAATATTAACCTGTCAAAATCAGCGCATATAAGGCGGGCCAAAAATGAGGCTATAACGCCGCCATGAGTAACAACGGCAATATTATCCTTATCCCGATTCTCTTTGATAATATCCGCAAAAACCCTGTCTACCCTTCTTCTAAAACTGGCTATGCCTTCAGCGCCGGGTATCTTAACCTTTGTGGGGCCTACCTCTAGCCACCTCTGGTACTTGTTATTATACAATCTGTCTATTTCCTCGGGCGTCCTGTTCTCCCACTCGCCAAGCCCTATCTCTTTCAAGCCCTCCCTCTTTACAATCTTCAACTTCAGCGCTTTTGAAATGGCCCGGGCGGTCTGATAAGAACGCGAAAGCGGGCTTGAATATATCTTATCAACCTTTATATCCGCGAATCTTTTCGCGAGAAGCCGCGCCTGCAGCATTCCTAATTTAGACAGGCCGGGATCGCTGTTCCCCTGAATCTTATTCGCGTTGTTCCATATTGATTCGCCGTGGCGGATAATGTAGAGGTTCATATGTCAGAATTTACTTTGCGGCGGGCTGATATTTACCTATTTTCTTCAACACGTCTTTAACCTTGCGCTCTATTCCCTCGGCGGTCTGGGGCTTATGTATAAAATCAATCGCGCCGTATTTTATAGCTTCATTGGCCACATCCTGGCTATCATAGGCAGAAACAGCTAAAATCTTGGTTTCAGGGGTAAATTTAGCCGCCTCCTTAATCACGTCTATGCCGCTTAGGCCGGGCATCCTGATATCCAGCACAACTAAATCAAATTTATCTTTTCGCAATTTATCAAGCGCTTCCCGGCCGTTTGCGGCCGTATCAACCTTGCAGGCAAAATGCCTTAAGATAAGCTCAGACATCCGCTCGCGCACGTCTTCCTCGTCATCTACAACAAGGATCCTCGGTTCTTCCACGTGGCGTTCTTTTAATAGTTCAGCAATTTCCTGGCGGGCAACCTCTTCTAAATGATCAGACATAAATGGTTTGGTAATATATTGATCGGCGCCTAATTCCAGGGCCTTGGCTCTCGTGACTGTATCATTTGCCACAGTAAGCATAACGACCTTTATTGATTTGTCATATGCTTTGATTTCTTTTAAGACATCAAGGCCGGACATGCCAAGCATGCGTATATCCAGAAAAACAAGCTTGGGGTTTTCCTTTTTTACAAGGGATAGCGCCTCCTGGCCGCTTGTGGCGGTCAGGACCGTAAAGCCTATGGGGCTAAAGGTTTCCTTAATGAGGCGGCAGATCCCGGGTTCGTCATCTACCGCTAAGATTTTTATCATTCTTTAGAACGCCTCCTTTTTGGAAGTGGCCTCTCTTAACCTGTCCAAAAAACGCATGGTTGAGCGGGTATGTTCAAGGATTTTTTTAGCGTCATCTATAGAAACGGCCTCTCTTTTATCCAAGGTATCAATATATGTCATGCATATAAGGTTTATTATATTTACGTCATTTCGCACGTAATTGCCGAAGAGCTCATATGTTACCGGGTCAAGTTTCAGGTTTTTATCTTTTATTATCCTAAAAAGATTGTCTTTCTCATCGTTTGAGATATTTTCCGGATGGCTAAGTTTTCTAATGACATCTATCAGGCGCTTTGTGTAATCAAGGATCCTTTTTGCCTCATTTTTGGGTATTGGCTGGTTATCGTCTATAAATGAGCGAACAAGCAGGTTAATCACTATAATACTGTCTCCTATATATTGATATATAACATTCCAGAGCACAGGATCAACCTGAATATGCTCTGTGGCTATCTTGTTAAAAAGATCTTCGTCTTTGGGTAATATATTGGCCATATTTAAGTTTTAGGTTATTTTAAGTTTTTCTTTCACCTCATCAATACATTTATCAAGGTCCTCTGTCTCAAATGGCTTTGGGATATAGTGCAGGGCCCCGAGTTCTTTTGACCTTACAATGGCCTGTTTGTCGTCTATGCGGGTAATCATAACGCAATAGGCGTTTTTGTCTATATCTTTTATGCGTTTTAAGACCTCTATACCGTCAATAGGAGAGTATGGCATATGTATATCAATAAATATTATTTCCGGCCGCTTCTTTTTGAATATCTCAACAGCGGTTATACCGTCTGTCGCGCCGAATACGGCGTAACCTCTTTTTTCATATATCTTCTTCATGAAAAATACTATGCCTTCTTCGTCATCAACAATCAAAAGTTTAAATTGGCTCATATGTTTTTACCTCCCTGCCTGCCGGCGGGCAGGCCTAGAATTTCCACCTTTTTTCATCTGTCTTCGGCAAATTTTCAGGCTTTACGTCTTTAATTACGGGCAATTCAATAATAAATGTGGCGCCTTTGTGGTCTCCTTCTGATTCAGCCCAAATTTTTCCTTTATGCCGCAGGATAAAACCCTTAGCATTGTAAAGGCCCATGCCGGTCCCTTCGGTTGAAGCCTTGGTAGTGACAAAAGGGGCGAAGATAGTTTGTGTTTTTTCCGGTTTGATGCCATAACCGGTATCAGAAAAGGCAATTCTTACGGTATCATGATTAACCTTGATTACTGTCAGTGTGATTTTCTTTGTTCCGGAATACTTCATGGCGTGTATTGAGTTCTTGGAAAGGATAATCAGGACCTGCTGTAGTTCGGCGGCGACGCCTTTTATATAGATAGGTTCTACGGGGATTTCCTTGTTAAAAAAGACAGAATTCGCCTTAAGCTCCGGGAGAAACAGTTTGCAGTAGCCTTCTATTGCTTCCTGAAGATTTAAAGGTATAAGTTCGCCTGTCGTCTTCTCTCCGAATTGCCTTATTGCCTTTACCATACCGGATACTCTTTTTGACGCCTCTATTAAAAATCCACAGGTATCCTCTACCTCTTTTTGTTCATTAGGGTCGGAAATATACTTTAAGAAATGTTTTTTTAGCAAGGTTGAGAGATTAAGCACGATAGTCATGGGGTTATCTATTTCATGGGCAAGAGAATAAGCAAAGGTATCCATTTCCTCAAGACGAGCCTTACGCTGCCTGTCCTCTATCTCCTTCCAGAATTTGCAGTTTTCAATGGCTAGAGAAGTAGAATAGGAAAGAGTCTCAAAGACAAGCAGGTCATCCTGGGTGTACATTTGGTTATTCGGCTTTGGGCCTAAGACCAAAAACCCTAAAAGATCATCTTCAATAAAACAAGGGATAACTAAACCATGATCTAATCTGATCTTGTCTAATGTCCCCGTTTCTTCGGACAGCAAAGGCCTTTTTTGCTGGTTCAAAAGACTTACGAGGGGGTAATCAAGCGGAACGAATTCTTGAAAATTGGATTGGGATTTTTTAGGAAAATAATGTTTAAGTTGATAGCTTTTATATTCCTCATCCTTAAGATATATCCCCGCAAATGGAACCTTAATCGTGTCATATACAGTTAAGACAATTGTTTTATATAGCTTGTCCAGGTCTCGAATACGGCCCATGGTTTTAGATAGCTCGATTAGGGCAAGTTGATATCGCTGCCGATCTTTGAATAGGATATTTTCAGCATGTTTTCGTAGCAGTTGATAAACAAAGGGGCCAATGGTAGCAAGAAGAACTGCTAACATAGTTGCAGGAAACCATAATTTTGTGGTATAGCCAAGCCAGAATGGAATACCTAAGACAAGGGTATAAACTATAACAAACACCCCAATGCGGGTAAGAGCAAGATTTATCTCTAGAAGACGATACCTAAAAATAGCATAAGCAACAATGCCTATGTATAAACTAATAGTAATATTCAAGTAGGGTGGAAAATGGATCTTATACCACATTGGCCAGTTTGTTGCGCCACCCACAAATCCGAATATAGCTGATATAGTAAAATATTTAATTTGCTGCCGCTTTAAACCTGTATATAACTTTAGGCCCTTTAATAACCAGTAGAAACCATAAGAACATTGCCAAAACCAAAACATCAAATAAATAGTAAAAAGTATGGTAGGCACAGGCCAAAAACCAAGATTATATCGTGGTTCAAAGCGTGCATAAAAATACGATTGGATATTTAGAATAATGAATATGAAATTTATAAAAGCACATACCCGTAAAAGTCTCCTCTTTTTGTCTATTAATTCAAGAAAATGAAATACAAAATATAAATAAGTAATATTAATCAGAATTATACCGACAACGGTAAACTTAAACCAGAATATCGCCTGCCCTTCACTTCTTGCTAATTGCCAGAAAAAATAACCAAAACTATAAAGAGCAACGCTGAAATTTAGATTAAAAAAGCTGACGTTTAAGGGGTTTTTTGCATTTTTGAAAATAACAAATAATGCAACAGAAATACAGGTAATGAAATTCACTAAGCCGCTTAATCCTAGAAAACTCATAATTATTTTTTAGGTAGACGTTTTTTCTTTTGTGATCGTAAAATAATAGATATATTCAAACTCATCTACTTCTGTGAGAAGAGAGTGCCCGAACAAGTCACAGTTACGAAACAATTTAATTACTTCTTCTTTGCTCCTAGATACAAACTTCCAATCACAAAACCAATCCGGAGGTAATGGGGGGAACGTTTTTTCTCTATTTTTATGTGTTAAAATCAATTTACCGTTTTTGTGTAGCAGCTTATATAATACTTGTATTAGTTTTTTTAAAACCCTATCTGGCAAATAATCAATTAGGCCTATGCTATATATTAAGTTATAGGTTCCGTAAGATTGTTGTGGGGATTTAGCTTTTAACATATTCATAATATCTTCTCTAACAAAATTAAACTTTATATGTGGTGGGGTGTTTTTAGAAAGCACCTTTTTTGAAAAGCTCAATGCCTTTTCATCCCAATCAAGACAAGTAAAAGCAATAGGGCTTTTTGTCTTTATCTCAGGGAATAATTCCAAAAGTTCACGACATGATCCACAGGCAATATTTAGTATGTCAATCTTGTTTAATTTTGTCTCATTAATATAATTTCGTAGCATTTCTCGTAGACGGTCTTTGCGAATTCTCACTGCGACCGAATATGGATTTTTTAAAAAATAGTTATCAAAATACAATCCAAAGCCTTCTGACATTGGTTTGTTATCATAGACGATTTCTAACATCTTATAATCTCCGGGATAACCTCTCGGTTTTTCAAAAGCACGTTTTACAATCACGCTTTTATATACCCATGTACCTGTTAGCTTCCTAAAGTTTTCTTTTATTTTTTGCATAACCCTCTTGTCGGAAAGCAATTCTTCCAAACAATAGCCCTTTAACATAATTTGATTATTCCAATGATCGAATTCTTTCTGCAGCTCTACAGAATGCTCTTTATGGCACGATATATTTGAAGCCAAACCAATCATTTTCGTTACATAATCTAATATATCCCTAAAGAAAAAATTAGAAATTTGCTCTCTGATATCTTTTGATTTTATCTCGCTTAATAACTCGTTAATTTGAGTTTTTATCAATTCCTTTCTTAAGGTCGATCTCTGGGTTTCTTTAAGATCAACAAATTCTACACCATACATAGAGTTGCCGCTGTCTAAATCCCGTTTCCAAACTAATCTTGCATTGGTTTTAAGCTCGAAGTTGTCTTTAGGAAATCGGATTTTTAACGAGATAGTTGGGCTTGAGATCACCTCACTAGAATTAAAGTTAAGGCCTCCCTCGCTTAAATCAGTTGACTCTCCAAAAATATTTCCGAAAACGCTTACCCTTAAGTCTGTTTTTATGCGCGGGAAGCTTCTATTTTCTTTCGCAACCTTTCCCATAAAAAGCTCCTATTTTTATTATCCAATAGTTTTCTTAATGATTCGAACAAACTCAGCAGTATCAAAAGGCTTGTATAAATAATCCGCCACCTTTAAATCCATTGCCTTTTCATATTTTCCCGCATCAGCGTAGCCTGTAATTAAAACTTCGGGAGCCGGTTTTTTATTTGATTTTTTCAGATACGCCCTGATCTGCATAATTGTTTCAATTCCATCTAGCTCTGGCATCCTGACATCGGAAACTATTAGATCAAAAGTGGTATCTTTTATTATTTCCATCGCCTCTGACCCATTTCTTGCGATGCTGACCTCATACCCTTCTTTACTCAATAATCGCAATAAACTTTTTGTAATTAGCTCTTCGTCATCAATTACCAAGATTTTCTTTTTCATCTTAAATTTCCCCCGCGATTCTTTTATTTGGCCTTGTGTCACGAGATCTTCTTTTCCAAATAATCAATAATTTCTTTAACAGTTAGTACCTTCTCAGCGTCTTCGTCCGGTATTTCAATATTGAACATTTCTTCAAAAGCCATTATTAACTCAACACTCTCTAAAGAATCTATGCCTAAATCTTCCTGAAGTTTCGAGGTGAGTTGTATTTTCTCTATATCGTCTATTTCAAGTTCTTTCGCGAGAAGGCCTCTTACCTTTATGAATAACTCCTGCCGTTTGATTTCTTTTCTGGCTAGCGCTTCTTTTCGTCTGGATAGGAATTTTTTAAAGATGCCCATATCTTATGTAGATTATATCACATAGCTATGGGCAGGACAAGGGTGCCAACGGATAGTTTTTTGAAGTTTTACCGCAAGAGAATAATAATAGGATATGTCTTATTTTCTTATGGTCTCATCCGACACTAATTTGCTCTTATCGCTGTGTAATAATAAATCTTACCGCTCCTGTTCCCCATTATCTCAGCCATATTTAAAGTTATATTGGTTGCGTCTACTGTCATAGGAACAATTCCGCCAGCATTCGTATATGTTGCCATTCCGTTTACATAAAGAATGCAGGCATTAGTGGTATCCTCAACTATCATCACGATAGCAGGCGTTGTCCCAAGGCCATGCGCTACTGTTTTTCCACCAACACCATTCCCCACATATGTCCCTACTTTTACCAATGAAGTAGTAACCCCTGTCCCTCCCCTTGCGACTGGCAATGTCCCAGCGTTAATAGCGCTTGCGTCGTGAGTGTGGTTCGCGAGGGAAAACTCAGTAACAGCTTTGCCGCCTAGCTTGTCTGAGTTTATAGCATATCCTGTTGAGACAAGAGGGCTTCTTTGGGACATTTCATCATCTGTGCCTATCTGAATACCGATCCAGTATGGCTTGTCAAAGGCAAGGTCTATGCCATTTGGCTTTGTAGAGCCTAATAGAACAGCGAATACCCCCTTATCAAGCGTTATGGACTGGGTTTCGCTCCAGACGGCCTGGGCGACAGGGGCGCTTTGAGAGTCGTATATCCTGAAGGTAACGCTCTTTGCCCCTGTTTCAGGGGCGCCGTCCGCTTTTTTCACAAGCTTGCCCTGGTAATTTATAAGCTTGGGGATTTCAGCATAAGATGTGGTACATAGTCCGCCTACGGCAGCGCATAGTAAAAACGTTACTGCAATTAATTTGGTTATGGTTTTCATTTTAGTCACGCCTCCTTTTTAAAATTGGGATCTGCTTCTTTGGGAAACGGCCCCTATTTTTTCCTGCTTATCATTTTTAAAAAGAATTTTTATATTAGAATTATTTAAATAATCTAAGGCCAGTAGGCAAAAAATTAATAATGGAAAATTAAAGATGAGTCCGATTGCTGCGAATCCATGATGATAATTCCATCCTGCGAAGGTATAAAGTATCAGTAATATATAAATAAGAATCATGATGATAGAAAATATAATACCCAAAATCCTTGCCCACTTCCACTTTTTAAAAAATCCAAAACTTAAAATAATACAAAATAAGCCATTAATAAAAAAAACAGGGTTTTCTTTTCTGGGAATAACAAAGGCATAAAATAAACCTATGATGAAACCATATATTGAAAGTAATAAAATTCTTCGAGACCTAATTTTTTGCATTAGTTATTTTTATCTTGGTCTAGCATATTTCTATACCCAAAGACCAAGATAGCTCCTTCCCTATATAAAATTGCCCACGCCATGTTATTTGGCTTCTGCTCCCATCTGTTTGGATTTAGCGGTAAATTTACTAACTCAACCCATAGAATTTTGTCAGCATCCCGATCTTTAGCATTTTTCCAAAGCCAATCATGCTTCATGAACAATCTATCCATGCTATCAGCTGGAGATTTTTTGAATGTATCATCCGTATTTCTATTACCTCCATAAACTTCATAATTGGGGACATACCGGTCAATCCATTTTGGCCACCACGCTCCAGTGCGCCGCTCTCCCTTTGCGCTTGGCCGCAACATCACATTATACGGCCCAATAAGATCCATCGTCCTGCCAAGATCCCCCGCCTTTATAGCGCCAATCTCAGGGTTTAACTGTTGGCCTAGACTAGGAGCGCTAATCGCCGGGATACCAAGCGGGTCATACGAACCCAACGAATCAGATCCTGAAAATATAGGTGTTATAGGGGCGGATGAGGTTTCGGGGACCCGCAGAAAATCAGGGTTATATGCTCCGCTTTCGTCATATACACTGCTTGTATCGCCTGACCAGGATGGGGAACCTCCACTATTACCTCTGCCCCCGCTACCATTTCCGCCTGGACCAAATCTTTCAGTATGCTGTACCCCGATGTCAATGGATATACCGTGCTCATCGAGCCACATTGAAAATTTGTATAGGGCCTCGTTTACCTTATCCCAGAATTTTCCCCAGGCGCTGTGCCCTGTAGGATCCGTATAATTTAAGGGGTTGCTGTCACAGTAGCTGTACCTATTCATCGTCTGGGGGTTATACGGCTCTGGTATTATGGTGTCGGCTTGTATAAACCTGCCTAATTCCGGGTCGTAGTATCTCCAGGCGTAGAAGTACAGCCCCGTATTATCCAGTTCCTTGCCCGTAAACTTATACGGCGTTGAGAAAGAGCCTTGTTCTTTCGCTATTGTGCCATAGGGGGTATATTCTGTCAAGGAGACTTGGGCCCCCTGCTCGTTGGTTATTATATTGGAAGAACCGAGGTGATCCGAGTGGAAATAAGAGATTGCTTCGGTCGCGCCTTCGGGGCTCCCTCGCAATGACACTGTAGCCACGCGGTTTGCTCCGGCAAAAATATGCTTGACGGTCTCGGTTGTGTTTGAAGTAGTATGTATTTCATAAAGAGTTGAAATATAAGTTACGGTTTCGCTTGATGAGATTTTTTTAATTCTTGCGCCGTCTGCATCGTAGGCGAATTGGGTGATTCCACCGGGTGTCTCAAGCTTAACCATGCGATTTTCAACGTCGTAGGTCATTATTTTGCCTGGGCCGTTTAGCATATTACCATTTAGGTCGTAGCTATAAGAGCTTGAGCCGGCGGTTCTAACCGCATGAGGCATTGTTGGGGTCTGGCCCTGTTGTGTTATAGGGCTAATTCCCTGGGGATTATACGTCATGTTCTTACCCGAAACACCCTCAATGCCCTGATAGGTCATGTTTCCAACGGAGTCATACCTGTATTCAAAGTTGCTATGGCCATAGGTGGGTTCGGGTGCGTTTCTGACTTGTTTTAGGCGATTTAGCTCGTCATAGTAATACCGCCTTGTCTTATTTAGTGAAGTGTCATTATTATCTGTTATGGTCTCAATATTGCCGTTTAGGTCAAACATATAATATAGGTCCTGAAGAGGAGCCGTCTGGGCGGGGCTTTCTGTAAGTATGTGGGCTAGTCTTAAGTCATCCCCATATCCGTAAGTGGTAACAACATCATTGCCATATTTAATGGTCCTTATCTGGCTTTTGATGTTATAGGTTATGTCTTTAACATAAGTTTTAGCGCCCTGAACCTTTTCTAAAAGGCCTGAGTTTGAGTCATAAGTATAGTTTATGATTTCTGTATCGGGGTATGTTATAGAAGTGACGCGGCCGAGGAGATCATAGGTGGTCTGAGTGGTGTAGGTTTGGCCGTCGATGGTTTTATCAAGTTTGATTGCCCTACCTTCAGTATCGTAAAAGTAAGAAGTGGAGATTGCTTCGTCGCCTACGGCTCCTCGCAATGACGTGACTTTTGAGAGACGGCCGAGGCAGTTGGGTTTAGTGGTGTCGTCATATTCGTAAGTGACGAGTGTTGAGATTGCTTCGCCTGCGGCTCGCAATGACGATTTTGTTTTAAGACGGCTTAAGACGTCGTATTCCATTATGATTGTCTGGCCTTTGTTGTCGGTTTGGGTTAGGAGGTTGCCTAATTTATCATAGGTGTAACTGGTGATACCGGTATCGGGGTCGTTAAGTGAGGTTTTTCTTCCTAATGTATCGTATTGTACTTGCGTAATGTTGCCTTGATTGTCTGTAATTTTGGTAAGATTGCTTTTCAAGCCGTATTCGTAGCGGGTGTGATAACCGCGGTTAGGGTCTTGTATCGCTTCCAGGGTGTTTCCTGTGTTTTCTATTATTTCTATTGTATTGCCATAGACATCCTTTTTAACGCCTTTAAAAATACCTTTTGGATTCTTACTTAATGCGCAAAGGGGCGACAGATAGATTATTTCCGTTTCTTCCTGGCGTCCCGCCGAAAAATAAGATATTGTTTTCCTGGACCTGCCGCGCGTATCATATTGATATTCTATATGTGGAACCTGCGTCGGGTTGGGAGGTATAGCGGAATAAACATGAGCCAGGACCTCGTATTTTTTAAGCCCTCTCTCATCAAAATAAACCTCACTTGAAATCTTGGCCGGTTGGCCGTCGTTTTCCCCGTCTGATATTGTCTGATAAAGCCTGCCCAAGCCGTCCGCATATTCTGTCTTTGAGAGATTAAGCTGGGTGGTTATTTTGGTGTTAAAATCAGGATAGGAATAATTTGTCATAACCTCTCCCTGCGTGTTCTTCTGCTGCATTATTCGCGCCAATGAGTCATAGACGGTTTCGGTGGCCTGGTTGTTTACGTCGGTGATTTTTGTTATCGCTCCCAATTTGGCGTTGTATTCGTATTTTATCTGATGCCCCAATTCATTGGTAATTGTTTCAGGGAAGGTATTAAAGGTTGACTCGTAAGTAGTCTCAACTGTATGCCTTGAGGCATTGGTTGTTTTACGGACGTTTCCAAATGAGTCGTATATATATTCTGTTGTGGGGTCATTTATCCCATCCAGATAAGCGGTTTCCTTTTTGAGATTGCCGTAATCATCGTACTCAAAGGTTTTCTTAGCGAGTAGAGCGTTATTTACGTCCCTTAGGGCAGTTTCATTGGGCCTATTGTAACCGGCAAGATACGGGGCATTGTAAAGGGTGGTTGTTATTTTATTGTCGGTGTTGGTAGTTAAATCGCCCTCCGCTGTCTCCTCTGTAATATTGCCTAAGTTGTCGTATTTGAATTTATTCCTGGTCTCTATATAAGTAGAGTTTTCCTCATAGACGGTTGAGTTTACCTCTATTAAATGCGGGAAGCCTAAAACACCATCTGTTGGGCCGGCCTTCCTGACCTCCCAGGTATTTAAGACCTGGCTTATTAGTTTTCCGTTTCCGTCGTAGGAGAGGATTTTCTCAATCTGTCCCTTAAGGGCTCCGTCCTGTCCGGGACGCCCCTGATAAAAGGTGGTCTGGGTGTAATTTCCTGTTATGGGGTCGGTTACCTTTATACTTCTGAAGCCGCGGAATTCGCGCTCTGCCGCGTCAAAATAGCCGCCTTCGTAGGTAAAGTTCTGTGTATAAGTTGCCTGCCTGTCAGAAGGGGCGGTGTTTATTAAGCTTATGGTCTTAGCCACATATACAGGAAACGGCAATTCCTGTGTCCCAAAATCCCCCGCGTAATCATATGTAACTTGGGTCTTCCCCCCTGTGCCGTTATCTATCCCAACCAAGAGGTCCTGGGGTTTTGTGGTTGAGAGTTTTACCGTCCATCTGTTTATGCCCTGTTTATCCCTGTCAAATACGGCCGCATCCGTAATGCCGTCGCCGTTAAAATCACCAGTATAAGCGGACTCATCGCTTGATGAGCCAAAACTTTCAAACCATGATATTTCAGGGATAGCGAAAGAAGATCCTGTATTCGGCGCGTAAAACCAATTGCCGGTTGATTTATCCCAGTAGCCGACGTCGGGTAAACCGTCATTATTAAAGTCGGATATTATCGGGTCCTTATCCTGAGCAAAACCGGTAAGCCAGCTGGATGGCTCTTCAATAAATCTCGCTGAGTTTGAGAAAGCGATTTTGAATGTGCCTGTGGATTTTTGGAAGATACACAGGTCTGTCAGGCCGTCGGCGTTATAGTCGCTTGCCAGGGGTATGTAGTCGCCGCCGCCAAACGCAGCAATCCATGTTGTTAGGACGCCGAATGAGGAACTATTTGAAAGCGCTATTTTACACTCACCTGTGTTTTTATTATAAAGTCCAAAATCTGTGTATTTATCGCCGTTAAAATTTCCTGTAAGAGGAATCCATCCATTGGAGATATTGTCAAAGTCAGCCCATGTTGCCGGTTCTCCAAAGCTTGAGCCGGTTGATAGGGCGATTTTTAATTCGCCGGTTGAGCTATTATAGATTCCTATGTCGGTTTTCGCGTCTCCATTAAAGTCGCCTCCTATGGGTATCCAGTCCCTTGTTATGCCGAAATCTGTCCTCCAATCCAAAGCGGCTGTAAACTGTCCGCGATCCGATATACATATCTCCCATGTGCCTGTTTGGGCGTTATGTAAGCCTAAGTCGGATAAGGCGTCCCCGTTAAAATCACCCATTACTGGACTAATAAGGTCCCTGTTTGCGCCTGGATCATATACATCTATATTTACCAAGGCGGTGGTAGTTAAAGCGCCGTCATTTACAGAAGCGCTTATAGTATGGTCGCCTATATTTGTAAACGCGGCCTTTAGGGTAACCGCCCCTGATATAACCCCTGATGAAATCCCAATATTGTCTTTTTTAATACTGTAGGTTAAAGAGTCGCCGTCTAAATCCTGGGCGTTTAGCGTGATATTCAGGTCTTCATTAGGGGCGGCGGTAGCTTTATCTATTGCTAGGGAAACAACTGGCGGCCTGTTTACGTTATTTATGATAATTTTAGCGGCCTGGGTTATATCAACTATCCCATCAGAAACCTTTATTGTAAAATTATGAACGCCGGAAGAATTGTAATCCGTCTGCCATTTGCCTGTCTGGTCAAAGGGCGCTGTATAGGAATAAGTTATGGTGTCACCTATATCCAAATCTTGGGCCTCAACCGCTAGAACAACTAAATCATTTTCGCTCGCTGGGTCCAACTCAAGGATTTGTCCCTGGGTAACTGTTTTTCCGTTAATCTTGGTAACAACCGGCGGCCTGTTTATGTTGTTTACAGTAAGATTTACAACGCGGCTGGCTTTAAGGTTAGTTGTGTCGGTCGCGGTAATTGTTATCGTATATACGCCGGCACTTGCGTAATCTGTCTGCCAAGTTGCCTCTGAATACCAGGCGCCGTTTTCCTTATAGCGTCGTTGTTCACTAAAGCGCGAGTTGGAATAACTAAAGGTTATATCATCATCGTCCAAGTCTGTGGCGCGGACTGTTATTGTGGCAAGGTCATTTTCATTAACAGTCATATCAGCTATGTAATCTATTACGGGCGCGTTGTCTACCCCTTCAACCTGCAGGGTTATTTCATTAGAGGTTATGGAATTGCCTTCTGTGTCAGTCGCGGTAAATTTGACGTGTTCCGCGCCGGACCAGGTTTGCGGCTGGGAGAAGCTTACCTTATGTGTGGCGGCGTCAATGGCCACATTTATCATGTTGGTGGAATCATTTGTCTTTTTGGCGTATGCATAAGTCAACGCGAGACCGTCAGCGCTTGAAAAATAATCATCCAGGTCAAGGGCGTCTGTATTGGACGCATTTTCTTTCCAGGTAAAGTTTAGTATGGCTGGTGTCTGTATAGGCGGATTGGACTGGGCAGTCCATACGTATCCCAACTGCAGGCTGTATACGGCGCTATCTATAACCGCTGTATAATATGCCTCGCCTATCGTCTCAGGCATTATTTTATCGCTTGAGGATTCCTTTGTCTTTGCGCCCTCATTTATAGACAGGGCGACTAACTTATAAGTCGCGCTCTCGGCCATAGCGGCAAGCCCCTCAGATACGCAGGCGAACGTAAATATATGCAGGACTACCAGTATTAAGGATAATGTTTTTTTAATCATTTGTCCCCTGATACGTAAATGTCTTTGCCGGGTATGCCGCGCCATCGGCCGCTTTTTGAGTTATTGACCTAAGTAAAGACCTTTTTGTATTTCCGCTATACTCATACTGAAGCTCATATTCCCATACAAGGCTGCCTTGCTGTTTTACCTGTATATTATTTAGGCGCTTGGCCGTTGTCACTTTAGAGGTAGAAATATAGTTAGAAAATATATCGGTCCTGTCTTCCGTGGTGAACTCAACCGTATTTAACGGCAACGCGCGGGTTGTTTCATTGCCTGTATAGTAAATTTGGCTAAGGTATGACTTTTCCCCATCCTTTATATAGGAAAGCTCTATATAGTTTTTGTTGTTATCGGTAATTTTTGTAAGGTTCCATAGGAATGTGCCGGAGGGTGAGGTTTCCTTCGAGTCGGCATTCTGTCCGAACAACAATATCGCGCCGTCTTTTTGAATAACCTTCCATGAGTCATCAGTTTCCTTATAGAACTTGGCGAAATTTGATTCTATCTTCGCTTGATAGAGATTGTCTATTAAATGAACGAGCTCGCTTGAGCCTGAGTCGGTTACGAATATAAAGGTATCCTTAATATCATCATATAAAGCCGGGCCTAATTTGGTTGACCTTATTATATATCCGGGATTAAGCGACCAGCCGAAGCCGACCCAGGAATTCGGATTTGATGAGCGGTATTGTAGTGAAAGATTCGGCTGCATGTTTTTCCTGCCGGGTGGGAGAGTTATGGGTATAGAGTGGCCAAACGCGCCTGTCAGCATATCAGGAAGCGGAACTTGTACACCGGCTCCTATAGGAGCGCCCTGGCTTATCATGCTGGACAGGCCGGCGTAGCTTGAGAATGTCACTAATATAAAATTTAATGTTACGCCGTCTTGCGCCACAGGAGATGTGCGGCCTAGCGGTATAAATTCTGTGTCTGTTTCACTACGCCTGCCTAATCTGACAAGGGTGCCTGGCACTTCCGGTTTATCCAATTTAAATATCAACTCAACCGGTTTTTGGAACACAAGACCGGGGGGATCGCACTGAATAGCTATTAAAAATGAGTAATTTTCAGGGGATTGATTCTCTATCTTGCTAATATCAAGAGGGATTATATTTATAGGAGTAGGCTCTAAAAGCGCGCCATTTGGTATTATAAGTCTTGCTTTTCCATCAGTGCTTGCTACCTCTCCCCCGTTTGTGTCTATTAATGTCCCCGGATATAGAAGTATAGAGTCAGCATAGACAGCAGACTCATTGCCTGCTTTATCTATAAATTTGACGTAAACGGTTTTTTCGCCTGTTCCATCTATTAAGCTCCAGGTATTTGTTGTTGAATATGTTTCAGGGTCTGACCAAGTTACGCCGTCATTTGAGACTTGGGCCTTATCAACGCCTGATAGACTATCAGTCGCGGATAAGGTCAATGTAACTTCTGCTTTACAGGTATATTTGCTGTTATTTTCAATGGCCACAGAGCCTGTAGGCGGAATATTGTCTATTATCCATTTTCCTTTTTGCGTCAGGCTTTTGGAATAATTGGCGTTATCTTTTACAGATAGATATGTGTTCTTCGTGCCGGTAAAACTAGACGTAAAAGATACCGCCCAGTTAATAGTCAGGATGTTGCCCTGGCTCTGGATTGTGGTTTTTGAGCAGTCAAGCGTAGTATAGGAATTTTTTATTACGTTGGATGAGCCGGGGGCGTATCCTCCTACCCACCCTGTCCAGCCGCCGCGGTAACAATATAGCTTATTTGTTCCTGGGTCATACCTGCCGTAAAAACCGTTTGCAGTAGAGGTTGCTGATGTATTTATAAATAAATATGCCGACTGGATATTTTGCCAGCCGTCAGCGTCTGAATAAGTAGTGGTAAATATATTAACGGTATCTACCTTGCCAGCGCCTAATGAAGGCGATATCTCGCCTAATTCAGGTGTTATATCCACAGTATACGTTCCCTTGCTGACCCAGCTTGTGGCTGCGCCTGTATCATCTATAACCTTAAGGTATGTATTATATGTTTTTCCTGAATAGGCGCTCTTAAAAGTAATATCCCAGTTGACGGTCAAGGTTGTAGTTGTCCCAGTTACTGTGGTTTTCATGCAGTTGACCTTGATATAGGAATTCTCAATAATATTATTGCTTGCCGGTGAGTATCCTCCAAGCCAGGCGGTATTGGCGTCGTTCCTTATATATAGGAGATTTGAGTTCTGGTCATAATAGAGGTAGCAGGTATTGGTAAACACGGTTGAGGATGTGTTAATTAAGAGATAGACCTCCTTAATATTGGCCCAGCCGTCAGCATCGGAGTATTTGGCGGCAAACGTCTTGGCAATATCAGGCGCGGTTAAACCGGAAGTAGGCGATATTGAGGTAACTGTTGGAGCCGCGGCATATGCAAGGCCTGAAAGAAGCAGTGAAAAAAATAACGCCCCTGCTATACATAACGCCTTACCTGAAGAAACATATTTTGCGTAACGCACTTTTAGTTTAAACCTTCCTTTCTTTTACCTTCACATTAAGTATAACATACGTTTGCTGATTTGTCAAATTTATTTTCACTTTTATCAAATATCCCAAGAGCCGTACCTTTCCTTATTACCCCATCAGATCCCAATACGCGCCTTGTTTAGTTAAGGTAAGATGGGTGGGGCTATTGCTTTTACGGGGGTCAATAGTCCTGCCTTTAGATAAGGCGAACATAATCGCTCTTTCACGCGTTTGGGTATGTAATATCCTGTGAAATCGCCTGATATGCGTCTGCCTCTCTATGGTCACGAAAAAACTCTGGACATCCCCGCTGTAACCATCATTACCAATTATAATAATATGAATTGATAGCGACGTCATTTTCATTGTTGAGCCCTCCTCTTTTTAAACTTCATTAGAAAGCAGCGAAAAAAATAACGTATTCACGTCTTCCTCCCTTATATATAATTAACCCGATACGCTCTTAAGAGCCGTATTCAGCTCAGGTATGCTTATTGGCTTATGTAGATACCCTAAAACACCCAATTCTTTAAGAATAGATCCAGTCGCGGCGTCTAACTCATCGCCGCTAAGCATGAACACTTTCACCGTCTTATCAAATTGCCTGATAGCCTGTAATGTTTCTATGCCGTCCATTTCCGGCATTCTTTTATCTAATATAATAACCTTAGGGCTTTTTTCCTTAACACTGGATATGGCGTCTTTGCCTGAAAGAACCGTTAAAACTTCATAGCCCTTTGCCTTTAAATACGTCTCCATAAGTTCACAGGTTTCCTTTTCATCATCTACTACGAGAAGTCTTATCTTGGTATCCATTTTACTCGCCCCTTTCCTATCTTCACTACAAGTATAGCATATTTTCTACCATTGTCAAGTTTTTTTTTAACTTTTGGTAGAATAATAAGACTTAGTATTTAGGCCATAGTTTATATATTTTTATCTATTTGGTAGAAAAAATACTTGACAAATTGCTTGTTTTAAGGTAAAATTATGTATCATGAAACTCCATGAAAAAATAAGGCGGGTAAGAAAACAAAAAGGGCTCTCCTTAACGAACCTGGAGGCACGCCTTAGAGATATCTTCGGAGATAAAGCCCTGAGATACAACACCCTGTATCGCATTGAAAAGGGTCTAAGAGACGCGCGTATTGCAAGCCTTTCGCAGATATGTATCGGCCTTGAGGTTTCCTTAAAGGAATTAAAAGAAGGCACAGAGGAAGAAAAATTCTCTTTGGTTGACCATATTACAAAGCGTGATAAAATCGCTAAGTATGTGTATTCAGAAAATGCCCGCGCCGAAATCCTTTCCAAAGAAAAACAGCCCTTTTTAGGCGTTAGGCTGGTTTTAGAGCCAGGCGGCAAAACAAACCTTGAACAGGACCCTATTGAACTGGGCAGGTTTGAGAAATGGGCGTATGGTTTAAAGGGAAAAGTTACCTGCGTGGTAGGCCAGGAAAAGCTTATATTAGGCAAGGATGAGGTTATTTGCTTTGAGAGCACCCTCCCCCATTATTTTGAGAATAGCACACCTAAAAGAGCGAGCTGTATTATTATTCAAAACCCCAAGCACATCTAAATCTATAGCATTTCAAAACGGTTTAATTACCTTAACCCAAATAAGGAATGCTGAGATTACGCTATAAACTATAATAGCAATCAGGACGGCGCGGAAGCTGTTTTTCAGAAGCCCTTTCGGAGACAGGCCGCTTGCCCCTACATACATCAAGACAATGCCTAAAATATTCGTAAGCCAATAAGAAACCAAAAACACCGATAAAAATGAATTCGCGAATAACCTGTTAATAATGTTTGCCGACAGGTATGCGATGGGAAGATTTACAAATGCGTCATTCCACCACGTAAAAGGCGATAAGATCCAACCTATAAAAGATACCGCCGCAAAAAATATTTTTTTAAGCATTTTTTAGAAGGCGTTAAACCTTAAAGTTTAACGCTGCCGAAAACGCGGTTTCGTCAATAAAACGGCCTTCCAAATCCAAAAAACAATTTTTAAAAAGATTTATATTGGAGCCGGCAACAACGCCGAAATGCTTCCTTGCGCCGTTCCACGCCCATTCATTCTGCGCATTGTCTCTTCTTATAATATAAAGCTGCGATGCCTTTATGCCCGCGTAGGGCTTGAAATTTCCGATTCCTTTAGCTAGCAGCAGGGAGAACTGCCACTCATCCCATATGGCGCTGTATTTTACGTTGTTTACTTCTTCTCTCGGCGGATGGGCGCTTATATGCTGGAACCCGAATATCCCCGTCAATCTTTTTTCCTCATTATTATATATCCTGAATCTGGTTCCGTAGGCGCCGGCAAAGCCGAAACCGTAATCAAGATGGCCGGCCTCCCTCGTATCAAATTCCGCGTCGCCCAATCCGAGACGGCCGTCAAAAGAGAGCCAGTCATAAATACCATACGATTCGTCATAGAAGAATTGCGTCGTTTCAGCCCCGCCTAAACCCTTCTTCATATCCCTGTCGAAAACAAGATTAGACTCAAAACCCATATGCCATTGCCCCCGCTTCGGCATTGCCGGACCGTAAATAGGCGCGGCGCAGCAATAAGAACCAAGAAAGCAGAAAAGTAAGAAAGTAGAAAGTACGCGGGCAATTATCATAGACAAGGCATTAGGAATAGTATACACCTTGGCGTTTTTGCCGTTATTACCGCGTATAAATTTCAGCGCGGACTTTAAGGTAGGAAACGACAGGAAGGGCAATCCCCTGGTATAAAAAACGGCCTTTGGCCCTATAAAACCCAGCTTGGCCTTGGTCATTGCCTTGGCAACCATATATGCCCTATGTTCGCCGGCGACACAGCCGGCGGATTTCACCTTTTTTATCAGCCCCTGTGGCGAATGCATTCTTTTCAGTGCCGCGGCAAATTTTTTTTCTCCCATCCCGTTGCCAAAACCGTCCTTTAAAGAGGCGCGGACTAAAACTATCCCGCCTTTTTTCACGATGGGACTTGCCGTATTCAGGACGTAATTAAAAGCCCTGGAGGCCTGATACATATTTACGTCTTTTGGGGGGCTGACGCTGCATATAACCGCGTCAAATCTTTTATTCAGTTTTTTCTCGAATATTTTTTTAGCGAATTTTACCCCCCCGGCGTAAGAACCTTTTAAATCCCCGGAGAAAATCTTTTTTAACCTCCCCCTTCTGTCGTTTACAATATTTATTGAGTATCCAATCGGTAGGCCTTTAATAATCTCCCAGAGGCAATCCTGGAACGGGTTGTTTCTGACGGCCCCTATAGCCGTTCCTTTCTTATCCAGGAACCGCGGATGATGTGTAGCGTTTATTGTCCGCTCGCCCGCGAGGCCTATAGCAATCGTCTTCGCCCCGCCGCTGTAGCCCGCGTAAAGATGGGGTTCAATAAGCCCTATTGTCATTATCCGGCCCGCCTTGAATAAATTTTTATTCAATACTATCGGTATGCCGCCTTTTGCCGTTCCCATGCTAATTAGATCGCTTTTTTTCTGCGTATGAGTTATTACTTCGTAATTGGAGAATATTTTTTCACCGACCAGATTTTTTAATTCGGGCTTTGTGTGCGGTTTGTGCAACCCCGTCGCAACAATTATTTTTATTCTGTATTCTGTATTCTGTACCCTGTACTCTAAATCCACCTTTCTTATCAATTCAGGGAGAATGGTCTTAAGGTGCGCCTTTCTAGTGGCATCCGGGACTACTATTAATATTTTACTCACCCAGCCCCTCCTGCTCGCCCAACCGCCCTCCATAGGAGGGGCTGGGCTCATATACGCAATACGTCCTCTCAATTTTTATTGGATGATATGACATTTTCACCTGTTTTAAACTCGCAAGCCCCGAATCATCCATCGCATTCACCAATTCGGCGCCGGGCGCCTCGCTGCAGAATTTCATAAAAATAAATTGCGGGAGGCCTTTTACCCTTAAATCCGCTATTTCAAACAACACAACAAGGGTCTTATCATCCAGCCAATACCCAAATGTATAAGACGATACCTTATTATCTATGATAATAAGCCTGCCCGCAAGCCCTAAATCTTGAAATCTATCCATCGCCTTTTTATGGGCAAGATACGAATCCTCAATAAGGGCCTTGTAATAATCGCCATCTGCTTGGGGACAGTTCTCAGTGAGAACTGTCCCCTTTTTTATCCGCTCCTTGGCCCATCTCCGGAATAACTCAAGGCATGCTTTTTTATCGTCAGGTTTAAACTCCCTAAACTCAAATCTGTAATTTTTATTAAAATAATTGCACAGCGCCCTCTTTGCCTTGTACTTATCCCCTGTCAAACCCGCCAGATCCTTTTGCCTATATATATATTCACACCCTTTTTCTCTTACCTCATATCCCAAATCCTTAAAATTGCCCGCATTGCCCTGAGTGACCTCTTCTATCCTCGAGCATTTTTTATTCTTATTGCCTTTATTCATCAATTTAAAACATTCCTTTACCGCCTTTTCGCTTAACCTTTTGCCTAACGGCGGCAGAGGCATAAAAATTGTATCCCTGGTTCTGCAAAATAAACAGAAATTGTCGTCTATTATCGCCCAGTAATAATCCAACAGCCCGGTCCATACATAATTAGCGATAAATGAATAACCTGAAACCGGCCTGTTTCCCCGGCTCGCATATTTCTCAAATAACGCTTTATCGCCAATCAGGAGTTTATTTAATACGGGCTCAGCCTTTATATCAAGCTCCCCCAGAACCTCTACATCGTCCTGAAACCGCGAAATATACTTTGCAACACTGTCATTCCCGCGCGAAGTCCCCGAAGGGGGTAAGCGGGAATCCAAAATAAAAGAATGGATGCCCGCTTTCGCGGGCATGACATATTTACTGTGCGGACATTTATGATCTACCCCAAGGACGATATTTTTATACTCCTCATCCCACATCACAACAAACGGATAAATACGGCAGTCCAGGGGCCTGTTTTCGTAATCCTTGCATCTGTTCGCCGCCGGATTAAACCTTGAGCATACAAATCTGTCTTTATAGGGAATTAAGGAAATATCTGTGGGCCCAAGCGGAGTTTCATTATCAATAAATCTACAGCACACATCGCATTTACCGCAATATTCAGGAGGGATAAATTGTTTTAATCGCATAAATCATTTTAAAAAAAGCGCCAGCGCGATTGACGCGGCAAACGCGAGCGCGGCCCCGAATAGAAACGCAACCTGCGGCCCTAGTGTCTGCCACAGGACTCCCATCAGCAGGCTTGCGGGAAGCGCGGCTATCCCTATTACAAAATTATAAATCCCGTACGCGCTGCCCCGCACATCGGCGTTGACCAGGTCCGCGACAAACGCCCGTTCAACCCCTTCAGTAAGGCCGTAGAAAAGGCCGTAAGCCGCAAATAAAAACCATATATGAGACGTATTTTTTGCAAAACCAAATCCCAGATAAACCAACCCATAAATCAGCCATCCTAAAAGTATAACCCGCCTTCTCCCGAATTTATCAGAGATAATGCCTGACGGGGTCGAGGTGAAGCTTTTCACCACGTGCAACACAAACCATAAAAGAGGGATAAAGGTAATACCAACGCCTATTGACCTTGCCCTTAAAAGTAAAAACGCGTCGCTTGAGTTTCCAAGGGTAAATATAAACACGGTAAACAGGAAGAGTTTAAACTTCTTGCTAAACGCAGATAGTCGCAGATCAAATGTAAATTTACGCGGATATCTGCGATCATCCGCGTGCAATCTGCGATTATCCGCGTTAACCGGCGCGACCTCATTGGTAAAAAATGTTACAACTATGACAGCGAACAAGGCCGGTATTGACGCAAGCGCAAAAATCAAGCGATAATTCTTGCTGACACCCAGCAATAAAATAAAAACTATCAATGAGCCGACCATAGCCCCTGCATGGTCCATCGCCCTATTGAAACCAAAAGACCTGCCTTTTTCATCAGGGGCGCAGGAATCCGCGATAAGCGCGTCCCGGGGAGAATTCCTTATGCCCTTGCCGATCCTGTCCATAAATCTGATAGCCAGTACATTCCAGGGCGCCGCGGCCAATGCCATCAGAGGCCTTGTTAAAGAGGATAAGGTATAACCAAATACTACCAACGCTTTTCTTTTTCTGATCCTGTCTGAAAGCCATCCGGAAAATAATTTCATGAGGCTGGCGGTAGTCTCTGCCACGCCTTCAACCAAACCAACGAAGGCGGCGCCGGCGCCTAAAACACTGGTAAGGAAAATCGGCAGCAGCGGATATATTATCTCGCTTGAGACATCAGTAAAAAAGCTCGTAAGGCTTAAGAAAAATATGTTCTTCTCAAAACCAAAAATCCTTTTTTTCATTTTATCTTTATTACCCGCCAGGCGTTTAAATCGGAGGGGGAATTTCCTGTATAGGTATTTACGGAAGCAAGCATCGATTCTGGCTCACCCAATATCTTAAACGGTATCATCAGGACAACAGAATATTTTTTCTGTTCTAATCTTATCGCCTCTGATTTGATAAACCGTCCGCCGTTTGAGACCTTGATACTGTCATTGTTGACGTTTATCTTTATCTTTGGCATCTGGGCGAACTCGACGTCATGGCGATATCCCGCCAGCGTCGCGTAAAAGTTGCGGGCATTGCTGGAGTCCCTCTTTATAAAAACGTTGATCATAAAATTATCGCCTTCCCTGCCGTAGACCACCGTCTTATGCTGGAATGTCGTCGCTATCTTAAAATTATCCGTCACCGTATCTGCCGCGCCCAATTCAATATCGGGATATTTTCCAAACAGCTCATTCCTTCTGGCAAACGCGGTCAAATAAAAGGCGCTGTCAGCGCATTGGCTTTTATACAGGCGCACCGCCGCGTATTTCTTTTCAGTCTCTTGATTTGATAAATCGGATGACTGCCACATTATCGGGCTTTTCTCAAGCAGTTTCGGGATATTGATATAAAGGCCCGGATGATAATTGCGCGGCAAAGGCCAGCCATAACAATGTATCAGATAGGGGCATATCTTTGGCTCCGGTATCTGGCCCTTTAAATCCCAAAGGGCTACCTGTAAAAACAGATACGCCGCCCTATGGTCTCTATTTGTGTCAACCGGATTTGTCACAAATACCCGCGTAGGTTTGTATTTCCGCAAGACCGACTCTATATCCCAGAGAATGCTCTCGCCTTTATAAAGGGCGTTGGGCGTGAGGGAATCCTTATAAGGCACACTGGCAACCCTTGTAAGCATATTCTTAAACGGTTTTATATCCCCCCAGTATTTCAGGAAGATAGCCATCGTCCCAAAGTCGGGATATCCTAAAAATATTAAATTTTCTTCAGGCACCCCTAAAAGCCCCATAGCGGCTATCGACTCCCGCCGCCTCAGTTCCCCCATTTCAATAAGGGCCTTCTGTTTAATTACAAACCTCTTTTCATAAACGATAAAGGCCAGCTGGTTATGCTCTCCGTTCGTAAGATACATAACGCGTACCTGCGCGCCGGCGGCCACAGCCTTTTGAATAATCCCCGCTGTCCCAAGGGTCTCATCATCAGGATGCGGGGCAAATATTAAAATCCTGTCTTCTTTTTTAATGGGCTCTATCTGCGGGACATCGGGCGGGGTATCGTATTTATCCAATCTTTTCGCGGATAATTTATTTTGCGGCAAATAAACCATTGCCGCGATAAATAAGATTGCGATGCTGATTTTTTTAACCATTTTAATGAAAACCCCGCACTTTTTTGTTAAGGGTGCGGGGCGCATAACAATACTCTTTTCCCCTTTATATTAGGAATATATCAATAGCCAGTCTTTAAAGCTATTCTGTTCAATCTATGTTATATCTTGCCTTTACAATCCTCTCCGCCCTCAGCCAATCATCATTGTCGTTGCCGTTGGTATAGCCTCTGTCCACATAAAATTGGTAAGCCAGTTTTGAGGTCTCATCCCACAATTGTTCCTGAGAAACTTTTTTGGATGTAGCCCGCCTGTTAAAAGTCTTTAGTGCCATTTCTTTCACCTCCGATTTTTCCGAATCTTTCACTCTTAAAAATCGCCCCGATCCGCCGTAGGCGGAGAGGGGCTATATATGTAATGAATTATACTCTAAATAAAAAAAATGTCAAGAAAAAATCTTCATCATCTGCCTGTGGACCAGGCCGTTTGTAGCGAGGACCTCTTTGTCATAATGAGAATACCCTGAGCCGTCAAACCTGGTCACCCGCCCGCCTGCCTCTTTCACGATAAGGCTTCCCGCGGCGCAATCCCACGGGTTTAAATACAGCTCCCAGAAACCGTCCAGTCTGCCGCAGGCGACATATGAAAAATCAAGCGCGGCCGAACCCGGCCTTCTGACCGCGAAGCAGCTAAGCAGAAAACTCTTAAAGTATTTTATATTGTCTCTTATCTTGGTTTTTTCATACGCAAATCCTGTCGCAAGAAACGCGTCGGATAATCTTTTTGTCCTTGAAACCGTTATCCTTTTATTATTAAGATACGCGCCCATGCCTTCCTCCGCGAAAAACAGTTCATCCCTCACGGGGTCATACACAACCCCCAGGATTATCCTGCCTTTCTTCTCAAGCCCTATGGAAACGGCAAAAAATGGAAACCCGCGGCTGAAGTTTGAGGTTCCGTCAAGGGGGTCTATCAACCACTTAAACGCGGAGCCGGAATCTTTTGCGCCCATCTCCTCAGAAAGCACGGAATGGCCCGGGAAATCGGAAAGAATCCTGTCTATAATTATCTCTTCCGCCTTTTTGTCCACGTTGGTTACTATATTCTTCGCGCCTTTATAGGAAACCGCCTTTATTTTTCCGAGAGAACTTTTTATAAAATGCCCGCTCTTTAAGGCCGCCTCTATAGCTGTTTTTTTATACAGATTCATCTTGCCAGCCCTTCCTAAAATGTTATAATGAGTATAACTTATAAAAATAACGATGTCTACAAAAAACCAGCAAGCATTTGAGAAACTCGTCAGGCTGATGGCCCGGCTGCGTTCAAAGAACGGCTGCCCATGGGACAGGGCGCAGACCCACGCCTCAATGAAGAAGCACCTGATAGAAGAGGCCTACGAGGTATGCGAGGCAATTGACTTAAAGGACCCGGAAAAATTAAAAGAGGAACTCGGCGATTTTCTGTTTCAGGTGGTATTTCACGCGCAAATCGCCAAGGAGCGCGGCGCATTCGACATCGAGGATGTATTAAACGCCCTGCATGAAAAGATGGTGCGGCGGCACGCGCACGTTTTCGGAAAGCGCAAAGCAAAAAATGCCAAAGAGGCGTATAAACGCTGGCAGGAAATAAAAAAGGCGGAAAAAAAGGGAAAACTACGTCGTTAGGTCATCTCCGAACGCGTCGGCTTCATATTTCTGGCGCTCTATCTTCGTAAAAAGGCTGTAGACGCACGGCACGACAAAAAGCGTAAGCAGCGTTGAAACTATAACCCCTCCGATAACAGTTATTGCCATGGGTATGCGGGTCTCGGCCCCCGGGCCTATCGCCATTGCCGGCGGGATCGCGGCGGCAACGGTAGCCATAGAGGTCATCAATATGGGGCGCAGCCTTACCGGGCAGGCCTTAAGCAGCGCTTCGCGCGGTTCCAGTTTCTGTTTTCGCATCTGATTGGTAAAATCTACCAGCAAAATTGAATTCTTCTTAACAATACCCATCAAAAGTATTATGCCTATTATGCTGTAAATGTTCAGCGACTGCCTGCCTAACAATAATGTGATAAACGCGCCTGAGAGGCTGAAGGGCAGCGCGAACAAAACCGAAACAGGATGTATATAGCTGTTAAACTGCGACGCCAGGACCATATAGGCGATGAGGATTCCCATCCAGAACGCGAATATGAGGCTGTTGAATGATTCTTTAAAAGTTTGCGTGCTGCCGCCGAAGACTACCCGGTATCCCCCCGGCAGGGCTTCCTTAGCGATGCGGCTTACGGCGGCAAGCGCGTCTGTCTGCGATTTGCCGGTCGCGACGTTGGCGAATATCGAGATCGCCCGTTCCCTGTTTTTCCTGGTTATCGTAAGCGGCGTCGGTTTTTGAGTAATCTGTATTACATCCTTAAGCTGCACCTCTTCTGACCTGTTATTCCACACCCAGACCTTCTCAATATCCTCCTGTTGTGTCCTCTGAGAAGGTATCAGCCGGACCCGTACATCATAGCGGCGCCCGCCCTTTGTATATTTTGCGATGCGCTCGCCCCCGATAAGGGCGTTGATAGCGTTGCCTATCACCTCTACGCTAACGCCCCTGTCCTCTGCCGCTTTACGGTCCGGCAGAACGCGTATCTCTGGGACCTTTGCCAGAAAGTCGGTATCGATATCATTCATTAACTTGGTCTTCTCCATACGAGCGCGGATATCGTCCGAATACCCCGCAAGCTTCTCCCAGTCAGGGCCCCTGATGGAAAATTCTATAGGGTATCCCCTCTGGGCGGAGAATCCCGAAAGCGACAGGTCCTGGATAAAGGCCCTCACGCCCGGTATTTCATTGAATTTTTTTCTAAAGAGCGTCATTAGTTCGGTCTGGGAAAGCGGATGGGTGTTAGGCGGCACGACCGGCCTCTTCCTGGGCTCCTTAAAAGTGACAAAGGCCATCCCCTGGTTGACTTCCCCGCCGCCGAATCCGCCGATAAGCGAAAAATATCCCTCTGTCTCGGGCCTGCCTTGTATAAATTCCTCGGCCTTTTTCATGCGTTCGTTCGTGAAATCGAGCGAAGAGCCGACCGGCGTCTGCAGGCGGCAGAAGAACATGCTTTGATCCTGCGCCGGAAGAAATTCCTTGCGCAGGAACTTGACCAAAAAAATTGAGCAGATAAAAAAAGAGGCCGCGAGAATAAGGACAAGCGCCCTTCTGTTCAGGGCCTTTTCCAGAGATTTATGATAACTAACCGACAGCCATTTAAATCCATCGTCAACCATCTTGCCCAGGAATGTGCGGCGTTCTCCCACCTGCAAAAATTGGGCGCAGCGCATCGGCGCAAGCGTCAGCGCCTCTAAAAGCGAAAGCGCGACCGCGACCGCGATAGTCACGCCGAACTGAAAAAAGAACCTTCCGATTATCCCGGACATAAAGGCTACCGGAAGGAATATGGCTATTAAGGCTATCGTCGCCGCAAGGGCCGCAAATGTGATCTGCCGCGCGCCTTTTCGGGCCGCCTCGACCTGCCCGGCGCCATTTTCGCGGTGACGCACTATATTCTCCAGGACCATAATAGCGTCATCGACCACGATGCCTATCGCCAGCGACAACCCTAATACGGTAAAGGTATTGAGCGTAAACCTGAGAAAATAGATTATCAGAAAGGTGCCGAGGATGGATGTCGGTATCGCCAGCAATATGTTCAGGGTCGCGCTCAATGAACCCAGGAATACCCAACATACAAGCGAAGTAACTATCGCCGACAGGACCAGGGTAAAGGTCAGCTCATGAATAGAATCTTCACTGAACTTCGTTCTATTGAAACGAACGGCAATGGTTATCTCGGGCGGCAGGGTCTTCCTGACTTCCTCCAGCCTCTTTAATACGCGGTGCGCCACTTCCACCTCGTTTGAACCGCGCTGCTTGCGTATCCCGAGGCCGACTGAGGGCTTGCCGTTGGAGCGCGTAAGGCGCCTCACATCCGCAAGGCCGTCTTCCACGCCGGCAACATCCTTCAGATATATGGTTTTATAGACCGGCTTGCCTGAGCGCTTGGCTATGACGATATTCTCAAACTCTTCGGTAGTTACCGCCTCTCCCATCACCCGGACATTGAATTCGTTTGACGCGGTCTCTATGCGGCCGGCGGGTACTTCCTGGTGCTGTTCTTTAACAGCATCAATGACATCCTGCACCGTCAATTGATAAGCCTGCAGTTTATCGGCATCAACCCATATCCTCAGGTTCCTCTCAAGAAATCCTCCCAGCAGGATCTCGCCGACCCCGCTTATGGTGGTAAACTGGTCTTTCAAATGATCCTGGACATATGTCATAAGATCGCGGCTTGAGAGTTTTTCCGAGGATACCGCAAGCCAGATAATAGGGTTGTCATTGGGGTTTGATTTTGTCACGACGGCCGGGTCCATGTCCTTCGGCAGCAGCCGTTGCGCCTGGTCTATCTTGGTCTGCACCTCCTGGATCGCCACATCGACATTCTTATCAAGCTCGAACTCTATGGTTACGGCCGCGGACCCCTGCTTTATGGATGATGATACGTCGCGCACCCCCTGGATGTTCATGATGGCGTCTTCTACTATATCAACGACATCGGTTTCCATGACCTCCGGGGCGGCGCCTTCCCATGTAAGATTAACCGTCGCGACGGGAAAATCGATATCGGGAAGCTGGCTTACGCCTAAGCTTTTATAGCCTATAAATCCGAAAATAACCAGGGCGGCCATCAGCATCCAGGCAAAGACAGGATTTTTAATAGACAGGTCAGAAAGCGTCATTTTTGTTCTCCATAGTCGCTTCGCCCGCGGAGGCGCAAAGCTGCCAGTATAAGCGTTTTGTTTCATATAAAGAATGGATAAAATTTCTCCTTGCGTCCTGCAATGTCTGTATCGCCTGCAGCACCTCAAGGTTATTAACCAGGCTTAATTGATAATCGCCCTTTTGTAATTTATAATTCATCCTGGCCGACGCAAGAGCCTTTTTTAACGCGCTTGTCCGGGCCCGGCCGGCCTTAAATTTTTCATAAGAATCTTTAATGTCCTGAACCGCGAGCCGTTTAGTCCGCATGAATTGCAATTCGGCCTCGCGGGCCTTCGCTCGCGCTTCTTTTATCGCGCCGTAGGTTTCGGTCCCTTTAAAAATAGGGACGTCTACCTTTAAATTGGCGTCCCACTTGCTGTCCTGCGGGCTGGTGGTCCTGTCGCTATAATAGTTCCCCTCAGCGGTTACTGTGGGGAATAAATCGCTTTTTGAAATGGTTAATTTCTTTTTGGCTACATCCCGCGCCTGCTGCGCCGCCTGCACATCCGGGCGCTGAATCACCTTCGAAAGATACGCTGTTTCAAGATTTGGATTTGAAGAAAAGACGGAAAGGCCTGTATCAACAATATCTTTAACGGGCCTGCCGGTCAAAAATTCCAAAAGTTGGCGCGCGACAGCCATTTGACTTTTTCCTGCCTCAATCTGCGCCTCCGCGTCATAAAGCTGTGTTTGGGCGTTAACTACCTCGCTTTTTCTGGACCTGCCGAGGCGCTCCCTTTTTTTCAGCTCATTTATGCGGCTGATAAGAACCGCCTTGGTCGCCTCCAGCGCATTCAAATTTTCCTTTTGCTCAATAAGAAGATAAAAGGCATTGGCGACATCTACCAAAAGCAGTTGTTCCGCGCGTTTTTTCTCATTGACGCGCTGGCCGCGTTCCATATTGCTGCCGGACATGCCGGCGAATTCCTTAAAACCGGAAAAAAGCGTTTGTTTAAAATTAAATTTCCGCTCAACGCTCCTTTTTGAGTATAGAGAACTTGTCCCGCTAAGGTCCTTCCAATATTCAGTTGACGAAAATGACGCGTGCGGCAACAAAAGGCCTAAGGACTGGATAAAATGCGCCTCGGCTTCCTTAATGGTCTCGTTATTGATAGCGATGCTTTCGCTCTGCTTTAGGGAAAGGTTGTAGCAGTCTTTAAGCGTAAGAGGCGCCTCATTATCAGCCGCCCGGCTTACGCCGCAGCTTAAAAATAGGATGATTAAACAGCTAAGCAATATTTTCATATATCTTCGTAAGGATTCTTAAGTACTCTGCCCTATCGTGTTCGGAAACGCTGTCGAATATTTTTATAATCGTCTCCCGCCTTTGCCGGTTGATTTTTGTAACTATTTTATTTCCTTCAGTCGTAAGTTTTATTTTTATTATACGCCTGTCCCTTGGATCAAATACCCTCTCCACATACTTATAGTTAACCAACCTACCGATCAATCCTGTCATTGCCGCGGTTGTCACTCCGATAAAACGCGCCAGGTCCGTCATCCTGGCTTCTTTATGCCTTCTCAAAAAATCCAGTATCACAAACTGGGGAACGGTAATTTTGCCTTTACCCAATTCGTTCGCCTGCTGCCTAAAGGTCTCGCGCATAAGGGCGGGGATTATCTCATTTAACCTATCGGCAAATTCGTGTATCGGAACTGGCATATTTAACCTCCTTGATAATTAACTATATTAACTATCAACACTATTAAGTATATCACATCTTTCCGGCTTGTCAAGAGAAGAATGCCTTTAAAGGCTTATCAGGCGCTTAGCTAAATCATTCGCTAAGAATAACCAGCGCCTTCTTGTTATTGGATGTTGAAAGGACTACCTTGGTGGGGCATCCGCTGCTGCAGGTGGTAGCGTAAATATATGTAATATTTATCCCGTTTTGCGCCAGTATCTCAGAAATATTTTTTAACGCCCCGGGCTTGTTTTCAAGCTCGACAATCAGCACATCGTTCTCGCTTATGTCTTCAAAACCGTGTTCCTGTAATATACTTATAACGACTTTATTATCGTTTGTTATAAACATCAGCCCTGCCTCTTCCCCCATCGGCGTGGCGTATCCCGCGACCGTTTCAATATTTACCCCGTGATTCACCAAAAAAGAGGTTATCCTCGCAAGCACTCCTACCTCATTTATAACCGCCACCGCAATCTCTTTACCCCTCGTCACTTTTTTAATCACTACAGCGCCCTCCTTTTTCACCCCGCCCCGAATTTTACCAGGTCATTTTTAAGTATCTCAAACGCCTCGTCTACGTTATCGACTACCCTAAAAAGATTTAAATCTTCCTTTGAAATAGTGCCCCACTCAACCATCTTTTCAAAGTTTATTACCTGACGCCAGTAATCCGACCCAAAAAGAATTACCGACATACGCTTTTTTGACTTGCCGGTCTGTATAAGGGTAAGCAGTTCAAAAAACTCATCCAGCGTGCCGTAGCCGCCCGGAAAAACAACAAGCGCCTTCGCCAGATAGAAAAACCAGAATTTACGGATAAAAAAGTAGTGAAATTCAAACGCGAGCTCTTCGGTCTGATGCGGATTAGGGTACTGCTCTACCGGCAGGCTGATATTCAGGCCTATGGACCTGCCTTGCGCCTTTTTTGCGCCGTAGTTAGCGGCCGCCATTATACCCGGCCCTCCGCCTGAACAGACCATGAAATTTTTCCCTCTGTTCTTAAGCGTCTTGAAATATCTTGTGAGTTTTTCAGAAAGGCAAACGGCATCTTCGTAGTAATTGGACATCAATACGTCTCTTTCGGCCTGTTCATGCTCGGCCCTAAGCCCGGCGGACGGTGACCTGGCCTGTTTTATCTTCGCCTCTATTTTCCTGAGATTCGCGTCCGCTTCGCGGCGGGGCAGGGTCTTTGCCGACCCGAAAAAGACAACCGTATCCCTTATGCAGTATTTGTTAAAACGCGCCGCCGGCTCAATCATCTCGGATAAAATCCTTATCAGGCGCGCGGATGGGCTGTTTAAAAACTCCATATTGTTATAGGACTTAATGAGTTTCATATCTTTACCTTTCTCTTAACGACATTACATTATTGCGTGTATAAGCGTATACGTACCATGCCGTAGGCGCTACGGCCTGCCAGCGCTGAAAGTATTCGCCGAAGCCGGTAGTGCCTTTATTGCTTGCGGCCCGCAGGGCGCCTGACGGCTGAAAAAGTCTTTCTGCCTGGGCCTTGTAAAAATTAAAATTGCCGATATCTTTCACCGCCAGATAAGCCATGGCCTCCTCGAGAGTGCCTTCTGTCCACACGGTGTCGCGGTCGGTATTTTGATCAAACCCCGTAATGATTTTTCCGGGCGCGTATCTTTTTGTGTTACGGGTGTATTTTCTGACCCAATATGCGCCGTTTTTATAGGCGGCCCCCAGTATCATAGCGCCCAGCGCCTGGGCGTCTGTAACAATCATCGGGTCATTTTCGCCGCAAAGAAAGCGCTTTCCGTCCCAGCATTTTGTTTTAACGAATACGCGGATCTTTTCAGCGCTGTATGTATAATAAGGTTCTTCTTGAATAACGCCAAAATTATGAATTGCCGAAAGCGCGGCGAGGTTGTTTTCAGTGCTCTTCCACGTAACGCCTGCCCTCCCGTATATCCCGCCGTCTAAGGCCTGCTGGCTGAGTATATAATCCGCTATGCCGCGGGCCGCTGTGTTGTACCTGGGGTCCTTTGTCCTAAAATAGTACAGGTTCATGGCCTGCAAAAGATAAGCATTATGCCCTACCGCTAAAATACCCCCTATGGGATTGCCGGTTACAGCGTCATAGCGATGCAGAAAGCCCCCTTCGGGCTCAGGGCCTATTATGAGAAACGCGTCGAGTATTTTCCGGGCCGAAGACATGTCTCCCGCTGAAATAAAGGCCATCGCGGCAAGGGCATCGTCATAAGTATAGGAATAATCCGCATTGTCTTCTACATAGGAATCAATCAGGCCTGTTGATTTTATCTGTGAACGCAAAAATGCCAGGGCCTTTGTAAGGCCCGAGTTCTGCGTGGCAACTTCTGCGCGGGCTATGCCGCAACAGACGGTTGCCGCTATTATCGGAATAGACAAAAACAGTAAAAATACACGTCTTCTCTTTATCCGCATTCTCTGGTCTCCTTGCATGGGGTACATTATAGCGTGACTTAGGCATAATGGCAAGAGGTTTTGCCGAATTGTGTTTTATATTGACATAATACCCTCCTTCTTTTACAATAGAAATACCTTAATAGCGTTCTTTTGAGCAATTTATTCCCCTGTAGCTCCCAGCCGTAGGCTGGTCCGCCTTCGGCGGAAGCTGGTTAACATGTGTTTCATATATGTTTTGAGAAGTAAAAAAAATAATAAGAGGTATATAGGCTATACGTCTAAAGATGTCCAAACAAGATTGCAAGAACACAATAGCGGTTGTAATCAATGGACAAAGCAAAACGGCCCATTTAATCTGGTCTATGCGGATGCACTTTTAGACGTAAAAGAAGCTAAAGAACTAGAACGCTTTTTGAAATCTGGACAAGGCAGACAATGTCTAGATGAATTAGGTCTTTGAAATAATTTAGATAAGATTATTCCCCTGTAGCTCAGCTGGTAGAGCACGTGGCTGTGCGCGAGCGAAGCGAGCGCAAATGTTTGTTTCGCCAAGTTAGCAGCCTCCAGCGGAAACGCCGGAGTGGAAAAGCGAGTAAATTCAGGGAAAGCCCAAGCGGTCAATCCTGAGCCAAGTCCTTCGAAGCTATACCGTAGTATCGTGTTGAATGGCGAAGAAGGAAAGGTGCAGAGACTAGACACTCGCTGCCTAAAGTCCCGCCTTTGCGGGACCATGGCAAAGGTATAGTCCGACTCTCCGGGTAACCGGAGTCAGATCGTAACCACGCTGTCCGAGGTTCGAGTCCTCGCGGGGGAGCCATATTGGACAAGCCCTTACTGTAAACAGTAAGGGCTTTTTCTTTTGAGGAACTGGTGATTCGGCGGTTTGCGGCGGGGTGCGGGCCGCCGCAAACCGCCGAATCACCTGTTCCTCACAATAAAAAGCCCTTACCGGTACCGGTAAGGGCTTTTTATTTATATTGTCGCCCTTCTAGTAAAGATGTATAATTTAAGTTTGTAGGGTGTACCAAAATAGACGTCTGTAAAAC
>Ga0105164_10000277_pt1 | contig 38554 bp, 37 predicted proteins | sample VDWuncwatermetaG_FD_89674 | JGI IMG/M metagenome (GOLD analysis project Ga0105164, IMG submission 89674) | Wastewater microbial communities from Netherlands to study Microbial Dark Matter (Phase II) - VDW unchlorinated drinking water | ecosystem: Environmental > Aquatic > Freshwater > Drinking...
GATACTGTCTTTTGAACCACTTCTACTCTCTTTAGTTCTTTCATTGTCAAGGTCATCTTTTCCATACCCTGACATTATCATGTTGCAGTTATACCCTGACAGATTTATATTGCTACCACATTCCTAACCTAATGTCTTGACATAAGATAATAACTCTGCTATTATATATTTTTTCATTTTTGGAGCCGCTAGCTCAGCAGGTAGAGCACCGCCCTTTTAAGGCGGGTGTCGTTGGTTCGACTCCAACGCGGCTCACCAATTGTCCCCATCGTCTAGCCCGGCCCAGGACACCGCCCTTTCACGGCGGCGACGGGGGTTCAAATCCCCCTGGGGACGCCAAGCTAAAAAAACCTTGACAAGTAAAGGGTTTTAAATTAATATAACAGGCTGTCTTATTCAGGAAAGTAAGGAGTTAAACAAATTATGAAGACAATAATGGCTAAAAAAGAGGATATACAGAGAAAATGGTTTTTAGTAGATGCAGAGGGCAAGACCCTCGGAAGAATTGCATCAGGAATAGCTGAGGTGCTGATAGGAAAGCATAAGCCTATATTTACCCCGCATGTAGATACAGGCGATCATATAATAGTTATAAATGCCAATAAGGTTCAGTATACAGGTAAAAAGCTAAAGAACAAGATTTATTATCATCATTCACGCTATCCCGGCGGACTTAAGGCTGAAAGGCTTGAAGAACTCTTAAAGAAAAAGCCGGAAGATGTGCTTAAAAAGGCAGTAAGGGGGATGCTGCCAAAGTCTATCCTCGGTAAGGCAATGATAAAAAAACTTAAGATATACTGCGGCACTGAGCATCCACATACTGCCCAGAGCCCAGAGAACCTAAAGATATAAAGGAGTAATTCTTATGGCAGAATCAATATATGCAACTGGAAAAAGAAAGAACGCTATTGCAAGGGTTTTAATATCACCAGGCAGCGGTAAGATAATTGTAAATAATAAGGAGCTGGGCGATTACTTTGGGAGAGAGACCCTGCAGATGATGGTAAGGCAGCCCCTTGAGCTTACAGAAAATCTCGGCAAACTAAATATCTCTGCCAATGTCCTTGGCGGCGGCTTATCCGGCCAGGCAGGCGCAATTAGACACGGGATTTCAAAGGCCCTTATCGCAATGGATTCTGCTTTGAGGGATAAGCTTAAAAAAGAAGGGCTTATTACAAGGGACTCAAGAGAAAAAGAGAGAAAGAAGTACGGCCAAAAAGGGGCAAGAAAGAAATTCCAGTTCTCTAAGAGATAATTTTTATTTAATATTGATAATTCCTTTAAAAGGGGAAGGCATTATGCCTTCCCCTTTTTTTGTTGTAAAACTATAATTTTATTTGCCCTTTTATGATTTAATGGTATAATTAGTTTCAAAATATTAACATTTGCTATATTTATAAAATATTATGATAAAAAAATTTTTGATGTTTATAGGAATAATTACAATAGTCATCGGGAGTTACTATGTAATCACAAAGGGAAGGGGAATTGAAAAGGCCAAGAGAAAGATTGGGGAGACAAAGAGCCTTGTTGAGGATACTGCAAAAGATGTTGTCTCAGGGATAAAGGCTGATACAAGGGAGATAATAGATGCCATTTCAGATAAAAGCAGAGAGGCAGTGGTAGATGTAAAGGAGCTCGGAATTGTTGTAAGGAAAAAGGGCGATAATATAATAGAAAACACAAGGTCAGCAGCAGGTGATGCAGCGATTACAGCAAGGATAAAGGCGCAGCTTGCAAGAGATAAGGATTTATCTGCATTGGATATCAATGTATCAACCTTAGACAGAAAGGTAACCTTATCAGGAAAAGCCTATTCACCTCAGGAAGTAGCTAAGGCAGTAGATATTGCTCTTAACACAGAGGGGGTAAAAGAGGTAGTTTCAGCAATTGCAATTAAAAAAAGGGGGTAAGTTTATAGGGCTTCACAAAAATTGTTTAGCCCTTGATTACACAGATTACAAGAAACAGATTACACAGATGAGAGGAAGTTTTAATCTGCGTAATCGCTTTTTAAAATCTGTGTAATCATTTTACAAAGGAGGAAAAAGTGAATATTGAATCAGTAGAAAGGGTCTATTCAAATTATTCCGGCGTTTATGATCTTATTTTTGGAAAGATATTTGAATCAGGGAGGGAAACAGGGATTGAACTTTTGGATATCAAGGAGGATGATAATATTCTTGAGGTAGGCGTAGGCACAGGCCTTTCGCTTCCCAACTATCCAAGACACTGCAAGATCGTAGGTGTTGACCTTTCAGCTAAGATGCTAAAAGAGGCAGAAAAAAAGATAAAGGGAAAGAGGATTGTAAATGTTCAGATTCATAAAATGGATGCCACAAGAATGGAATTTGAAGATAATACATTTGATTCTGTAATGGCTGCATATTTTATAAGCACTGTTCCTGATCCTGTAAAGGCAGCTCATGAAATAAAAAGGGTTTGCAAAAAAGGCGGCAGGATCGTTTTTCTCAATCATTTTATGAGCAAAAATAAATTCATCTCCGGCTTTGAAAAAATGATATCTCCTGTATGCTGCAGGATAGGCTTCAGGACAGACCTTGACTTATACGACCTGCTTGATAAAACAGGGCTCAAGATAAACAAAAAAGAGAAGGTAAACTTTTTTAATTACTGGAAGGCGGTCCAGTGTATTAATAATAAGTGAAATTTGATTAGAAAGGCTGGATAAACATGAGTGAAAAAAGCTATTTTGAAAGAAGACACATCTTTCTTATTAACAAGGAGTTTCAGGGAAGGTTTGCTGCCTTTGTAATAACAATACTGATTGGATATTCCTTCATCCTATTGCTATTTCAAAAACTTTCTAAGTCTGTCAGCTTTCCTTTGATGATTCCAATAGTGTTCGGCATATTAATAATATTTATCGGCGTAGCAAGCATTTTCTACTCGCACAGATTCGCAGGCCCGCTCTTTGCAATCAACCGTGCAACTAAAGAGATGACAAAAGGCGACTTGCTGATAAAGATACATATACGAAAAGAGCACAATGTGCTATTCCATCAGATTGCAGAAAACATAAACAATATTTCAAGCAATTTCAGGGAATCGGTCTTAGATATGGAAGAAAAACTTATATTACTTTCAAAAGAGACCCAGAACCTATCAGAAAAAATGGCGAACAGTAAATCCAAAAATGAACTTGCCTCTCAAATGGAAAAGATTCTGAAAATAGAAAAAGAATTAGAGGCAATAGTAAGGCCTTTTAAGGTTTGCTGATATGGAAGGCGCAGAATTCAGAGGAAAAAGCCTGGCGGCAACAGCAAGGGATATTGCAGATGGATACCTCTCAATAAATCCCCTTATTCTAAAGAAATTAATGCCTGAAGATTACAAGAGTCTATACCACTACCTAAGAAAAATACAGACAGAGGTAAGGTCAGAAAAATTTCCTCTGCACGATACCTTATCAATCAGAAGCAGGAATATGAGGCTGCACAGACTGCATAACGCAATAATAATCCTCCAGCATATTGCAAGAGAGAGAAAGGTTATCCTGGCATGACTATAAATATCTATGGCGAGATTAGTAACAACTAAAGGCCCTAAAACAGGCGATATACACTTCATTACTCTATCATCCCAGAAGATCGGAAGGCTCCCGTCAAATGACATTGTCCTTGACGACAGGCTCGCATCCAGAAATCATGCAGAAATCACAAGAAGAGAAAAAGATTTTTTTATTACAGACTTAGACAGCTACAACGGAACATTTGTCAATGGAACAAAGATTAAAGAAAAAAGGCTGAATAACAAGGATGAAATAACCATTGGCAAGACTACGCTCCGTTTTGAAGAAGAGGTCGCAGACATCCTTGTGCTTGATGATTCCCAGCCCTTTGTAGCGCCCGAGGGCACTATCATCAAACCTGTAACAGACAGCTACATTGCCAAATCACTTCACGGCCTGATGCCCTTGCCGGCAAGCCCTGATTCAAAAAAACCGCCGACCTTTATATTAGACCCGCATGAGCTTCAGCTTGACAGGAAAGAGGCATCAGGCGATGCCAAGAACTTTTTCTTTATACTTTATGAAATAGGCAGGGCGCTCCTATCCACCATTGAGCTGAACCACCTCCTTAATCTTATTGTAGATCTTGTCCTTCAGGTAATAAAGGCGGAGAGGGCATTTCTGCTCCTCCTTGATAAAGAAAAAGGGGAGCTTATTCCGCAGGTCGTAAGGCACAGCGGCCTAAGGCCAGAGGATGGCGGAAACATCACTATAAGCAAGACCATTGCAAAACAGGTCATTAAAGAAAAGGTGTCAATCCTTACATCTGATGCAAAGATAGACCCGAGGTTCAAGGGAGGCGAGAGCATCATCCTTTACGGCATCCGCTCTGCCATGTGCGTCCCGCTATGGAATATGGATGATGTGTTAGGCATCATTTATGTTGACAGTCTTTTATCAACAAACAGGTTTTCAAATGAAGACCTTGAGCTCCTTACAGCAATTGCAAATCAGGCAGCAATAGGCATTCAGCAGGCAAGGCTAAAGGAGAAGATTTTAAAAGAGGCGGAATTTAGAAAGAGGCTCTCACAATACCACTCGCCTGATATAGTTGACTTGATAATGAAGGAGATACAGGAGGGCAGAAACACCTCCCTTGATGTTCAGGAAAAGGAGGTAACAATACTCTTTTCTGATATCCAGGGCTTTACAAGCATGTCTGAAAGGCTCTCGCCTACTGAGGTAGCAAACCTCCTTAACGATTATTTCAGCCTTATGACAGATATTATATTCAAACACGGCGGCACGCTTGATAAATATATCGGAGATGCAATCATGGCCATATTCGGCGCGCCATTTTCGCATAAGGACGATGCTGTTCGGGCTGTAAGGGCAGCGGTTGAGATGAGGGAAGAGCTTAAGAATCTTATGACAAGAAAGGACGACAGCGTAAAATTTAATGTAAGGATCGGCATCAACACAGGGGATGTGGTTGCAGGAAACATCGGCTCATTGCAGAGAATGGAGTATACTGTGCTCGGCGATGCTGTAAACACTGCAGCAAGGCTTGAGACAATGGCAAAGGCCGGACAGATACTTATCGGCGAGCAGACATACAAACTTGCCAAAGACTTCTTTGAAATAAAACCTGTTGGAAAATGGAAGGTAAAAGGAAAAGAAAAAGAGGTTATGGTGTACGAGGTGGTGGGGTAGCAGTAAGGATAACAACAGCAAAGGACTGGAGTAAGTAGATGAAACTTAATATCTATAAAAAATTAAAGAATCATATGCATAATTTTAAGATAATGCTGGGAATCTTATTTTTATCAATAATTTTTCTATATGCTCATATACATGCCGATGAACCTACGGAGCATCCAATCCTCAGGTTGGAGACGGAGATGCATTTGGAAATAATAAATAGAATCGGAGTTGATGCTGAAAACCGTTATCTGGCTACGGCATCAAATGATAAGACGATTCGTGTATGGGAACTTCAAACAGGAAAATTGTTAAGAATTATTAGGCTGCCAATAGGGGATAGATTTGAGGGGATGCTTTATGCTGTCGCTGTATCGCCTGACGGAAAAACCCTTGCTTGCGGTGGGTGGACAGGGTGGAGTTGGGAAAATAGTATGTCTATTTATATCTTTGACCTTAACAGCGGAAATCTTCTCAAAAGAATAAAGGGGCTTCCAGGAAATATTTTCCATCTTGTATATTCCAAGAATGGTAAATATCTTGCAGCAGCACTTGGGGTAAATTATGGTATTAGAGTCTACAAAACCACCGACTATACACTTCTTGCGCGAGACAAAGATTATGGAAATAGCAGCTACGGCGCTGATTTTGATAATAACAATAGGCTTGTTACAACATCCTACGATGGATATATACGACTTTACGAAGTAGAGGCAGAAACCGGTGTTACTTTGCGTTTAGTCGCAAAAGAAATGCCTTCAGGCGGAAAAATGCCTTATTCCGTAAGCTTTTCGCCAGACAACTCAAAGATTGCAGTGGGATTTGCTAATTCAATAAATGTAAATGTCCTTTCAGGAAATGACCTCTCTTTGCTTTATTCCCCAGACACAGGTGATATTCAGAAAGGAACTTTATTTGCAGTAAGCTGGTCATCAGACGGAAAATTTCTGTATGCAGGAGGCGGATATAATAAAAGATATAAAGAAAAATATGAGGAAAAATGGGTGTCTCCAATTAGGTATCCAATCCTAAAGTGGCAGGATGCTGGTAAAGGCACTTATACAGAAATTATTGCATCAAATGATCGGATTATACACATACTTCCTTTAAAGGATGGCGGCATTGTTTATGCCTCTACAGAACCCTCCTTTGGTATTATAGACAAAACGGATAACAGAAAGGTCTATAAAAGTGCAGACCTCCCCCGTTATAGCAAAGGAGAAAGTAGAATCCTTGTTTCACAGGATGGCGCTGAGATTAGCTTCCATTATAAAATTATCGATAAAGTATCGCTGCTCTTTTCCATTGCTGACGGCATTTTAATGGAGCAACCGGGCGGCAAAAGATATGTTGATACATTCAACCCCAATACTTCTTACAAAAATGGGATAAATGTAGAAAAGTGGGCAGGCTCATCAAGCCCTATGCTAAATGGAAAGCCATTGGAACTTGACGAAGGAGAATTTTCAAGGAGCCTTGCTATTGCCCCTGAGGGAGAAACCTTTGTTATAGGCTCAAATTGGTATCTGAGGCTCTTTGATAAAAATGGAAACGAGCGGTGGAAAATCCCTGTACATGATTCAGCGCGTGAGGTTAATATTTCACAGAATGGAAAGGTTGTAGTTGCAGCGCTTGGCGATGGAACAATCCGCTGGTATCGTTTGGCTGATGGGAAAGAGCTATTAATCTTTTATTTACACCATGATAAAAAGTCATGGATAATCTGGACGCCATCAGGTTATTATAATTTATCGTCAGATGCAGAAGGTTTAATCGGCTGGCATGTAAACAATGGAAAGGATCGTGCAGCAGACTTTTTCCCTGTTGCTAAGTTTAAGTCAAAATATTACAGGCCTGACATAATTGTAAAGATACTGGATGTCTTAGATGAAAAAGAGGCGGTTCGGCTTGCCGATGAGGAGGCAAAAGAACAGTTTAAAATTATTAACGCAAAAGCTTCAAATTCAGTGCCAGCCCATATGGATATAGATAAAACATCGCCGCTTTATTATTTTTACCGCGAATATGTAATATCTAAATTTAGAAAAGAAATAGACAGCTTTATACCTTTAATCTTTACTGCCTCCCGTGATGGCACCGTAAAGATAATTGATCTTGAATCAGAAAAACAGTCGCATGTTTTTTACAATAAGACCCCGGTAAACGATATATTTGTAGCTGATAATAAGATTGTAGCTGCCTTAGACAATGGCAATATAAATATCTGGGATTTGAAATCAAAAAAGCTGCATTTTAAAATAAGGGCGCATTCTTCATCAGTAAAAAGTGTATTTGTTGAGAATAACAAGCTTGTTTCAGGCTCGTATGATGGAACGGTAAAGATGTGGGATTTGATGACAGGCGCATTATTAAAAGAAGTTAGTGGGCCTGGGGGCGCAGTTCTTGATGTTTTTATGTCTGACAATAAAGTTGCTTCCATCTCAGAACTCGGGGTGTCAATTTGGGATATTAAGTCTAATGATAAAATTAATATAAAAGATATTCATGGCAATACAATTTCAATAAGTCAGGATAAGATCATAACTGGCCGTTCATATAAAGATGTGGTTATTTCTGATTTACATACTGGAAAATTATTAAAGCAATTAGGAATACATGACAATAATATTCAATCAGTGTTTGTATATAAAGGTCAAATACTTTCAGCTTCAACAGATAAAACAATAAAGATATGGGATCTGGATACAGGGATATTGTTTGACACCCTGCGTGGCCATGGAGATGCTATTTTTTCTGTATTTGCAGGTGAGGACAAAATTATTTCTGCATCAGTGGATGGAAATATAATTGTTTGGGATTTTTATACCCATAAATTAATAAAGCAAATCCCTGCACACAAAAGGGGAATTGAGTCAGTCTTTTTCTATGATAAAGAAAGGTTTATTCTTGATAAGATAAAAGAATTAACAGAAGATGAGATAAAATCTGTCAAGGCATCTTATACAGCAGCAAAAGCAGAAAGGAGCAAAAAGCTGCTTTTAGCTCATAAAGAGGCGCTTAAACAATTTAAAGCCGGCAAGAGCCCGATGGAATCTGCTTATTTACTTGAAAAGAATGGGATAGAAAATATTATTGAGGCAAAGCCAGAAGATATGACTGTTGATGTATATGCCAACATATTAAATGATTACGCCTTTTTCCTACACGAAGCTGGTAAGGATAAATTTAAAGTCATAAATATATTACAGCAGGTGATAAAGATATCACCTGAAAGGGCGGTAGCATATCTGAATATCGGCGACGCATATTATGAAATAAATCAGGAGGTAGCAAAAGTATATTATAGAAGGTATGTAGATATAATGTATAAAAATAAGAAGCTGGCGTTGGTTCCGGAGAAAGTAAAAACCATATTGAATTTGAGCGAACCGGAAAAGAGCAAAATTGAGATTGAATTGCGTCAAAAAATATACTTTGATAATAAAACCATTGAGAATACCATAAAGCAATCTGAGATTGAAAAGCTCATGGATTTGACCGTTAGTAAAGATTTGAAATTAACAAGCCCTGATGATGAGAACAAAAAAATCTCAGTTTATACCTGCAGGGAATATCTAAAGTTGACTAAAGAAAGGGCATATCCATATTCAACCTATGACATAAACATGGCAAGTTCCTTTATTAATACCTGCGAGTTCCTTGAGGCAATAAGGTATGCGAAAAAACCAGAAAAGAGTTTTGTAAAAGATAGATATGTAAATAATCTTGGCCGACTCTCAGCAGGTATTCTCCCTGCTGTTACTGGCGATGCTGCAGATGAAATCATGAAGCTTGCGGGAGGGAATAAGACTGTAGAAGATATTAAAAAGGATAAGAGACTGAAAATAATAAGGGAATCCAAATATCAACTAATATTGGAATACGAAGGATTAGGATTGTCTCTTGAAGAGGTCGCGAGGGCCGATTTTAACAGAGATGGATACGAGGATATTTTTCTTTTCGGAGGGTTATATGCTATTCATGGCACTTTGCGATCACCCTTTAACATCATATTAACAAAGAGAAGTAATACCGATACCATGTTTGAAATTATAAGCCGTGTTACTACCTGCACTTACCTTAACAATTTATATAATTGTCATGATAGTGGCTTATATCCTCCAAACAGGCTGTATGATTTTAGTAAAGATTTTCTTTTCTATAATTTAAAAGAGGACGTAACAGTTATAAAAGATAAACCATGAAATCCTTGTGTTTGCTTTACTAAACCCTGCTGAAAATTGTTGTGGTTAAGGGAGTCATACTTATGCTTGAGGACAAAGATACTTCGTGGAATACTTTAATGATGTCTCAATTTCTAAAAGGCTATTCAGATAAAGACGCCATCTATGACAACTTGTCTTAAAAAAATAAGACCAAAAGGAATTCTACCAATACCTCTCCCTAATCAGCCCCAATGAGTGCATCCTTTTCAGCCTCTTTAGCGCTGCAGAGAAGACAGCCTCTCCTTCATTATTATCAATAGTGTTCTGCGGAAACTGCTTCATTGACCTGTAATAATATTCTGCAGCCTCATTCCAATAGTTGAGATTTTCATAAACCTCTCCTATTCTGAATAATGCTGTGCCTTTGCCAATGCCTGTTTTGCTTGCAGACGCAACCTGATTGTATGCAGATATCGCCTCTTTCCAGTTTTTCATATTCGCATGATAGTTCCCAAGATTCAAATAACCAATGCCAGCGGACTCTTTATTGCTATCCTTGCTCATTTCTTTAATGCGAGTAATAAAGTGATTGAACAAAATCACGCCTTTTTCTCCCCTGATCTCTGCAGGCTTGGATAATGAAGGCTGAAACTCCAGCGCCTTTCTGATTTTTGTTAGCGGCTGTTTTACATCCTCCTGAACAAGGTCAATAACAAATATATCAGGCCTCTCCATCCCGCTGTTAAAGAGTGCAAATATCAGCTTTGGCCCTGCCTTGTCCTTTATCAGACAGGCAATGATAAAAAGCTCTGCATTTACCTTTTCTGATAGCTCGTAAAGTTTAAATTCTATTTTCTTCTCTGCTTGAGGCAGGAGATAGCTCATTACTGAACTAAGGCTGATATTATATTGTTTTAAAGCCTCTGCCTCCTTTTCCTCTGCCAACGCAATCAATTGATAGGTCTGCATGCTTTTGAAACTGTCTATTAAAAGATTCCTTGCTACAGCCCTTCCCTCTGTTTGTCCTGTCTCTGTAATCGGGCCAAGAAGCGCTAATCTCTTTTTTAATGTTATATTCAGCCCCTTTTCCTCTCCTTTATTAAAGGCCGTCTCTTTCTCAAAATCATCATAATACTTTTTGGATATCTTCACTATATGAGAGCCGCCTGATACATTTTTGATCTTAACAGGCGACTTGCCTATAGGTTCACCGTCAAAGAATACATCTGCCTGCAAAGGCTCGCTGATAACATTGAAAACACCTGTGCTCTCTGAAAGTGTATACTCAATATTTGTCATTATCTTGTCCTTGACAGCAATCTCTCCTTCAATAACCTCGTAGCCCTTCTTTTTAATCATAATCTTGTGCTGGCCAGCCAATACCTCATCCTGCCTCAAAGCCGTTTCGCCGATAAGATTGCTGTCAAGATAGACCTTTGCGCCTTCGGGTTTTGTTATCACAGATATTGAGCCTTCTGCAACAACACCGGCCTTTGCCTTTCTGAATACATCCATAATCTTTGGCGATGTTGTCTTTGCATCAAGCCTGAAGGCATTGTCAATCTTAAGCGCCTCTGTAAATTGATCCTGAGCGTTCTGATTCTCGCCATAGGCAATATAAACAAATGCAAGATACTTGCGCGCCTCAACTAACTTAGAATTTTCTTTTAAAAGCGGGAGTGCCTTTACAAGTAATTTTTGTGTAGCAGTATAATCTCCGATGTTGTAGCTTTCTACGCCTTTCAACAGAAGCTCCTCGCCTGTTTCAGCATGAGAACCGTTCAAACAGATTAATCCGATTAAACTGTTTAAGATAAAGATAATAAATATTTTTTTAACAGTTGCCATCACCTACTCCAGTTTATATATCTTATGCTCTGAGCTGTCTGATATAAATATCTCGCCTGCCGGGCTTATGCAAAGTCCGCCGGGGCTGTCAATTACCTTTGGCTTCCCCTTCTCATTCTTAATCTCTATAAGGAATTTAAAATCACGGTCAAATTTCTGTATGCTGCTCCTGCCGATATCAAGGATATATATATTCCCCAATCTGTCAGTTGCAATATTAACAGGCTCTTTAAATCCACCTGGCTCCTTCTTTGATGATTCCATTACAAACTGCTGTATGAGCCTCCCCTCTTTATTGTATTTCATAATCCTTTTTAAGCCTGCATCAACAACAAGGATATCCCCCCTGATGTCAATTGAGATATCTGAAGGCTCATCCAATCTTTCATCCTTGCTGCCTTTGTCTCCAAAGGAGAGGACAAAACCCCCTCCCCTGTCAAATTTATGGATCTTTTTATTCCCTTTGTCCAAAATGTAAATATATCCCTCATAATCAACTGTAAGAGCAGACAGCTCCTTGAATTCACCATCTTTTTTACCCTCTTTTCCAAATGTAAAAAGAGGATTGCCGTTCTCGTCAAATTTGTAAACCTTAAGGAGCTTTGCATCAATTACATAGATATTATTGCCCCTGTCTACCCATACATCAACTGGCCTTTTAAAAATATCCTCTCCCTTTTTGGGCTTGCCTATTATTTTACCGTCAGCCTCTGCTTGATTTATCTTCTGTATCCTTTTATTGCCTGTATCCGCTACATATTGGCTGCCCTTTTCATCACAGTATATCCCAGAGGGCTCTGAGAATTTCTTATGCTCGCTCCCTTTCCCGCCGATTGCATTTGAATATCTTGGCTGATTGTTTGACAGGGTTTTATTAAGAAGCAATAGAAGGTCAGAGCCGTATGAATAATAATTGCTGTATGGATAGCCGTCCTTTAATCTTTCCAATGCCTCTTTAGCCTTCTGATACTCTTTTAGATATATATAGGAAAGCCCGATGTAATATTGCGCGTCATCAGCAAACTCACTTTCAGGGTATTTCGTTATCAGGCTTTTGAAATCACCAATCGCCTGCTCATAGTTTGAAAGTTCTATCAGAGAGCGGGCTGCATAATATCTTGCATCATCAGCAATATGGCTGCTCGGATACCTCTGCGGTATTTTAAGATATTCAATAATTGCCCTGTTTAGGTCATATTTTGGATTTTCTATTGTTGAATAGTAAACACCGATTTCAAATTGCGCATCTGCCGCCTTTCTGCCGTCAGGGAATCTTGAAGTAATTATTGTAAACTCCCTTAACGCAGAATCATAATCCTTTTTCATCCAGTAAGATTTCCCTATCCAGTAATGCGCATCCTCAGAAAAAGGCGAGTTTGGATATGCTGCAAGGAGTGATTTAAATTCCTTGACCGCATCTTCGTATTTATCCTGCTTAAGGAATTCAAGCGCAGCATCGTAGCTCTTCTTGGCGCCAAGGTCTATTTCCAATGCAAAGACGCCATGACCGATAAAAACAAAGAAGAAGCATATAACAATCAAAATCTTTAGAATATGTTTATCGGCATTCTGTTTCATAGATAAATTTTCCGGGGGCATCCCCTATGCTGCTGCAGCCATGCTGCTTCCAGTCTTTTTTGCCTTCTTTAAAGCCTTTACTGCCCTGTTTATCAATTGCTCCTGGTCATCATCTGCATTTATTGGAAAGATTGCGGAGCCGATATTTATAGAAAGACTGCTCCTTGAATTAAGCCCGCTGTCTAAAATCCTCTTTATAATCTTTTCAGAACAGACAATAGCGCCGTCCGAGAATGTATGCGGAAGCAGTATAATGAACTTATTAGCATCATATATTGCAATTATATCACTCTTTCTTGTGCAATTAGTTATAATTTTTGCTGCTTGCTTCATAATATAGTTGTTTAACTGATTGCCCTCGCCTATTCTTTTTGCGCCCTGCGGAATATTTGCGCTCTGATTGAGTTCACAGATAAGGCATGAAAGGGAATACTTATATCTATTTGCCTTTGAGGTCTCCTCTAACAGCCTTTTCATTAAATATTTTTTGCTTAATGCGGAATCATTAAGAACAGAAGCGCTTTCTATCTCATCCTCTTTGCCCTTTAATGCAAGATGCAGCCTCTTGATTTGGACAGCCATCCTGATGCGGCTGTACAGCTCATCAGGATGAAATGGTTTCTGAATATAATGGATATTCGTCCCTGAAGGGATGACCTCTCTTTTCAAATTTTCAGGTATGATAAAGATTACAGGGGTCTCTGCTTTTACCTCTATAGATTTATTTATTTTATTCCATCGGAGATGGGGCAGGTTGATATTTAAGACCATGATATCAATATCACTTGATTTTACAATATCAAGCACATCTGCGCCATTGGTTATAGAAAATACATCGTAGCCCTCATTTTCCAGCTTTCTTCTTGCAAGATGCACAATATCCTGATTATCGTCTGCCAGCAATATTTTCATTTCATCTCCACAACAACCTTTGCTGTTTCATTGTGTTCAATCTTAACATCAACTATCTTTTCAATCTTCAATTCCTGATTTATCAGCTTCACAGAATATTTTCCCACTGGCAGCCTTAAACCTGCCAATGGCGTTGTCCCTTTGGATTCCCCTTCAATATAAATCTCTGCCCATGGAATTGCATTTATTGTAAGACTGCCATAGAGCCTTGAGAGCTTCGGCGATAAAGTAGTATACTCCTCTTCCTTTAATGTTATTGTCCTGCCCCAATCTTCATAACCGTATAAATGGAGTTTGATATTATACGGCTCATTCGGATTTATCTCTACAAAGGTTGCAGGCGTCTTTTTGCCTGTATCCTGATTATTAATAAATATCGCAGCGCCCTCTGGCTTTGAATCCACGAGCACACTGGCGTATAATCTTTTCAATTTAGACGTTACAGTTATCCTTTCATTCTCTTTTATCGAAATAGTGTCGCTCCACTCCTTATAACCCTTTAATGTAAGCCTGATATTATGGCCTTCATTTGCTGTCAGATTCTGGATGCTCGCAGGCGTCTTAAGCCCTGTATCCTTATTATCTAAAAATATATCAGCGCCAAGGGGTGTTGATTCAATTACAATACCGCCGTATCCTAACTGCTTTGAAACAATCTCCCTCTTTTCATCAATTCTTTCCGCCTTCTTTTCTTCAACCTTCTGCACAATAGGAATCGCCTCCTTTTCCACAGGCCTTTCTGCAGGTTTTTCAGAAACAGGCTGTGCCTGCTCTATCTGCCCCTGAGATATAACAACAGGCTCAGGCGGCTTTAAGTAATCAGAAATGGCCTTCTTAGCAGACAGAAGGAGTTCAGGTTTTATTAAGAATACACTGCCGGCAATGAAGATGAGTAAAACAAGGATTATGTATTTTATCGGGCTGCCTTCCCTCTTTTTGGATACCCTTTCATCCTCCTCTTTTTTTACCAGCTCCCTTTTGCTTACTGCCTTTGCAGCAGGCTTCTTTTCGCCTCCAATCGGGGCAGCCATTGTCTTTTCAAGGTGCGCAGCAACAACAGTGTCCTCCTCCTCAAGCGCCTTTGCCTCTGCCTCCATCTCTTCATTAAACAGTGTGTGCATATAATTTTGTAGATTGAGTGTGCCGGGCATTGTCTTATTTGCATGTATATATGTCTCAAGGTCGTTCTGCATGTCAGAGGCAGACTGATACCGCTCCTGCGGCTCCTTTGCCAATGCTTTTAAGAGTATATTTTCAATCTCCTTTGGTATCTCTTTATTAATTCTTGTCGGCGGGATTACCTTTGCATCCCTCACCTTCTCTAATGTATTCAAATCTGTATCGCCTTTAAAGAGCATCTCCCCTGTCAGCAGTTCATACAAGACAATGCCGAGGGAAAAGATATCAGACCGCCTGTCTATCGGTCTCCCCCATGCCTGCTCAGGAGACATATAGGCAATCTTTCCCTTTAATACGCCTGTCCTTGTATCTGATGTCTTTGATGCTGCCTTTGCAATGCCAAAGTCAACTATTTTTACATCACCCTCATAGGCAACAATGATATTCTGTGGGCTAACATCCCTGTGGATGAGATTAAGCTCATGACCCTTTAAGTCCTTTTTTTTGTGTGCATAATCAAGCGCTGCACATGCCTTGCTAACAATCTGCAAGGCATGCTCCATTGAGACAGGGAGCTTCTTTTCCTTCCCCTTTTTTAATACAGCCTTTAAATCCTTTCCCCACACATACTCCATTGCAATATAATAGGAATCCTCTATCTTCCCAAGGTCAAATATCTGAGCAATATTAGTGTGGGTGAGCTGTGCAGCAATCTTTGCCTCATTTATAAACATGGAGACAAACTCTTCATGAAGGGATAAATGCGGAAGAATCTTTTTGATTACAAGGAGTTTTTCAAAACCAGCAACACCGATCCTCTTTGCCCTATAAAGCTCAGCCATACCGCCTGTGGCAATCTTTTCTGTAAGATAATATTTTCCAAAGGGTATTTTTAAAGACATTTTGAAAATTCTCCTAATTAATCCACTATTTAGTTTAACATAAGAACCCCATTCCGTCAATCAAGCCTAACACCCAAATTTCTTTGACAAAAGAGGGGTTTATTGGTATATTTAGAATTGCAGAAGTAAGATTTAAGAATAGCATTTCTTTTTTTCCGGAGGTTGGACTTGTTGAGCAAAACAATTATAGGATTGTGTCTAATCATTAGCGTTGTGTTATTGACCTGTTCAGCATCATATGCAGAACTCTTTCATTTTGTGGATAGAAATGGCGTAGTTCACTTTTCAAATGCGCCAAATGACCCGAGATATAAACCATTTAATGGCAAAAGATTAGCAAGCTATGAACCAAGCAGATACTCTGAAAAGGACTTTAATAAGATAATAGATAAAAAATCAAGAAGTTATAAAATAGACCCTGCTTTAGTAAGGGCTGTAATAAAGGCTGAATCAAGCTTTGACCCCCAGGCAGTTTCGTATGCCGGCGCACAGGGGCTTATGCAGCTCATGCCTGTTACAGCAGTAAACTTAGATGTTATAAACCCCTTTGACCCAGAAGAAAATATTGAAGGAGGGGTCAGGTATCTGAAATATCTCATGAACCTTTTCAAGAATGATATAAAACTCGCATTAGCTGCATACCATGCAGGTGAGCAGAATGTCTTTAAGCACAATGGTATACCGCCAATACCGCAGACAACAGACTATGTAAAGAAGGTCCTTAATTTTTATAGAGAATACGGCGGTAAGATTACCCCAAAGGAAAAGGATAAGCCTATATATAGAGTTGTCAGCAATGATGGAACTGTAGTCTATACCAATAAGCCTGAACTTTATAAAGACCAGCAGATATATCTGATAAGCAGGAAGGACAAATAAAATTATTAATAATTGTTGACTTATCAATAAGTAATTGTTTATAATTATACAAAGAAAACTTCAGATAAGTGTTCCTACCAGCAGTCCAATCAGGCAACCCTCAAAGACTCATGGTAAGAAGCTTGGAGGGTTTTTTAATTTCAACTATCTTTTTTAGGAGGACAGAATGTCAACAAAGTTGTATGTGGGGAATCTCTCGTATAATGCGAGCGAGGACGAGTTAAAGGAGCTTTTCAGTCAGGCGGGCGAAGTAGTATCTGCAAAGATAATTACAGATAAATTCTCCGGCCAGGCAAGGGGATTTGGATTTGTGGAAATGGCTACAAATGAAGATGCCCAGAAAGCTGTCACTATGTTTAATGGCCAGGCTTTTAAAGATCGTGAGCTGAAGGTATCTGAAGCAAGACCGCAGAGTGAAGGTGGAAGAGGCGGTGGCGGCGGACAGCGTAGGAGCGGCGGTTTTGGCGGCGGTGGCGGCGGTTTTGGCGGCGGCAGAAGAGAAAAAAGAGGCAGCAGCGGCGGTAGTAGCGGTGGCGGCGGCAGAAGAGGCTGGTAATTTAAAAAGGATTCAAGGGGTTGAGGGTAACCCCCTTGAATCCTTTTTTTTGCTTGCGATTTATAGTCTCGGAAGCGTTATTCCTGTCTGTCCCTGATACTTGCCTTTCTTGTCAGCGTAGCTAACCATACAATCTTCATCAGATTCTAAAAACAATACCTGTGCGATTCCCTCATTTGCATAAATCTTTGCTGGCAGAGGAGTTGTATTGCTTATTTCAATGGTTATGTAGCCCTCCCATGCAGCCTCAAGCGGAGTAAAGTTTGTTACTATCCCGCAGCGCGCGTATGTGCTCTTTCCAAGAACAATGCCTGTTACATTCCTCGGCATCTTAAAGTATTCCATGCTCCTTGCAAGCGCAAAGGAATTAGGAGGTATTATGCAGACACCCCCCTTGAAGTCTATAAAGGAGTTGTGGTCAAAGTCCTTTGGGTCAACAACAGTGGAATTGATATTTGTAAAAATCTTGAACTCATCGCCAACCCTTATATCATAGCCGTAAGATGAAAGCCCAAAGGAGATAACACCATCGCGCTTCTGATCTTCTACAAAGGGCTTGATCATCTCCTTTTCCATTGCGAGTTTCTTAATCCATTTATCGCTCTTAATCATAATTTTTATTACCCCCTAAAAAATTGCGGATTGCGAATTGGCTTTAAATCCGAAGTCAACAATCCAACATCCGAAATTACTTTCTGTGAATTATAGCATCTATTCTTTTATCAAGCAATATTTTTAAATTGTTATATGTAATTTATGTTATACTCTACAGATAAAATATCCGATATCCCTTAGCAGGCTGTTGAAAAACTCGTATTACCGTCATTGCGAACGAAGTGAAGCAATCTCGTTTCTATATAAATCAATAAGTTATAGATTGCTTCGTCGCAAAAGCCGCTCCTCGCAATGACATGAATTGGCTTTTTCAACAGCTTGTTAGAAAGAAGGAAAACCTTTTTGCGGGGTAATCTATGTGCATCCACTTAGAGTTTCAATAGGGATGTGTGTGAGAAACCTTCAGACCATTTGCAATTATGGAGAGATTGAGGAATTAGAGAATCGTGTTGAATTTTTGCCGTTGAAATATTAGAGGATTAATGATCCTTTTCTATTTTCCCTCCCAGCTTTTCTATTAGATATACTGCATTGTATTTAAGCAGTGCATACGCCTCTGAGGTGATATGGCTGTGGCCTTCTTTTTCCTTCTCGTGTTTTTCTTCCTTTTCCTTGTCTTCCTTATATAATGCCTCTATCTCATGGATAAAGGATTTTAGTTTTTCTATTGCCTCTTTTGTATCCCCTTTTACAAGCTCCGCCTTTGCCTTCTCAAGCTTTTTGTCAAGGCTCTTCATTATACCCTTTTCTTCATCCTCGTGTTTGCCTTTATCATCATCCCTTCCCTGAACAATCCAACCGAGGTTAAAGGCCTCGTGTTTTAAGCTGATGATGTAGTTTAAAAAGTCTGCTGGCACAAAGGGCGTGGGTGGAGTTTTCGGACCAACAGTTTTCCGCACAATAGAACTAAATTTATCTTTATATTGCGCCTTGAGTTCTTTACGAACCCTGCTAAAAGATGCTATTACCTCCTCAGTATCAAAATCCCCTGGTGGTGAGTATCTATCCCTTCTCTTACCATAAAATGATGAGCTTACAATTGTTGGTAATCCCTTGCTCTTAAAAGAAAAACCTCTTTCCTTTTGACCCGCGGCTATGCCATGAATATCTCCCCTAGTTTTAGCCCAGTGCCATGCATCCTTTCCCCTAAATCGTGCCATATACCAGTCCTTAGACGGCGCCTTTGGATCATAACTTGGTGCAGAATATTTAACGACAATATCCATTAGATGTTGCTTAGCTCCATTTTGATTGGCAACTTCATAACTATAGATATAGCCTTGTGTTTCAGTATCAAAAATAACTTTTGCTTTAATAACAGGATTAACCTTATTAGGCGGGTCATCAATTGTAGTGGTCTTTCCATAATCAGGCATATCCCATTCAAACACAAACCAGTCGTTTTCAGGGTCATAATATCCTTTTACAAGCTCCTGAGACCATACATTTGATGCCAAAATAAAACTAAAAAATAATAAAACAATAGCAAAATATATTTTTATTTTCATGTTGGAATATCACCTCCTCCACTGTCTCCTCCTCCGGGTGCATCTTCTATGCAAAGATCAACTTTATCTGCATCGTAAGGAAGAAAATATAAGTGATAATGCTCATTAGGCTTACCAGGAGATTCTAATTTTGGAAATCCATAGTTCTCGCATACTATCTTTTCGAACTCGTCTCTATTATCTTCCGGTATATTTTTGCTCCTAACATCTATATCTGTCCCAATTCTATGATAAGTATGAGGAGTATCCCATGTATTCATGTAATCATATAACCCTCCCCATGCAAGGCTCGCATCTGTTACAACAAGAGTTCCATCATTTGGAAATTTTTCCTGATATTCATATGCAATTCTATAAAAAATACTATTTACCCATGACTGAACATTATAAAAATCAGTGTGTTTATAATCAGAACAATTTGCTGGCTCAATATCACATTTCAAGGAAAAATATTCACCCGACAAAGGCTCTAACCAAGGGACTTTTATATTAACATTAAATGCGCCTATCTGGCTACTCCCAACCAATTCCGCTGTTATCCTCTCCACACCAGAAACCTCTGAGCTCTTATATGTAACTGATGCCGTGCCTTGAGAGCTGCCTGGCAGTGTGATAGAGGTTATTGTGCCTCTTTGCCTTGTTCCAGTGTGAGCATTGTTATCTTCTATATGGCCACCTGAATTTTTTACAGGCTCTACACTAAAGCTTACTGTGCAGCCTTCTGGAGGTGTAATTTTGTTTGATGAGATTACAACTGTAGTAGTAGACCTGTCCTCACTATAACCTATTGGCCTTTGGGATTCTGGTATCACTGGCCAGACCTCCGTAGACGCAACACTTATTGTTATATTATCACAAGATGGACTATCACCACCGCCTCCACCTGAACCGCCGCCGCCACCTCCGGGCTGCCGCGAATAAACAGCATAAAATCCACCACTACCCGTGACATACTGATATTTTCCACCTCCGTAACATCCCGGCTCAACAACATATACCATTATCGGCGTCCAATAAACAAGTTCACTATTTCCACAAGAGGAAGGAGGCGCGCCTACGAGACTAAGAAGTGTAGATAACTGCTCTGCAAAATGAAAAGCCGCTGTTCCACATTCTATAGTCGCACTGCCAAAATTTATCGGAGTTATATATCCATATATCTCTGTATAAGGCTCAGTCCATACCCATCCTTTCAAGCCTCCCCATCTTTCCCATAAACGCTCATCAGAATTAATCAAATCAATATTAGATTCATAAGTTAATCCGGGAGTTGAGATAACTTTATTCCATCCCAAATCCGAATACCTGAAAGTCCAGTTGTCTGGCAGTATTAAAACATGACCGTGAACATCACCGGCGCTAATAGTGCTTACCTTGTTTATACAAAAAGCAACTGTTAAAGAAGGTAAAAACAATATAACATATAACACAATAAATAGCGACAGTCGAGAAAGGATGGGATAATGACTACATTTAATCTTGAAAGAAACCATATTCCTCTCTATCACCATTAGTAATGTGCATAGTTAATAGGAAAAATCAATTTCTTTTACAGCCATATTATACTCCCCCCCCACCGCCTGTTGTCAAGATTTTTTTTGATATTAAGTGAAAACCTATCATAAGCTTATACATTTTATGCTATACTCTATAATTGTCATTCCTGAGAAAGCCTGTCTGCCGACAGGCAGGCAGGAATCCAGTCTCGCACATTGTGGATTCCCGCTCAAAAACATTGCGGGAATGACAAAAAAACAGGAGGCATAATGAAAGAATTCAAAAAAATAGCTCTATTGGCAGCAGAAAAGGCAGGAAAGATTCTAATAAAAAATCTCGGCAAGGTTAAACAGATTGACTATAAGGGCATTGTTAATATTGTAACAGAGATAGACAAGCTCTCTGAAAAAACTATTATTGATATTATCTTAAAGAAGTTTCCGCATCATGAAATACTTGCTGAGGAGAGCAAAGAGAAATACAATTCATCAGAATACAAGTGGATTATAGACCCTTTAGACGGCACAACCAATTATGCACACGGCTATCCTGTTGTGTGCATTTCCATTGCCCTTGAGATAGAAGGGGAGATTGTAATGGGTCTTGTATATGACCCTTTTAGAGACGAGCTTTTTTATGCAGAAAAGGGCAAAGGAGCCTATCTGAATAATAAACAAATCCATGTATCAAAGACAGATAAACTCATTAGAAGCCTTTTGTCAACTGGCTTTGCATATAATGTGCGTGTTACAAAGAATAACAATCTTGTTCACTTCTGCAAGTTCAGCCTAATGGCGCAGGGTGTGAGAAGGGACGGCTCTGCTGCATTGGATTTCTGCTATACTGCAATGGGCAGATTTGACGGCTTCTGGGAGATGAATCTTTCAGCGTGGGACATGGCAGCAGGCTCTTTAATTGTAGAGGAGGCAGGCGGCAAGATAACTGATTTAAAAGGCAATAACTTCTCAATTTATAATAAGAATGTTGTTGCGAGCAACAGCATAATACACGACGAGATGCTGGGTGTTATTGCAGAAAAAGGTTGATTTTTGGCAGAAAATATGTTAGGAATATAAGGTGTTGTAGATTTTTAAAGAAAGGGGCTTTCATTTAATTAAAAATGGAACGGACTCTACTTCTGAATGCTACCTTTGAACCGCTGCGTGTAATATCGTGGCAAAAGGCAATCACCCTTGTCTGCCAGGGAAAGGTAGAGATAATAGATATATACAGCAGAGAGATAAGGGGCGTTACCATCTCTTTTAAGCTACCCTCTATCTTAAGGCTGCTGAAATATGTGCGTCTTAGAAAGGGGCATGACATTGTAAAATTTTCCCGCGCGAACATATTTGCAAGGGACAGCTACACATGCCAGTATTGCGGCGAGAAATTCAGGAGCGAAGACCTTACCTTTGACCATGTAACCCCTGCTGCCAAAGGCGGAAACAAAACATGGGAAAACATTGTTACTGCCTGCATTGACTGCAACAACAAAAAGGCAAACAGAACGCCTGATGAGGCACGCATGAGGCTGCTTAAAAAGCCTGAAAAGCCGAGGTGGATGCCGACAGTAACTATTACAATCGGAATCAAGAACACGCCTGAAAGCTGGAGAGATTATCTGTACTGGAACATGGAGCTGCAGGACGACAGTTAAGCTTTTTGTGTAGGGGCGCGGCGCGCCCCTACTTTATTTCTACTATCTTAAAAGGTTCTGGTGTAAAGGCAAGAATAAATACAATCAATGTAACCCAAGCAATAATCTTTCTCCTGCTGTCAAGTTCTATATTAGGATAAAAAACAGGCGGATGTCTTGTCCCTAATACAGTTGTTAAGAATCCCCATAAATACCACCCTGGCCAGCTCATGTAACCAAGGACAAATAACAGGACCACCATTGATATTGAAACAATCCGATGCCATCTTCCAAATACTGCATAAACTACATGGCCGCCGTCAAGCTGCCCGATAGGCAGGAGATTCATTGCTGTTACAAAAAAACCTATCCATCCTGCATATGCTATTGGATGCAAAAATATATCTGCCTTGTCAGGCAAGTCGCCGACAGTTAAATATGAGAGTAGCTTAAAGCCAAGAGAATCCCCTAACATTACTGTAACCCCCCTGACCTCCTCCAAAGGAGCAACCCTTGAAAATTTCAGGCCAATAACAATAGCAATCACAGAGACTATAAAACCTGCTAATGGCCCTGAAACCCCGATATCCAACAGCGCGCGTCTGTCAGGTATTGGAGGATTTGTCTTTATTACTGCGCCAAATGTTCCAATCATGGGCGGCAGCGGCGGGCCCGGAATAAAGTATGGAAGGCTTGCTGTCATTCCATGTCTTCTTGATGCAAAATAATGGGCAAGCTCATGGGTAAGAAGAATGGAAATAAGGGTAAAAGAAAATGGAATTCCTTTTACAATAGAAAACGGGGCATCCAAGAGCTTTGCGCCTTCCTGAAGCGCACCGGCAATAAGAGTGGTAAAAACAGTCAAGACAAATAATATAATATGAATCCTGTAAGGATGTCTTTTGGGGGCTGGTTTCTGCTGCCGTCTGTCTTCTGTTATGTCTTCGCCTTCTACCTTGTAATCCTTAATCTCTATCTCGTTTTCATTCATAACAGGCTATGCGCCGACCTCTTTTATCTTTCCCTTTGTAAAGCCGTAAGTACCTATAACTGCGCCGAGCTTCCTGTATTCAAGCGTCCCGGGAAGGTATGCAACAGGATCTGCCTTTTCAATATCAGCCTTGTTTGTCTTTACAATTATATCCTCGTCTAAATGATAAGCAACAACCTCTGCAATAAACAGGTCATGTGCGCCGAGCGGGATAATCTGCCGCACCTTACATTCAACATTTATAGGACACTCCTTTATAATAGGAGACTTAATCTCCTTTGAAGGGGCAGGCGTGAGGTTTGCTTCCTGAAATTTATCAACTGACTTTCCGCTTACGCTTCCGCAGTAGTCAGCCTTCTCTATTAAAGACGCTGAAGGAAAATTTAAGGCAAACTCCATAGATTCCCTGACAAGTTTGTTTGAGTGTCTGTTTGGCCTTATAGATATGCTTATCATGGGGGGCTCTGAACAGATAACGCCTGCCCATGAAACTGTAATTATATTCGGCCTGCTGTTAGTCCCCTGACAGCTTACCATTATTACCGGTGTAGGATTAAAAATAATCGCTGGTGGAAAAACTTTTTTTGACATATACCTCTCCTTTTATGCTTTATTTAACAATCTCTTTTATTTTTTTTTGTAACTCCTCTCTTGTAATTACACCCTTTTCTATCAATAAGCTTGTCATAGCATCAAAGTAGTCTTTTACTGTCACCTCTTTTTTTTGTATCTTCTGCTTTTCATCCCTTACAAGTTCAAAATCCTTTTTCTCTGCTATCTCGTGAACCTTTGACTTGTATTGATGTCCTGGCGCAACCTCCTCTCCAAAATATCTCTGTATCAGCCTCTTTACATCCAATGAAAACACCAAAATAGGTTTTATCCTGTAGCCTGTTGCAAATTGAAGCTCGTCTATTGTTCTGATATCAGAGGGGTCTGACATTGCAACAGTCAATACCTTGTTTTCGTATCCTATGGGGACAGCGCCGTACTTTTTTATTACCTCGTCTTTTAACAACCCCCGCACATTCGCAGGGATCTCAAAATCAGACAGGTCAAGGCACGGGATATTCAGGTGGCTTTCAAAAAAGTCTGCAAGAACATGCTCGCTTATAAAATCCATTTCGAGCAATATATCGCCAAGCTTTCCGCCCCACTGCTTTTGATGACCCAATGCAGATTGAAGCTGCATATTATCTATCATGCCTGCTTCAACAAGCATCTCGCCCAATCTTTTTCTCTCAGCCATATTTTCACCCTATTTTTTTGTATAAATATACGCCATCCCTTTTAATATTTCAATCCTTTTTTCAATCGGAGGATGGGTAGAAAAGCTGTTCATAGAGATTCATAAAACTCCGCAATATCTTAATTTACCCCGTTAGAAAACCCTGTCCTTTCTTGCGGGGTTCACACATCTGAATTAACAGATGCAAAAGAGCCCTGATATTCCTCCATGCTGTTTTTTACTGTCTCATACCCTGCCTGTTTCCATGCCTCAATCCCGCCTTTGACATTATAAAGCTCATTAAAACCATTCTCTCTTAGAAACTCACATGCCTTGAAACTGCGAAGGCCTGTCCTGCAAAAACAGGCGAAGATGGCCTTCTTTTTATCAAGCTCTTGAAGCCTGTAAGAAACCTGGTCTAATGGAATCCACTTAGAACCTTTTACATGCTCTGTGTAATATTCCTGCTGTGTCCTGACATCCAGCAGGATTACATTCTCATCCCCTTTTAGCATTTTAATCGCCTCTTCAACAGAAATTTCTTTAATCATTTAAATATAAGTCCTCCTTAATGTATTATTTTATAAATGCGAATATAGCTCTATTTTAGTAGCTAAAAGGAAGGTTGTCAAATGGATTAAGGATCGGGGCTACTTCTTCATGCTCAAATCAACCTTTGGCGCCTCTCTTGCAGCCTCTTCTGCCTGAAAATATTCTGAGCGGGTAAAGCCAAAGGAAGAAGCAATTATATTTGAAGGAAAGAGCTCCTGTTTTGTGTTGAACTGCATGACAATATCATTGTAAAACTGTCTTGCAAAGCCAATACGGTTTTCTGTGCTTGTCAGCTCCTCCTGAAGCTGTAATATATTCTGGTTGCTTTTTAAATTTGGGTAATTCTCAACAAGGGCAAAGAGCCTTCCCAATGCCTGTGTCAGCATGTTCTCTGCAATACCTTTTTCAGCAATTCCTGTTGCGCTTACTGCCTTGCTCCTTGCCTGAATAACCTTTTCAAGCGTTTCCCTTTCAAACTCCATTGCGCCTTTAACTGTATTAACAAGATTTGGTATTAAGTCGTGCCTCCTCTTAAGCTGGACATCAATCTGCTTCCATGCATTCTGCGCCTGATTGCGCAAAGACACAAGGCCGTTATAAATGATGATTATCCATAATATAATTACGGCTATTACAGTTATTGGAATCCAGAAGAACATATTGCCCCTCCTCTTATTTAATATCTTTATATCACAATTTTACCACATCTTACCACCTTTCGTCTAAAAGTCAAGGAACATAAAAAGTAGAGAAAACAAAAATCCTTGACAATGTATTGCCAGTAATTAATAATATCGTAAATTTATATCCCTTTCAATAAGGAGGCTGCCATGAAGAGAACTTATTTTTCATTTATCTTTTTGTTCGCTGTTTTATTTGGAGCCACTGTTTTTGCCCTGACGCCTGAGAGCAGCTTCTGATAATGGACTGTTAAAAACATGGAGGTAAAGATATGCTTATAAAGCACTATATGCAGCACATCGGTTCTAAAATTGCAAAGGTTACTTTAATATTTCTGATGCTTTACATTGGCTCTATTGGATGTGCCAAGGGCTTGCCTGAAATTTCAGTTCAAAACATTTCTAATTACAAAACCTTTCAGAACAAAAACGGGGTTAGCATCGCTATTGATCCATTTATAGAAGAGAAACGATTAGACAATTTTTTTGGCACAGATATCCTTGAAGATAACAGCATTTTACCTGTACATATTATTATAGAAAACAATATAAATCAGCCTATATTAATAGAGGGAGACAATATTTTATTGGTAAATGCCAAGAATGAAATAATACAGAAACCATCCCTATATTCTCTGCCAGTTGATAAATTGGCGCCAGAAGGGGGAGCAGCAATAAATATGGCGGCATATTTAATGGGTGGCAATTTAGGTATGGCCATATCTTCAAGTATTTATAAACAAGCTGTTATGAATTCTGAAAATGTTGGAAGTAATATTAAGATAAAGGCATTGTATGACAAAAGCCTTTATAATAAGCTTGAATTGCATCATGGCTTTGTTTATCTTGTTATTGCGGATTCAGCAATATTAGATAATGCAAAGCTACAGATAAAGATTAAAAATATTAAAACAGAAGCCTTAACTATTTTTGATTTTAACATGGCGTCTCTTAAAGAAGAAGTCAAGCTCAGGATAAAGGAGGCCAAAAATGAATAATAAATATATTTTTGCTGCGCTCTTTTTGCTTTTTATGGCGCTATTGCCTTTAGCAGCCTTGGCTGACGATGATAGCATTAGATTGGGAATGCTTAACATAATGCGGCATTCTGAACCTAAAATACCTTTAAAGGCATGGCTTTATATGGGCAAGAGGTTTCGCAATTCTAATTTCCTATTAAAGCATACCAATATCCGTAAGCAGAATATAGAAATGGGAGAGGGTTTAAGCAGAGGCGCTGAAGAGGCATTAATGGAAATATTTAATGAAGTGGTTGTAATTAATGGAGAAAAACCGTTAAAGGAGATATTTAACGAAGCGGTTATAAATAATGTGAAGGCCGATACAGCTAAAAAAGACATAGCGGTAATTGTTTCACCAGAGATGATTGATGTCTTTTGGGTCGGTTCAAATATAGATGACCCTCAATTCCATCTTATCTGCAAGTGGACTATTTATGATACTAAAGGAAAAGTTATTTATTTAAATACTATTAATGCTGTAGGCAAGGATAATAGCTCCTTTCTCTCTACACGGGTGCAGAAAGCCATGACCCAAGCAGCAGAAGGCCTTTATAAAAAACTTATTACACAGATGTATGCGTCAAAATGGTGGGAGCATATTAAATAAGAATAAGCCTTACAATTTACAAGTTATTACAGAAAAATAATAATAACCTGTTGATTTAGTCAGAAAGGAGCCGGTAATGGAAAAGAAATGGTCTGTAATTTGTAATCAGAAATCTATTTTAGGTAATTTGAGACAACATTTTATATTCTTGCCCTTATTTCTTATCTTTTTTGTATACAATGCATTTGCCATGACAGCCGAGGAGATCCTGTTATTAAAAAGGTCTGGAGTGCCTGATGAGAAAATAATGGAGATGCAGAAAAAGGAAGGCGCCGCTCCTACGCAGGCGCAAAAGCCAGCGCCTAAAATTAATCCCTTTGACTGGAATGAGGATGGGAAAAAGGATATAATCACAGGTTCTGAAAACGGCAGGGTATATGTATATATAAATAGAGGTACAAATTCACAGCCTGTGTTTGGCGCACCAATGGAAACCGGTGTAAACGGAGCAAGGTATTCTGTTCCTTATATTATTGACTGGAATAACGATGGCATAAAAGACATGCTTACAGGCGCACGATCAGGAGAAGTGTTTGTCTCTATTAACAGTGGAGATAATCTACATCCTATGTTTGGAGAAGCAATACAACTGAATGACGGCGACCTTGATGTAGGCAGCTTTTCTTCTCCTGCAATGGTAGACTGGAATGGCGACGGTAAAAAGGATTTGGTTGTGGGAAATAAAAATGGGAAAATATTCATCTTTTTCAATAAAGGCGAAGATAATGCGCCCACCTTTTCTTCAAAGGGCATAGAGGCTTTAATAAGTGTAGACAACTTTGCAGCGCCTTTCATAGTTGACTGGAATAGTGACGGCAAGTTTGATGTAATATGCGGCTCAGGAGATGGTAAAATATATATCTTTATTAATGAAGGAAATGCAAAGTTTCCTAAGTTTGGCAAGGCACAAGTACTTCAGGTAAACAACAAAGAATTAAAACTTCCAAGCCAAACCTCTATCGCTGCCCTTGACTGGGATGATGATGGGAAGATAGACCTGCTTGTTTCTAATAAGGGGTTAGTTGAAGAGGGGCCGACTCCTGACCGCAAAAATATTATTTCCCTCGGTATCTATCTTTTACTAAACACCGGCACAAAAGAAAAGCCGGAGTTCAAAGAACTAAAACCCCTCAAGGGAAAGTTCAGGGATGATACAGTGCTTTAAAGAGAATGCCTTATGAAAATATTTCTTGCATCAATAATCCTGTTTTTATTCTTTTCAGGCTGCGCCTCTGTAAAGCCGTGGGAAAAGGAGCATCTTGCAGACAAGATAATGCAGTTTGATGCTGATAAAGAAGAGCTTGCATGGGAGCTTCATGCCTTTCCGTCAAGGGAGGGCGCTTCAGGAGGCTACGGCGGACCCGGCGGCGGGTGCGGGTGCAATTAAGATGAGGCATAAAAAGGGTCAAGGGTCAGGGGGCAAGGGGCAAAAATCTAAATTTGTAGGTTTAGAAATATTATTATCTTTCTTTTTCATTCTTCTCCCTGTTTCAATTGCCATTTCTGAAGACAGCATTACATTTAAATATTCCTATTTTGAGGATAACAGGAATGTGCGGGTTGACTCGCCTATGTTTGTATTAAAGAAGGACATCTCTTTAAACACAAATGTCTCATTAAAATATAATCTTGATGCCATAACAGGCGCTACAAAGCAAAGTGATGTAGATGCAGTAACAGGCGCAACAGTTGCTGAGCACAGATACGAATATGGCGCAGCAGTCAGCCACAAGTTAGGAGAGGCCAATCCAACAAATCTCGGCTTAGGCTATAGCTTTAGCAATGAGAGTGACTATACATCCCATACATTAAACCTTAATTTATCTCAAGACCTCTTTCAGAGGAATACAACACTCTCCGGCGGCTACACAAGAAACTGGGACAGGGTAAGCCCTAATACAAAGGACTGGAAGAAAAATAAGTCTGTTGACACCTTTTCTGTATCAACTGCTCAGGTTATCACAAAAAAGACAGTTGCATTAATAGGCTATGAATATTCACAGATAGACGGGTATCAGGCAAATCCATACAAGAAAGTGGCAATAGGCGGAGCAAGGTATGATGAGGTCTTGCCTGAAAAGAGAAAAAGACACGCTGTTATTGCAAGACTGAACCAGTATCTGCCATATCAGTCATCCATTCAGCTTGATTACAGATACTACTACGACTCATGGAAAATAAACGCCCATACTGTTGACACAAAGTTTTTTCATTATCTTACAGACAATCTCATTTTACGATTGAGATACAGATACTACAATCAGGACTCTGCATACTTTTATAAAGAAGGTTATGCTTCATTACAAGAATATATCACCTCTGATGATAAACTAAGCGCCTTTAAAGCAAATCTTTTCGGGTTAAAGCTTGATTACGGCCTTAAAGGGATATCGTGGTTTAAGAAAAATAAGATATTGCGGGAGGCGAGGGTTGATATTAACTATGAAAGATATATCCAGACAACAGGGCTTCATGCTAATATAATACAAGTTGGATATTATATGCCGTTTTGATTCAGATTTAGCGATAGGGGTTATCTGCGGCGTTGTCGCTTCGGCCTCGCATCCTCACATACTACTTAGTATGCTGCGGTGCGAGTCCTTGCTCCGCCTTGCATCTAACCCCTCTGGCTAAATCTGGCAGGAGTAAAGTTTCGATGAAGAAATTATTAACCATAATCTTGTGTGTTGCCTTTATAGGCTCAGCAGAGGCAGGCGAAGGCATATTCAAGAAATCAAAAGCCCTCATGGGCACAGAGATGGAGATTACTGTTGCCTCTGCTGATGAAAAGGCCGCCCATAAGGCAATAGATGCAGCATTTGCAGAGATAAGGCGCATTGAAGAGATGATGAGCACATATATATCTGAAAGTCAACTTTCAAAGATTAATTCTGCTGCAGGAAAAAAGGCTGTAAAGGTTGATCAAGAATTATTAAGGCTTATTAAAAAGTCAATAGAATATGCGGAAATGACAGAAGGAGGATTCAATATTGCAGTTGGGCCATTAATAAAACTATGGCGAGTCTCAGAGGGCGGAAATATTCCAAAAAAAGTTGAGATAAGAAAGGCACTGGAGATAATAGACTACAGGGATATTGTTATTGATGAGAAAAAGAAAACGGTTTTCCTGAAAAAGAAAGGCATGGCTATTGATTTGGGCGGCATTGCCAAAGGCTATGCCTCTGACAGGGCTGAAATTGTTTTGAAAAAAAATGGAATTGTTTCAGGCGTCGTTGCAGTTGCTGGTGATATAAATGCCTTTGGCATGAAGGTGGATGGAGCCAAGTGGCGCATTGGCATACAGCATCCGAGAAAAAAGGACGCGTTCTTGGGTATAATTGAACTTGAGGACGAGGCAGTGTCAACATCCGGCGATTATGAAAGATTTTTTATAAAGGATGGAAAAAGATATCACCACATAATGGACCCGAAGACAGGCGAGCCTGCAGGCAAATGCCAGAGTGTTACAATTGTTGCAAAGGAGGCAACAGCAACAGATGCGCTCTCAACAGGAATATTTGTAATGGGCCCTGAAAAGGGAATGGAATTAATAGAAAGGCTTTCTGATGTGGAGGGAATAATAATTGACGCAAAAGGCAATATAGCAGTCTCATCAGGACTCAAAAACCGTATAAAGGATAAATGATGGCAAGGGAAAAACCGCTTACAAAAATCTCTGATATCCTGTTAAAGATAGCAAAGAAATTTGACTTAGAGATAAAGATAGTTGAGCAAACAATCAACAAGAACTGGAATAAGCTCGTTGGAGAAAGGATTTCAGCGCATACAAAACCTGATACAGTCAGCTACAGAAAACTGCTTGTGCATGTAGACAGCCCTGCATGGATGCAGCAGCTTATGTTTTTAAAGGAGGATATAATAAAAAATATTAATGAGGCGGCAGGAAGGAAGATAATAAAGGATATCAGGTTCCAGATAGGTGATATTACAAAAGAGGTTGAAACACCGTCAGAAAAAGATTCTGAAAACAAAGGCGAGTTTAGGCCTTTAACAAAAAATGATCTTGTGTTTGCAGATGAGGTGATAAGACCAATTGAAGATGAAAAGACAAAGGGCAAGGCAAGAAAGGCAGTTATAAAATATCTGACAGCAAAAAACAAGAAATAACCAGCATCTTCTCTTTACCCAATCCCCCCAAAATACCCATCCATGGTAATTCCTTTTCTGGATTCCCGCTCAAAAACTCTGCGGGAATGACACTAAAATAATGTAAAGAAGTGTTAAGGACAGGACATTAAAATAATACCAATAATGTGAAAAAGACTCAGCAAGCATAAAGAAAAAGATGTTAAGGTGTGAGTCTAAATAGAATAAAATAGAAAAAATATTCTCATAATTGGTAAATAAATACCAACCAAACACTGGAAATTAGATTGCGTAAATTTTAACATATTGAAAAATAAAGGAATTAATTATAAAGTGATATGTGGCACAGAGATTGCTATATTTAGAGTTAAAGAGCATATAAAATTGAGGGTAAAACATGAAAGAAAGAATACAAAACAGTAAGAGGGCGTTACCGCTTCTGTTTCTAACGTTTCTATTCTTCTGTCCTCAACCCGCCTATGCCTTTGACTATCTCAGGTTTGCCCTTGGGGTTGGCAGCGGCTATGTAATCCATGAGGCAGCGCATCAGGCAGTGGCAGATGTCAATGGAATGCCGTTTAAATGGAAAGCTGGTTCTGGCGGCACATGGGTTTCTTCCACCAATACAACAGATAGTGAAAGATATGAACTTGCCTCTGCTGGCCTCGGCTCGCAGGTATTATCAACAGAGATAATATTAAACACAAAAGACATCCCAAAAGACAACGAATATGTTATCGGCATGCTTACCTTTAATGTAGTAAATGCCCTTATATATGTAGTTAGCGATGGAATAATGTATCCCAATGACAATCATGGCGATATAGAGGTGATGGATAAGGCAGGCCTTGACAGGGATTATGTAAATACCTTTTTGATCGTCCACTCACTATACACAATCTACAGGGCATATTATAAAACCGACATCCCTGTATATATGACAATGAGCAAGAACGAGATTAAGATGGGGATTACAATATTAAAGTGGTAACTGATTTTTTACTCAGCATATCTTGTCGGGTCTTTAATCCTTGCCTCTTTAAAACCCTTTTTTCTTAACAAACAGCTATCGCATCTTCCGCAGTGCGTACCGTCAGGCAGAGGGTCGTAGCATGAGAATGTAAGGGAATAGTCCACTCCGAGCCCGCCTCCCTTTTTGATTATCTCTGCCTTTGTCATATTGATTAACGGTGTCTTTATTTTGAATTGTATCTTTCCTTCTACACCTGCCTTTGTTGCAAGGTTTGCCATCTTTTCAAAGGCGTTGATATATTCTGTACGGCAATCTGGATAGCCGCTGTAGTCAAGCGCATTTACTCCAATGAAGATTGCGTCTGCATTCAGCGCCTCTGCCCATGCGAGGGCAAAGGAGAGGAAGATAGTATTTCTTGCAGGCACATATGTAACAGGTATGCCGCTTGCCATCTCTTCAACAAGCCTGTCCTTTGGAACATCTATATCTGCTGTTAATGCAGAGCCGCCAAATTTTCTTAAATCTATATCAATAATGATATGTTTAACAGCGCCGAAAAATTCTGCAACCTTCTTTGCCTGCTCAAGTTCAATCTTGTGCCTCTGGCCGTAGTTAAAGCTCAAAGAATAAATTTCATAGCTATCTGATTTTGCAATGGCCATTGCTGTTGTGGAGTCAATGCCTCCGCTGGATAAAACAACTGCCCTCAAGATACAATCCTCCCTTTATTAACATCTACCATTCCAAGGTCTGTTACCCTTAGCTCTGGAATCACTGGCAGGGATAGAAAGGAAAGTGTTGTAAATGGGTGTTCTGTTTTTACTCCAAGCCTCTTTGCAATCCTCTCCAGTTTATCAAGGCTGTCTGCTACAGACTTTGCGCTCTTATCAGACATCAGGCCTGCTATTGGAAGCAAAAGTTCGCCGAGCGCCCTTCCGTCTTTTACAATTACAAGGCCGCCCTTCATGGCAATTATGCGGTTTATTGCAACAGCCATATCCTTGTCATTCTCGCCAACAGAGATAATATTGTGAGAGTCATGGGCAATGCTCGTCGCAATGGCGCCCTTTTTTAGCCCTATACCTTTTACAAAACCGCACCCAACATTGCCGGATGCCTTGTGCCTGTCTGCTACCGCTATCTTTAATATATCCCCCCTTGCATCGGACACAGCCATCCCATTTTTTATCTTCGGCTTTAGCCTCAGCCATTTTGTCAAAATCTCATTTGGAATCAAGCCGATTACATCAATCTTATCCTTTGCCTTAACCAATAAATCCCTTTCATCAACAGGCCTTGCCTTAACAGAATTGATTATGTTAAAAGGAGGTGATAGTTTTCTATCAGGGATAGTCTTATGTTCTCCATCTTCATACACAACCTTGCCATCCTTGATTACAGTATGAATCTTAAAACCTTTTAAATCCTTTACCAGAACCATATCTGCCTTATATCCCGGTGCAACAGAGCCAACTCTTTTTAAATTAAAATATCGGGCAGTGTTTAATGTGGCCATCCTTATTGCCATAATCGGGTCAAGGCCGAGACTCACAGCCTTTCTTAATATCCTGTTTACATGGCCATCTCTAATCAATTCTGTTGGCAGCAGATCATCAGACACAAATGAGATATTGCTTAATGAATATTTATTAACAAGCAAAATAAGGTTTTTTAAATCCTTTGCAATACTTCCCTCTCTAATCATTAATTGCATACCAAGGCTTAGCTTTTCTTTTCCCTCATTGATATTTGTTGCCTCATGGTCTGATGAAGGCCCTGCTGCAATGTATGCAGATAGTTCTTTGCCGGATAAAAGCGGCGCATGACCGTCTATCATCCTGTCCTCTGCTGCTGCGATTTTTTTTAATATTGCCTCTTTGCCATTAACAACATCAGGAAAATCCATTACCTCTGCAAGGCCGATTACACGATTTGATTTTAAGAGTTTTCTAATATCAGATCCACTTATTTTATGGCCGTATGTCTCAAGATTTGATGCAGGAACACAGGAAGGCGCCATGATATAAAAATCTAAAGGAAGGTTTTCTGTTGCATTCAGAATATATTTAATGCCTGCAATGCCAGCTACATTTGCAATCTCGTGCGGGTCAATCACAACTGCGGTTGTGCCATTTGACAGGCATAGTTTTGTAAATTCCAAAGGAGATAGCATCGTGCTTTCAAGATGGATATGGCCGTCAATCAAACCCGGGAGGAGATAGCAGCCCTTAGCATCTATAGTCTTTTTGCCTTTGTAACTGCCGATGCCTGCAATTGTATCATTATATACTGCCACATCTGACTTAACGATTCTTCCATTGAAGAGATCAACTATTTTTGAATTTTTTATGACAAGGTCAGCAGAGGCTGAGCCTCTGGAAACAGCAGTAAGGTTTTTTAAGAAACAAACCCTGTCCATTTGTAAAGTATATAATATAATATCGGTAGATGCAATTATAGAATTTACACATCCCCAAACTGATTACAGTAGTTTTCCTAATCCTTCAGCTTTCCATAAACATCCTCAAACTGCGCGGCAGTCTCCTTAAATGCCATGAGAATCTGCGGGTCAAAATGCCATGGCTTTGTCCTGTCATCACCCTCTGTGATTATTTTATATGCTTTTTCATGCTCAAAGGACGGCTTGTAAGGCCTCTTGCTCCTTAATGCATCATATTGGTCTACTATATTCATTATCCTTCCTTCTATTGGAATGTCCTCGCCTTTAAGCCCCCTTGGATAACCAGTTCCATCCCATCTTTCATGGTGAGTTCCTGCAATCTTCTCTGCCATCTGGACAATATTTGATGGAGAACCGTGGAGTATCTTCTCGCCAATGGATGCATGGGTCTTTATAAGCGCGAACTCTTCTAAATTAAGCTTTCCTGGTTTAAGGATTATATCAGAAGGTATGCCTACCTTTCCAATATCATGCATGGGGCTTGCATAGTAGATTGTGCTGATATCATCCTCTTGCCATCCCAGCCATTTTGCAAGGATGATGCAGTAGTGCCCAGTCCTTTTAATATGTAAAGATGTCTCCTCGTCCCTGTATTCTGCTACCCTTGTCAATCTATGGATTGTATCAATATAACCCTCTTTTAGTTTTGCGCTTGATTCTTTCAGTTGTTCATTTGCATTGCTTAGCTGCTGGAGGGTCCGCTTTAACTGCAATGTTCTCTCATCTACCTTTGCCTCAAGGAGTTTATTGTGCCCTTTTAGAAAATCCTCAAACTCTTTTATCTTTAAAATGTTTTTTGTCCTTACCATAAGCTCTGCAGAATCAACAGGCTTAGTAAGAAAATCATTAGCGCCTGCCTCAAGCCCTTTTATCCTTGAATCCCTGTCAGACAGGGCAGTAACCAAAACAATCGGGATATGCTGGGTATCCGGAGACCCTTTAAGTTTTTTACACACCTCATATCCATCCATCATAGGCATCATAATATCAAGGAGTATCAAATCAGGGAGGAGCTTTTTTGCCTTTTCCAGACCCTCTACCCCGTTTCTTGCTGTCTCAAAGGCATAGCCCTCTTTCCTCAGCATTGCGCCAAAGAGCCTGATATTCATCTCCTCGTCGTCAACTATTAAGAGTTTTTGTTTTTTATTCTCTTCCATTTTTATCCTCCTGTAAAATAGCAGTGTATTTTTCAATTCATTTCAAAACACTGCTCAACCGCCGTACTCATAGCAGGCGCCCTGACAGACTAATAGGCCTAATAGGTATTGTAAAACTAAACCTTGCGCCTTTGCCTGCATCGCTCTCAACCCATATCCTGCCTCCGTGAAGCTCCACAAACCTCTTGCAGAGGCTCAGGCCAAGGCCAGTTCCTTCCTGTTTTTTTGTCAGATAAGAGCCAACCTGCTGAAAGGGCTGAAAGAGCTTCTGTTGGTCTTCTTTTGAAATACCGATGCCTGTATCAGTGACACTGATTTCAATGAAATCAGTGTCAAGTTCAGAGTATTTAGTTCTTAGTTCGGAGTAAATCCTCTCCCTCTCTAAACTCCCACCTCCCAACTCCGAACTCTTAACTCGTTTCGCGCTAACGCGCACAGTCCCCCCTTCAGGCGAATATCTCACTGCATTGCACAGGAGATTAAACATAATCTGCTTCAGTCTCCTCTCATCAGCCTCTATCTCTATATCTGCATTAGGTTCTATATCAAGCATCATGTTTACATTGTGCTTCATTGCCTTTTCCTTTAGCATTGTCATTGAGGCATGAAGTATCTCATGCAGCATAAACCTGCTCAGTTCAAGCTCTGTCTTTCCTGCCTCTACCTTTGAAAGGTCAAGGATGTCATTTATAAGACCAAGCAGGTGTTTGCCGCTCGTGTAAACATCATTTACATATTCACGCTGTTCTTTATTTAGTTTTCCATAAAGCTCGTCAATAAGTATTTCTGAAAAACCGAGTATTGAGTTAAGCGGCGTCCTTAATTCATGGCTCATATTGGCAAGAAAAGCTGACTTTGACCTGTTTGCAGCCTCTGCCAGAAACCTTAACTCCTCTGCCTCTATCTTTCTTGATTCAAGTTCATTATTGATTATTTGAAGCTCCTGATTTGCGTCTTCAAGCTTTTTAGTCCTCTCTTTGACCATTTCTTCAAGATGCTCTGAGTATTCCTTAAGCCTTGTTTGCGCCTCTTTGCATTCGGTTATATCTCTAAAAATCCCCATTAGATATGTCTTCCCAGATAATGTTATTGGAAAGGAGTTGATATCAGCATAAAAAACAGAGCCATCCTTCCTTTTCACTGGAATATCCTTAGCCACTGTAAACTCTTTTCTTGACTGTCTCTCAAACTGATCGATTACATAAGGCAGCTCTTTTTCAGGGTGAATGTCAAAAACCCCTAAGGTTTTAATCTCTTCAAGACTATAACCAAGCATTTGGCCAATCATCTTATTGCCCTCACAGAATTTCTTGCTTTCAATATCCGCCAGAAGTATCCCGTCATTTGCATTGTTAAAAAGCGCTCTAAATCTTTGTTCTGATTCTTCTATCGCCTTCTCCACCTCTTTCTTTTCTGTTATATCCTCCATTATATGAATAGAATAAACAGGATTCCCATTTGCTTCCAATATTGGATAAGACCTTGCATTAAATATCCTGCCAATAGAGGGTACCGCAACCTCTGCCTCCTTTTCTCCTTTTGATTCTATTGCATTCAAGCAGGTCTTAAACGGCTCCTTCATCTTTGGAAATACCTCATAATAAGGCCTTCCAATAATATCTTCAAAGGACATCCCTAAAATCTCCTGATATGCCTTATTTGCCCTGATTATTCTGAATTTGCTATCATGGATAAAGATTGGAGCTGCTATTGAATCAAAGGTATCTTCCCACTCCTTTTTTGTAAATTGCAACTGCATCTGTTTTTTCTCAAGCTCAGCAAGCCTTTCTCTACGTTCATCTTCTGCCTTCCGCTGCCTCTTTTTAATATCGCTGTTATTGTGATTCATTCCTGCCCCTTGCCTGATCCAATATATTTCACTATGTCTTTTGGCAATTGCCGTGTATCTATTGGTTTTTGTATATAATCATCAAACCCTGCCTTTAACATCCTCTCACGGTCGCCGACCATGGCAAAGGAGGTTAAGGCGATAACCTTTATATGTTTTGTTTCTGGAGAGACCTTCAGGGCCTTTATTGTATCAAGGCAGTCCATAACAGGCATCTGTATGTCAAGGAGGATTAGATCAGGCAGAAGCTCTTTTGCCCTTTTAAGCCCTTCCTCTCCGTTTTCTGCCTCAATAATCTCGTAGCAGTGGTATCTCAAAACATCCCTTATCAGCCTGCGATTTTTGTCATTGTCTTCAATTACAAGGATTTTCTTTGCCATGACATTGCCTAAAAGGAATATTTGGTTCTTGCTGTAAGAAATTAATGTAAACGCATCAATTTATGTTAAATAAATCTCCCCTAACCCCTCTTTTCCAAAGAGGGGAACACACCCCTTTATCCCCTCTTAATAGAGGGGAAAGTTTCCCCCTTTGAAAA
>Ga0105164_10000278_pt1 | contig 38462 bp, 34 predicted proteins | sample VDWuncwatermetaG_FD_89674 | JGI IMG/M metagenome (GOLD analysis project Ga0105164, IMG submission 89674) | Wastewater microbial communities from Netherlands to study Microbial Dark Matter (Phase II) - VDW unchlorinated drinking water | ecosystem: Environmental > Aquatic > Freshwater > Drinking...
CAAAGTTGGCTACTATGAAGTCAAGCGCGTGGAAAAAAAGCTTAACAACCGGCCGCGAAAGTGCTTAAACTATGCCACACCAAGCGAAGTGCTAAGTGGTGCAATAGCTGGTGGAATGTAGGTCACCCTTTATTCTCGTCTCAATTACAATCTCCTTTCTGTCCTTATTGGCCTCCAATAATGCCATCTGGGCATTAGTCAATATGTTTAAGACCACCTGCTGCAACTGCAGAAAGTTGCCATTTATCCTTGGCAATGAATCTGAAAGCCTTTTGATCACATCTATATTATGAACCTTAAACTCGTGCTCTTTCAAATCTAATGTATCTAATATAATCTTATTGACCTCAGCAGGCATCATCTCCTGTTTATTTGCTCTGACAAAGGATAGGAGGTTCTGAATAATCTTTTGCGCCCTCTGCTCCTCCTTAAACATCTTTGCAAAGATATCCTTTTTCTTTTCATCTATCTCCCTCTGATATAGCAGCTCTGTAAAGCCCATTAAACCGCAGAGTGGATTATTCAGCTCATGGGCAACGCCAGAGACAAGCTCGCCTACTGCTGCAAGCTTTTCTGTATGTAATAACTGCGCCTGCAGATTTTTATATTCAGTGATATCCTTTGCAACAAGGACAGCGCCAATGAATTTATTATTTTCATCAAATAATGGCGATACAGTAACCATTAAGCTGCCGCCTGTATTGGAGTCATACACCTCTTCCTGAAACACATCTTTAGTCTCCATAGTCTTTACATAGGAGCATATTCCCCAGCTCATATCCTGTTTTGGAAAAATCTCTGAACACTCTCTGCCAATCAGCTTCTCAGGCGTAGTATTAAACCTCTGTGCAAATGACCTGTTTGCCCTTACAATCCTGTAGTCGCTGTCATAAATCACTATCAGGTCAGTAATAGAATTAAATGTATTATTCCACTCTTTGTTCTTTTTCTTAATCTCATCCTCCCGCTCCTTTATTGATGCAGCCATATTATTAAAGGACATTGTAAGCTTGCCTATCTCATCTTCTGATGACACAGGAAGACATATATCAAGACTGCCGCTCGCAAAAAGCTCTGTGCCTTCTTTTAATCTTGCAATAGGCTTTACAATCCTGTGCGCAATATAATAGCCGCTAATTGAAAATATTACAATCAGTATGCACCCAAAGATAAACTGCGTCCACAAGGCAGTATATAAAGGCGTATAGGTTTCTGCCGGGTCCTGGCTTACAAATATATACCACTCCTGTTTTTTGAGCCTGTATAAATCAGGCGATAATCTTATAATAGCAAACCCGATAATCGCATCATCAGCCCCATGCGTATTATTTCCTATCTCCCATCCTTTTTGTTTAGAAATAACATCATTCATTATTGAGGCGTCAACACTATGAGCATCCTTATCCCCTTCTTTAAACTCTAACGGGCAAACAGCGACTATGCCCTTTTGAGTTATCAGCATTGTATGGCCTGATTGGCCAATCCAGGCATTAACAATAGCCTTATTCAACCATTCACCGCTTAGTGTAGCCATTATTACGCCAATAACCTCTACCCTCCTCCAGTCAACAATTGGAACAGCAATATCTACAAGATACTCTATTGAACCTGTTGAACTATAAGAGCCATCAATAGTATAGAAATCGCTTATATGCGCTATGCCGTTATATGCTGTCATCCACCACCATTCCTTATCTCTATAACCTTTATTATCATTTTTATCAGTGGATGCAATTATCCTTCCATTTTTATCAGTCATTATTATTCTTTTATATTCATCTTTATTATTTGCATGAAATTGGTTTAATATAATTAATAAATCTGGTAACGCCCCTTTTTCCTTATTTTCATTTATTGTATTAATATCGTCAATTAATTTGGAATTGCTGGATAGGTTTTGCAATCTTTGGAACTCACGCTCAATAAAAAATGACGTCTTATCAGCGGTCTGCTGGGCTATTTCCTGAAACCTTCTGCCAATGGATGCCTTAAGGCTCTTTGTTACATTATAATAAGTTAAGGCTATTCCTATAATCAGGATAGGAATCCCAATGAATAGAAAAAAAGAAAAGAGCTTTAATTTGAGGTCTGTCTTTATGCGGTTTATCAAGGACATTTTTCACCTATTTACTTATAATTTTACCATAAATCTCCCTAACAGTCTTTATTTTTAACCTGAAATCCTTAATTAGCCTATTTCCTATAGCCTTTCCCCTGTAACCCATACGCCTTGCAAGCTCTTCAAGTGATACATCATCTGCTGGCAGGATGTCCAGCGAAGTATCCTCTACAATCCTTAACCTGCTCTCTAAAGCCCTAAGAAAATAGTACGCATCTGATAGCTTAGAATAATCAATATCTGAAAGGCAGCCCTTTTCCTTTAAAGTCTTCAAGGCATTTGATGTATTTGCATCCCTTACATCTTTATCAGTATAACCGTATTTTAACTGAAGAATCTGCGAAATAAACTCTATATCCACTATACCGCCGGGGCTTAATTTTAAATGCCTGTCTTTATTTAACGGCTCAATCAACTCATCTATCATGCGATTACGAATCCTGTCTATCTTTGCTGCATCATCATCTGTTATTGGTGATGAATATACAAAACCATGCGCCAGTTTAATAAAATCATCTGCAAGCTCTGCATCACCTGCAATATGTCTTGCCTTGATATACGCCTGCCTTTCCCATAACTGAGCCCATTCCTTAAAATATCTTTTATATCCGTCTAAATCCATTGCCAATGGCCCATCCTTACCTAATGGCCTTAGCCTCGGGTCTATTTTATACAGTATGCCTTCTTCAGTCATTGCTGATGATGCGTCAATTATATCTTCGCAAAGCTTGAAAATAGGCTCTGGACTGCCACCCTCTGGCATAGAATAGACAAAGATAATATCCAGGTCAGAGCCATAGCCGATCTCCCTGCCGCCGAACTTGCCAAGGCCGATTACAGCAAGCCTTACACCCCCATGCAGGGGCGAGGTTGCCTCGCCCCTACTGGCCTTATACAAATATCCCAACAAAACCTGAATTACTGCATCAGCCAAATCCGAAAGCTCCTCAAAGGTTGTTTCAATATCCGCAAAATTCAGGATATCCCTTACGCCTATTCTTATCAATTCGCCATTTTTGTATCGTCTTAATCTGTTTAAGAAATCTGCTGCCTCCTCAACTGCATCCCTCTCCTCACCCTTTATAAACTCATCAATCATCTGCTCCTTTGTCTTTTTAACATTTAATATATCAGTCGCAACCAGACTATCAAATAGCTCAGGGGATTTAATTAGTATATTTGAGAGAAACTCACTGCTGCCAAAAAGCATAGCAAGGAGTTCTAAAATATAAGGATGCTGTGTAAAGACCTTAAAATACGCCTCCTTCATATTTGTCTTTGATAAGAACCTTTCAAAATTATTTAGCGCAGCATCAGGGTCAGGCGCTCTTGATATAAAAGAAAGAAGCGATGGCGTCAGATTTGACAGCAGATTTTTTGTTTTTACTGTAAGGGGCGCTTCTTCGCTTCCCTTTAACCGAATGATATTTTTATACGCCCTTTCAACATCTGAAAAACCATATTTGATCAAGAGAGGACTCACATCATCAATAGAAATATCTAAAAGAAGTATCAGATTAGCCTCAACTGGCATCTTATGTCCCTTTTTTTTCTTTTCTTCATAAAAGAAATCTTCAAAAATCTTTCTGACATCCTTTGTTATCTTCTTATAATGCCTCTCAAATAAATCTACCTTATTGCCTTTATATCCAAGCCTCCTTGCCAATTTTAAAATTTCAGGCTTATCTTTAGGCAATGTGTGTGTTTGAAATTCATAAAGCATCTGAAGCCTGTGCTCTACCTTCCTCAGGAATTTATATGCAGAAATCAAGCAGATAATATCCTTGCTTTTCAAAAAATTGTAGCTGTTCAGCTTATGTAATGCCTTAAGCGTGTTTTTCCCCCTTAAATCACGATTTTTTCCTGCATAAATCAATTGCAAGGCCTGAACAATAAACTCAATCTCTCTTATACCGCCGTGGCCTAATTTTACCTGCTGGAACCTTTCGCCTCTTGCGCCAATCACTTCATCAATCCTCTCTTTTGTATGTTTTATCTCAGATATTGCTGCATAATCTAAATACTTCCTATAAACAAAAGGCTCTATCACCTCTTCAAATCTCCTGCCAACATCATTCCTGCCAGCGCAAAACCGCGCCTTTATCAATGCCTGTCTCTCCCATGTCTCGCCCCATGATTCATAATATATTTCAGTATTAACCAATGACCTTGCAAGCGCGCCGACTTTGCCGTCAGGTCTCAGCCTCATATCTATCCTGTAGCAGTAACCTTCATCTGTAATCTCTGTTATTGCACTGATAATGGACTCGCTTAATTTAATAAAAAAAAGATTATTAGCAATAATATTTATCTTCTCATCATATTCTAACTTGCCCGCTGTCTCTCCATCTTCATCGTAAACAAATATTAAATCAATATCAGAGCTGAAATTAAGCTCCTCTCCGCCAAGCTTCCCCATTCCTATTATGGCATAGCCTGCCTCTTTAAAATTATCATCTGAATCTTTAAACATTGGCCTGCCATATTTTTTAGTAAGCTCTTCAAAGCATACCTCATATGCAATTTGGAGGAGAGAATCAGCAAGATATGACAACTCCTCCGTTACATTAACAACATCTTCATACCCGAGTATATCCTTTAAACCTATCCTCAATATCTCCCTTCGTCTAAACCTCCGCATTGCATTGAGCTTTTTTTCAAGGGATGTCAGGCTCGATACGGTCGTCCTTACTTCTCTTATTAAATCATCTCTGTTTTTTGATGTATCTACAGCCCTCTCTTCAATCAACCACCACAAATATTCTGGATTTCGTATAAGTATATCTGACAAAAACTGGCTTGTGCTAAAAAGATTAATTAAAAGAAAGGGAACCTTTGGGTTTGCCTTTAATTGAGATATAAAAACTCTTATATCAAATAATACACTGCAAAACCGTTCAAGATTGTTTAAGGTCATATCAGGGTCAGGAGAGTCCTTTATCATCTTAAAAAGCGGCTCTATAACCTCTGAGAGGAGCTTTCTTACATAAGGCTCTTTTACAATAGCCTGAAGGTTTTTATCTGCCTTTCCTGAATCCTCAAACCCGTATCTTTTATAAATCTCCTTTATCTCTTTTTCAGAAAGCTCTGGCGCTAATAAGAGGTCAACAGGGCTTAAGAGTTTTTTGGACATAATTATCCACCTTTTATTTAAGAGCTTGTTGAAAAACTCAACAATCTTTGATTACACAGATAAAAGATTAGATTACACAGATTAAAACTCCTTGAAATATCTGTGTAATCATTTTTTCTAATCTGTGCAATCAAGGCTGTTAAAGACTTTTTCAACGGCCTGTTAACTAATTGTTTTATTTTATCATATATGAGAAGAATTAAAAAGGAAAGTAGCAGGAAGAATAAATGTTGTAGGGGCGATTCATGAGTCGCCCCTACTGAGATAATAATTATATATCAAAATACAAGGCGAATTCGTATGGATGTGGTCTGAGTCTGATTGCATCCACCTCTTTTGCCCTCTTGTAGCCTATCCATGTCTCAATGAGATCCTTTGTAAAGACATCTCCCTTTAAAAGGAAGTCGTGATCTTTTTCAAGGGCGTCAAGGACAACATCAAGCGAGCCCGGAAGGTGCTTAATCTTGCCTGCCTCCTCTGGCTCAAGCTCATAGAGGTCTTTGTCTATTGGCTTTGGCGGTTCAATCTTGTTCTGTATGCCGTCAAGTCCTGCCATTAACATTGCTGGAAATGCAAGGTATGGATTGCAGCTCGGATCTGGAGTCCTAAACTCAATCCTCTTTGACTTCTCGCTCTTTGAGTACATTGGAATCCTGACGCAGGCGCTCCTGTTTCTCTGGGAATATACAAGGTTTATTGGCGCCTCATATCCTGGAACCAGCCTTCTGTATGAGTTTGTTGTTGGTGCAATAAGGGCGCATAGCGCTGGCGCGTGCTTTAATAGGCCGCCGATGTAGTGGATAGCTGTCTCGCTCACATCGCCATATCCGCCGAGCTTGAAGAAGAGGTTTTTGCTATTCTTCCAAAGGCTCTGATGCACATGCATTCCTGAGCCATTGTCCATGAATATAGGCTTTGGCATAAAGGTTACGGTCTTATTGTGCTTTTTTGCTATATTCTTTAGAACATATTTATACTTCATCACCTTATCTGCCATGGTTGTAAGGGTATCAAACTTCATATCAATCTCGCACTGGCCGGCTGTTGCAACCTCATGGTGATGAACCTCAACAGCAATACCTACCTTCTCAAGTGTAAGGAGCATCTCATTACGGATATCCTGAAGGCTATCCATTGGAGGCACTGGAAAGTATCCCTCTTTATATCTAATTTTATTACCTAAGTTTGGATTCTCATCCTTGCCAGAGTTCCAGAAGCCCTCTTTTGAGTCCACCATGTACATTCCCTTGTTGTAGCTCTGCTCAAATCTTACATCATCAAAGATGTAAAACTCAAGCTCTGGTCCCCAGTAGCTGATATCAGCAATTCCTAAGCTCTTTAAATATTTTTCTGCCTTTTGTGCAATATAGCGGGGATCCCTTGTATATGCCTGTCCTGTAATCGGGTCCTTAATATTGCAGTTAAGGCTCAGGGTCGGCACTGCTGAAAAAGGATCAATAAATGCAGTGGCTGGATCAGGGAAAAGGAGCATATCGCTCTCATTTATTGCCTGAAAACCCCTGATGCTTGAACCGTCAAACCCTATGCCTTCTTCAAAAAGGTCTTCCCCAAATTCATTCATTGAGATGGTAAAATGCTGCCAAAGACCGGGCATATCAATGAATTTTAAGTCTACAACCTGAACATTGCTTTTTTTCGCTAAATCAAGCACATCTTTCACCTTCATAACAATATCCTCCTTTGATTTTTCTGTAATATTAAACCAATAATTTTTTAAACCTAAAAATTAAAAATACCCCCCTTCTATCCATTAGTTTTAATTAGTAACTTTATACCAATTTGTTATCGGCATTCTTCTGTCTTTTCCAAATGCCTTTGGCGTAATTTTTATGCCGGGAGACGACTGCCTTCTTTTGTATTCACTCTTGTCAACCATATCAATAACCTTTTTTACAACAGCCTTATCAAATCCCTTTGCTGCTATATCAGCAAAGGACTTGTCCTCTTCAATATACGCCTGCAGGATAGGGTCTAATATCTCATAAGCTGGTAAAGAATCAGAATCCTTTTGCCCAGGCCTTAATTCTGCTGTAGGCTCCTTTTTAATAATCCTTTCTGGTATAATTTCATTCTGTGTATTTCTGTATCTTGCAAGTCTATACACCATCGTCTTTGGAACATCCTTGATTACTGCAAATCCGCCTGCCATGTCGCCGTATAATGTAGCATAGCCAACGCCCATCTCGCTCTTATTTCCAGTTGTCAGCACAAGCCATCCAAATTTATTTGAAAGCGCCATAAGGATATTTCCCCTTATCCTCGCCTGAATATTCTCTTCTGTTACATCTGTTTTTAAATTTTTAAACTCTGGCGTTAATGAGCTTATATAGTTATTATATGTTTCTGTTATTGGAACAGTTATTAATTTAATCCCCAGGTTCTTTGAAAGTATATCAACATCCTGTATGCTCTCATTAGATGTATACATTGACGGCATAAAAACGCCAGCCACATTTTCTTTTCCAATAGCGTCAACTGCGATTGCAACTGTTAATGCAGAATCAATGCCGCCGCTCAAACCTATTAATACCTTCTTAAAACCGTTCTTCTTTGTATAATCTCTTGTGCCGAGTAAAAGCGCATTATAAATCTCTGCTTCTATAGAGAGAGGTTCAATTGAGCCTCTACCTATAAGCGGCTTTTTAAGATGCCCCTGTTTGGAGAGGTTAGTTACTTTAATCATCTTTTTATATTTACTGAACCCCTTTTTTTTCTTCTGCCAATTTTCCCCTTTTCTCTTGCATCTAATCTTATCTATATCTATATCTGCAATTAAAAGGTCTTCTTCAAACTGCCTGCCCCTCTCTATTACATTACCATCTACATCCAGAACCATTCCGCTGCCGTCAAATACAAGCTCATCCTGACCGCCTACCATATTATTGTAGGCAATGGCAACCTTGCTATTTTTCGCCCTCTCCCTTAACATGGTTTCTCTAAGACGCCATTTACCGAGATGATATGGAGAGGAGTTTATGTTTATTATAATCTCAGCATTCCCTGCAAATGACAGAACCCTTACAGGCCCATCTTCAAACCAGATGTCCTCGCAGATTGTAACGCCAAAATTTATATCATTTAAAGAAAACACCTTATATTCATCTCCTTCCTTAAAATATCTCTTTTCATCAAAAACACCATAATTGGGAAGGAGCATCTTATGATATATGCCTGCAATCTTTTTATTTTTTATTACTGCTGCTGCATTGTAAATCCCTTTTTTGCGATTAACAAAACCAACAACAACACATATATTACCTGTTTTATTTTTTATAATATCAAGATACTTAAGATTCTCATCAATAAAATCCCTTTTAAGAAGAAGGTCTTCAGGCGGATAGCCTGTTATTGCCATCTCAGGAAATGAGAGTACATCCACACACATCTCCTGCGCCTTTTCAGTATATCTGATTATCTTCTCAGTATTGCCTGCAAGGTCGCCGACTGTGCAATTTATCTGGGCCATCCCAATCCTGATTGTATTCATGGAATTATATGGCCTCTTTTCCCCTCTCCCCTGTCCTTATCCTTATAGTCTCTTTTATGTCATACACAAATATCTTTCCATCGCCGATATTTCCAGTCCGTGCAGTCTTCAATATTGTCTCTATAACCTTTTCAACATCTTCATCTGAGACAATTGCTTCAATCTTAATCTTGGGAAGAAATTCCACCACATATTCAGCGCCGCGATATAGTTCTGTATGCCCTTTCTGCCTTCCGAAGCCCTTGACCTCTGTTACGGTCATGCCATGGATGCCTGCCTCATTAAGGGCATCCTTTACATCATCAAGCTTAAAGGGTTTGATAATCGCCTCTATCTTTTTCATTGCCTGCCTCCTATGTCCAAAATTCTTTGTATCGTAGCACATTTTTTTTAAAAATCAAGGGAATTTTAGACAAAATCAGGGGGCATGAAAAGAGACTCAAGTGGCTGAGATGCAGGGACGAGGCGATACCTCGCCCCTGCATAAACCCTGATTTTTAGATTGCCTTCTGGCCCTTTTCGCCTGTCCTTATGCGGATTACATCTTTAATAGGATACACAAATATCTTTCCGTCACCGATCTTTCCTGTTCTTGCAGTTTCTACAATCGTATCAATAACCTTCTTAGCCATTTTATCAGATACAATAAGTTCTAATTTTGTTTTTGGAAGGAACTCAACTACAAATTCAGAGCCCCTGTAGACCTCTGTATGCCCCTTCTGCCTTCCAAAGCCCTTTACCTCTGTAATTGTCATGCCCTGAATGCCTATCTTATTCAAGGCATCCTTAACATCGTCTAATTTAAAAGGCTTTATTATTGCCTCTATCTTTTTCATGGGTTTACCTCCTCTTATGTGTTTCATGGATTGTAAATTCAGGATATGCCCTCACAGCCACCTCGCTCTGGTCGAGACCTTCTATTTCTAGTTCTTCAGAAACCCTGAGCGGAACTATCTTATTCAGTATGGTAAAGAACACATACATCGTGACAAATACAAACACAAAATTGGTGATTACTCCCATAATTTGTGCCATAAACTGTGACGGGTCGCCATAAAATAAACCCTTTACCGTTCCGGTGATACCGTTCATGCCGTCGCCATAAGTGCCGTCAGCTAAGAGTCCCAGTGATAAGAGACCCCATGCCCCGTTTACACCATGTACCGATACCGCACCGACAGGATCATCAACCTTCAGAACACGCTCTACAAAAAATATACTTATGCATAAAAGTACTCCAGCGACTGCTCCAATAAAAACCGCAGACACGGAATTCACATAGGCGCAGGGCGCTGTAATGGCAACGAGCCCTGCCAGCATTCCGTTGGCAGCCATGGAGATATCGGGTTTGCCGTAGAACATCCACATATAGAGCAATGCAAAAAAGGCGCCGGATGCTGACGCTAACATAGTGTTTGTCGCTATAACACCTATCCTGAGATCGCCGCCTGCAAGTGTTGAGCCTGCATTGAACCCAAACCAGCCGAAGGCAAGTATGAAACATCCTGCGAGCGCCATTGGTATGTGGTGTCCGGGTAAGGCGTTCGGTTTTCCATCAGGACTGTATTTGCCCAGCCTCGGGCCGAGGATCATAGCCCCTACGAATGCTGCAACCCCTCCTGTCATATGGACAACGGATGAGCCTGCAAAATCAAGTGTCCCATGCCCCAAGCTAAAATTCTTTCCTAACTGGGACAGCCATCCGCCGCCCCATATCCAGTTTCCATAAAGCGGATATACAAACATAGAGATAAAGAATCCATAGATCACAAAGGATTTAAATGTCCAACGTTCAGCCATAGATCCTGTTGGAATTGTAGCAGTGGTATCCATAAACACCATCTGGAATAAAAAGAGGGCAAAAATCGCAGTATCATATGTCACACCTGAAAGGAAGAATCCTTTTGTTCCAAACAGACCGAACTCCTTGCCAAAGAGCTTGATTATAAATTCACCATCAAGCAGTCCTGTCCCTCCACTGAGGCTTGCGATATTGCCTACTCCGCCCATCTGAAGCGCAAAGCCGATAATCCAGTAACCGAGCATACCGATGGCATAAATCATAAAATTCATCGCCATAGTATGTCCTGCATTCTTAGCCCTTGTGAACCCTGTCTCTGCCAGAGCAAATCCAGCCTGCATAAACATGACCAAGAAGCCGCATATAAGCATCCATACAAAATTTACCGCTATCCTGTTATGCCCAACCACATCCGCCAGTTTTGCCGCAAGGGGCTCTTTGGGGCCGAGGTTTTTAAGGTCCTCCGCTGTCGGGGCGCCGGCAGTTGCGCCGACCACATCTGCAGCGCCTCCTGTATTAGCTCCGGATGGATCTGATTTCAGAACAGGAGTAGGGGCAACAGGCGCCTCTTGTGCAGCAGGCGACTTAGGCTCCTCTGCAAAGGCCAGTGCAACTGGCAGTAAGATGAAAATCAGTGAAATAATGCTAATTATCCTTTTTAACCTTTCCATAATCCTTCCTCCATTTTTTGTTAACTGCATAAAACATTCCCTCCCTGACTCGTAAACCCTGTTAGAGCTTTATCATGGGGTAAACTTAGTTACTATACTAATCATTCATTATTCCTTCCCTCACCCCCTTTGTTTTATACCTTTTTGTAATATATTGCTATAACTGTGCCAGATTATAATCCCTTGATTTTTCAAGTAAAACCAAACAAGCCTAAATTTATATTCTACATTTTTGTTCCATTTTGAGAATTGCAAATACCATAACATTCAACTATCCTATTGAGATAAAAAGGATTTTAGTCATTTGTAGATAACCTACAAAATTGTAGCCCTTATATTTTTTTGCTTTGTTATATTGTATTTTTTCATCTTGTAGGCAAGCATCCTTTCTGTAATATCCAGTTTTTTAGATGCCTTGGCTACTATCCAATTACAGCTATTTAGGGCATCAAATATCAGCCTCTTTTCAATCCCCTCTACTGTCTTTCTTAAAGATATTACCTGTTCTTCTTTTATTTCCATCACTTATAACACCTCATCTATTGAAAGCAATCATTAAACATAAAACATTACAAGCGTACAAGATGCCCTTTGTCATACGATTGCTGGCTATTTTGCCATGGATCCTTATATGCAGCTAAAACCTGATTAATCCTGTTTCTTAGACTATCAACTATGCCAAGTTTATCTTCTATAACAATTTCACGGATATGTTCTATCCCAACCCGTTCCATAAACTGACTGGTACGTTCAAGCCATCTGGCATTTTCACGATAATACTGTATAAAAACCCCTGTTAGATCCAATACCTCTTCACGGGTTTTAACTACAGTAAGAAGCTCGGCAACCTTTGACTTAATGCCTCCGTTTCCTCCAATATATATTTCCCATCCTGTATGTATACCCACTACTCCAATGTCCTTAATACCCGACTCTGCGCAGTTTCTTGGGCATCCTGAAACAGCCATTTTAATCTTTGCCGGAGACGGGATTCCCTGATATCTTTGCTCCATCTCTATCCCAAGCGCCATAGAATCCTGAACACCAAAGCGGCAGAATGTCTCTCCAACACAGGTTTTGCATGTACGAACTGCCTTAGTATAGGCATGGCCAGAAGGCATCCCCAAATCAGTCCAGACTGAAGAAAGCGTATCTCCGGAAATTCCAACAAGGTCAATCCTCTGGCCTCCTGTAATCTTAACCAGCGGCACATGGTATTTATCAGCTGCATCAGCTATCCGTCTAAGCTGATCTGGATTTGTAACACCACCGTAGATGCGGGGAACAACAGAAAAAGTCCCGTCTTTTTGAACATTGGCATAATATTTATCATCAACAATACAGGCATCATCCTCATATTCATAATCATTTATATAAAGTTCTGAAAGCATATAATTCAGTCCCGGCTTGCAGGAATCGCATCCCTTGCCATTACCAAGGATATTGAGCACAGCGCTGACTGATTTAAGCCTTCTGCTAATAACCTCTTTTTTAATATCCTCCCATGCCATTGGAATACATTTGCAGAATAATTGCAGGCCTTCCTGCTTGATATATTCACCACCCAGTGTTTCCTGCAATATCTGATCAATCAAAGGCGCGCATCCTTTGCAGGATGTACAGGCCTTTGTTTTTTCAGAAACCTCTTCCTTGCTTGTCAGGCCATACTCTTCAATGGCCTTGACAATGGCGCCTTTGCTTACACCCATGCACCCGCAGATAGTAGCGCTGTCAGACATTGATGCCACAGAGGTTATGGCATTCGGCTGTCCGGTAAGCAAAAACCTTCTGTTTAGTGTGATATCTTCCCGATTTTTTATATATTCATAAAAACGGTTATAATCTTCAAGATCGCCAAGAAGAATCGCTCCAACTACCCTGCCGCCCTGTATTACCGCCTTCTTGTATAGTGACGCCCCTGGGTCGCTATAAACCAGCGCCTCGCACCCTGCGCTCTCTTCATAGAAGTTTCCTATTGAGGCCAATGGAATGCCCGCAACCTTGAGTTTAGTCGCTACTACTGAACCCTCGTAACGAAGCGTGGAATTTCCCACTATAGCGTCTGCTGCTACCTTTGCCTGCTCCATCAAAGGCGCTACAATCCCATAGACCTTTCCCTTGTGTTCAGCACATTCACCAACTGCATATGTATCAGGATTGCTGGTCTGCATATAATCATTCACAACAATCCCCTGATTTACATCAAGGCTGGCCTCTCTTGCCAATTCAACACTGGGGCGAATGCCTGCTGCAATCACAATCATATCTGCCTGATAAACCTTGCCATTAGTAAAGCGAAGGCCTTCAACGCGGCCATTGCCAATTATCTTATCTGCGCAATGCCCAAGCAATACATTAATGCCGAGTTTATTAATCTCTTTTTTCAAAATCGCTGCTGCAGCAGCATCAAGCTGCATATCCATAAGCCTGTCCATCAGATGAACAACCGTCACTTCAACCCCCTGACGAATGAGCCCGCGTGCAGCCTCAAGGCCTAAAAGACCGCCGCCGATTACGATTGCCTTTCTGGATTTTTGCGCCCAACTGATCATGGATTTGGCATCATCAAGATTCCTGAATGTAAAGATCCCCTGATTCAGGTTTCCCCTGTTTTGAATTCCTTTGATTGGCGGGATAAAGGCGCTGCTTCCTGTTGCAATAAGGAGTTTATCATAGGGATAAGCATCACCCTTATTTGTAATTACTAACCTTTCTTTTTTGTTAATCTTTTTTACAGATACACCGAGACATAATTCAATTCCATTTTCCTCATACCACTTTTGAGGGTTGAGGATAATTTCATCCAGACCAACCTCGCCGGAAAGAATAGAGGAAAGGAGGACGCGGTTATAATTTGTATATGGCTCGGCACCTAAAATTGTAATACTTATATCTTTCCTTTTTGTCAGGACATGCTCAACAGTTGCAACCCCAGCCATACCATTGCCGATAACAACAAGACGTTCCTTTTTCCACATTATATCTTTCTCCTCCATTTCTATATTGTTTATATATAGCAATAATCGTGCCAGATATAAACTACATATCTGGAGGCAGGGGTCATTACCTTGCAATCTGTTTAAATTATTAATTTTTTAACTGTTTTTATGTTTGGTTAAAGAAAGTCTTTTATCAGGAATAGTTATGAAGACTTGATTAAAATATACTACATTTTTGTCTTGGTTCATACAAAAAGGTAGGCTAATGATAGAGAACCTCTGTGTAAACCACAGGTTATTAAAGGTTAGTTTAAGGCAATATTGTATTTTTTTAACTTGTAGCCTAATTGCCGCGGTGTGATCCCCAATGTCTTTGCAGCCCTTGCCTGTACCCCGCCGCAAATCTTTAATATCTCTGTAATCTTCTGCCTTTCCATATCCTCTACAGTCTTTATTAATGAACCGTCAGCAGAGGCTGCCATTCCACTGGTTTTTATTGAGGTCGAAACATCGGTTCTGGGCAGTGATATATCCTCTGGCTGCAGCATATTTTTATTAGACATAATTACAATCCGTTCAATATAATTTTCCAATTCCCTGACATTTCCCGGCCAGTGGTATTCTATCAGTTTTGTAATTGCAGCAGGCGATAACTTTATCTTCTTGTTATTTTCTCTATTAAGCCTTTTTAGAAAATAATCTATCAATAACGGGATATCATCGCGGCGCTCCCTTAATGAAGGCATAAAGATTGGCACAACATTCAGCCTATAGTACAAATCCTCTCTGAATGCGCCTGCCTCAACTGCCTTTTCCAGGTTCCTGTTTGTAGCAGCGATTATCCTGATATTAACGCTTATAGTCTTAGCTCCGCCAAGACGTTCAAATTTTCTTTCCTGCAAGACACGCAGGAGCTTAACCTGCATCTGCAGAGAGATATCCCCTATTTCATCTAAAAAGATTGTTCCCTTATCAGCAAGCTCAAATCTTCCAATCCTCGGCTGGATTGCCCCGGTAAAGGCGCCTTTTTCATGGCCAAAAAGCTCGCTTTCAAGCAGCGTCTCAGGAATAGCGCCGCAATTTACCTTAATAAACGGCTGATCTGCCCTTGGGCTGTTGTAATGTACTGCCCGTGCAATCAGTTCCTTTCCTGTACCGCTCTCTCCCCTCAATAGAACAGTTGCATTGCTCTTGCTCACCCTTTCCACTGCATCATACACAGCAAGCATCTTTTCACTATTGCCGATTACATTCTTTAGCCTGTATTTTGTTTTCAGCTCCTGTTTTAAATAGATATTCTCATCAATTAACTCCTGTCTTTCCTTCTCTACTATCTGATTTATTTTTACTGCCTGGCCAATAACAGAGGCAATAATAGTCAAAAGCCTTACATCCTCCTCAAAGGAAACATTTTCTGAAAAGAGCTTGTCTACGCTCAGTGCGCCGACAACATCATTATGAACCTTAACAGGGACACAGATAAAAGATATATTGCTTTTTTTAATGTCACCACGTGACTTTGTTTTATTGAGGAATTTTGGCTCCTTACCGATATCTGGAATTATTAAGGGCTCGCCTGTCTCAAGCACCTTTCCTGTAATACCCTCTCCAATCTTATACCTGCCCCGCTCCTTTTCCTCCCTCGTAAGGCCGTGCGCAACCTCAATCTTTAATTCCTTTGTTTCTCTGTCAAGCACAGTCAGGGTGCCCCTCTTCATCCCCATCTTGGTTGCAAGGATATCCATTGTTGAATTTAATATTGACTCAAGGTTTAACGAAGAGCCAAGTTTTTTAGTAATTTCATAGAGGGTTGTAAGTTCTAATATCTTTCTGTTTAATTCATCAATTGCATTAATATTTTTAGCCATAAATCATCTAATCCTCTGTAAGGTCACAGTATATCGTGCCACTACATATTTTTAATAACCTTTTTAAAATCCTCAATATTCCAATCTGAGGATGTTATCACCTCGCCAATCCTTTTTGGCAGTATAAACTTTATCCTTCCTTCGGAAACCTTTTTATCAAGCTGCATTATCTTTAATACCTCTTTACTATCCAATTTCTGTATCTCTGTCTGAAGGCCTATTCTGTTCAGCAGCCTCTTTATTCTAAGATAAACATGCACATCACACATATTCATTTGAAAGGCCAATTTTGCTGCCATAACCATGCCAATTGCCACTGCCTCGCCATGTTTGTATTTTTTGTAGCCTGTAATAGTCTCAATTGCATGGCCAAAGGTATGGCCAAAATTGAGAATAGCCCTCTTACCAGTAGCCTCTCTCTCGTCTTCTTCAACAATCCTTGCCTTGATTTCGCATGACCTTTTGATTATATGCAAAAGTTTGTCTTTTTTAAGAGATAAGATACCACTTAAATTTTCCTCTAAGTAATTTAAGAAGCCCTCATCTGCAATAACACCGTATTTTACAATCTCACCCATCCCAGCAAGAAATTCGCGCTTTGGAAGGCTCTGTAGTGTAGCAATGTCAATTACGACTAATCTCGGCTGATAAAATGCACCGATTAGATTCTTGCCCTTTTTATGGTCAACCCCTGTTTTTCCACCGACACTGCTGTCTACCTGTGCGAGAAGGGTTGTTGGCGCCTGAACATAGGGTATACCTCTAAGAAAAGTTGCTGCTGCAAAACCTGTGATATCGCCAATAACACCGCCGCCCAATGCAATTAAAGAGGAGTTTCTCTCTATTTTATATGAAATAAGTTTGTCATAAATATCTGAGACTGTTTTGAGGGTCTTATACCTCTCTCCATCAGGTATCAGAATGGTTAAAGGCAGGAAGCCTGCTTTCTTAAGAGATTCTGTTATCTTTCTGCCATAGAGTTTATTTATTTTGGAATTTGTAACTATACAGATTTTATCTTTCAGCCCGATATCTTTAAGATGTCTCCCTGTATCTTTAATGCAGCCAGAACAGATAATAATATCATAGCCCCTGTCTTCTAATGCAACCTTAATCCTTTCCAATACCCCTCTCCTTCAAAATATTCTTTATCTTCATTATAACATCATCAGGCGTTAAATCAGAGGTGTCTATGATAACATCAGCCTTTGAATAGGCATCCGCCCTCTTTTTTAAAAGCTCTTCTATCTTGATTAATGGGTTATCAGAATTTAAGAGCGGTCTGACACCTTTTTCACTTCTTGTTCGAAAAACGATTACATCCGGCCTTGAAGTAAGGCATATAATAATTGAAGAGCTTTTCTTTAAGAGGGAAAGATTTTCCTTGTCAACAATTGCGCCGCCGCCGGTTGCAATAACTGTATCCTTCTTTTCAGCGATTTCTCTTATTACATCCTTTTCTAATTTCCTAAAATGGGCCTCGCCGAATTCAGCAAAGATTTTATTAATCTTCTTATTGCCAGCCTTCTTTTCTATTAATTCGTCAGTGTCTATAAATTCAAGATTGTATTCTTCTGAAAGCCTCTTCCCCACTGTTGTTTTACCTGTACCCATAAAACCAGTGATAACAATGCTCTTCACTATACACCCCTGACATATTTCATATATCCATTATAGTTCCTCTTCATTTCAGATAAACTATCCCCGCTAAATTTCTCTATCATGGCATTTGCTATCTCAAAGGCAACAACAGCCTCGCCGACTACGGCTGCTGCAGGAACTGCGCATACATCAGACCTTTCAATAGATGCCTTGAATGGCTTTTTTGTTGTAATATCAACTGAGCTAAGGGGTTTCATTAAGGTCGGTATAGGCTTCATTGCTGCCCTTATAATTATCTCTTCGCCATTTGTCATACCGCCTTCAATTCCGCCGGCATTATTTGTCTTTCTGTAAAATCTCTTGCTTTTCTTATCATAAAATATCTCATCATGAACATCTGAACCAAATCTTCTTGCAGCCTCAAAACCAAGCCCTATCTCTACGCCTTTTATTGCTTGTATGCTCATTATTGCATTAGAGAGCCTTGCATTTATCTTTCTGTCCCACTGTGTATGGCTGCCAAGGCCAATCAGGGGGTTTGTAACAATTATTTCAAATACACCGCCCAATGAATCGCCGTTCCTCTTAGCTGAATCAATCCTTTTAATCATCTTTTTTCCAGCATCTTTATCAGCGCAGCGCAGTAAGGATGACTCTGCCTTTTCCTGTATCTCATCTGTTTTTAATCTCATCCTATTGATGCTAATACCGCCAATCTCAGTTACATGGCTTATTATTTCTATATTGAATTCTTTTAATAATAATTTACATACTGCGCCAATCGCCACTCTTATTGCAGTCTCCCTTGCGCTTGCCCTTTCAAGGATGTTCCTTATATCTTTATGGTCATACTTAATAAGTCCTGTCAAGTCTGCATGCCCTGGCCTTGGCTTTGTCACTGGACTCACGCTATCTTCATATTCAGAGGACATTGACATTGCCTTTTCCCAATTCAACCAGTCTTTATTTTTAATAAGAAGGCTGATTGGACTCCCTAATGACCTGCCCCACCTCACGCCAGATAATATCTCGGCCTTATCATTTTCTATCTGCATCCTGTTCCCGCGGCCATAGCCAATCTGCCTTCTGCCAAGATCTTTATTTATATCTTTAGCAAAAATCTTAATACCAGCAGGATATCCATCTAAAATCCCTATCAATCCCTGCCCATGAGATTCTCCTGCAGTCAAATATCTCAGCATACTTCCCCCTGATAAAAAAAATGTCCGCCTAAGCGGACATTATATATAAACTATATTAATAATTCAATCTGTTATTTCAAACTATAATGCCTCTAATTGTGTAATCTTTGGCGTAATGAAGATAACAAGCTCCTCAGGTTTGTCATATACATATTCCTTTTTAAACACCCAGCCGAGAATTGGAATCCTTGAAAGCCATGGCACACCACCGACATTTTCATCATTCTTTCTTTTATATATGCCGCCAATAACTATTGTGTCGCCATTTGACACAAGAACATCTGTCTTTGCTTCTTTGGTCGAAATGGTTGGCGCATTACCTGCTGCCCTGTTTGAAAAGTCTGGCTCATTCTTTTCAATCTTTATAGCCATCATGATATGATTATCAGGCGTTACATGCGGCGTAACCTTCAACTGTAGAACTGCATCAATCCACTCTGTCTTTGTGCCTGATGTAGATACTGACTCATAAGGAATCCTGTATCCTGTTTGTATAAATGCCTCTTTATTATCCAATGCTAATATCTTTGGGTTTGATAAGACCTTTCCCTTGCCTGATGATTCCAATGCTGATAACTGAAAATCAAGATTAAAGGTTCTTGCTGCGTTGCTAAAGAGAATGCCTATAGCGCCGCCGGAGCCTGCGCCTACTGCTGCAGGAAGATTAACAAGATATCCTGTATTATTAACGCCAACGCCATTTGAAAGTGGTGTATACGTTGTATCAGAGGAGCTTTTCTTTGTGCCTCCGCCATATAGCGAATAATTACCCTCTCTTCTGCCGCTTCTTGATGTTGCCCATCCGTTTTGATCAGCGCCCCACTGAACACCAAGCTCTCTTGTAAAAGTTGTATCTGCCTCTACAATCCTTGCCTCTATCATAACCTGCGGCACCTTTCTGTCGAGTGTCCTGACAAGTTCTGTAACCTCATCAACTGCCTTTGAAATATCTTTTACAATTACTGCATTTGTCTTATCCTCTATTACAATACTGCCCCTCGGGCTCAAACTCTTTTTTAATGTTTCCAGAAAATCCTTTGCAGCTCCGTAATTTACATATAATATCTTTGTCAGCAGCTCGCCAGATTTTTGTTCTGCTTCCCTTGTCTTTGCCTCTGCTGAAAGCTGCTCCTCAATATTTTTTAATGTTGCAACTCTCAGAATATTGCCCTCTCTAATATAACCGAGATTATTCATCTTAAGTATCAGGTCAAGCGACTGATCCCACGGCACATTTAGAAGTTTTATGGTAACCTTTCCCTTAACATCGTCTCCTGCAGCAAGGTTATATCCGCTTACATCTGCAATAAGCCTCAGGACATTTCGTATATCAGCATCCTGAAAATCTAAAGATATCCTCTTGCCTGTATATTTCCTTGATGGAACCACCTCTTTATATGTAAACATATCCTTTTCTGTAATTACACGTTTAGGAGGTGTTGACTTTGGTTTTTCAATTAGCTTCTCAGGCTGTATTGCTATATCTTCCTTTGGCGCAGACAGCGCCTCTTCTTTTGGTTTATCTTCCTTAACAGGTTTTTCTGGCTCCTTTGCTGCAACTACCGTTTCTTTCGGCTCTGACACAGGTTCCTTAGCTGCTGATGGTTCTTTAATTTCTGCAGCAGAAATATCTTCTTTTTTAACAGCAGCTGCATCTTTACTTATTGCTATAATCAGCCTGCTATTTTCCTTTGAAACATTGTAAGATAATTGCGCTGTTAAATCTAACACAATCCTTACCTTCTTTTCAGGTTTTGCATGCTGTCCGACTCTGACCCGTTTTAATAAGTGATTATTAACATTTATTATTTGAGGTTTTATATTACTCGTTGTATTCGGCACATCAATTACCAATCTGTTGCCGCTTACCATCATTGCATTGGCATTTATTTCACCATCACCTGAAACTATAACCCTTGTAACAGCATCCTCTCTTTTTACATCAAGCTTAGACAAAACAGATGCTGCCTTGCCATTTATTTCTGCGGGCTGAGGCTTAACAGGTTCATCCTTTACCAAAGGAACCTCAGTAATCTTTGGAGCGCCTGCTGCCTCAGGGGTTTTTGGCTTTTCGACATCAATTATTATCCTCTGCCCTTCCTGCCTCACACTTGAATCAACTAATTGTGATAATGCAATCTCAAGTCTTGCAATCTTTTTCGGTTCTCCGATTTCTGTCGGGATTATATCAGTTACAGCGCCCTGATTTATTACAATCCTCTCTTTATAGGCGCCCAGCGTTGCATCTGAAAAGTCAAGAACCAGCCTCAGAGGATCAGAGAGCTTGAATGTTGTGTATGATAATACGCTGTCACCTTCAATAACCAACTGGGTCTTATCCCCTAAGTCTTTAGCATCTATTTTTGCAATTGTTGCTGCACCAGCAGTTTTCTTTGCGGAGGTATCCTTTACCTGGCTCGCCTTAGGAGAACAGGCAAAGAGACCAAATAAAATAAGAATTATACCTGTTTTTAGACACATCTTTTTCATTCTAATACCTCCTCTTTTGAGGGAAGCTCCATAATAATTTCCCTCATTTTCATCTCGCCAATTATATCCATATACTTCTCTTCTATTACAACTGTTCTTTTAGTAATCTTCCTTACAATACCCTTTTTAGGACCGACTATAGTTCCAATTTTTACTGTATATCCCTTGCCGTCAGGCGTTTCAAGCATCGCATTGTAGCCGGCTCTATCCCATATTATCCCTATTAGCTTTAATTCAGAGATTTCACGCCTCTGCAAAGGCGGAAGCGTTTCCTTACCCCGCAGGGACTCACCGAGGATTGCTGACCTGAATGGATCTCTCTTTCCAGTCGGATCATAGACATACTCCTTTTTTTCAGCAGTCTTTTCTTCAGCCTTACCCTTTTCTGTCTCCTTTTTAACATCCCCTTTTTGCTGCTTCCCTGTCTGAGTTCCTGCTTGAGATTGAGGCTTTTGTTCATTTACAGAGGCAGTTCCGGCCTTCGGCTGCTCAGCCGCTGCAGGCGCCTGTGCAGTCTTAGAAGGAGCAGGCTGGGGAACTGGCTGAACAGCCTTTTTCTTATCCTCGCCCTTACACCCAATTAAGGAAATAATCAGAATACTGCCTGTTATAAGCAAAAATATGCTATTTCTTTTTGGGCTCTGTTTTTGGTTTTTTCTGTTCAACATCTTTTTTAGCACCTTCAACTGCTGAAAAGGCAGTTGCTGTAAAGGTTGTCTGAACATGTATCTTGCTCCTGGCAACCTTAGGACTGCCTAGATTCAGTCCTGTTATATTTACTATTCTTGACAGCTTGCCAATTCTAAAGAAAAACACACCAAGATTATGATAAGAGCCGTCGACCTCAACACTCACAGGCATCTCCATATATAAGCCTGAAGGGTTCTGCTTCTTGCTTCCAGGCTTCCATGATTTAAAATCAAGCCCTGTCTGCACCCCTAATTCTGATATCTGCTTTAATAAAGCAGTTGCATCTGTCTCTGTAGGAAGCTGCTCCTGCAATTCAAGAAGCCTCCTTTGCAAGATTTCATTTTCTGCCTTTAATTCATCTATCCTTCTTAATTTTGTCTTATTTACCTGAATCTCATTATTTATCTTTGCAATTTCGTTTTGAAGCGCAGTAATCCTGTTATTTTGGGGTATATATGCAAAATAGAAGAAGCCGCCGATAATAATAAGGATGAGCAGTAAAAATATTACCGTCTTCTGGTATGCTGGTATATTTTTTAACACATCAAAATTCATTCTGCACCCATTACAACCTTAAAATCGCACTGCATTTTAAAGGTATAAATCGGGATATTTGCCTCTGCAGCGCCCTTTGATTCTGTTAATTCAACATTAGAAAATCCCTTTGTATTTTTCAGGTTATTAATAAAACTTGCCAGGTCTGTATTTGAAATGGCGTTACCTTCCATATTAATCCTGCCGCCTGACTCCGTTATTTTAGTCAGCCATACCCTTTCTGGGATATTCTTGCTGATCTCGTCCAGCATAATAACAGGTCCTGTCTGATTCTTTTTCAACTGTTCAATGACAGCTATCTTTTCCTCAAAATTCTTTTTATCCTTTTCGTAATTTTCAACTACCTTTACCTGCTCCTTTAAGGAAGCCAATTCCTTATTTGCCAATACCTTTTCATTTTCAAGACGGCTTACCTTGCTGTTCAACCACATCCAGCCGTATCCCACACCGCCAACAGTAATTACAATAAGAGCTACTGCAGCAATAAGCTGCGATTGAAATTCAATCTTTTTCTTACTCTTTTTTACACCCTTTTTTATTGTTGAAAGGTTTATTTTAATCATCTGTCGCCCACTCTTCTCATTGCCAGTCCGACTGCAACCCCGGCAATCGGGGCTACATGCTGAATATATTCAGGATCAAAATCCTTTGGATTAATTTTAATATTCTTAAAAGGGTTTGCCAGTTCAACCCCTATACCAAGCTTGTCAGTAAGAAATGGCGCAATACCATTAAGCATTGCGCTCCCGCCGCTAATCAAAATCTTATCTATATTCTCATGCGCCGAAGTAGTTCTGAAAAAGTCAAAGGAACGTGTAATCTCTGATGCTAATTCAGCAGAAACAGTATTCATAATACGCTGAACCTCATTTGCCTGAACACCCTCTACTGCCTCGCTTTTTTTTGCCTTTTCCGCCTCTTCATAACTTAATCCAAGCTCCTTTTGTATTGTCTCAGTATATCTATTGCCGCCGATTGAAATATCTCTTGCAAAAGCAAAGGTGCCGTCTTTTAAGATATTAATATTCATTATACCGGCGCCTATATTTATCAATGCAGTTATCTCGCCAGGCGTTGCTCCATAATTTATGCTGTACATATTCTCTATTGCAAAGGCGTCTATATCCACAACCAGCGGGTCCAACCCAGCCTCTGTTACCAGCGCTGTATAGTCATTAAGCTTATCCTTTTTAACAGCAACCAAAACCACATTTATTTGCGGCTGCCCCTCTGCCCCTTGGGCAGAACCCAATATCTGAAAATCAACATTAACATCATTAATGTCAAATGGTATATACTGTTCAGCCTCCCACTTTATTGATTCTGCGAGCTCATCCTCGCTCATCGCCGGCAGGGTAATTTTTTTAACAATAACAGCATTTCCTGATACTGAAATTGCCGCAGTTTTGATCTTTATTTTTTGTTCAGAAAGAAGCGCCTTTATTGCATCAACCACCATGCCGGCATCCATGATAGTTCCGTCAACAATCAATTCTGTTGCGAGTGGTTGTATGCCAAACCTTTCTAACTGATAACCCTTACCGCTCTCTTTTAACTTGACAAGCTTTATTGAGCTTGAGCCGATATCAAGTCCAATAATATCCTTTGGTTTTCCAAAAAACATCTATTTCACCGTAATTTGAAGGTTTATCCGATTAGACATTAATATATAATCGGATTTATTTACCCGACTTCTTTTTTATTATATCTTCTATCTCTTTTATATTCTTTTCGCTATAAACCCGCCAGTTGCGCCAATCCCTTCCAACGTTTGAAATCAGCCTCTCTTCCTCCCATCTAAAGAGGGTTGCCCTTGAAATATCAAAAAAATCACAAATCTCATTTGTCTTATATTTCTTTTTACTCGGCATAGTGTGCTCTCTTGATTTCTATATTTTATATGGTTTATAATTAAAATTCTTAATATTTGATACTTAATTAAGATTTTTATTAATGAATTAATTTATATAGTAAGTATACTTACATTATTTTCTTTGTCAAGGCTAATTATGTGTTTTTTTCTTTTTTTTTACAGTAAGTTAGCTAATACACTATATATTGAATATGGATTTTTTATAGCTACTATATAATGCGATATTCTACTTACTGCTTGCAGATCTTTTTCTTAAAACAACGAGCCTGTTTGCAGCAGTCCTGATTGTTTCCGGAATATTCTTGTTCTTGGCGAGGTCATTTAAGTCCTTTTCCTTTAGGTGATTCAGATGTGATAGCGATATTCCAACAGGGGTTTTGGAATTATTTACAAGGGATTTTACTATAGAATAATTTTTCAGCCAATCCTTTTTTGATGCAATCTCACGAAGGACATCTTCAGATACATTTTTTGACTGTGCAATCATCTCTATCTCCTGCTCTGTCATCTTTGGGCTTTCGATCACAGTTAAGGCAACCTTTTTATTTGCATCCTTTATCAATATATTTCTTGCTTCTTTATTACCCTTTAGGGCCAATTGCACCTTTTCAGAAACGCTCATCCTTTGAATCTGTTGAAATATATTTAAATATTTTTCACTTGTTTCATTAAAAGATTCTGTCTCAACTTCTGTTTCTAAAGAAGCTAAATCCTTTTGTGCAGAGTAAGCCGTTAACCCCTTTTCCTTAACAGATATAACAAGCTGGTGGATTTCCTTATTAGAATTTGAAAGTAAGAATTTTATAGTCTGAGGCGGCAGGTTTGAATTTCTCAAAATTACTTCAATAACCTTGCTGCTGTTATAATATGCCTTGGCAATCCCATCCAATACCATTGAATCAGTCGATTTATCCTCAACAATCATCCTTATCACTTCAAAGGATACTGAAGAATAATCTAATGGAAGAAGCGTCGGCGTCTTTCTAATTACTTTTTTCCATAACAAAATAGAATCCAGCATCTTAAGACCTCTATTTTAAGATGATTGATTCAAACCCTTTGCCCAAATAAAGCTCAATATCAACCTCAATGTTATTATCAGCAGGAATGTGCCTGACTTCTGTAACCTTTCCTCTTTTTATAAAATCCTCTACCTGTCCCTTTACAGCTTCCTTATCCTTTATATACTCACCGATTGTCTTTGTCTCCGTAATCATTATATTTAAAAGCTCCTCCTTCAGATTTTTAAAGGCGTCTGATTTGGCCTTTTGCAAAGACATCAATCTATCAGCAGCATCGCCATTTTGCAATTTAGCAATACCAGTAACCTTCAAGGTTGCCTCTGACCAATTTGGTCTTAATACATCCGTAGTCTGAATATTTTTCTGGCAGCCTGAAAACAACAACAAAATAATAAAAATAGTCAATACTTTTGTTAAAACTCTCATTTTACTGTCCCCATCTCCTATACAGGTTATTTTCTATATTTAAACAGTCAAGTATTCTTCCAACAATAAAATCAACCATATCATCTATGGTTTTAGGATGATTATAAAAGGCTGTATTCGGCGGAACAATACGCACACCCATCTTTGATAATTTAAGCATATTTTCAAGATGTATACTGTTTAAAGGCGTCTCTCTTGGCACCATTACAAGCATACGTCTCTCTTTTAGCGTAACATCTGCTGCACGTTCTATAAGATTTGAAGAAAAACCATTGGCAACAGCAGACAGCGCCTTCATAGAGCACGGGATAATTATCATGGCATCCGCCTTTATAGAGCCGCTTGCAACAGGCGAATAAAAATTATCTTCTGCAAAATATTGGACTGCGTTTTCAGACGTCTTTAAATATTCCTTTATCTTCTTGTTAACCTCGAACTCATTGCCATGCCAATTAATACCAATTTCATCGGCAATTATGGAAATGCCCTCCTTTGATATTGAAAGGTATATCTTATGGCCTTTGTCTGCTAAATAAGAAATCAGTCTTATCCCATATATCGCGCCTGAGGCGCCTGTTATGCCTATTATATATGCAGCCAACTTTAAACTGACCCCTTCAAAAATTAATATCCCTGTGCTTAATATTTATACTATATCCTTCCTTTTCCAGATAGCCCTTTAAGATTTCACTTACAGCAACTGACCTATGCCTTCCGCCTGTGCAGCCGATCCCTATTGTAAGATAAGACTTCCCTTCTTTTTCATACATTGGAATTAGAAATTTTAAGAACTCATAGAGCTTTTCTAAAAAGGCCTTTGTCTCATGAAATTTTAGAACATAATCAATTACCCGCTTATCGCTGCCTTTAAGCGGCTTTAATCCCTTTACAAAGTTTGGATTCTGTATGAATCTTACATCAAGCATAAGGTCAACATCATAGGGTATGCCGTATTTATAACCAAAGGATACAAATGATATTGTTAGCCTTTTGCCCTCTGATTCAAGATAATGTTTATTTAAAACCTCCTTAAGCTGATGTACATTGTAATTTGTAGTATCAATAATCTTATCAGCCCTCTTTCTGAGTTCTGACAGCATCTCTCGTTCCAATCTTATGCCATCAACAACAGACCCGCTCTTCGCAAGAGGATGAGGCCTCCTCGTCTCACTGAATCTCCTGACAAGCGCCTCATCTGAAGCCTCTAAAAAAAGAATTTCTATATTATAATTTTCCTTCTTAAGCTCATCAAGCATCTCCAAAAAGTTTTTAAAGAAGCCCCTCTCTCTTACATCAATTCCTATGGCAACTCTGTTAATCTCATTGCCTGACTGCGTGCAAAGTTCGGTAAATTTCGGAAGAAGCGCTGTTGGAAGGTTATCAACACAAAAGAATCCGAGGTCTTCAAAACATTTTATTGCGTTGCTCTTGCCAGAGCCTGAAAGGCCTGTTATAAACACAACCCTTAGATTTTTCATTTGCTATGCAATTGGTTCTATTAGACCGATGTTGCCGTCCCTTCTCCTGTAAATAACATTTACCTTATTATCTCCCGCATTTGTAAAGACAAAAAAATCTTTATGGAGAAGCTCCATCTGCATTACTGCCTCATCTGGAAGCATGGGTTTTATCTCAAACCTTTTCGTTTTTATTATCTTTGGTATATCCTTATCTTCAGCCTCTCCAGCCTTTGTTTTAGAAGTAGTTTTTATACTCTCGCTCTCCTTGTGCCTGTTCAATAGTTTTTCCTTATATCGCTTTACCTGCCTTTCAATCTTATCCATAACCTTGTCAATAGCAGAATACATCTCTCCAGTCTCATCCTCTGCCTGAATAAGAAGGCCGTTTACCTTTATCAATATCTCTGCATTATGGCGGTATTTCTGCACTGAAAGCGTAACTACAGCCTCAGTAGTATCCGGAAGATATTTTTCAATCTTTTTTACCTTTGATTCTGCATAATTTCTCAATGCATCTGTTACATCTATATGTCTTCCATTCACTATTACCTGCATAAAACCTCCGTTAACTTATTAATTTAATCTAAACTACTACCCATACCGCTAAATCTGGATATCAGATGCGTTTTCTCATGGTAGTTGCGGAAATATTCATCCCTTTTCTGTACTTTGCAACTGTTCTTCTTGCTATATTAATATTTTTAGCTTTAAGCCTTTCTGCAATCTCCCGGTCATTTAAAGGCCTCTTCCCATCCTCGTCATTAACAATCTCTTTGATCATCTGCTGAACAGACAATGATGACATTACATTACCATCGCCCTTTGATATGCCTGTGCTAAAGAAATATTTTAACTCAAAGATGCCCTGCGGCGTAAACATATATTTATTTGTTGTTGCCCTGCTTATCGTGGATTCATGCATAGAGATATCTGCTGCAACATCACGGAGGACAAGCGGCTTTAGATGCTCTATTCCCTTATCAAAAAATCCCCTCTGGAATTTTACTATGCTTTCTGCAACCCTGTAGATTGTCCTGTTTCTCTGCTCTATGCTCTTCATAAACCATATCGCTGATTTAAACTTTTTTTCCATATAATCAAGCGTAGGCTCAGGAACACCCCTTTTTGCCCTTAAAAGCCTGCGGTAGAACGGGCTTATTCTGAGCTTTGGGAGGCCGTCTTCATTCAAGTAAATTAGATAGTCTCCATCCGATTTAACAACAAAGACATCAGGGATTATATAATGCGGTTCTGAAACAGAATATGCCCTTCCCGGCTTCGGCTCCAGCCCCTCTATGACCTTAACTGCCTTAATGATTTCATCAATCGGAACATTAATCTTTTTTGCTATCTTCTGATAATTTCTCTTTTCTATATCCTCTAAATGATTAAGTATAATATCCTCTACCAGCGTCTCTTTTAATTCTAACTGCTCTGCCTGAATCAGCAGGCACTCCTTCAAATCTCTCGCGCATACGCCTATTGGGTCAAAGCTCTGTATTAATTTTATTAACCTCTCTATATCCTCATTAGAAACATTTAAAAGCCTGCTTAGCTCATCAGATGTTGCGCGTAAATAGCCGTCATCATCAATGTTGCCGATAATCATTGTGCCTATATCTTCATCTTTATTGTCTGATGTGGAAAGCCTCAATTGCCAAAAAAGATGTTCTGTTAAATCAACAGGCCTGGACAATGTTTGGTCATAAGAGGGCATTTCTTCTTGTGAAGATGGAAAATATCCGGCATCCCTCCCCTCATTTCTATTATCACCATAATAGTCCTCCCAGATAAAATTAAATTCATCAGTCCCCTCTGCAGAACCATCTTTTTCAACATCAGAATTCTCTTGTATATAATCGTCCTTCTTCTCCTTCTCAGCGCTCTCTGAGGGTATCATATCATCATCAGCAATAATTTCGTCCTCTAACAGAGGATTTTCAAGCAGCTCTATGCTTAATGCCTGCGACAGCTCAAGCCTCGACAGTTGAAGCAGTTTTATCGCCTGCTGGAGTTGCGGCGTCATTATTAGTTTTTGGCTTAGCCTTAAGTCTAATCTGCTTTCCATCCTACCCCTTTTTATGCCCTTTTTTCTTCTTCTTTAACATGGCCTTCACCCATCAACCTGAACTTATCACCGAGGTATATTGCCCTCGCCTTTGAGCTGTGAGCAATCTCTTTAGGCGTGCCAGAAATAAGTATCTTGCCTTCGTTTATAATATATGCCCTGTCTGTTATTGCAAGTGTCTCCTGAACACTGTGGTCAGTTATCAGGATGCCTATATTCTTCTTCTTTAATTTGGCGATAATATTTTGTATCTCAGTAACTGCTATCGGATCTATCCCTGCAAATGGTTCATCTAAAAGCATAAATGAGGGAGATGTCACAAGCGCCCTTGTTATCTCAACCCTCCTTCTCTCGCCGCCTGAGAGCGTATATGCCTTATTATCCGCTAAATGTGATATATTCAGTTCAGAGAGCAATGAATCAAGCCTCTCTTCACGCTCTTTATCCCCTAAATCAATTGTCTCAAGGATTGACATAATATTTTCTCTGACTGTAAGTTTTCTAAAGACTGACGGCTCCTGCGGCAAATAGCTTATTCCCATCCGTGCCCTCATATACATTGGGAGTTCTGTAATATTTTTATCATTAAGATAAACAGAACCCTTGTCTGGCCTTATCAGACCGACAGCCATATAAAAGGTTGTTGTTTTGCCAGCGCCATTTGGGCCAAGCAATCCCACAACCTCTCCTTTTTCTACAGTAAGGCTGAGACTATTTACAACCTTTCTCCCCTTATATAATTTTACAAGACCCTTTGCTTCTAACATTGCAGTTACTTTAATATTGAAAACCCTTTTTTCTTATCCTTCTTTTGCGGATTTACAATTACCTTACTTCCCTCAACTATGCTCCTATCCTCTTTTATATAAATTGTCATTTTTGTGCCTGTTACTATATCATTCTTTTCCCATGCCTTTGGCTCGCCTGTAAGCACAACCTTTTCTTCATCCTTGTAATAAACAGCCTCATCAGCAGTAGCTGTCTTTTCGCCGCTTACTATCTTCACATTCCCCATTGCCTTAATAGTGGAGATATCCCTTTTATCTTCTTCGCCGCTGTCATCTGCAATATCTGCCAATCCTGCGCCTTTAACCTTAACAAACAAAATCTCCATCTTATCTGCATATAAAGTCATATCATCTTTTTTTACAATTACATCTTTTTCAAATATCAGTTTATTCTGCTCATTTATAGCAGTCATCCTTTGCGATGTAATTACAATCGGTTTATCTTCATCGTCTTTATGAGATAGTTCTTTTGCATTAACGGAATTATATAATAAGAAGACTATTAAGATATATAAGAACCTACTTTTTAACAACAGCCTCAACATCTGACAGCACCTCTAATTCCTGTGTTACAGCATTAATCCTTAAGCCTTTTCCTTTAACCTTTATCTCTTTGCCTTCTATTGAAACTGCATCATCAGTTGCAACAACCCTCTTTTTATTGTCCCATGAAAGGGACTCTGTTGTCATGGTATAGCCGTTGCTTGAGATAATTTTAATATCATTATTTCTTTTTCTGATGTAAATATCATGTGATTCTGTGTTAAAGAGCCCTTCGTCCCCTTTAAGTTCCAGCCTGATACCCTGCGATGTGGTAAAGACAGCCTCTACATCTTCTAATACAGCCTTATTCTCCTTTTTGAAGAGCTTTGCCCTGACAGCCTTTACCTCCCAGTCTATCTTGCCCTTTCCAGCTTGAGTAAAGTGGAAATTATCCATTGTCATATCAGCGTCTTTATCAGGAAAAGACTCTTTTTTAAAGGTGTCAGAGCTGTTTTCCTTTTTCTTTAGATTTACATAGATAATTGTAACTGTTATCAAGATTGTGCATATTAAAAGTAGTATTAGTCCTATTCTTAACTTTCTGTTTAAAATCATCTATTTCTTTGTATAGGTATTTAAATACGAATTAAATTCTCTGATAAAACAATTAGTTCCATCAACATCGCAAGTTATTATTTTTGTCTTAAATATACCACATCAGCGAGGTTAAGTAAAGGCAAAAAGGCAGAATATTTCCGCTTATTTCAGGGAGGTGAAATCTCAATACCTTCTCTTTTTAAGATAGCTGCGCATACACCCATTCCACTAACAATCTCGCCTTTTCTATATATCTTTGTAATGCCGCAGGAAGGACTCTTCTCTTTTAATACTGCCTCGTTAGCCCCTAACATCTTAGCTAATTTTAAAACCTCCTCTGAGCCTTTTATTATCTTGGCAGTAATATCATCGCCATATATAGTTATTATCCTTGCCTTCTCATCAAGGACATCATTTCCATCGCCGTTTTTTATTTCAGCAGACGGCCTTGGCGTTGGAAGCCCCCCCATCTGCTCAGGGCAGATAGGAAAAGCCTTTTTGTTTATCACCAAATCAGCAATCAATTTATCGTAGGAATTGGCGCCATCATATCTGCAATTAAAGCCTGCAAGGCAGGCGCTAACAATAATCATATTACTGCTTCAGCGCTGGTAGAGCATCTCCTTTCATATTTTTTGATAGAAGCATATGGGTCTCAGCATCAAAATCACCTGTTAGTTTTAGTCCTGATTTTATTTGGAATTCTTTGACAGACTCTTTAGTCATTAAACCATAATATCCGTCTATCCTGCCATTATAAATATTCCTATTTCTTAATACCTCCTGCAGGCTCATAACCTCTGAATTTGGTTTTACAGTAGATATTGGAATATTTATTCCATCAAGCCTTTTCCACAGAATTATCCCATCCTTTTTCCATATCTCCTCAAGCTCATTTAAACTATAAATTATTTTGCCCTTAAGCGGGTCAAGGATTATTGCATCTTTATCAACTATTCGGCTTAAAACAACATAATACTCCTCTCCGCCCCTCTGAAGATTAACAATCAGCGGATAATTTAATATCTTAATCTGATTAAAATCCTTTACATTATACACCTCAAAACCAAAGTTTTTAATAATATCTTTGAATTCACCTTCTCTGCTGCCCCTTTTGAAAAAAATATCATCCTTCAGAAATTCAATCCTCCAAATCCTGAGCAGTGTTATTAAAGACGCTGTCTTAGAGTCTTTTGCTTTCTTAATCCTTAAAACTCCGTCCTTATCATAATCTAATGCCTCCTTAGCTGCCTCTTCATTTATTCTCTGTTGCGCAATAGAACTATTTCCCTTAATCAGGGCGCCAATAAAGCCCTTTTGATAACCGATAATAAGAAAAGCCAGCAGAACGGCTATTGAAAAGGCTGCTGCATATACAGGCTTTTTAATAATATTTTTATCAGAAAATTTATTGCTATTAAATATTGCTGTCTTTTTCTCTGATGGAAAATTATCACCCCTCAACTCCTTGATTGCAGTATCTACAATCTGATGCGAGACGGTCTTTGTATCTGCAACAAAGGCGGCAAGAAGCGCCTTATCGCAAATAAGATTGATAAGCCTCGGAGTCCCCTGGCTGTATTCATATACCTTATCCAATGCCTGCTGCGTAAAAAATACCTTATCATCACCGCCGGCAATCTTTAATCTGTGCAGGATGTATGCCTTTGTCTCCTTAGGGTCAAACGGCTCAAGATGATAGCGAAGGGCAATTCTCTGGTTTAACTGCTTCAGCCTTTCAAGCTCTAATTTTTTCCTTAGCTCAGGCTGGCCAACAAGTACAATCTGCAGTAATTTATCCCTGTCTGTCTCAAGGTTGGAAAGCATTCTCACCTCTTCAAGGCATTCAGGCGTCAGGTTCTGCGCCTCATCAATAATCAATACTGCATTATCGCCTTTTTTTAACACCACAAGAAGAAAGGTATTGAGCGCATCAACCAACTCCTTTTTTGAAATACTGTTGCTTTCAATCCCAAAATCCTGATTTATGGCCTGAAGAAGTTCTATAGTGGTAAGATTTGGATTAAATATAAGGGAGGTCTTGACCTTTTTATCAAGCCTGTTTAAAAGCAGCCGGCATAAAGTAGTCTTACCTGTGCCGATTTCACCAGTGATAGTTATAAAACCCTTTCTTTCAGATATGCCAAAGAGGAGATTTGAAAGGGCATCCTCATGCTTTTTGCTGAAATAGAAGAAGCGGGGGTCAGGGGTCATATTAAAAGGCTGTTCTGCGAGATTAAAATATTTAAGGTACATCCATGCCCCTCCCTGGCCATTAGTCAATGTAATGTTAACACCTTTTTACGCTAAATTCAAGGGTAAGCATCACTTTTTCTTGACAATGGCACAGGTGATGATAATATATGGCTATATGAGCTATTATCTGCACCCAAGGCGAAGAATAATAAAGATCATAATCCTTGCCTCAAAAATCTTTCTGAGTTATAAGTTTCTCGGTTTTAAAAAGCCCTTTTCAAGAGAGGAATCCTTTAGACAAAAACAAAAGAAACTGCATCAAAAAAATGCAGAGATGCTCTTTGAATCAGCCACAAGCCTGAAAGGTGTTTTAATTAAGATAGGCCAGTTTTTAAGCGCGAGGGTGGATTTTTTGCCTGATGAATACACAGAGGTCCTTTCAAAATTACAGGACCAGATACCGCCTGCAGATTTTAATATAATTAAAAACCGATTAATTGAAGAACTGGGCGAGGAGCCGTCTATAATCTTCAAATCCTTTAATGAAGAGCCTATTGCTGCTGCATCCCTTGGCCAGGTGCATGAAGCAGTATTAAAGAACGGCGACAGGGTTGCTGTTAAAATTCAGTATCCCAAGATAGAGGATATAGTAAAAGCAGACCTAAAGGCTTTGAAATGGATTGTAAAATTTTTAAGAAAGCAATTCAAGGATATAAATTTTGATGTCCTGATTGAGGAGTTCTCAAGGATACTTAATGATGAATTAAATTATATCCACGAAGGAAGGAATGCAGAGATATTTAATGATAACTTCTCTGATGACAAAGATATAATTGTCCCAAAGATATACTGGGAATACACAACACTAAAGGTGCTTACACTGCAATTTGTTGAAGGTATAAAGATTTTAAATATAGAAGAGATAGAAAAGGCAAATATTGACAAGAAAGAGCTGGCAACACTCCTTCTCAGCTCATACATGAAGCAATTCCTGATTAACTGTTTTTTTCACGGCGACCCTCACCCTGGAAATTTATTTGTTCAGGAAGGGCCAAAACTTGTTTTTGTTGATTTCGGTCTTATGCAAAGGATACCTTCGCACATGCGCGAAGGGCTTTTAAACACCGGTTTATCAATAATAAAAAGGGATTCAGCAGGCATAGTGCAGGGGCTTATAGAATTAGGCTTTTTGTCACGAAAGGATGATATCCGCGGTATAGAAAGGGTTGTCGGCTATTTTATGGAAAAATACAGGGATATCACGCCAAGGGAATTTAAGAATATAAACATAAATGAAATAAGTCAGGAAATACACGACCTGCTCCGGACATATCCCTCTGTTCAGATACCAAACAACTTTATCCTCTTTGCAAGGACAATGGGAATGCTTAACGGCATATCATCAAAACTTGACCCTGATTTGAATATAATTGAGATAGCAACACCATATGCAAAAAGGTTTGCCTATGAAGGAAAAGGATGGGTGGAAGGCGCAATTGCAAAAGGCAAAGAGCTTGGGATTTCTTTAACAAATATTCCAAGACAGCTTGAAGATATATTAAGAACCTCTAACAGGGGTGAGTTTCACATGCATATAACCTCTAAGGATATAAACAATGTCCTCAATAATATCCATTCTGTTCTTCACCGCTTTTTAGTCCTTTTTACTATAATAATATTTATGTTAGCCTATATCTTTTTTCAAAATAACGGCAGATTCTTTGAAACCATTCTTGCTGGTGCAGCAACTACTATTTTTACTATCATACTCATCTGTTCATTTTTAAAAAATAAACCCAGTTAGAAAGCCGTAGGAATTAATTAAATATCTTTTTAATATATCAATTGTTCCCAGCCTATTGTGTTGAAAAAATTCTTATCCATGTTTAGTTTGTCATTCCTGCGAAGGCAGGAATCCAGGATCTCTTTAATTTCAAGACTGGATTCCCGCTAACAACATGCGGGAATGACATTAATTATACTTAAAGTTTGAAACAACCTCTAAAAACTTTTACAAAAATTACAAAATAATAGTAATCATAACTATTACCAGCCTTGACAAAAAACATTGTATTAGATATACTTACCTTAAATATAACTACTGAAAATATAAATAAAAAAAGGATATTAGAGGTATTTTAAGATGAAAAGCTCAACAATACAACTTGGTGTTGGCAATATAGAACTTCAAAGAGGCGCCCATGCCTTATATCTTTTTAGAAAACCAGTCCATGCCACATCCAACCTGTCAGAGGTTATAAAAGCAGGCTTGAATGAAGGGGAAAAATGCCTTTATTCAGCGTCTGCAAAGGTTGTAAAGGAATTAAAAGGCAGGCTATACGACTTAGATGTGGATTTAGATGAAGCGCTTACATCAGGGCAATTAGTTCTTTTATCAGATAAGGACCAATTCCTTGAAAATGGCGTATTCTCCCCTGACCATCTTCTGAATGCAACAAAGGCCTTTGTGCAGATGTCCCTTGATGAAGGCTGGAACGGTGCAAGAATGACTGCTGACATGGGCTGGCTTATAAACAAGGCAGATTATGGTGAGATGATATTAAAATATGAATACCTATCTGATAAATTTCTTTCTGACCCTGAGGTGCCTGTTGTTGCAATATGCCAGTATGATGTTAATTATCTTTCAGGTCCTGAGGTAGTAGAACTCCAGAGCTGCCATCCGCTGGTATTTATAGATGAGATCGCAATACAGAATCCCTATTACCTAAGCCTGCTGAAGCAGGCAAATTTAGATGCCCTGACAAAGATACCAAATAGAAGATATTTCTATGAACAGCTTCCTAAAGAAATAAAACGCGCGAACAGATACAGAAGGCCAATATCTTTGGTAATGCTTGACATTGATTATTTTAAAACAATAAATGATAAATACGGCCACTTAACAGGCGATTCTGTTTTAACACAGATTGCGCAATTTATCCAGCTCTCTGCAAGAAATACTGATATAATTGCGCGATATGGTGGAGAGGAATTTGCAATAATACTTCCTGAAACAGAAATAAATACAGCCAAAAAATTTGCAGAGCGGCTTCGCAAGTCTATTGAGAAGAAGACCTTCTTAGATGATAATACAAGCCCCTCTATATCCTTAACTGCAAGCATGGGGGTTGCCATATATGAGCCGAAACCGCTTCTTGATCTAAATACCCCGATCAAGGATATAACAGACCAGTTAATTAAATCTGCAGATGACCTTCTTTATCTCGCAAAACAGGACGGCAGAAACAAGATTTGCGCTGCAAGATAGGAAGAGGTTCATAAACCGCCAGTTCAAGCAATCATGGAGGCGTAATGAAAAAATTTAAGCTTATTTTATATGTAATAATACTATTATTGATTTTTGGCAGCGGCTATTATATCGGTTCTAAGAAAGTAGGCCTTGTAGAAGAAAGATTATCAAAGATGAAATCCTCAATGGAGGTGAAAATCCTCGGCCTTGAAAAAGAGCTGAGCAAGGCAAGGGTCAAGGTAAAATTAGTTGAGATTAAAGACAAGCTCCTTTTAGCAAGGACAGATGTAATGGAAAAGAACTTTGGAAATGCCGGCAAGCAGATAGACGCTGCAAAGGAGGCAGTAGAAAAGATTGCTGCGTCATCGGATGATGATACAAAAAAGACTCTAAAGCCAATAAATGACGCATTAATTGAGCTAAAGGCGGATATTGACAAACTGAACCTAAAGGTAACATCAAAGATAGATGATTTAAAAAAGGAGATAGACAGGATTATAGGCAAAGACAGCTAAAGAGCGGTCATGTATTTTTAACTTAAACTAAATTTTATTAGCTCTTCTTTAATAATTTTATCGCTCACTTCAAAACCATTAAGATAAATAATTCTTTCTCCATAATCAATATCTTTAAAATAAGACAATTGCAATTTTTTTATGCATACTTGCTGAAATAAAGCTGAAAATAATGCTTTACCTTTGGTTCGTAATTGCATCTTTTCTCTCTTGATTTTTTCCTAAAAATCGCAGCCGTTTTTTTTATGCCTAAAATTTTAATCAATTTCTGCACATCGTTCCAGTCGCCATAATTCAAAGTTGCCTCAACAATGGACTCTGCCGAAAGCCCTTCATAATTTTTAGTGTACCAGATAAATAGGGTCTCTTTTTGATGAATTCGCTAAGTTTCATGTTAAAATTATATCAAAATATATTGTAATTTTCAATGAGTGCTTTTTTTGAGCATAAAAATCCTTCTTGCTAAGGCTATCCCTGCCAATGTAACAATCAGCAGTATTATCAATGACAGCCCTTCGCCTTTTGCCCCTTGCCCTTTGCCATCTTCCTTCACAAACCCGCAGCCGCTGCCGCCGCTTGATGAGGCATCGCCGCCACTGCCTGATGATGGAGGTGGGGTATTGCCGCCACCTCCGCCGCCATCTGGCGTTGGTGTAGGGGGTAATGATGTATCTGCTCCCATATCATAGCCGTCGCTTGCTGCTTTATAGCCGGGGCTGTTAGGCATAAGTGTAAAATCCTTATTTGCATAATCCTTAAATATTGGCGCTTGTTGAATGTTGCCTGTTCCTGCTAACGGCGCTGTTGATGTAGTGTAGTAATTACCAAGGACTCGTATGGGAGAAGAGATGCTGGATGAATAGATTAGGTTATAGTCAAATGTTGTATTGCTTGTATCAACACTATAATACGGCAAAACACTTATACCAACCATGGATACAGAAGTAGGATTATATATTAAATTATCTCTAACAATAGTATTCTTTGCACCTTCACAGGAGGAACTTCTACTTAAAACAATACCACCACCTGTAGAAGCGATTGTGTTATGTATTAATTGATTGTCTATAGATATCAATCTTGTCTTGCTTCCTTCAAACGGAACAAAAAGCCGGTTTGAAATAAGAAGTAGTTTTCCCTATTTTTAACATCTGATTAAACTCTCTATTCGCAGCCAACCTCCTTTCTTTGGCAATTGCCAAC
>Ga0105164_10000280_pt1 | contig 38148 bp, 36 predicted proteins | sample VDWuncwatermetaG_FD_89674 | JGI IMG/M metagenome (GOLD analysis project Ga0105164, IMG submission 89674) | Wastewater microbial communities from Netherlands to study Microbial Dark Matter (Phase II) - VDW unchlorinated drinking water | ecosystem: Environmental > Aquatic > Freshwater > Drinking...
CAAGAGCACCGAGATCGTGGGCCTTCTGCCGCGCCAGGCGCTCGTCGATTTCGCGATCGAGACTTTGCAGCTCGAGAACTTTCACCCCGAGATCCAGATTCTGGAGAACCGCCTCGAGGCGGTCGGCGCGCTCGGCGGCGGGGGAGACTGGATGTCGGCGGGACGTCTTGTCGCGGAGGCCATGTCGAACACCGACGCCACACCGGGCGGCGGCTCCGCGGCTGCGATCTCGGGCGCGATGGGCTGCGGACTCGGCGAGATGGCGATCGGCATCACGCTCAAGTCGAAAAAACTCGACGAGGCCAAGCGCGGGCCGCTGACGTCCGCGCACAAGGCCTTGGGCGAGCTGCGCGCGACCTTCGACAAGCTCGCGGCTGATGACGCCGCGGCGTTCGACCGGTTCATGGATGCGATGTCCTTGCCCAAGGACGACGCGTCCCGCCCGGGGAAGATGCAGGCGGCGCTGATGCACGCGGCGGAGGTTCCCTTGAAAACGGCGCAGATGGCGGCCGGGGCCCTCGCGGTCGCCAAGCAGGCGGCGCCGCTCGCCGGCGCGGCGGTGGCCTCGGATATCAATTGCGCGATTCATCTGCTTCGGGCCGCGGCGCAGTGCGCGGCGGAGAACGTGCGCATCAATTTGGGCGGCATCAAGGACGCGGGGGCGTCCGCGGAGCTCGGCGCGCGCCTCGAGAAGACCTTGGCGGCCTGCGCGTAGCATGTTCGACTACACGCGGCTCATGGCGGATTACGCCAGCTACCACCTCACCCCGGGCAATCAGCGCTCCCATGCCATTGGCATACCCCTGATCGTGTTCGCGGTCGTGAAGTGGACGCAGATCGGCTCGCCCTTTCCGCTTGCGGCGCTGGCGCTTCCGGTCTATTTCCTTTGGAATCGCCGTGTCGGCTGGATCATGACCGGATTCATCGCGGCCTGCGCGGCCGCGGGGGTTTTCTTGCCCATGTGGGCGGCGCACGCGGCGTTCGTGGTCGGCTGGGTCTTCCAGATCTACGGGCATAAGGCGCATGAGAAAAACAGCCCGGCCCTGCTCGACAACCTGACGCACGCGCTGATCGGTCCGGCCTTCGTCGCGGAGAAGCTGGCCGGCATGAGATGACGCCCGAGATCCGACGGGCGGATTCAGCCGACTGGCCCGAGATCGCCCGCTTGTGCGAGGACACCGGCCGGCAGGGAGATCCCGTCGACGACGCCGAGCGCGGCCCCTTTGGCGAGCATTGGATCGGACCTTACCGGGAGCTTCGGCCGGACTGGACCTTCGTCGCGGTCCTCAACGGGAAGATCACCGGCTACCTGACCGGCTGCCCCGATACCTTGTCGTTCGAGAAGGAGCGCCGGCGAGTCTTTAATCCGGGGCCTGACTCGCGCGAGCTTTTCACGCTCGAGACGCGGCTTAAGATGTGGGCCGAGTACCCGGCGCACATCCACATGAACGTCGCCCCGGGCCTGCGCCGCTCCGGCGCTGGCCGCGCGATGCTCGACGCTTACTTCGCCGCGCTGCGAAAAGCGGGTGTCGCCTCGCTTCACGTGGTGTGCGGGCCGAACGCGCGGCCGTTTTGGGAGCACGTCGGCTTCCGTGAATACGCGACGGTGGAAGCGGCTCCTGGCGTGGTCGTCAGTGCGCTGGCGTTAAAGATTTCTTAAGCAAGGGCGGCGCGAGGAAAGTGGTGACGATCACCATCGCGACGACCGCGGCGTACAGCCCCGGCTTTACGATGCCCGCCGTGAGGCCGATCTGAGCGAAGATGAGTCCGACTTCTCCCCGGGGGATCATGCCGAAACCGATCGCCCAGCGGTTGAGCTCCTTCTCACGCACGGCCAGCGCGCTGACGATCTTGCCCAGGACGGCCGCGAGGATGAGCAGGGCGGCGAGCCCTAGCACCGCGCGGTTCTCGGCGGTAGAGGGATTGAACACCGATAGGTCGACCTTCGCGCCCACCATGACGAAGAAAATGGGCGCAAAAATGTCGACGACGGGCCGGATGGTCTCGTCGATATCCTCCTTCTTATCGGTACGGGCGAGCAGGATGCCGGCCGTGAAGGCGCCGACGATCATCGCCGTTCCGAGCGCGTGGGCCGTGAGCGCCATCGCGAAGGCGAAGCAGACAGCCGCTCCGACAAGGACTCCCCGCACGCGCATCCGATGGACGATCTTCACGAGCGCGTTCGACAGATGCGGCCCGAGCCACAGCGCGGCGGTCAGAAAGCCGGCCGAGAGCAATATGGTCTTGATCACCCCGATCCACTGAAGGGAGCCCGAGACGGCGATGCCCTGAACCGCGGAGAGGATGATGATGCCGAGCACGTCGTCGATGACGGCGGCTCCCAGCACGATCTGCGCTTCGGGCAGATGGAGCTTGCCCATGTCGGAGAGCACGCGGGCGGTGATGCCGACGCTGGTGGCCGTCAGCGCGGCGCCCACGAAGACGCACTCCATGGCGGGGCGGCCGAGAGCCGTCATCAGCCCCCAGCCCAGGAAGAACGGGACGACGACGCCGATGGCGGCGACGGCCGAGGCCGTCGGCCCCGCCTTCATCAGCTGGCCCAGGTCGCTGTGGATGCCCGTCTCGAACAGGAGAAGGATAACGCCGATCTCCGACATCAAGGCGAGCGTCGGGTCGTTGAGATGGAAGAAGGTGAAAACTCCGGTGCCGAGGATGACGCCGCCGATCAGCTCGCCGAGAACCGCGGGCTGGCCCAGGCGCTCGGCCAGCTCCCCGAACAGCTTGGCGCTGAGGATGATGGCGAGCAGTTCGGCGAGGAATCGGACGATGTCGTGATCGTGCATATGGAGTGGAACTATAAGGGAAAAATCGCCCCGCCACAAGGTCGCGGGGCGATTTGCCGGCGGCGGAGGCTCGGCTTAGGCCGTGACCTTCGTTTTGAGCCGGTCGCGCAGCGCCTCGAGCTGCTTCGTCAGCTCCTTGGGAAGCTTCGCGTCGAACTGATCGAAAAAGCTCTTTACTCCGGCGAGCTCGGCGCTCCACTCCTCGGGCTTGACTTCGAGAAGCTGGTCGATCGCGCCGGGCTTGAGCTCCAGAGCGGACAGGTCAAGGGCGTCCTTCGTCGGCAGGTACCCGATCGGGGTCATGACGGCCTTGCCCTCGCCGCGCGCGCGGGCGAGGATCCATTCGAGCACGCGCAGGTTTTCGCCGTAGCCGGGCCACAGGAACTTGCCGTTGGTGTCCTTGCGGAACCAGTTGACGTGGAAGATCTTCGGCGGCTTGGGGATCTTCGCGCCCATGTCGAGCCAGTGCGCGAAGTATTCGCCATGTTGTAGCCGCAGAACGGAAGCATCGCCATCGGGTCGCGGCGGACCTCTCCGACGGTCCCCGTCGCGGCGGCGGTGCGCTCGGAGGCGACCGTGGCCCCGACATAGACGCCGTGGTTCCAGTCGAGCGATTCGAATACCAGCGGGGCGAGCCGCTCGCGGCGCCCGCCGAAAATGACGGCTGAGATCGGAACGCCCTTGGGGTCTTCCCAGTTAGGGGCGATCGACGGGCACTGCCCGGCGGGCGCCGTGAAGCGGCTGTTCGGGTGGGCGCCCAGCAGGGGCTTGCCGTCTTTGTCCTTGAAATTCGGCTTCCAGGGCTTGCCTTCCCAGTTGGTGCCCGAGGCGGGGGGCGCGCCCTCGCCGTCCTCCCACCACACGCTCAGATCGTCGCCGAGGAGAACGTTGGTGAAGATGGTGTTCTTCTGGACGGTCTTGATCGCGTTGGGATTGGACTTCGAGTTGGTGCCGACCGCGACGCCGAAGAAGCCGGCCTCGGGGTTGCAGGCCCATAGGCGCCCATCGGGGCCGACGCGCAGCCAGGCGATGTCGTCGCCGACGGTCCAGATCTTATAGCCCTTGCCCTTGAGGCCTTCCGGCGGGATGAGCATGGCCAAATTCGTCTTGCCGCAGGCCGAGGGGAAGGCGGCGACCACGTACTCGGTCTTGCCGTTCTGCTCGACGCCGAGGATGAGCATGTGCTCGGCGAGCCAGCCTTCCTTGCGCGCCTGCCAGGACGCGATGCGCAGTGCCAGGCATTTCTTGCCGAGGAGGGCGTTGCCGCCGTAGGCGGAGCCGACGGACCAAATCGTGTTGTCCTCCGGGAAATGCAGGATCATTCGCTTGTTGACGTCGAGGTCGGCCTTGGAGTGCAGGCATTTCACGAAATCGCCGTCCGTGCCGAGCTGCTCCAAGACGGGAGTCCCGATGCGGGTCATGATGCGCATGTTCAGCACGACATAGATCGAATCGGTCAGCTCGACGCCGATCTTGGAGAACGGGGAGCCGACGGGGCCCATGGAGAAGGGGATGACGTAGAGCGTGTGTCCGACCATCGAGCCTTTCAGGATCTCGCGGGCCTTCTGGTAGCCCTCCTCGGGCGACATCCAGTTGTTGGTCGGGCCGACCGCTTCCTTGTCCTTGGTGCAGATGTAGGTCAGGTGCTCGGTGCGGGCGACGTCGTTGGCCTTGGAGCGGCTATAGAAGGAACCGGGGAACTTCTCCGCGTCGAGCGGGATCAGCTGGCCGCGGGCGACGCCGCGCTTCTCGAGGCGTTTCTTTTCGGCCTCGGAGCCGTCCACCCAGACGATGGCGTCCGGAGTGCAGATCTTGGCGACTTCATCGACCCAGGCTTTGAGCTTGGCGTGTTTGATGTTGACCATAGCTCATTCTAGCACGACGGCCAGGGGGCGGAATTGACCTATATCAACCCGATCCGGGGGGGTGTGCCGATTTGAGTTTTCCTTGAGGGGCGCCGGGGCCGCCTCTCGGCTACACTATGCCCATGAGGACCCAAGCGATGCTCGCATTGGCCGTGGCCGTGTCGGCGGGTTGCGTGCGGGCGTCCAAGACCACGGCGAGCGGGGCGCCGGCCCTGAGCGCCGAAAGCCGCATGGAACTGGCGGAGCGCGTGTCGGCGGGTTGGGCGGAGTCGCCCCGCCTGGCGGCGAAGCTCATGATCGATCGCTACGGGGTTCCGGACGAGGTCGGCTCGAGCCGAATGATCTGGCACGCCAGCGGCCCCTGGAAGCGCACCGTCGTCCGCGACCTGCCCCGGCTATATTCGGGCTCGCGGGACGCCGACCTCGGCGTCATCGAGCAGACCGTCGCCTACGACCTGTCGCCGGGGGACGTCGAGCGCCTGGTTCCTTTCAGCCGGCGCCTTTCCTTCGATCCGGCCCGCATGGAGATGTCGAGCCGGGCGGACCGCGAAGAGGTTAATTTTCTGCGCCTGAATCTGGCCGACGACGTCCTGCAAGGCCGAATCGGCGTTCCCGAAGCCAAGGAGACCTTCGATCGGGTTCTCTCGCTCGATGCCGCGGGCAAGACCACGCGCTACCTGCAGGGGCTGAGCTTCGGGCCCGGGCGAGCTAAGACGCCTTGAGGCGCCGCCTCACCAGGGAGGCGCGCAGGGCGTCGCGGTCGAGGGGGGCGAGGACCTTCTGGGCGAGGAGGTCGAGGTGAGCCGGCTGGGTGGACAGGGTCAGCTCGTTGACGACCGCTAGGTTCGGGCCGAGCCGCCAGCCGAGCGAGAGCCCCAGGCGCAGGCGCGAGAGGTGGTGCTGGCTTTCCTCGAACGGGATCAGCCGCGCCGCCTCGAGCAAGGCCAGGGAGCGATGGATTTCGTCCTCGAGGCGGACCTTGTAGGCGCCCTTCGACAGAGTTTCTCGCGCCTCCATTTCACGCGCGACGACCACGGCGACCGCTTTTTCGAGGGCGCTCAGAATCTCGCCCTCGGTCCGGCCGAAGCCGGTCGCGTTCGAGAGCTGAAAAAAATCGCCCACGACCTTGGTCCCCTCGCCGTGCAAGCCGCGAGCGATGAGGCCCGCCCGGCCCAAGCCCTCGATAACCCGGTCGAGCGCGCCCGTCATCGTCAGAGCCGGAAGGTGGACGAGGCAGGAGGCGCGCAGGCCGGTGCCAATGTTGCTCGGGCACGCGGTGAGGTAGCCGAGGTCGTCCCGGAACGCGAAATCCAGCACCGAGGAGAGGCGGTCGTCGAGGCGGTCCACGGCCGCGTGCGCGGCGGCCAGCTGCTGGCCCGGCAGCAAGGCGGCCAGGCGGAAGTGATCCTCTTCGTTGACCATGACGACGATCGTCTCGTCGTCGCCGACGACGACGCCGCGCGAGGCGGGGTGGGCGGCCAGGAGAGGGCTCGCGAGATGGCGCTCGACGAGGAACTCCCGGTCGGTCGCGTCCAGATCGCCCATTTTGAAGAACGCCGCGTTTTTGATGCCCGCGAGCTTGATCGCGTTGAAGGCGTGGTCGAGCGTCTTCTTGAGCGTGTGCGGGCCGATGTGGCCGGGAAAGGGTCCGCGCAGGTTGCGCGCCAGGCGCACGCGCGAGGACAGGACGACCTCGTGCGACGGGCCCGCGGCCTCGGCCCAGGCGGTCTTGAAGCGCAGCATGTTGTGCAGCTGCACCCGCTACCTCCGTCCCGGGGTCTTGCCCCGGTGCTGATAGGCGCCGGCGTGCACGCGCGGCAGAAGGTCCTTCACCTGCGGCAGGAAGTGCTCGTAGCAGCTGGGGCAGCCGAAGCGTCCGCTCTCCTTGAAATTCGCGAAGGAGGTTCGGCAGTTGGGGCACCGGGCGGGTTGATGCCGAACGCGCGCGCCCAGCGTTCCGATGGCCGCGGCGAGGGCGTCGAGTTCCGCCTTGGCGTGCAGCCCCTCCGCGCAGGGCGCGCAGAGAGCCGCTTTTTTCACGTGGTTGTTCATCACGGTCTGGACGAGCACCGAGGCTTCCCGCGTCCCGCAGTTCTGGCAAACCATCGGTTTAATTATAAGATACTCCCCATGGACGCCGCCTCCTCCGTCATCACGCGCTTCATCGACACCGACCCGCAGCAGGCGGCGCTCGCCCTCGAGTCTCTGTCTCCGCGCGGCGCCGCGTCCGTCGTGCGCGCCTTGCCGCCCGACACGGCGGCGCGGCTGCTCGCGCGCGTGCACCCGCAGTCGGAGGCCGCGATCTACGAGTTCCTGGTCCCGGAGCCCGCCGCGACCCTCCTCGGCCTCGCCGAAGCCGACGACGCGGCCGACGCCTTCCGCGCGCTGACCGACGAGTCGCGCCGCACCTTGCTCGCCTCCCTGTCTCCGGAGCGCCGCCGCGAGCTCGAGGAGCGCCTCTCCTATCCCGACCACAGCGCGGGGCAGATCATGCGCACCGACGTCGTCGCCTTTTCCAAGGACGCGCACGTGCGCGACGTGGTCACGCGCCTGAAGACGATCACGGCGAGCAAGCATCCCCAGAGCTACACCTACGTCGTCGACGATCACCGCCGCCTGCTCGGCGTGCTCAACATGCGCGACCTCCTGCTCGCCGAGGACGACGCGCGCGTGGAGACCATCATGCGCGCGGACGTGGTCTCCGTGCCCGCCCACATCGACCGCGAGGAGCTCATCGCAGAGCCGAAGTTGAAAGGCTACCTCTCGATTCCCGTGGTCGACGCCCAGGGCCGCCTTCTCGGCGCCGTGCGCACCTCGGACCTTCTTGAATCCTCCCAGGAGGAAGCGACCGAAGACCTTCAGCGCCTGTTCGGCGCCAGCGCTGAAGAGCGCGCCTTCTCTCCGATGCTCTTCAAGGTGCGCCAGCGGCTGCCCTGGCTCACCGTCAACCTCGGCACCGCTTTTCTGGCCTCGGCCGTCGTCGCGATGTTCCAGGACCTGATCGGCCGGATCGCGGTGCTGGCGGTTTTCCTGCCCATTGTCGCCGGACAGGGCGGCAACGCGGGCGTGCAGTCCCTTTCCGTTGTTCTTCGCGGACTCGTCATCGGGGAGGTGCGCCTGCGCGACGCGATGCGCCTGACCATGCTCGAGGTCTCCGTCGGCCTGGTCAACGGCCTCGTCATCGGCGTCGTCACCGCCTTCGGAGCCTGGTTCTGGAACGGCAACCCCTGGATGGGCCTCGTCCTCGGCCTCGCGATGGTCGTGAACCTGATCGCCGCAGGCCTCGCGGGCGCCGTGATTCCGCTGGGCATGAAGCGCCTCGGCTTCGACCCCGCGCAGTCCTCGGGAATCTTTTTGACGACGGTGACCGACGTCGTCGGCTTCTTCGCCTTCCTCGGCTTCGCGACCCTGTTCCAGTCGCATCTTTTGCCGCGGTGATCCTTCCCGGGTTGAGCCGGCCCGTCGGCACGATCTGGTGCATCGGGCGCAACTACGCCGAGCACGCCAGGGAGCTGGGCAACGAGGTTCCCGCCGCGCCCGTCGTATTCCTGAAGCCCGCTTCGTCCTTGCTCCTTGATGGCGGCGTCTTGCGGCTGCCGCCCGACAGCAAACGAATCGATCATGAGGTCGAGCTCGTCGTCGCCGCGGGCGATAGCCTGAGGATGGCCGTCGGCATCGACTTCACCGCGCGCGATCTTCAGGAGGAGGCCAAGAAAAAGGGCCTGCCCTGGACCTCCGCCAAGGGTCGGCCCGGCTTCGCCGCGGTCGGAAACTTCGTTCCGCTGGCGCTGCCGTCGGAGCTCGAGCTATCCGTGGGCGGCCAGGTTCGCCAGCGCGGAAGCACCGGAGACATGATCCTCTCGGTCGAAATGATCATCGAGCATCTCGACCGCACCTACGGCCTCGCCGAAGGCGACCTGATTTTCACCGGCACTCCGGCCGGCGTGGCTCCCGTCGCGGCGGGGGCGACAATCGAGGCGATGTTGAACGGCGGCGACAGCCGCCTGCGTTTGACCGTCGCAGGTTAAAAAATCGTTATTTTATAATCAGTTTTAGTATGGGCCCCGGGCCCTTCCTTGTGGGACTTTAGGCTCTGTCGCGCGGCGCCCACGCGGGGCATACTTCAGGGGATGATCGTCATTCGATTCGTCGCCGCAATCCTGCTGCTCTCGGCCCCATGGGCGCGGGCGCAGCGAGTGGCGCTCCCCGCGGGTGGCATCGGCAGGGCCGGCGCGGCTTCGCCGATTCCCCAACTGTCCTCGCCGCCGGTTCTAACCCCGGCCGCCTTGATCGCGCCGTCGCTCGCGGCAGTAACGGCTCCCGCGGCTCCCGCGGCCCCCGCGCCGCTAAAGCTTGCGTCCGTCGGCGCCGCGATCGCGCAATTCTCCGCGATCGATCTTAAGTCCGCTCCCGCCGCCGAGATTCGCGGCGGCGCGGACGCCTTGATGGCCCGCGCGCTCGGCGCGGAAGTCGAAATTTCTCCAGCGCTGCCCCTTGGCTCCCTGTCGGCCGCCAGCGTGCCGCTGCCGCCGTCCGCGCCCGAGGCCGCGCGGCCTCCGGCCTCGGGCCCGCGCGTGCACCTTCTTTCCAAGCCTCTGCACGAGACGGTCGAGCTCGGGCCCCTCGCGCGCGCTTTACATTACATACTGGAAACCGCCATGCAGTTCGTCAAGGCCGCCCTCGCGTGGCAGGCGACGGGCTCGCCCGCCGCGGGACTGGCGCTCCTTGCCATCGAGCTGGTCAAGATGCCGCCGATGATCACGGCCCAGAGCCTCGCCGATCTGGGCCTGCGTTATTGGTGGCGCAAGCTTTCCACTCTGCGCCGCCTGGCCGATACGCCGGGCGTGACTCGCATCCGCGTGCTCACGACGGGCGAAGCCCATTTCTCGGGCATACTCGCCAGGCGCCAGGAGAACACCGGGCTTGTGTTCATGGACTCGGCCGTCCCGCTGCCCGCCGAGATTCCCGGCTTCGGCGCGCCGATACCGGTGGCGGACCTCTCCGACCGGCGCGTGCGCCTCGTGCTCACGCACGACGGCGTTTCGGAGATGGTCTTCTGGACTCCGACCTTGGCGGAGCTGCTCTCCGGCGCGCCTATTCCCGCCGGGATCGCCGCGGCGTGGCGCGCGCGGCTCGACGCCGACAAGAAGGATAAGACGCCCCTGCAGCGGGTCTTCGATTTCAAGAAGGCTAAGGACCTGAGCGTCGAAGCTCATTTGTCCGACGGCAAGGGCGGAGAGGACTCTCTTGGCGCGATCGCGTTCGGCAGCTCGGTCAAGCGCCTGGTCGGGCTCGGGCGGCTCGACCGGGTGGGGGCGCTGTTCGGCCGTGTTCCCGCCGGTCGCGCGATCGCGCTCTCGGACACCGCGGTCGAGCGCGGCGGGGAAAAGGCGGTGAACGGAGCGCTTCGCCGCGCGTGGCGGCGCCTGACCGGCGCGCTCATCGTTCGCTAGGCGAGCGGAGCGCCGCCGCGGGGACGCCGGTTCGCGACGGTCAGCCACTCGTATATTCCGGCGGCGAGGGCGCCGAAGGCGATGTGCGAGAAAAGGGTGATCCAGCCGCGCGAAACCGCGAACCATGGGAAGAGGCTCGTGAACAGGTAGTAGTTGACCCCGTACAGCAGCGCGCCGAAGACCGCGCCGATCGTGATCGCCTTCTCCGCGCGCATGCCGTGTATGATCGCGGCCAGGACGCGGGCGTAGATCAAGGACAGGATCATGTGGACGCCGGCCGCGGCGAGAAAAACGATCGCGGTGAACGATGTCGGCTTCGGCAGGATGGACTCCCCGAGCGCGATCGCCGCGATCTGCCGGACCGCGTCCGTGTTCGCGTCGCCGCTGAACATCGAGACGAACGACGTTTGGATCACGATGAACGCCGCGCCCGCGCCGAGGCCGGCCCACCCCGAGGCGGACCAGTCGAAGCCTTCGTCGGGGGGGAGAGGGACGCCGCGCCGGATCGCAGGCGGCGGGGGGTGAGCGCGAACGCGCGGATGCGGCATAGGCTTCGTCTGGCTCATGGCGCCCTCCCTGCGGCTTCTCGCCATAGTGTGGGGCGGCGGCGGAGGCGGCGCCATCAATTCGCCGTCAAATGCGGCGTCAGGCCAGTTCGATGCCGACCGGGCAGTGGTCGGAGCCCATGGTCTCGGGCTGGATGAAGGCTTTCTTGAGGCGCGGGCGGAGGTTCTTTGAGACGAAGAAGTAGTCGATGCGCCAGCCCACGTTGCGCTCGCGCGCGCGGGACTGCTGGTCCCACCACGAGTAATGCTCGGGACCCGACTCGAACTCGCGGAAGGTGTCGATGAAGCCGTCGGAGAGCAGGCGGTCCATCCACTCGCACTCCTGCGGCAGGAAGCCGGAGATCTTGCGGTTCTCCTTCGGGCGGGCGAGGTCGATCTCCTTGTGGGCGGTGTTCACGTCGCCGCAGATCACGATCTTGTCGTCGCCGCGCTTGCGGTAGCGGGGGATGACATCCTTGAGGAACGCCTCGTAGAAATCCATCTTGAACTTCAGGCGCTCCTCGCGGGCCTTCCCGTTGGGAAAGTAGATATTGAAGAGCGTGATGTCGCCGTGCTTCGTGGCCAGCACCCGGCCCTCGTTGTCGAATTCCTTGAGGCCGAAGCCGCGCTCGACCTTGGCCGGCGCGGATTTGGAGAAGGTGGCCACGCCCGAGTAGCCCTTCTTCTCTCCCCAGTGGAACTCGCCGTGGTAGCCGAGCGGGTTGATCATCTCGGGCGTCAGCTGGTCGGGCTGGGCCTTCGTCTCCTGGAGGCAGACCACGTCCGCCTTCTCGTTGCGGAACCAGTCGGCGAATCCCTTTTTATAGGCCGCGCGGATGCCGTTGACGTTCCAGCTGACGAGCCGCACGGGTTACTTGGCCTTGACGGCTTCGTACACCGGCGTGCCGGAGGAGTTGGCGTAGTCGCGGAAGTGCTTGATGAGGTTCTTCGTGGTCGGGCCGCAGACGCCCTTGCCGATGACGCGGCCGTCGATCTTGACCGCCGCGATGATCTCGGCGCCCGTGCCGGTCAGGAAGACCTCGTCGGCGCTGTACAGGTCGTAGCGCGGGAAGTTGCGCTCGATCACCTTCACGCCGAGTTTTTTCTCGGAGAGCTCCATCGCCACGTTGCGCGTCACGCCCACGAGGATGCCCGCGGAGGTGGGCGGCGTGAAAATCTTGCCGTCCTTGACGTAGAAGATGTTGTCGCCCGAGCACTCGGAGACGTGTCCCGTGGCGTTCAGCAGGATCGCTTCCTGGGCGCCGCCGGCCGTCGCTTCCGCTCTGGCCAGGATGTTGGCCAGGTAGTTCAAGGACTTAACTCCGGGGGTCACCTGATCGAGCCCTTTCTGACGGATCGTCGAGGTGATGACCGTGAGGCCCTTCTCGTAGAACTCCTCGGGGTACAGCTCGATGCGGTCGGCGATGATGAAGAGGGTGGCGCCGTCCTTGCACTTGCGCATGTCGAGGCCGAGGTCTCCGACGCCGCGGGTCACGACGAGGCGGATGTAGGCGTCCTTGAGGCCGTTGAGCCGGACGGTCTCGATGATCGCCTTCTCGATCTCCTTGATCGGCATCGGGAGCTTGAGCAGGATCGCGTTGGCGGACTCGTCGAGGCGCTTGAGGTGATCGTCGAGCCGGAAGATGCGGCCGTTGTAGGCGCGGATGCCTTCGAAGATGCCGTCGCCGTAGAGGACGCCGTGGTCGAATACGGAGATCTTGGCGTCGTCCTTGTCGTAATATTTGCCGTCGATATAAATCTTCATTTATTACTCCCGGCGCTCCGCGGCGCCCGACGGTAAACCTTACTAAATCACGCCCGAATCAGGCATTGATTCAGGACAAAAAGGTGTCAGGTCTGCCGATCGGACATAAGTCGCGTTGCCACTGACGCCGCTGACTTGAGTCCCCTGGATTTGTGCTTCTTTTCGCTTACACTGAAGTTGAGGGTGCAGTACGGCGTGCCCGGCTGAGGAACGATCCAGAGAGGCCGACATCTGCAAAGTCGGCTAAACAGGGGTCTCTAACGACCCAACGATCGAATAATCGACCGCGCAAGCAAGGTAAGCACCCCCAAAGAGGAACGCTCCGGTCCGACGTCTGAACCGGAGCCCTTTTTTGTCCCAGCAGGGTGTCAGGCCTGCCGATTGGCCATTTCTCAATGCAACTTTTCGGGGGGGCAATCGTATGATTAGCATGGGACGAAAGCAAAGGATTCATTTTCCGGGTGCGGTCTATCATGTCTTTACGCGCGGCGTCGATCGAAGGCCGATTTTCATCGACGACGAGGACCGGCGCTCATTTCTGGAGAGGCTGCGTCGTGTCGCAAGCGATGCCGGCGCCCAAATAATTGCCTATTGCCTGATGGGCAATCACTTCCATCTGGCCATCAAGGTCGGCGTCGTTCCGCTCAGCATGATCATGCAAAGGGTGCTCTCGGGGTACTGCATGCACTTCAATCTTCGCCATGAGCGCACGGGGCATCTCTTCGAGGCTCGGCATCATGCCAACATTTGCCTGGACGATAGATACATGCTCGGGCTAATAAATTACATCCATATGAACCCTGTAAGGGCCGGACTTGTGCCTTCGCCTGGAGGCTGGCCATGGTCGAGCTGGGTGCCGGGAGCATCTGTGGATGAGGGGTTCGAGAACTTCGATCCGTGGCCAAAGCCCGCGGACATTGCGAGTTTGATTCGCAACCAGGCGCTCGATCTTCCTAGTCTCGACTCGATCGGGTCGGTCGTGGCCGTCGTGTCGGCCATAGAGCCGACGGTCTTTCGGTCGGGGCTAAGGGAGCCGGCGGTCGTCGCCGCACGGCGAGCATTCGTCCAAGAAGCCGTTCGCCGCGGTCATGCATTAAAATCGGCGGCCGAATGGCTCAATATTTCACAACGGTCAGCCAGCCGCTATACCAAAGAAAGTTGTGTCCGATCGGCAGACCTGACACCAACTGTGGACAAAAGTTAAGCCAGCTTTCCATCCGCCATTCGCAGGAGGCGGTCGGCGGCGGCGGCGGCGGGCTCGTCGTGGGTGACGAGGACGACGGCGGCGTCCTGCTCGCGGGCGACGCGGCGGAAGTCGGCGAAGACGCGGTCGCCGTTGGCGCGGTCGAGGTTGCCGGTGGGTTCGTCGGCTAGGATCACGGAGGGCTTGTTGATCAGGGCGCGGGCGATCGCGGCGCGCTGGCGCTCGCCCCCGGAGGTTTGAGAGGGGAAGCGGTCGCGCAGGGCGCCGATGCCGAGGGACTCGAGCAGGGCGGCCGCTCTCGCCTCCGCGCTCGCGAGAGGTTCGGCCGACAGCCCGTTGACCGCGGCCAGGCGGGCGGGCATTAGGACGTTTTCCAGGATCGTGAACTCCGGGAGCAGCGAGTCGAATTGGAAGACGAAGCCGATGTGCGCGCAGCGCAGCTTCGCGCGCTCGAGCTCGTCGAGGTCGGCGGCGCGGCGGCCGCGCACGGTCAGGTCTCCCGTGTCGGGGTGGTCCATGAGGCCGAGCAAATTAAGCAGGGTGGATTTGCCCGAGCCGCTGGGGCCGAGGATCGCGACGAACTCCCCGGAGGCGACGGTGAAGTCGACGCCGCGCAGGACGGAGACGGCCGAGGGGCCGCGGCCGTAGGTCTTGCTCACGCCTTGGACGACGATCGCGGGGTCAGCCATAGTGGATGGCCTCCACGGGGTCGGCCTTCGCGGCGCGCGAGGCGGGGTAGAGCGTGGCGAGCAAAGAGAGCAGCAGGCCCATGCCGGTGACGGCGGCGACGTCGGCGAGACGCACGTCCACCGGCACGCGCGAGAGATAATAGATGTCGGCGGGAAGCTCGACGATCTTGAAGGTGCCGATGATCCAGCACAGCAGCATGCCGAGGGCGAGGCCCATCAGCACGCCGGAGCCGCCGATGAGGAACCCCTCGACGAGGAAAATGCGGCGGATGAGGCCGGGCCCCGCGCCCATCGCCTTGAGCAGGCCGATGTCGCGGGTTTTTTCCACGGAACGGAGAATTAACGTCGAGGCGATCCCGAGCGAGGCCACGAGCGTGATCAGGGTCAGGATGATGAACATCACCGCCTTCTCGAGCTTGAGGGCGGCGAACAGGGTCTGATTCATCTGCGCGTAGGTGCGCACGAGCTTGGCGAAGCCGAGGACGCCTCGAAGACGGTGGGCGGCGGCGTCCGCATGCCGGAGGTCCTTGAGCTTCACGCCGACCCCGGAGGCGCCGGCGTCCACGCCGAGGAATTTCGCGGCGGCCGGAAGCCCGGTCCACGCCGACGCGCTATCGTACTCGTAGTAGCCGGTCTTGAGCGTGCCGGCGACGCGGAACTTCTGCATTTTCGGCAGAAGCCCGAGGGGGGTCGCGACGCTTTTAGGCGAAACGAGCACGACCTCGTCGCCGAGCTCGGAGCCGAGATGGTCGGCGAGCTCGACGCCGAGCACGATGCCCGGAATTTTTCCCTCGCCGACGCCCTCCCAGGAGCCGGTGGTCAGCTTCTCTGCGAGATCGTTGACCGCGAATTCCCGCGCGGGGTCGATGCCTTTGACGACGACGCCGAGAGAACGGTCGCCCACGGTGAGGATCGCCTGGCCGAGCGCGAACGGCGCGGAGGACTCGTGGTCGGGATCGGCCCGCACCGCGGCCAAAGTCGCCTCGACGTCGGCGGCCGAGCGCGCGCCGAGCACGGTGATATGGGCCTGGGCGCCGACGATCTTCTTCTGGATGTCGGTTTGGAAGCCGTTCATCACGGACAGGGTCGTCAGCAGCGCCGCGACGCCGACCGTCACTCCCGCCACGCCGATCAAGGTGGTGACCACGGCGAACAGTCCTTTGCGCTTGGCCTTAAGGTAGCGCAGCGCGATGAAGAGCTCGAGGCTCACGCGGGCTTTTCGTGCTTGAGCGTCGGGAACAGGATCACGTCGCGGATCGAGTCGCGGCCCGTGAGGAACATGGTCAACCGGTCGATGCCGACGCCGATGCCGCCCATGGGGGGCATGCCGGCCTCCATCGACTGGATGAAGTCCTCATCGAGCAGGTCGGCCTCGGCGTCGCCGGCGGCGTTCTGCTTCATCTGTTCGACCAGGCGGTCGCGCTGGTCCTGCGGGTCGTTGAGCTCGGAGTAGGCGTTTGAGAGCTCGATGCCGGCGGCGAAGCACTCGAAGCGTTCCACAAGAGATTGTGTTCCCGGCTTCAGCTTGGCCAAAGGCGTGATCGCCGTCGGGTGGTCGAACAGGAAGGTCGGCTGCTCGAGAAGATCTTCTATTTTTGCTTCGACGATCCGGTCGAAGAGCTTGGCGCTGGGGGTCTTTTCACCCGCGTGTATCCCGAGCTTTTCCGCGAGCTTAAGAAGTCCGGGCCGGTTGAAGCCCTTGCCTTCCAGCACGTTCTCGATCGGCTCGCCGCAGCGGTCCTTCCAGATTTCGGGAAGATAGAGGCGCTTGAACGGCGCCTTCAGGGAGATCTTCTTGCCCCGCCACTCGACCTCGCTCACGCCGCAGGCGGCCGCGCACTCGGTCAGCAAGGTCTCGAAGAGGGAGGCCATGCCCTCGTAGTCGGAGTAGGCCTCGTACGCCTCGAGCATGGTGAACTCGGGATTGTGGCTCGTGTCGACGCCTTCGTTGCGGAACACGCGGCCGATCTCGTAGACGCGATCTAAGCCGCCGATGACGAGCTTCTTCAAGTACAGCTCGGTGGCGATGCGCAGGACCATGTCCTGCTCGAGCGCGTTGTGGCGCGTGTGGAACGGGCGGGCGGACGCGCCTCCGGCCTGGCCGAGGAGGACGGGCGTCTCCACCTCGATGTAGCCGCGCGCGTCAAGGACCCGGCGGATGGTGGAGACGATCTTCGCGCGCTTGATGAAGGTGTCGCGCGACTCCGGGGTGGAGACCAGGTCTAAATGGCGCTGTCGATAGCGAATTTCCGTATTCGTGATGCCGTGCCACTTCTCAGGCATGGGACGGATCGCTTTGGCGAGAACGACGGCATGCTCGACGGCGACCGTCGGCTCGCCGGTTTTGGTGATGAACACGCTTCCCGAGACGGACATGAAGTCGCCGACGGCGAGGTCGCGCTTAACAAGCTCGAAGACGTCCAGGGGCAAGGCGTCCTTCTTGAAGTAGACCTGCGCGGAGCCGGATAAATCAGCCAGACGCCCGAAGATGGATTTGCCCATGTCGCGCAGCTCGGTGAGGCGGCCGGCGATGGCGACCTTTTCGGTCGAGTGCTGCATCGGCTCGGTCAGGCCGGCGCCGAGGGGCCGCACGGCGGAGCAGTCGTTCTTACGGACGGTTCGGGACGGAAAAGGATCGATATTGCGCGAACGCATGTCCGCGATCTTCGCCTTCTTAACGGCCATCAATTCTTCGATGCCGCGCCCTTCGTCGAGGCCGGCGGCGGGCAAGGTGGGCTTCTCAGACATTCTTCTTCTCTCCGCGTGAGGCGAGGATGCCGGCGATGAGCTCGCGCAGCATCTTGGGATCGAATGGCTTCTGCACGTAGGCCGCTACGTTCGGGGCCATCTCGAAGAGGTCGCGCATCTTCTGGCCCTTGGCCGTGAGCACGAGGATCGGGATGTCCTTGCCTCGGGGCTCGGTCTGCAGGCGCATGTTGAGCTGGTAGCCGTCCATCACCGGCATCATGATGTCGAGAACGATAAGGTCGGGGAGGGTGAGGTCCATGTTGACCGGCTCGATGCCCAGGCGCTCGAGCGCGATCTGTCCGTTGCCGGCGTCGGTGATCTTGTGGCCGTCCGCCTCGAGCGCGAAGCGCAGCAGGGTGACGATATCGGGCTCGTCGTCGACGACCATGATGACGGGCATCAGCGCTTCTCCAGGAGGCTCGCCACCAGCTCGCGCAGCACCTTGGGATCGAAGGGCTTTTCGAGGTGCGAGGTCTCGCCGCAGGCGGGGTCGAACTCGACCTCGCCCCCGCCTTTCGCCGTCAGCACGATGACCGGGATGTTCTTGGTGCGCTCGTCCTCCCGCAGCCGGGCGCAGACCGCTTCGCCCCCCATGACGGGCATCAGCACGTCGAGGATCACGAGGTCGGGGACGACCGCGGTCTCGTCGCGCGGCTCGACGCCGGCCTTGGCGAGGGCCTCGGCGCCGTCAAAGGCGGATAGGATCATATGCCCGTCTTTTTCGAGCATGAATTTAATGAGGGTAACGACGTCGCGCTCGTCATCGACGAGCAATATCCGCGCCATGTGTCCCGATTCTATAAAATATACCGTCCCCATGAAACCGACCGTGAAGCCCCTGACGCCCGCCCGCTGGAGGGATTTTGAGGCCCTGTTCGGCTCCCGGGGCGCATGCGCGGGGTGCTGGTGCCAGTGGATCCGCCTACCGCGCAAGGAGTTCTCGGCGGTCCAGGGCGCCGGCGCGAAGGTGCTCATGAAAAAATCGGTGCTGAAGGGGGAGGTCCCGGGGCTGCTCGCTTATCAGGGAAAGCGCGCCGTCGGCTGGGCCGCCCTGGCCCCTCGAGAAACCTTCCGGCGCCTGGAGTCGTCCCGCGTGCTCAAGCCGTTGGATGATCGGCCCGTGTGGTCGGTCCCGTGCTTTTTTACGGCGAAGGACGCCCGCGGCAAAGGCGTGACGACCGCCTTGCTCAAGGCGGCGGCCGTCCACGCGGCCAAGAAGGGCGCCAAGACCCTCGAGGGCTATCCCATCGAGACGAAGGGCAAGAAGGTTCCCGACGCGTTCGTCTGGTGGGGGCTGTCGGGCGCTTTCAAGAAAGCCGGATTCAAGGTCGCGGCGCGGCGCTCAAAGACCCGCCCCGTCATGCGCCGTTCTCTCTAGGCCGTTCCTGGGCCTCCCGGCCGCGTCGGCTGGGCCTTAAGCCCGATATCCTTCGTCGGGGAGATGCGGTAAAATAGCCGCGTGAAAATGATGAAACTGACCCTCGCCGCCGCCCTGGTCGCGGCGCTCGCCTCCGCCGCCGCGGCCTCCGCGTCCGACGACGCCTTCAACGCGGTCGTCACCGACATCAACGAGTCCGTCGCCAAGATCGCCGCCGCCCAGGCGAAGCGCTCGCAGGCGCCGAAGGCCGATCCGAAGGTGAACTCCTGCACCCCCGCGCAGATCGACGCCGCGTTCGCCGCGCTGCCGCGCTGCGCCGACGCGATTCGGAAGGCCTATAACGTGGACGTCCGCGACTATCGCGGCTCGGTCCGCAAGGGCTTCTCGCGCGAGCTCGGGCTGGTTCTGCTGACGACGACGGACGCGTACTTCTACCACGAGGACTGCGATATCTGCGCGGCCGTGGAGCGCTGCTCCTTGAAGGACGGCTCCCTCTCGAACTTCAAGACCGCGCACAGCGTGGGCTGCGGCGATCTGGCGCCCCTCCTTAAGAAGGACGTCGCCTACAGCGCCTGCCCTCTGCGCCCGTAAGCTGATATAATCGCGGCGTGAAAATCACCGCCCTTCTGCTTCTTTCTGCCGCGACTGCCTCCGCCGCGCCCGGCGGCTTCGACGTCTACGCCGACGGCGGTCGCATTCACCGCATCGAAGGCTCGTCCGGTAAGGAGGTCGCCGTGAGCTATCGCCGCTCCGACGATGGCGGCAAGACCTGGACGGCGCCGGAGCGCGTGGACGGGGGACGGCCCGCCTATCGCTTCGCCGCGGGCGACGCGCGCGTGGCGGCGGAGGGCGATTCGGTGTATGCCCTGTGGGCCCGCCCCGGCAAAGGTCCTCATGGCTCCGGGCCGCTCGCGGCTGCGCGCTCGACCGACGGCGGCAAGACCTGGGCTCCGGCGGCGAGCCCGGCCGAGGGAAAGCCGTACGGCCGGCGCTTCCCGGCGCTCACGATCTCAGCAGGGGTCCTGCACGCGGTTTGGCTCGACCGCGAGAACAAGTCGAAGGTTCTGGCCTCCCGCTCCTCCGACGGCGCCCGCACCTGGTCCGCGCCCGTCACGCTCGATCCCGACGCCTGCGAGTGCTGCTGGAACTCGGCCTTATCCGGCGGCGACGGCGCGCTGTACGCGCTCTATCGCGGGCGCAATCCCCGCGACATGGACGCGGTCGTCTCGCGCGACGGCGGCAAGACCTGGAGCAAGCCTGCGGCCGCCGGCCCGTTCGGCTGGGGCTTCAACGGCTGCCCGCACGCTGGCGGCGCGCTCGCCTCGACGGGAAGCGGCGTCAACGCTCTGGTGTGGACCGGCAAGGACGACAAGGCCGGCCTGTACTCGTTTCCCTCGCAGGATGGAACGACCTGGGACCGCTCCGTGAAGCTGGCCGGCGCCGGCGCCAAGCACGGCGACCTGGCCGCCTCCGGCTCGCTGCTCGCGGCGGCGTGGGAGGACGACGGCAAGATCTGGGGCGTGGTGAGCGGCGACGGCAAGTCCTGGTCCAAGCCGAGCCGCCTCTCCGACGAAAACAAGGACGCCGCGTACCCCCGCGTCGCCGCCTCCGGCAAGGGCTTCCGCGTGTTCTGGGTCGAGAAGGACCGCTTCGCCGACGCGACGTTATCGGGCGATAAGAAGTAATCCCCGCTATCCTCAGGCGACCGCTTTACTGTTGTTGACAACAGTTGCGGCTCGTGTTGTGGATAACACGCATGGGAGACGGGTTTCGCCCGCTCTGCCGAGCGGCGATCAGCGCTCGAAGCGTCCCATCAAGCGGAAGACACCGACTGTCGACGCGAACAGCGCGACCGACAGGAATGAATGGGACGCGGACAGGTCCGCGAGCGCCGCGAACGCGGAGAAGAACCCGGCGAGAACCGTGAGCAGGGCGATGGAGACCGCCGCCGGCCCCAAGCGCGCGCGGAGCAGCCAAACGCCGGCACCCGCCGCCAAGCCGAGAACGGCAAGGATCAGAAGAATTCGCCGACGCGACGCGCCGTCGTCGCGGCCGAGCGCGCGCTCGTCCGGGCCGCGCAGGACGGTCTTGGCGAGTTCCGTTTCGGAGGCGAAAACCGTCGTTGCCCGGAGCTCGAGGGGGGCGCGCGGGCGCGCCTCGCCGTCGACGGGCAGGGCTTTCAGCGCCTCCAGCACCTCGCGGCCGCCCACGACCTCGCCCACCGCGCTGAAGCGGCCGTCCATCGGGGCGATGTGCGCGAACAGGATCACGAAGGCGGTTTCCGTGGCGTCGGGGTCGCCGGGCGCGTGCGCCATGGCGACGACGCCCGCGCGGTGCGGGCCGCCGCCCGTTTCGACGTCGAGGCGCTTGATCGCGCCGACGCGCGCGGCGGGGAGCGGTTCGCGGCGGCGCTCGACGCCGCCGAAGGCGATGAAGCGCGACGGATCCACCTTCGTGACGGGGACGGTGTCGTAGGCGCCCTCTCGAAACAGCGCGAGGAGCTTGGCCGCGTGGCGCGGCGCGCCGGCGTACAGCGCGACGACGAGGTCCCCGGCGCCGGTCTTGAGCACGATCCGCTCCGGTTTCAAAGCGGGTGAGGCGAAGGCGGGAGCCGCGAAGAGGAGGACGGCCAGGGGCAGGCTTCTCATCCGAGGGCCTCCGAGAGCGGCGCGGTCATCGCCTTGGACAGGTGCGGCGTGCGCAGGCGCCAGATCACCCCATCGACGAAGAAGTGGTGCAGCTGGACGCCGCCGGTGAACACCGCGGTCGCGAACAGGAACGACTGCCCGGTGGCCGCGGCGAGCAGCTTCGGCAGGGCCAGGAACAGCACGAGGTAGCCGGCGAGGCTCCAGCCTCCCCAGCGGGCGGTTTCGACGGCGGCGCCGGCGAACGAGCGCGGAGCGCCCTCGAGGCGCCGCTCCTGGAGGTGGAGGAACCATGAGACGAACAGGTATTGGGCGCCGTGGAACATGGGCACGAGCGGGTAGAACAGGGCCGAACGCGGGCCTATGATAAACCAGACGAACTGCGCCGCGGGCGGGACGAAGACGATCCAGGGCAGGCGGACTCGCCGCTTCGCGGCGAGCATAATAAACGCCGCGCCGCACAGCGCCATGGCGGCCATGCACACCCAGGAAACCCAGGGCGGCAGGCCGAAGGCGGGATAGGCGATGCCGAAGTAATCGAAGCGGTTGACCCGCGTTTCGGCGAGGGCGGTCGAGGCGAGGAAGGTGCCGAAGACGAAGCCCTCGAGCGCCCGCCGCTCGGCGGGCTCGAGCGCGGCGCCGGCACGCCGCGCGTACAGCGCCGAGAGGCCGAGCGTCTGGCCGCTGTAGTGGTACGGCGACCAGAGCAGGAACAGCTTGATGAAGTAGGGGGCCGCGCCGAGCGGCCAGCGGAAGGAGGCGGCCACGCCGGCGAGGACGACGAGCGGCACGAGCGCCGCGGTCAGGGGGAACTGCCGCATCGCCGCGGGGCTGCGGTAGAGGCGGTAGGAGGTCGCGGCGAAATGAGAGCCGTTCATCGCGGCGACGAGGACCGCGACCGTCTCCCACGCCGCGCTCATCGACGCGCCTCCCGCGCCGCCTTCGAGCGCCAGGCAGGCGGCGTAGAGCGCGATCGACGCGCCGCCCATGACGAGCGCGTCCGTCGCGGGGTTCACGAGATAGGGGGCGCGCAATTAATACCCTGTGAAGAACGGCGCGGCGTCCTTGGGCCCGGCGGGATAGCGCTCGGCGCGGAAGCGCTTGGCGAGCGCCCCGGCCGTCTTATCCTTGATTCGTCCGTACAGGTCGTCCGCCTCGCGCGTCTTCTTCTGGAAATCGAGCAGGTTCGCACGGCGCAGGAGGATCCAGTCCTTCATGCCTCGGGGATGGGGGACCCCGTCGAGGGCCACGAGCCAGGCCTCGGTTTCCGCGGCCCGGCCCTGCAGGAGGCGGCTTTCGGCCGCTCGATAAAGCGCCCACGCGCGAGCGGGAGCGCGCACCGAGGGATGCAAAGTCGAGATCCACTTGCCGTCGGGATCGGCGAGCGCGACCGCCGCGTCGAAGTCGCCTCGCCGCTCGGCGACGTAGGCGCGGCGCAGGCGGTAGATCGGGTTGTGCGGGTAGCGCGCGGTCAGCTCGGCGAGCAGCTTCTCGGCGCCCTCCCAATCGGCCTCCTCGTCCTTCGAGAGGATGACCGCGAGCACCGACCGGGCCTCCATGCGCGCGATCCCGGTCGACTCGGCGACGCTCCAGAGCTCGGACAGCCCGAGCTTGCGGTCGGAGCCCTCGCCGATGAGCATGTACGCGAACGGCTTGGCGCCGGAGGGCATGCGCGCGGCGAAGTAGTGGTACATCCCCATGCCGAGGCGCGCGTCGCTCAGCGCCGGGTCGAGGTCGAGGGCTTTCTTCAGGTGCTTGATCGCCGCGGAGCCGTCGGGCAGGGCCCGCATGAAATTCCTTCTCGCCACGTTCGCGCGCGCGCGGAAGCCGAGCGTGGCCCCCAGGTAGTAATGGGCCTCGGCGGGGTTCGTCTTCATGAGCGCCTTGGCCGAAGCCTCGGCGGCCGCGCTGTCGAACTCGAAGGCCCGGTAGGTATCGGTCGAGCGCATGCCTTCCGCGATCCAGCGCTGGTACGTCGAGACGCCGCGATAGAAGGCACCGGCGGGGTGCTTCGGATGGCGGCTCGCCAGCGCGTCGGCGGCGGCCCGGGCCTTGTCGAACTGCATGTCGTAGAACAGGTCCACGACGCCCGCCATCTCCCGTTCCATCTCGGGGGGCGCGGCCGCCGCGGGAAAGGCGAGGGCGAGGAGGAGCGGCCAGGGGAGCATGGTCAAAGATATATAATCCGGTATGGCGATCAAAGAGGCGGTCGTGCTCATCGGTCACGGAAGCGCCGCGACCGACACCCCCAAGGCGATGGTCGGCGAGCTCAAGCGCCTCGAGAGCGAGCGCCTGGGCCGGCGCGAGATGAAGATGGGCCTGCGCGAGGCCGAGCTCGACAAGCTCGTGCGCGGCTGGCCGCGCACCCCCGCCAACGACGCCTATAAGGTCGGCGTCGACGAGATCGCCGCGGCCCTGGCCCCCAAGCTCGGCGGCCGCCGCCTCGTGACCGCCTACAACGAGTTCTGCGCTCCGTCGGTCGAGGACGCGATCGAAGGCCTCGTTAAGGAAGGCTTCACGCGGATCATCCTGATCTCGACGATGTACACCCGCGGCGGCCTTCACGCCGAGTGCGAGATCCCCGCCATCGTCCTCGAGGCGAGGAAGCAGCATCCCGGCGTCGTGGTCGAGTACGCCTGGCCCTTCGACGCCGGCTACCTGGCCGACTTCCTGGCCGGCCAGCTCGGCCGCGCCCTTCCTTCAGGGGCGGATATTCGCTAGAATCCGCCCATGGCCATTGAACAGACGCTCATTCTCATTAAGCCGGACGGCGCTTTCCGCAAGCTGACCGGCCTCACCATCGACCGCCTCGACGCCACCGGCCTCGAGATGGTCGGCGCCAAGATGATCGCCGTGTCCGACAAGCTCGCCCGCGACCACTACTCGTCGCTGTCCGACAAGCCCTTCTTCGAGGACCTGATCAAGTACATCCGCGGCGGCTATCACGGCATCACGGACAGCCGCATCCTCGCCCTCGTCTACCGCGGCGAGAACGCGATCAAGGCCGTCCGCCTCGTCGCCGGCGCCACGAACCCCGAGGCTGCGACCCCCGGCACGATCCGCGGCTCGTTCGGCCGCATGAACAGCGTCACCAAGCAGTTCGAGAACGTGATTCACGCCTCCTCGGACCCGACGGACGCGGCGAAGGAAGTCGCGCTCTGGTTCAAGAAAGACGAGATTATCCCTTAAGGCCATGAAGCCCGCGGTACTCCTCGTCGCCGCGCTCGCCCTCGGAGCGGCGGCCGCGCCGGTGGGTTCGGCGAAGCCGAAGCCTGCCGGCCCTTCCCTTCCGGGAGAGGCCGTCGAGCTGAAGACCGTGGACGGGTGGACCCTCAAGGCGATGTTCGCGCCGTCGGAGCCGGGCAAGATGACCTTGCTCCTGCTCCACGGCACCGGGCAGCGCAAAGAGGACTGGAAGCGGCTCGCTTTTCCGCTCACGCGGGCCGGCTACGGCGTGATGGCCGTCGACCTGCGCGGCCACGGCGAGAGCCGCGTCAGCCCCTCCGGCGAGGAATTGACCTGGAAGAAGCTGCGCGCGACGCCGACCGCGAACGATTTCGCGGACATGTCGCGCGACGCCGAGGCCGCCGTGGGCTGGCTCGCGGGCCAGGGCGTCCCGGAGGACTCGATCGGCTTCATCGGCTCGGAGGTCGGCGGCAGCATCGCGATCCGCTACGCCGCCACGCATCAGAAGGTCCCGCTCGTCGTGATGCTCTCACCCGGCATGCGTTGGCAGGAGGTTCTGACGCCCAACGCCCTGCGCGCGCTCAAGCGCCCGATTCCCACGCCCGTCCTGATGATCTATTCAGAAGCGGACAAGCGGACCGCGAAAGAGGTTCCGATCCTGCACTCCTTCGCGAAGTTCGCCGTCGGCGAGCGCCACGCGACCTTGATCATGGTCCCGCAGGAGCGCGGCACACGCATGTTCAAGGCTCAGCGCGCCTTGGTCGGCCAGGTCATCGACTGGCTCGGCAACCCGATCGCGCCGGAGGCGGCGGCCGTGTCGACCGCGCCTCTGACGGGCGGGACGACGAGGGTGCTTTTCCGCACCATCGACGCAAAGGATCTCATCGACGACACCGGCACGCCGCCGCCGTCCGTTCAGCCGAGCGACGACGACGACTAGAGTGGGACTTCTCTCCGCCCGGATTTACGCGCGCCTCCCCACCGAGCAGGCCAATCGACGCACGCGCGACATCGATAAGAAGTCCTCGGCCGACATCGTCCGCCTGATCATCGCCGAGGACCGCCTCGTCCCGCTCGCCGTCGCGCGCGTCGCTCGCGACGTGGCCCGCGGCGTGGACGCGCTGGCCAAGACCCTGGCCTCCGGAGGCTCCGTGCTGCTGCTCGGCGCCGGCACGAGCGGACGCCTGGCCGTGCTCGAGGCGGCCGAGTGCCCGCCCACCTTCAACACCACCCCGCGCCAGATCCGCGCGGTCATCGCCGGCGGCAAGCGCTCGGTGTTCCGCGCCAAGGAAGGCGCCGAGGATGAGCCGGCGCTCGGAAAAAAAGCCGCGGGATCGGTCCGCAGGGGAGATTGCGTCATCGGCGTCGCCGCGAGCGGCGTGACGCCGTTCGTGCACGCGGCGCTGGCCGAGGCGAAGCGGCGCGGGGCCGCGACCCTCTTGGTGACTTCGAACGGCTCTTCCAGGAGTCGCCACGCCGACATCGTGATCGCGCCGCTCGTCGGCCCCGAGGTCGTGACCGGCTCGACGCGCCTGAAGGCCGGGACCGCCGCCAAGCTCGTCCTCAACGCGCTGACCACGGGCGCCATGATCAAGATCGGCAAGGTCTACGATCACTGGATGGTGGACCTCAAGCCGACCTCGCGCAAGCTGCGCCTGCGCGGCGAGCGCATCGTCGGCGACCTCGGCCGCGTCCCGCCCGCCCGCGCCCGCGCGCTGTTCCGCGCCTCGGGCGGCAGCGTGAAGACCGCCGTCGTCATGGCGCGCAAGCGTCTCGCCTCCGGTCAGGCGCGGGAGCTGCTCGCCCGCGCCGGCTCCTTACGCCGCGCTTTGGGGGAATGACATGAAAGGCCGCGTCCAGATCGAAACCATCTCCAGCATCGTGCTCAAGGACAACCCGCTCGGCGACCCGCGCCGCCGCGAGATCCCCGTCTACCTGCCGCCGTCCTACGGGACCGCGCGCGGCCGCCGCTACCCGGTGCTGTACTACCTGCCCGGCTTCACGGGCACCTCCCGCGGCGCGCTCAACTACAATCCCTGGAAAGAGAATCTGCTCGAACGCTTCGACCGGCTCATCGACGAGGGCAGGTCGCCCGAGGCGATCCTCGTCGTCGTGGACGGCTTCACCGCGTACGGCGGGTCCCAGTACCTCAATTCGACGGCGACCGGCCGCTACGAGGACTTCGTCGTGTATGAGGTCATCGGCTACATCGACGACAAGCACGCCACGGTCCGTCACTCGGAGGGACGCGCGATCCTCGGCAAGTCCTCCGGCGGCTTCGGCGCCTTGACCTTGGCGATGCGCCATCCCGAGGTGTTCGGCCACTGCGTCAGCCATTCCGGCGACATGGGCTTCGACGCGGGCTACGGCCGCGACGCGCTCAAGTTCGCGACCGCCCTCGGCCGCTTCGGCGGCTCGCCCAAGCGCTTCGTCGACGAGTTCCTGAAGTCGAAGACCAAGGACGGCTTCGACCACGACGCGATCAATCTGATGGCGATGTCCGCGTGCTATTCCCCTAATGAAACGTCCTCGTTGGGCTTCGACCTGCCCTGCGATCCGCGCACGGGGGAGATGATCCCCGCGGTGTGGAAGCGCTGGCTCGCGCTCGATCCGATCAATGCCGCGGCCAAGCACGCCGGCGCTTTGCGGCGCCTGAAGACGCTGTGGTTCGACGCGGGCACGCGCGACGAGTACTTCCTGCACCTCGGCGCGCGCCGGTTCTCCGGCGCGCTGAAGGCGCTGAAGATCCGCCACACGCACGAGGAGCACGCCTTCGGCCACTTCGACATGAACGAGCGGCTCGACAAGTCCCTGCCGCTCCTCGCCTCCCGCGCCCGACGCGTCGGCTGAGCCTTACGGCGTCCCGCGCCGGCGGAAGGCGCGCGCGGTCATCACGGCCGCCAGGAAGGCGGTCAGGTTCTGCGTCAGGTAGCACAGGTACATCAGGTACTTCGCCTCCGCGCCGGCGGGTATCGGGGCGAAGTGGGGCAGGATAAGCCAGCCGGCGAGGACCTCCGCGGCCATGACCGCCGCGAGCGCTAGAAATCCCTTCCAGCGCGTCAGGTTCGAGCGGCGCAGCAGGCCGAGAGCCAAGCCGCTGACGGCCAACGCCGCGATGGCGAAGAGCGCGTGGGGCGCCAGCGAGACGGCGAGTCCGCCGATCGGGATCGCGCCGAGAACGGACAGCGACCAAATCCAGATCGTGCGGGTGCCGACGAAACCCCAGGCCATGGCCTCCGAGGCGTCACCGACCTTTCCCTCGCGCGCGATCTTTTCGAACTGCGGCATCATGAGCCAGGTAAATCCCAGGCCCGAGAGCATCTGGAACGGCACGAGCCAGGCGGCGAGCCACAGAGCCGACGGCGCCAGCGCGAGGGCGAGCGGCCCGCCGACGAGCAGGATCGCTCCCAGGCCCGCGAGCGCCACGGTGGTTCGGCGCGCGGCCGCGGAGGCCGAGGCCTGGCCCGGAACCGTCGTCCGCCGGTCGTACCACGCCTTGAGCCCGAGCACGATCCCGAAGCCTCCGGCCTGCGCGAGGTTGCGGTAGGTCATCAACTCCTGGCCGAGGTGGGCGAAATCCATCGTCATCACCGCGGCGGAGACGAAGCCGATCGCGGCGGTGCCCATGGAGATGTCGGCCGAGCGGTTGCGCAGCAGGCGATAGATCTGCGGCGCGATGTAGGCGAAGGAGAGGACGTTGGCCGTCCAGAACGCGACCTGGGCCAGCACCGGGAAGGCAAAGACGCTCGAGGCGACGGCGAGCCCGGCGAGGACGGCCGGAAGGGCCCAGTCGCGCAGCGGCAGGGGCTTGGCCGGGGGCTGGGCGATCGCCGCGGCCAGGCGCGCGGCGCGCGCGACCGCGCCGGGGATCGCCGAGTCGGCCGAGAGCGCGAAGCTCTGCGCGCCGGCGACATACAGGTCGGGGTCCGCGGCGCTCGCCAGACGGTCCTCGCCCACGGCGAATTCCTCGGCGTCCAGGCCGCTCCCACCGGCGCGGCGCAGGTGCCCGGCGGCTTCCAGCGCGGCCGTCAACGGATCGGCTCGCAGGGCGCGGCGGTCGTAGCCGGACGCCCAGATCAAAGCGCCCGTGATGGCGGCGGCGCCGGCGGCGCTGTCGAGCGTCAGCGCCGTCCCGTTCCACGCGGCCTTTATCGAGCCTCCGGGACGGGCGTCGAAGCGCGCGCCGAGCGCGTGGACGACGAGGCGGCCGCGGGCGGACTCATCCTGCAGGTCGGCGTAGGTCGCCGGCGTGATCGGCGTGCCGAAGGCCTTCCACTCGTCCAGGGACTTTCGCGCCTCGGCGGGGTCGTCTTGCGCGCGCCGGATCGCGTCGGGCGAGGCGTGCGGGGCGGGGATCTGGAGCTGGGCCGACGCCAGCGCGTCCTTGACGTATAGATGGACGATCAGGCCGCCGTTGAGGCGGAGGAGGTCCATTACGGCTTTCGCGGCGGACTCGCCGCTGCCGATCACGGCGACGGTGCGGCCATGAGGCAGGAGGGCGAGATACTCGCGGACCTCGGGCGCGCCGAGGAGGGAGTCGTGCACGACCGGCAGACGCGGGGGCCCGCGGCCGCGGCGCAGGGCGAGCACCGCGGCGGCGAGCCGGGAGGCCTGCGCCTCGAGATCGGCGCGGGAATTGAGGATGAGGCGGGCCCTCTCGGGCAGCGCCGAAGCGGCCGGGGCGGAGTCCTTGGTATTGGAGAGATCGCCGCCGACCTGGCCCTGGGCCAGGACGAGCTTGCGCGCGAGCACGAGGTGCCCCGCGGAGGTGCGGACCTCCCACAGGCCGTCGGCGCGCTTGCGCGCGGATTCCACGCGGGACTTCTCGACGATGCGCGAGCCCAGGCGCTCGACCTCGTCCGCCGTCTGCGCGAAGTGCTGCAGCAGCTCGACGCGCGCCGAGGCGACCGCGGGGTCCTCGTCCTCGAGGTCAAGAGCGGCGTGGCCGATCGGCGGCCGGCCGTCGCGCGCGGAGCGCCGGGCGTCGGCGTCCTTGCCGTCCCGGCGCAGAGTCTTCAGGTTGGACACGAGGCCCGCGCGCTTGACGAGCGCGGGATCGGAGAACGGCTCCTGCGCCAGCGAATTGCGCGTCGAATTCGTGCGCATGCGATACACCGGCATCATCGCCGCGTCGGAGAAGCTTTGCGCGAGCCAGCCGCCCTCGAACAGCACGACCTTGGCGCCCTTGTCCGCGGCTTGCAGGGCCGTGGAGAGCCCGGCGGGGCCGCCGCCGACGATCACGGCGTCGGCGACCGGCACCCCGCCCTTGGTTTTCCACTTGGCCGCGAGCAGATCCCGGCGCAAGGCCTCGGCGTCCGGCGTGCGCAGGTTCACGCGGACCATGCCCTCGGCGGTCAGGCGCGGCAGGTCGAGAAGGGCGCGCAGCAGACGCCGCCGCGCCAGGTCCCTCTCCGGATTCTTGGTCGGGCGCGACAGTCTCCGCCGCAGCCCCGTCGCGGACACGAACTCCTTTGAACCGGGGGCCGCGGCGTAGAGGCCGGCCGCCAGACGCGCGAACTCTTCCCGCTCGGCCGGCGCGGACTCGACCCCGGTCATGCCGTCGAACAGCGCTCCGGCTCTGACGGGATCGGCGACGAGCTCGGCCAGCGCCGCGGCCGCGGGACGGGCGGCGATCGGCGCCTTCGGGAGCGCGAGCTTGGCGGCCGACGCGACGACGGGCCGCAGCGCGAGCGGCTGCGGCGCGGCCGCGGCCGACGGTACGGGCCCGGCCAGAGCCGGCGCGAGGGGAATGAGTGCGAGCGTCGGCGCCCACTGCATCGCGGCCGGCAGCGCGGGCGCGGACAGAGGCGCCGCGGTCAACGTCAGGGAGGGGACGGGCGCGCGCGCTTCGGCGGCGGCCAAAGACGCCGAGACCGCGGCGGCCGAGGCGGGAGACGGGCCGAGCAGGAGCGCGGCCAGAAGAAGTCGCATCCTTAATAGGCTAACACGAACGAGGCATTTCGGCCTGAGGCTAAAGTCCCGGCCGCGGGTCCCGAAGACCTACGCCGCGCGACCGTGCTGGAGCGGTTCGACGTCGCGATATCCAAGTAAAGACGCCCTCCGCGGCCGCGGGGGGCGTCCGCATTGATACAATATCCCGGTGACGACCTCCGAAACCCTCACCATCGCCGGGCTTAAAACGAATCTCATCCGAGCGGGCAAAGGCGAGCCCGTAATCCTGCTTCACGGCCTCGGCGCCTCCTCTTATTCCTGGCGCTACGCGCTCCCGGAGCTCTCCAAGCATTACGAGGTGTTCGCGCCCGACCTGCCCGGCTTCGGCCGCACCGACAAGCCGCGGGACTTCGACTACTCGATCCACGGAATCCATTCCTGGATCCTCAAGTTCATGGACCATTTCGGGCTCGAGAAGGCGCGCTTCGCGGGCAACTCGATGGGCGGCGTCCTCTCGCTGTGGACCGCGATGGAGGCGCCTGCGCGGGTCGAGCGCATGGCCCTGCTCGGCACGCCGGCGTACGTGGAGAACCGGCCCAAGCTGATCTGGCCGATCTCCTGGCCGGTGATCGGAAAGCTCTACGAGCTTCTGCTCGGCGACACGGCCCTGCGGATCATCGCGCCGACTGCGTTCGTAAACAAGGAGAAGGTGGACGCCGAGTTGCTCGCCGAGTACGGCCACGCGCTCAAGACCGCGGACGGACGTCGCGCGGTCGCCCAGTTCGTGCGCCTGGCGATTCCGCCGGACCATAAGGAACGAATTCTGCGCTATCCGACTATTCAGCACAAGACCATGGTCCTCGTCGGCGACGGAGACGTCATGGTCGGGTCCTCCGCCGAGCGGTTCGCCAAGGTCCTGCCTAACGCGCGGTTCGTGCTCGTCGAGCGATGCGGCCACGCGGCGCAAGAGGACTCGCCCGAACGCGTAAACGCGCATTTGCTGGAGTTCTTCGCCTCGTGAGCGACAAGGTCGTTTATTCGAGCGACCCCGACTGGGGCAAGCCCGGCACGCCGCGCCAGCCCGAGCCGGTGCGGCTCGCGTTCTCCCGCGGCGCGAAGGGCTCCGGCGTGACGCGCGTCGAGCGCCTCGTGATGCACCCGACGCATAAGGACGCGATGCTCGGCAAGCTCAAGAAGGCGCTCGGCTGCGGCGGCACGCTCAAGGACGGAAATTTCGAGTTCCAGGGCGACCATCGCGACAAGCTCGAGAAGATCCTGCTCGCCGATGGGTACAAGGTTAAGCGGATAGGGGCTTTCGTGCTGGCGCTCCTTCTTCTCGCCTCCTCCGCGTTCGCGCGCCCCGCGATCAAAGGCCTGTCCCAGGCCGAGGCCGAGATCCGTTCCGCGCTCGTCCGCGATCCTGAATACGACCTCTCGTTGCGGCTGAGCACCGCGGCGGCGGCTTTCGAAGGGCGTCAGGTCATGCGCTTCACGCTCGAGAACCCCGTCGATCTGACGGTCGATTTCGCCGGCGGCGCGGTCCTTGAGCTGAACGTCAACGGCGCGGCTGTTCCGCCTCAGCCGGCGTACAACGGCCTCTTCCTTTCCCTTCCCCGGGCCTCTCTGCGCGCCGGCGCAAATGAGGTCTCCATCGTCTACTCCCATCCCTACAGCGCCGACGGCGCCGGCCTGTACCGCTTCAAGGATCCGGAGGACGGTCGGGTCTATGTCTACTCCAACTTCGAGCCGTACGACGCGAACAAGATGTTCCCGTGCTTCGACCAGCCGGACCTGAAGGCGTCGTTTAAGCTCACCGTGCACGCGCCCGACGATTGGGCCGTCGTGTCCGCCGCGAAGGAGGACGAAATCAGCAGAATGGCCGGACGCGCGACCTGGACCTTCGGCAAGACGGATAAGCTCAGCACCTACGTCTTCTCCATGCACGCGGGGCCCTTTCATGTCTGGAGCTCGACGGCCGGCGCCGTCCCGCTGCGGCTGTTCGCGCGCGAGTCGCTGGCCAAATACATCCGGCACGAGGAGTGGCTCGAGGTCACGCGCCAGGGCCTCGGATTTTTCGATGAGTACTTCGCGATTCCTTATCCCTTCAAGAAGTACGATCAGCTGATCGTTCCCGACTTCAACGCGGGAGCGATGGAGAACGCCGGCGCGGTCACCTTCTCCGAGCGCTTCATCTTCCGCTCCACGCCCACGCTCGAGGACCGCGAGGACATGGCGGGCACGATCCTGCACGAGATGGCGCACATGTGGTTCGGCGATCTCGTTACGATGCGGTGGTGGAACGGACTCTGGCTCAACGAAAGCTTCGCGTCCTACATGGCCGCGCTCGCGGCGGGAGAGGCCACGGCCTTCCGGCGCGCCTGGGTGACCTTCTTCTCCGAGATGAAGCCGTGGGCCTACGACACCGACCAGCGCGAGACGACGCATCCGATCGAGGTCCCCGTCCCGGACACCGAGCAGGCCTTCGCGAACTTCGACGGCATCACCTACGGCAAGGGCGCGTCCGCGCTTAAGCAGCTCTCGTACTTCATCGGGGCGGACAAGTTCCGCGACGGCGTGCGCGCCTACCTGAAGACCCATTCCTACGCCAACGCGGTCGAATCGGATTTTTTCGGGGCGATGTCCAAAGTCTCCGGCGTCGATCTCGACGCCTGGACGCGCGATTGGCTTCGTACGACCGGCGTCAACGGCGTGCGCGCCGACTACGCCTGCGACAAAGGCCTGATCTCATCGTTCGCCCTCGTCCAAACCTCGGAGAACGGCACGCTGCGCTCTCATAAAACGGCCGTCGCGCTGTACGCGGCGGGGCCGGACGGGGCGCTCGCGGCCGGAGAGCCGGTCGCCGTTTCCTACTCCGGCGCCCGGACCGAGGTCCCCGCGCTCGTGGGGCGGCCGTGCCCGGACCTCGTCTATCCGAACCACGGCGACGAGGACTACGCGAAGGTCGAATTGGATCCGCGCTCGCTGGCGTCCGTCAAGACGGGCCTGTCGAAGATCGGCGACCCGCTGGCGCGCCTGATGCTCTGGCGCACGTTGTGGGAGATGGTTCGGGACGCGAAGCTGCCGGTGAATCAGTACGTGGAGCTCGTGATGTCGAGCCTCGGCGAGGAAAAGGACTTCAAGGTCGCGACCGCCGTGCTCGGGACGGTGTACGGCCGGCGCGCCTACTCGCCAAGCGTGCTTAATTATCTGCCGCGGCCCGATTACCCCCGCTTCGAGGAGTTCTTCTGGTCGGGCGTGCTCAGGTCCGAGCCCGGCGGCGATTTCGAGAAGCTCTGGTACGACGGTTACGTGGAAATCGCGGCGAGCCGCACGGGCGTCGCCAAGCTGCGCGGCCTGCTGAACGGATCGGCGCTGGTCGCGGGGATGTTCCTCGACCAGGATCGGCGCTGGAGCCTCATCGCGCGCCTCGCGGAGCTCGGCGTTCCCGACGCTCCTGAGGTGATCGCCGCGGAGCTCAAGCGCGATCCCTCGGACCTGGGCGTCAAGTCTGCGATCAAGGCGCGCTCGGCCCGGCCGGATTACGCGAACAAGCGGTTTTGGTTCGACAGGATCATCGCCTCCGACTCGAAGGCGACGCTCGGCGAGCACCGCGCGGCGATGTCGTCCTTTTATCCGCGCACGCAGCGCGAGCTGCGCGCGCGCTTTGCCGAGCCTTTTTTCCGCACCTTGCCGGAGCTCGTCGCGCGCAAGGACGGCGACTTCCTCGACGACTACACGCGCGCCATGCTCCCGTTCTTGTGCACGCCGGACAGCGTCGCGGCCTACGCCGGCTATCTCGAGAAGCATCCTCCGGCGAAGCCCGTCGTCCTGCGCGCCTTGCGCGACGCGCGGCAGGAGGAGGAGCGCTGCGTGAAGGTCCGGGCGCTGCTCGGCCAAAAGCTGTGATCGGGGCATGAGCGCCCCCGCGGCGGACAAGCGCGTCCTCCTGATCGACGACGACGAATCGCTGCGCGAGCTGTTCGCGCTCGCTATGTCGAAGGAATTCAACGTCGCCATGGCCGAGGACGGCGTCATGGGGCTGGCCAAGGTCGCCGCGTTCAAGCCGCATCTCATCGTGCTCGACCTGATGATGCCGCGCCTCAACGGCTTCGAGGTTCTGCGACGGCTTCAGGCCGAGGGGCACGGCGGCATACCCGTGGTCGTGATCACGGGCTACAGCGACCAGGCCAACGAGAGCATCGCCAGCAAGGAGCCGAACGTCGTCGCGTTCTTCCGGAAGCCGCTGAAGTTCTCCGAGCTGATCCTGAAGATCAACGGCCTGCTCGCCTAGAACCTCTTGGCGAGGGTGAAGCGGTGGGCGGCTCCGAGCTCGCCCGCGGCCTGGGCCGCGTAGTCGAAGCGCAGGCCCGATCGCTCGAGGCCGAGGCCGACCGTGAGCCCGCGCGCGGCGTCGAAGCCCGAGCCCTCGGGGGCGGCGCTCTTCGAGGACCAGCCGAGGCGCAGCAGCGCGCCCTCGACGAGCTTCCATTCGCCGCCGAAGCCCGCGTCGGCCCCGCCGCCGCGCGGCGCGGTCTGCAGCTCAACGGCGAGCGTGCGTCCCGTGGAGATCGTGTACGCCGCGCCCGCGGCGAGGCGCAGGGGCAGATCGTTGCGCTGGTGCTCGTACTTCAGGCCGGGGCCCATGTTTCGCACCGCGGCGCCGACTATTAATTTCCCGGGGCCCGCGCCGTCGATGGCGCGGCGCGCGCCGAGATCGGCGGCCATGCCCTGGGCTTCGGAGGACGCAATGTGGCTGCGCAGGTACTTCACCGAAGCACCCAGGTCGGCGAATTCGGTCTTGAGGCCGTAGGCGCCCGCGAAGGCCGCGTCCGAGGCATCGTAATTTCCCGTGGGGCGGCCCGTCGCGTCGCGCCCTCCGATCGAGCCCTGGCTCAGGTAGGTCAGCGCCGCGGCGACGGTCCCGTGGGAGGTCGGGTGCGCGTAGGCGAGGAAGTCCTCGCGCGTGCCCAGGCCGAGCTCGGCGTGGCTCACGGACATCTCGCGCTTCTCGAGGCGGGCGAGGCCGGCGGGGTTCCAGTAGACGGCGCTCGCGTCGTCGGCGAGCGCCGTGTAGGCTCCGCCCATGCCGATGCCGCGGGCGCCGACGCCGATGTCGAGGAACGCGGCCGTTTCCGCGGCGCGGGCTCCGGCCGGAGCGGCGATCAGGACGGCGGCGATCAGGCGCCTCATTTGATCACCCCGATTTTTCCGGTCGCGGTGATGTCGCCGGAGCCGGCCTTGCGGCCCGTGACGACGAAGTTGTAAACGCCCGAGCCGATGCCGCCGACGTCCCAGACGTGGTCGAACGTGAGCTGCGAGCCGAAGCCGTTGCCGTCGTCGACGCCCCCGCGGTTGGTGAAGTTGGAGGATTCGTGCACCTTTCGGCCGGACAGGTCGTAGACGCGCACCGTGACCGAGTCGGCGAGGCCGGGCTGAACGCGGATGGTCACCGGGGCGGAATGGCGCGAGGGGCTGGGGAAGGCGTAGGCCGCGTGGACGGCGAAGGTCGGATCGTTGGGGCCCGAGGGGGCGGATGCGGCGGAGCCGCCGCCGAAGATCTGGTACAGGGAGAAGTGCGTGGTCTGGGCGCGGACGATCTGATTGCGCGCGTCCAGGCTCGACTCGAGCTTCTCCCAGTCGCCGCTGACGGGATTCCAGTAATGGACCGCGAGGTCGTTTTCCGAGAGCCCCGCCGGGAGGCTCGCGCGGTCGTAGGGCAGCTCGAGCGTGACGGGCTTGGCGAAGTGGGTGCCCTCGGGGCCGAATTGCACGCCCTCCGACGCGGCGACGAGGCCTTTGCGCGCTTCCACGAAGGCCCGGCGACGGATCTCCAAGGCGTCATTTTTCTTGGGCGTGGACACGGTCACGCCCACGGCGGCGGTCGCCGCGCCCTCGGGGATGACCACCGCGGCGCGGTCCTTGGCGCGCACCGAGGCGCCGCCGGCGCCGACGGGCGCGAAGGCCGCCCGGGCGGAGAGCGCCAGCGCGGGCATCGAGGACTTAACCCGCTTGGCGAGCGCGGGGCCGGAAGGCGAAGCCGGCGCCGATGCCGGGACGGCGGACGGCGCGGGGCGAACGGGAGCGGAGGCGCTCTTGCTCGGGGCGCGGCGCTCGGTGCTCGACGAGACGACGGAGGCGTCGCGGGTGCCGCTGCCGCGGCGCGCGGCCGCCGGCGCGCGGGTCGCGGGGCCCTTCGACGCGTGCGTCGACGGCGGCAGGGCCGTCGACGAGGGCTGGAGGGCCTTGCCGGACAGGGCCACGGTCCGGCCCAGCACGCGGCCGGCGAACGCGCCGTTGCCGGAGACGCTGACGCCGGAGCGCGGCGCGAACAGATTGAACGCGGTGCGGGCGTTGCCGGCGAGTTTCGCGTCGCCGGCGCCGGCGATGATCCACAGGCCGTCCGCCGCGCCCTCCGGGTTGAGCTCGGCGCCGCCCGTCACCGACAGCGGGCCGTAAAGGAAGACGTTGACGCGTCCGGCGACGGTCAGCCGCGACTGGCCGGAGAGGCTCAGGCCCGTCAGGTAGTAGTCGCCGGCGGGAAGCTCGAGGCTGCCGCCCGACAAGGTCAGCGCGCCGTTGTCGAGGTAGGAGGCGGGAATCGCCGCGTTGTTGTTGTTCGCCTGCGCCCAGGCCCGCGCCGCGTCCAGGTTGTAGGCGGGGGCGGCGGCCTGGCCCTGGGTGATCGCCCCGACGACCGAGCTCTGGCCGTTGAGGGTCACCGTCAGGCCCACGACGTCGCCCGTCACCTTGGCCTTGCCCGACAGCGTCACGCCGTCGAGCCCGGTGAGCGCCGCGGTCAGGAACGCGCCGGGCGATATCGCCGCCGTGCGGCGCGCCTCCGCGTTGCCCGCGCGGTCGACCGCGCCGAAGCTGACGGTGTGGCGGCCCTCGCCGACGCTGAAGGGCGACGCGTACGCCTGGTCGGCGCCGCCGTCCACGCTGTAGACGAGCGCCCCGACGCCGGACGCGAGGCCGCCGGAGAACGGATCGACGGCGGACAGCGAGATCGCCGCGCCGGCGGCGGCCAGGTCCTCGCCGAACAAGGTCGTGCCGCCCGACACCGAGAGGGTGGAGAGCGGCGGGGTGGCGTCGACCGAGAAGGCGACGCTGCGTGCGGCCTCGGCGTTGCCGACGGCGTCGACGCTGCGGAAGGCGAGAGTGCGCGCGCCCTCGGCCGCGCCGAACGGGCCCGCGTACTCCGCGGCCGCGGCGCCGTCGAAGGCGTACTCCGTGTGATGCACGCCCGCCGCGACGCCGCCGGCGGCCGGGTCGGCGGCCGTGAAGCTCAGCTCGACGCCGGCGCCGTAGATCGGGCCCGAGGGCGACGCGTAAGGCGCCGCCGAGAAGGCGAGCGCGGTGACCGGCGCCGCGCCGTCGCGGTGCACCGTCGTGGAGCGGGGAGCTTCCTCATTGCCGACGTTATCGAGCGCCTTCGTGACGACCGTGTGGGCGCCGTCCACGGCGGGAAGGACGATCTCGGAGGAGAAGGCGCCGCCGCCGAGCGAGGCGAGGGCCGCGGCCACCCCGGACGCCGCGCCGTTGACGATCGGATCCTCCGCGGAGACGGCGAGCAGGGTCTCGGGTCCGACGACGGTCTCTCCCGAGGCGAGCACCGCCTTCGGCGAGCCGATCGCCAAGGTCGACACGGGAGCCGTGCCGTCGACCACGGCCGATGAGGCGCGCACCTCTTCGGCATGGCCGAGCCCGTCGACGCTGCGGTAGCGGATCCAGTGGGCGCCGTCGGAGACGATATGAATTGAGGACGTGTAATCGGAGAAGGCGCCGTCGTCCGCGGCCCACTGCGTGGAGGCGACGCCGACGCCGGAGCCGTCTCCGGCGACGAGCGCGTCATCGACGGCCGCGAGCGAAGCCGGGGTGTGAGGCGAGATGAACGGCGCGCCGCCGTGAAAGGGGCTTCCGAAGGCGAGCGTCGTGCGCGGCGGCAAAACATCGGTCGGCGCGGGGGGAGGGAGA
>Ga0105164_10000283_pt1 | contig 37916 bp, 34 predicted proteins | sample VDWuncwatermetaG_FD_89674 | JGI IMG/M metagenome (GOLD analysis project Ga0105164, IMG submission 89674) | Wastewater microbial communities from Netherlands to study Microbial Dark Matter (Phase II) - VDW unchlorinated drinking water | ecosystem: Environmental > Aquatic > Freshwater > Drinking...
CCTGTAGTATCATCGCGCCTCTTTTTTTGCCGCAACTTATTTGTACTCAGTGGAAATAATATGAAAATTACTTTTTTAGATTTTGAAACGTCCATCGCCGATTTAGAAGAAAAAATTGAGCAGTTACGCGGCATGAATAATGACCCCAACATGGATATCAGCGATGAAATTGCGCAGTTAGAAACCAAGAGCATCGCGCTGACTAAAGAGGTGTATAGCAAGCTCACGCCTTGGCAAATTTCGCAAGTGTCGCGTCATCCGCAACGTCCTTACACGCTCGATTACATCGAACATTTGTTTACTGATTTTGAAGAGCTGCACGGCGATCGCGCCTTTGCCGACGACCGCGCCATCATTGGCGGTTTAGCACGTTTCAATGGGCAAAGTGTGATGGTGATTGGTCATCAGAAAGGTCGCGATACCAAAGAAAAAATCATGCGTAATTTTGGCATGCCGCGTCCCGAAGGCTATCGCAAGGCGATGCGTTTGATGCACCTAGCCGAAAAATTCGGCATCCCCGTTATCACCTTAATCGACACGCCAGGTGCGTATCCTGGTGTGGGCGCGGAAGAGCGCGGACAGTCCGAAGCGATTGGGCGCAATCTCTATGAAATGACCGAATTGCGTGTGCCCGTGATTTGCTTGGTAATCGGTGAAGGCGGCTCAGGTGGCGCGCTGGCAGTGGCGGTGGGCGATACGCTGATGATGTTGCAATACAGCACTTATTCGGTGATTTCGCCTGAAGGCTGCGCGTCAATTTTGTGGAAGAGCGCGGCAAAAGCCCCTGAAGCAGCAGAAACTTTAGGTATTACTGTAACGCGTTTGAAAGCCTTAGGCTTGGTCGATAAAGTGATTGCCGAGCCTTTGGGCGGCGCGCATCGCGACTATGCGTTGACCATGCAAAATGTCAAAAAAGCCTTGCAGGAAGAGCTGAAAAAAGTGCAAAGCAAAACTACACCTGAGCTGCTCGAAACGCGTTTTAATCGTCTGATGAGTTTTGGTAAGTTCAAGGAAGTTGAGCTCGGTTAATCTTTTAGAGCGGACGGCAAGCCTTCTTAGTCCGCTCATTCCCGCGCATAGTCGTCTGCTTATTGCCTTAAGCGGCGGGGTGGATTCGGTAGTGCTGCTGCATCTTTTGCAGCAGCTCAAACCCCGTTTCGATTGGCAGCTACAGGCCGTACATGTGCATCACCAAATCAGTCTTCACGCAGATCACTGGGCAGATTTTTGCGCCCAGTTGTGCGCTGCTTACGCAATCCCTTTTCAGTTAGAACGTATCGACATTACCCCGCTGCGCGGGCAGGGCGTGGAAGCGGCGGCGCGTCACTTGCGTTATCAAGCCTTTGCCAAACACGCCACAGATTTTTTACTGTTAGCGCATCACGCTGACGATCAAGCCGAGACGCTGCTACTGCAATTGTTGCGCGGCACTGGTGTGAAAGGCGCGGCGGCGATGCCGCTGTTGGCGCAGCGTGAATGCACATGGTTGCGTCCCTTGTTGAATGTCACGCGCAGCGAAATTGTCGCGTACGCGCGTGCGCAAAACTTGGCTTGGATAGAAGACGACAGCAACACCGATACGCGTTATGCGCGCAATTTTTTGCGTCTCAAGGTGATGCCCGTGTTGGCAGAAAAATTCCCCGCCTATCGCCAAACTTTAACTCGTAGCGCGCAACATTTTGCTGAAGCAGCGAGCTTGCTCGATGAGCTTGCCGCGCTCGACGCGGTCCAGAGCATCGTGGGGGAAACACTGTTGTTATCAGCGTTACAAGCACTCAGTGCTAGCCGCGCCAAAAATTTATTGCGCTATTTTTTACAGCAGCGTTCAGCACCCATGCCGCAAGCTGTGCAGCTAGACGAGCTGTTGGCGCAGTTGCTCAGCGCGCGCGACGATGCCTGTGTGTGCGTGGATTTTGCAGGTTGGCAAGTGCGACGTTATCAGGGCGCGGTGTATGCGCAGCGGGCTTTGCCTGATTGCGCTGCATCCTTGAGTTTGCCTTGGCAAAACGAGGCGGTAGTTTTCTGGTCGCCGCTCAATACGCAGCTGCATTTTTTAGTCACGCACGGACAGGGCATTAGCCTCGCCAAACTTGCGCGTGCGCCCGTCACCTTAAGGCTGCGGCAAGGCGGTGAAACTTTGCGTCCTGCGGCGAAATCAGCAACGCGCACGCTGAAAAATTTGCTGCAAGAGCAGGGTGTTCCCCCCTGGCTGCGCGCCCGTTTGCCGCTGTTGTATTGCGGCGAAGAGTTAGTCGGTGTGGCGGGTTTAATCACCGCTGATTTTCAGGCTAATGCAGAGGAGGCTGGCGTGGAAATTGAGTGGCGATGATTGCTCAGTTTGGCATCGTGTAAATAAAAAAGCCGCACTAAATAGTGCGGCTTTTTTATTTACAACGGCAGCTTACGCGGCGGGATGTTGCGTTTCGATTTGCTCTAATTTATCTGCTTCCACATAGACTTCGTGTTTGCGTTCACGGCGACGTGGTGCATAGCTAGGGGCATTGTTGTTAAAAGGTTTAGCCGCTTTAGCTGGATTGGTTTCAATCTGCGTCAAGTTTGCCACGACCTCAATCACGGCTGGTGCAATCACGGTTGGCATTGCGACGTATTCGCTAGGACGAACCATACCCGCTGGCATCGCGACATATTCAGTTGGTGCGGGGAAGGTTGCGACAGCCAGCGTGGCGGTGTTTTCACCTAACACATCACGACGTTCACGTTCACGACGACCACCGCGACGACCACGACGACGCGCGCCTTCACGCGCTGCGGTTTCTTCGCTGCTGACTTCGGCTAACACTGGCGTAGTAAAAGTCGCGGTGACAATCTCAACTTTTTCTTGGCGAGGTGGACGAGGTGCTTTAGGCGGACGTGGTTCGCGCGGCTCTTTCACTACTTTTGCTTCGCGCACTTCGGCCGCTTTGGCAGGGTTTTGTATCGGCTTATTACGTTCGCGACGGGCATTGTTTTGCTCTGCGCGCTCAGCGTTTTTCTCACCTTTTTCCGCGCCTTGTTGTCCACTTTGTTGACCGCGCTCGCGACGTTTGTTGTGGTCGCCACGTTCATTGCGTTCCGCACGTTCTGGACGCGCATTGCCACGCGGTTTGTCGCCACTAGGTTTCGCTTTTACCACGGCTTTTTCAGGTTGATTAAACCACGCCACAATTTTGCTAAACAACGAGGCTTTCGCTTCTACCGCCTTGATGGGTGCGGGTTGCGCAGGGGTGATGCTCTTCACTGCCGCTTGCGCACGCGTGGCTTTTTGTTGCGCTTGGGCAACGTTGGCTTGCACGGTTTCGACGGGTTTTTCGACCAACTTGTAACTCGCCACCGCATCGCCTATCACGTCATCATGCTTGACGCGATTGATGGTGTAATTAGGTGTTTCGATATGCGGATTCGGAATCAAAGTAATGCCGACTTTTAGGCGTGATTCGATGCGATGAATGTCGCTGCGTTTTTCGTTCAATAAGAAAGTCGCTACATTCACAGGGACTTGCACTTGCAAGGCGGAAACGCTGCCTTTCATGGCTTCTTCTTGCAAGATGCGCAAAATGTGTAAGGCGGACGATTCTGTGCCGCGAATATGGCCGATGCCGCTGCAACGCGGACACGCCATGTAGTTACTTTCGCTCAAGCTCGGTTGCAAGCGTTGACGCGATAATTCGAGCAAACCAAAGCGTGAAATTTTAGCGGTTTGCACACGCGCACGGTCGTAACGCAAAGAATCACGCAAACGATTTTCCACATCGCGTTGATTTTTGCTTGATTCCATGTCGATAAAGTCGATGACAATCAAGCCACCCAAATCACGCAAACGCATCTGACGCGCGATTTCTTCAGCGGCTTCCAGGTTGGTGTTGTAAGCGGTGTGTTCGATGTCCGCGCCTTTAGTCGCGCGCGCCGAGTTAATGTCGATGGCGGTGAGGGCTTCGGTATGGTCGATTACGATTGCGCCGCCTGATGGCAAACGTACTTCACGCGCATGAGCGGATTCGATTTGATGTTCAATTTGGAAGCGTGAAAACAACGGCACATCATCTTGATAGAGCTTGATGCGGTCAACATTGTCAGGCATCACGGTGCTCATAAATGCCAAGGCTTGTTGATAGACTTCTTCGGTATCAATTAACACTTCACCGACTTCAGGATTGAAATAATCGCGAATCGCACGCACCACCAAACTGCTTTCCAAATAAATCAGTGCGGGGGCTTTTTCAGTTTTTGCAGCACTGTCAATCGCATCCCACAACTGTGTTAGGTAGTTCAAATCCCATTGCAATTCTTCTTGGCTGCGACCAATCCCCGCTGTGCGCGCAATAATGCTCATACCATTTGGCACTTCAACGTGTGATAACACTTCGCGTAATTCGTTGCGTTCTTCACCTTCGATGCGACGCGATACCCCGCCGCCGTTAGGATTATTTGGCATCAATACGATGTAACGTCCCGCCAAACTGACGAAGGTGGTGAGTGCCGCGCCCTTGTTGCCGCGTTCATCTTTTTCAACTTGAACTAATAATTCTTGACCTTCGCGCAACGCTTCTTTAACCGAAGGACGGCTAGGACAACCCAGTTGGAAATACTGCGAAGAGACTTCTTTGAAGGGTAGGAAACCGTGGCGATTGCCACCGTATTCGACGAAACAGGCTTCTAAACTAGGCTCAATACGGGTGATAACGGCTTTGTAAATATTGCTTTTTTGTTGCTCTTTACCGGCTATTTCAATGTCTAAATCAATCAGCTTTTGACCATCAACAATCGCGACGCGGAGTTCTTCCGGCTGGGTCGCATTAAATAACATTCTTTTCATTTTTTATTTCTCCCGCGCTCTGACACGGGTTACGACCTTGGGCATCTCGCAAAATCCAAATCTCTTTGCGATGCGTTGTTGCTCACAAAAAATGACTCCTTACATAGTTATCTATGCGTCGTCGTAATTTTTTGTTCCCGCCTAGCCTCGCTTCGATATTTGAATTTTTCGAGACACCCTAGCGTTGTGCGCACGAGTCGCAAATCATTTAAGGTATCTGAATCACTAATAAATTGGAGCAGGTTAGAACGAGTATTTTGGAGTAGCGAGTCTAAAAATTGAGTGAGGTAGCTTGAGGCGAGAATGCGTTAAGGGAGATTCAAAAAAGTGAGTCGGGCGCATACCCCGCAACAACGACTAAACTTTTTGCTCGACCTTAATAACTTTGCTTCGAACTACTCTCACCGAAAATCCACAGGTGCTTTGAGCGCGTAAATCAATTACTATCGTTGCTGGTTCCGGTGAACGATATTAACCGGGCTGCGGCGGAAAGTAGGAGGGCGGTAAACCTGCACTGTTATCCTCACTCAATGCCCTCAAAGAACATCTCGTAAAACTCCTAACTCCAAATCGCGCGAGCGGCGAAGTATATTCATAATGAATGGTTTAAGCAAAGAATCTGTCACGTTTTTAGAAATAGATGAAAGTGGTGCGGGGCAGCGCATCGACAACTTCCTGTTTCGTCATCTCAAAGGTGTGCCCAAGAGCCATATTTACCGCATTTTGCGTGGTGAAGTGCGCGTCAACAAAAAGCGCGTCGATCAAACGCACCGCTTGCAATTAGGCGAGCTGTTGCGCATTCCGCCAATCCGCGTGGCAGAAAAACACATGCCTGAAGTGGCGCATATCCCCGCCGTTGAATTTCCGATTATTTATGAAGACGACGCGCTGCTGGTCATCAATAAACCATCAGGTGTTGCCGTGCATGGCGGCAGTGGCGTGAGTTTCGGCGTGATTGAGCAAATGCGTCGCGCGCGTCCGCAAGCTAAATTCTTAGAGCTGGTGCATAGGCTAGATAGAGAAACATCGGGCGTGTTATTGCTGGCAAAAAAACGCTCCGCACTGGTGGCGATGCACGAAATTATGCGCGAGGGCAACAGCGACAAACGCTATTACGCGATGGTGTTGGGGCAATGGAAAAACGTCAAACAGCATGTGAAATTGCCGCTGTATAAATTCGACACACCGCAAGGCGAAAAGCGCGTCATGGTGAAAGAGGGCGGGCAAGCCTCGCACACCATTTTCACTCTGGAAAAAAGTTGGTCAGAATTTTCATTGCTAGAAGCGCAACTCAAAACGGGACGCACTCACCAAATCCGCGTACATCTGTCGCATCTAGGTTTCCCCATCGCAGGCGACGATAAATATGGCGATTTCGCCCGCAATAAAACGCTCATTAAACAAGGTCTAAAGCGTATGTTTTTACACGCCCACAGCATCGCTTTCGCTCATCCGCTCACGGGCGAACCGATGCAAATCAACGCACCGCTGCCGATTGAGCTGCAAAGTTTTGTTGATAAATTAAACGCGCCTGCTTGATGATGTTCTGCTCAAAATCTAAATAAAACTGCCATGACTCTTATCCCCGAAATCAAACCTAATCAATCTATCGAGTTGCTTAAAGAGCTGCATATTCTGACGCGCGACGGCAAACTGAATCAGGACAGTCGGCGCAAGCTCAAACAGGTTTACCACTTGTTTCACTTCATCGAGCCGTTGCTCAATGAGGTGTTGGCGGGCAAGCCTGATGTGAGTTTGGTGGATCACGGTGCAGGAAAATCTTATTTAGGTTTTATCCTTTACGATTTGTTTTTTAAGGCGCGCGAAGCGGGGCATATTTATGGCATCGAAACGCGCACCGAGTTAGTGGAAAAGTCGCAACAGCTCGCGACAAAATTAAATTTTCCGCGCATGTCGTTTTTGAATCTGTCGGTTGAAGAGTCGATTACCACGCCGAGTTTGCCTGCGCAAATAGATGTCGTGACCGCCTTGCACGCTTGCAATACCGCCACTGATGATGCGATTAAATTTGCTTTGCAAAAGCAAGCCAAGTTCATTGTGTTGGTGCCGTGTTGTCAGGCCGAAGTCGCCGCCGTTTTGAATCAATATAAAAACCAATCGTTTGGCAAAACTGCTTTGTCCGAGCTGTGGCGACACCCGATACATACGCGCGAATTTGGCAGTCAAGTTACCAATGCTTTACGCTGCTTGCTGTTAGAGGCGCACGGTTATCAAGTCACCGTGACCGAGTTAATCGGCTGGGAACACTCGATGAAGAACGAACTCATCATTGCCAAACGCACGGGCGTACCGCGCAAGAATGCACAACAACGCTTAGAGCAAATTTTGAATGAGCTGAATTTATTGGATTTGCACGCGCGTTTTATTTACTAATCCGAACGGTTTTAGATTGCGATGAAGCGTGTAGTCGTTTATGCTGCGCGCCCTTCGGAGAGGTGGATGAGTGGTTTAAGTCGCACGCCTGGAAAGCGTGTTTACAAGCAATTGTAACGGGGGTTCGAATCCCCCCTTCTCCGCCAAATTATTATTTTTTTATTAAATCAATAAGTTGAGCTAATTATAAAAATTGCAGGTGATACACAGAAGTGATACAAACTTAAACGGTGTATCACTTTTTTTATGTCTATCAAGCGCGTAAGCCTATAAAAGTAAGGGATTGACGAGTACCGCTATCAAGACTGCGTGGCACATCAACTGGCTACGAAAAAACACGATTCGTTATGAGACCTAGCCGATGCCTAATTTCCACGCCTTAGTTCCCGCCGCAGGTTTTGGTGCGCGCATGGGGCATGAAACGCCCAAGCAATATCTACCGTTGGCGGGGCAGCCGATGATTGCTCACGCGCTGGCGACACTGTGTGCCTGTGCCAAAATTCGCACCGTGTTCGTGGTGCTGTCTCCGGAAGATACTCAGTTCCATACATACGATTTTTCAAGATTTGGCGATAAGTTACAGCCGCTTTATTGCGGCGGTGCGACGCGCGCCGAGTCTGTGTTGAACGGCTTGTTAGCCGCCGAACTTGAGTCGGATGATTGGCTGTTAGTGCACGACGCAGCACGGCCTTGTTTGACCCAAGCGCATTTGCAAAAACTGATACACGAATTAAAAGACGATGCGGTGGGTGGCTTGTTAGCTGTGCCCGTTGCCGATACGTTGAAGCGTGCCGATGCAACCGGGCGCGTGTTGCGTACCGAAAGCCGCGAACAACTTTGGCAAGCGCAAACGCCGCAAATGTTTAGAGCGGGCTTGTTGGCGAGTGCGTTGCAGCAATGCCAAGACGTAACCGATGATGCCTCCGCCATCGAGGCGTTAGGCTTACAGCCCAAGCTGGTGGCGTGCGAGCCGACTAATTTCAAAGTCACTTATCCGCAAGATTTATTGTTGGCGGAGTTGTTAATCAAACAAGGAAAATAATGATGCGTATTGGACAAGGTTTTGATGTTCACCAACTAGTCGCAGGTCGCCGTCTCATCATCGGCGGCGTGGCTATTCCGTATGAACAAGGCTTGCTCGGACATTCCGATGCGGACGTGTTGTTGCACGCGATTTGCGATGCTTTATTGGGCGCGGCGGCGTTGGGCGACATCGGCAAACACTTCGCTGATACGGATGCGCAGTTCAAAAATATCGACAGCCGAATTTTGTTGCGTGAGGTGCTGCACTTGGTGCGTGCACAAGGGTTTCGCGTCGGCAATGTGGATGCAACCATCATTGCGCAAGCTCCCAAAATGGCTCCGCATATTGCGCAAATGGTGGCGCATATTGCCGCTGATTTGGGCGTGGAGAAAAGCGCGGTGAATGTGAAAGCCACCACCACCGAACAGCTAGGCTACACCGGACGCGGCGAAGGCATTGCGGCGCAGGCGGTGGTGCTGTTGCTCGCCAACTAAAATGAAAATCCTCGCGCTCGAAACCTCCACTGAATACTGCTCGGTCGCACTGAGTCTTGATGGCAAAGTCAGCGAGCGATTTGAGTTGGTCGGACAAAAACATTCGGAATGTTTAATTGCTATGGTCGCCGCCGTATTGTGCGATGCGCGGCTGAAATTAGCCGAACTTGATGGCATTGCTTATGGCATGGGTCCTGGTTCATTTACGGGTGTGCGCATCGCCTGTGGCGCGACGCAGGGCTTGGCTTTGGGGGCGAATCTGCCCGTGTTCGGCGTGGTGACTTTGCAAGCCTTAGCACAGGCTTCAGGACAGCATAAAGTCATCGCCGCACTGGATGCGCGCATGGGCGAGATTTATCACGCGGCATATGAATTGCGCGCGGGTGAGTGGCACACGCTGAGTGAGCCGTGTTTTTGTAAAGCCGCTGCCGCACCCGTGTTAGCGGGGCAAAACTGGTTCGGTATTGGTTCAGGTTTTGCGGCGTATGAGGCCGATTTACAGCAGCGTTATGCGGGGCAATTAGTCGGGCTAGATAACACCGCTGTGCCTCATGCCGCCGCGATTGCCGAGCTGGGTGCGCAGGCTTTTTTGCAGGGCAAAGGTGTCGATGCGGCACTCGCGCAACCCTTGTATGTGCGCGACAAAGTGGCGTTGAAAACGCTAGAGCGTGAAGCGATTGCACAGGCAAAAATTGATGCGTGACATGACCTTGAGCGATGTCGCAGCGGTGTGCGCGATTGAACAGCAAGTGCAGCCGCATCCTTGGACACTGGGCAATTTTAGCGATGCTTTGCGTAGTGGTTATCGTTGTCTGGTCGATGAAAGCCAGCATGAAATCCTTAGCTACGCGGTGCTGATGCCGCTCATAGATGAAGCCGAGTTATTGACGATTGCAGTTGCGCCCAGTTGGCAGCGCAAAGGCTTAGGCAGCTTGATGTTGCGTGCGCTGCTGGACGGGGCGCGGGAGAAAAAATTGCGCAAAATTTTCTTAGAAGTACGCGTGTCGAATCTCGCTGCGATTGTTTTGTATCGCGCCGCAGGCTTTGTTGAGATTGGGCGGCGGCGTGGTTATTACCAAACAGCAGACGGACGCGAAGACGCATTATTGATGGCGTGTGAATTGACAGGGGATGCGCGTGGATAGAAATGAAGCGATGTTGCGCGAATTGAATCTTTATCCGCAATGGACGTTGCGCGCGCCTGAGCTTGCCGCTGTAAGCCTTGCGCCAACTCATACGCCCGCCATTGAATCCGCTGCGCAGAACGCGACGCTAGCCTTGCCGCCTGCTGTAACGGATGCGATTCCTACAACAAATTTGCCTGTAGATAGGGCGTTGCAAGCAAGCGTTGCTAGCTTGATTACCGCTGTGGATTTCGCGCCAGCTAAAACTTGGCCTGAACTCATGCTGCAAGTGCGCGATTGCCAGCGGTGTGGCTTGCGCGCGGGCTGTACGCAGACGGTCTTCGGCGTAGGCGATACCCAAGCCGATTGGCTGTTTGTGGGTGACATGCCCAGAGCCGATGAAGAGTTGCAGGGTGAGCCGTTCGCAGCGGAGATAGGACATTTGCTCGACAATATGTTGGCGGCGATGCAGCTGACACGCGACAACAATGTGTACCTCGCCAATGTCGTGAAGTGTCGTCCCGCTGAGGATACGCATCCTGCCGCCGCTGAGATTGCACAGTGTTTGCCGTATTTACAGCGTCAAATTGAATTAGTGCAACCTAAAGTTATTGTCGCGTTAGGCAAGCTCGCAGCGAGCAATTTATTGGGCGAGGAGCTCGCCTTAGATGAGCTGCGCGGCGTGCTGCACGACTATCAGGGCATTCCCGTCATCGTTACTTATCACCCCGCTTATTTGCTGCGCAAACCTACTGCCAAAGCACAGGTTTGGCAGGATTTATGTTTCGCGTTGGATGTGATGAGTGCGGCTTAAGGCTTATTCACGGGGCTTTTTGACGAAGTACACATCGGCATTGAAATGTGCGACGGCGTGCGGCAGAGCAACCGCAAAGCCTGAAATCGCCAGCCCCGTCAAAATCGCTTCGCCTGAGCTGATAGTCGGTAGTGTGACCCAATAAGAATTTTGCAAAATGAACGCGCTGTATTTGCCGAGGCTGGCAATGCACCAGCCGTTAATGCTAGCGACCATGAGCATGGTGATGCCGCTGACGCAGTAGCCGTTCCACAACACAAAGGCAAAATAATTGGGTTTGCAATAACGATAAAATAGTCTGAGTCCGAACCAACTCAGTGCGACGGGCAAGGCAATTTTTATTAGCCCAGCCATGCCGAATACGGCTAAATCAATATGTTGATAGCGCAGCGCGAGCAACAAAATCGCGCTCAATAGCAGCGTGGCGATTTGCCAATCAAACAACAGGAAAAATAAAGTCGCACCGAGTGGATGCAGCTTGAGCCCCTCACGCATCCCCAGGGGAAGTAACCAAAACGCGCCCACCCAAATCGTCACGCCGATGAGTAAATTAAATTGCGCGGTGTTGCGCCACAACGCTCGCCACTGAGCCGTCCACACTGCGCGCAGCAGCATTGCGGCGAATAAATAATTGCCTAACAACAACCATTCGGCGTTAAAAACTTGCGGATACAAATCCATGACGAGTTCTGACTACGAGAAATGCGGGGTAGCGAATGTAAGGCAAAAACAGCCTGTCGTGGTGTGACATTTTGTCGCATCTTGCCAGCGCGATTTTTATTCTGAGGTAGCGCATGGCACAATCGCTGCCTAAAATTTTCCGCAACCATTTTTCCCTCCATTTTTCTTAGAATTTTTACGCAAAAATTATGCTCAGTTATCGTCACGCTTTCCACGCTGGCAATCATGCCGACGTGCTCAAACACTTTGTGCAGATGCAATTACTGCAAGCCTTAACAAAAAAAGACAAACCGTTTTGGTACATCGACACGCACGCAGGTGCAGGCTGTTACAGCTTGGATAGCGGTTATGCCACGCAAAATGCCGAGTATGAAAGCGGCATCGCGCGCTTGTGGAATCGCAGCGATTTACCGCCCGCACTGGCGGACTATGTCGCCTTAGTTAAAGCCTTAAATCCCGATGGTGCGATGAAAATTTATCCCGGTTCGCCCTTGGTGGCTTTGAAGTTAATGCGTCCCGACGACCGCTTGCGCTTGTTTGAATTACATCCCACCGACAGCGATATTTTGTTGGAAAATTTTTTAGATTACGACCCGCAAGCCTTGACACATCAAGCTAATGGCTTTGCTGCATTGAAAGCATTGTTGCCGCCACCGCCGCGTCGTGGCTTGGTGTTAATCGACCCGCCGTATGAAGAAAAACAGGATTATCAGCGCGTGGTAGATAGTTTGAATGAAGGCTTGAAACGCTTCGCCAATGGCATTTACGCGGTGTGGTATCCACAATTGCAGCGCGACGATGCGCGTCGTTTGCCTGAAGAATTGAAAAAACTGCCTGTGAAAAGTTGGCTGCATGTTGCGCTAACCGTGAAAGCCTTGGGTGCGGAAGGCATCGGTATGCACGGCAGCGGCATGTTTATCTTGAATCCGCCTTGGTTGCTGCATGACACTTTGCAGCAAGTGATGCCGTATTTGAGCAAGCATTTAGCACAAGACGACAACGCGTTTTACACTTTAGAGTGTAAAGAAAATTAGTTTTGACGGTCGGCTTAATCCGACTGTTTTTTTGTAGCATCCATCTTAATAACGACATAGGAGCTTTTATGAACGCATCACATACTTGGAATTTTTTCCGTGCAGGCGGTTTTGATCAAGTGCAACTCGCTACAGGCGCAGATTTATTAGCCCTTAAAGACCTCGACCAAAAGCTCTGGGTGGCGTTAAGTTGCCCGACACGCGGCATCGAATTTGATAGCAAAACGCTGGACATGATAGACAGCGACGGCGATGGCAAAGTACGCGCCAATGAGGTGTTAGACGCACTCGCTTGGGTGGGCAGTTTGCTTAAAGACGCAGATTTATTAGTCGCAGGACATGACGTTTTGCCGCTGCACCAAATCAATGACAGCAGCGACGAAGGTCGTCAGGTGTTGGCATCGGCGCGGCATATTTTGCGTAGCTTAAATAAGCCGGACGCGCTAGAAATTGCACTTGCGGATATGCACGACATCGACCACTTGTTAGCGAGTTTAGAATTTAACGGTGATGGCGTGATTGCGGCACAACAAATTGCCGATACCGCTTTGCGGAGCATGGTGGAAGAGGCAATGCAATGTGTCGGTTCGGTCGCCGATTTGAGCGGCGAAAAAGGCATCAATGCCAATCTTAATGAACAGTTTTTTAGCTCGCTAAAAAGCTATGCGGCATGGCATCAAACAGCCGATGCAACAGTATTATTGTTAGGCGAAAACACTGCCGCTGCTGCCACTGCATTTAACGCCGTGCAAGCCAAAATCAACGATTATTTTATGCGTTGTCAGTTGGCGGCGTATGACGTGCGCGCCGCAGAGCCATTGAGCCGCGCGGCCAGCGACTATGAGCAACTGGCAGCCGAATCGCTTGCGCTAGATACGATTTCAGTCGCGAATTTTCCCCTTGCCAGCATTGCCGCGAACAAAGCCTTGCCGCTGACGGACGGCATCAATCCGAGTTGGCAAGCCGCCATTACCGCCTTGCGCAATAAGGTGGTATTGCCTTTGCTAGGGGATAAAAAAACCTTAAGTGCGAGTGACTGGGCAACACTGTGCGAAAAGTTTTCAGCCTATGCAAGCTGGCAAAATGCCAAGCCCGTCAACCGCGTGGAAGGCTTGGGCATCAATCGCATTAACGCTATTTTGCATAGCGACGCACAGGCAAAAATCAACGCGCTGATTGCGCAAGATGTTGCCGTGGAAAGCGAAGTGAAAGCCATCCGATCGGTCGAAAAGTTACTGCGTTATCAGCGCGATTTATTTTTGCTGGTGAACAACTTTGTCTCATTTAGAAATTTTTATACCGGCAAAGACAAAGCGATTTTTCAAGTTGGTACATTGTTTTTAGACGGACGCAGTTGCGAGCTGTGCATCAAAATCGACGATGTCGCGAAACACGCAGGCTTCGCTAGTAGTAGCGGCGTGTGTCTGGTGTATTGCGAATGCACGCGCAACAGCGGCAAAGAAAAAATGACCGTTGCGGCGGCGTTTACAGCGGGTGATTCAGACTTTTTAATGGTGGGTCGTAACGGGATTTTTTATGATCGCCAAGGACAAGATTGGGACGCGCAAATCGTGCGCATCATCGACCATCCCATCAGCATTCGTCAGGCATTTTTCTCGCCGTATAAAAAAGCTGTGAAGATGATTAGCGCGCAAATCCAAAAACTCGCCGCCTCAAAAGCCAGTGCCGTTGATGACAAATTGATGAGTACCGCAGTCGATCACGGCAAAGCGGTAGCCGCGCCCGCCGCTCCAATTAAGGCCGCCTTTGATGTGGGCAAATTCGCAGGGATTTTTGCCGCGATTGGCTTAGCTATCGGCGCAATCGGTGGCATTTTGGCTTCCGTCGTGGCGGGGGTGTTAGCGTTAAAAGTCTGGCAAATGCCGCTAGCATTAGTTGGCTTAATGCTGATGATTTCAGGGCCAGCGATGATTTTGGCGTGGTTCAAATTAAAAAATCGCAACTTAGCCCCTATCTTGGATGCGAACGGCTGGGCGATTAACGCCCGCGCGCTGATTAACATTCCGTTCGGCACTTCGCTGACGCAGATGCCCGTGTTGCCCGTAGGCGCGCACCGTTCGCTGGTTGACCCGTTCGCCGAAAAGAAAACACTCTGGCCGTTTTATGTGGTGATTACGCTCGGCATCGCTGCTCTAGTGGTGCTGTGGTACTACGGATTTTTTGGGCATCGGGCTTAGCTAAAACAATGAAACCACTCTTTCGTCCTGCCTTATTTAACCCGCGCGTGTTGGCTAAACGCATTGCGAATACGCCCACGCCTGTTGCACACAAGCAAATTTTGCATGACTGGGCAGCGACGATACGCAATGGCAGTATCAGCAAAAAATCCAACAAAGAAGCGGCGATACGCAGCGCGTTCATCCACAAATTTTTTGTCGAGATTTTGGGTTATGTGCCTTTTGGTAGCGGTGCAACGCAAAGCATTAGCGAAGAGCATCAAACCGGCGTGGGGCGTGCCGATGCCGCATTAGGTTTTTTTTCGGCGGCGGAAAATCGCATTATTGCGCCCGTTGAATTAAAAGGCGCGGACTCGCCCAATCTCGATGCCATCATGCCTGGACGACATAAATCTCCAGTGCAACAAGCGTGGGAATATGCGGCGGATACGCCCGGCAGAAAATTTATTGTGTTATCGAATATGTTGGAAATTCGCCTGTATGCCTATGCGCATACGCGGCAAATTTACGAGTCTTTCGACATCCTTGAGCTGGCGGATAGTGACAGCGAATACCAGCGTTTTTGTTTGTTGTTAGGCGCGAATAATTTGCTTAATGGACACACCGAAAAGCTGCTTAGTGAAAGCGCGGATGCGGAAAAATCCATCACCCGTCAACTCTATTCTGACTATCGCGATTGGCGCATTCAACTCATCGTCGCCTTAGCGCAGCACAATGCTTTGCCCTTGCCTGATTTAATCGCCCACGCACAAACGATTTTGGATCGCATCCTGTTTATTGCCTTTGCTGAAGATCGCGATTTACTGCCGCAAAAAACCATAGAAAGCGCGTATCAGCAAAGTAATCCTTATGCGCCGCAAGCCGTTTGGGAAAACTTCAAAGGCTTATTCCGCGCGGTCGATAAAGGCAATAACGTGTTGGGCATTCCTGCTTATAACGGCGGCTTATTCAAGCCGAATGCCGCGATGGATGGGCTGATTGTTCCCGATAAAAGCTGCGGAATTTTCAAAGCGATTGCCGCCTATGATTTTGCTTCGGAAGTTAGCGTTACCGTGTTGGGGCACATCTTTGAACAATCGGTTTCAGATTTAGAAGAGCTGCGCGAACTCACCGACCTAGACGCATTTGTGCTCAAAGCCAACGCCTTGCGCGCCGTCAGCAGCGGGGTTTCGGGCAAACGCAAAGAACACGGCATCGTCTATACGCCCGACGACATCACCGCGTTTATTGTTGAACAAACGCTAGGCGGTTATTTGACCGACCGCCGCGAAAAACTCCGCAGCAACTACCTCAATCCGCCAGCAAAAAAGAAGCCAGCCGACGACGTAATTGAGCCGAGTTATCGCAGCCCAAGCGATCTGGAAAAGAAGCAATTTGGCAAGGTACGCGATGCGAAACGCCTCACCGAATTTTTATTTTGGAACGCTTGGCGTGATGAATTGCAGCACATCAAAATCGTTGATCCCGCCTGCGGTTCGGGCGCGTTTTTAATCGCCGCGTTCGATGTGTTAGATGCCGAATATCGCCAAGTGAATGAGCAGCTTCAAGCGATTACTGGCACGCGCGATTTGTTCGACATCAATCGCGAAATTCTCAACGGCAATTTATACGGTGTGGATCTCAATCCCGAATCTATTGAAATTTCTAAGCTCTCGTTGTGGCTTAAAACCGCGCAACACGGCAAACCGCTGCAATCGTTGGAAGCCAATCTGCGCGTGGGTAACAGCCTGATTGCTGAGATGAATGGTGGCGCAGATTTTTCGGTGCGTGCGTTTGATTGGCAAGGTACTTTTGCCGAGGTGTTTGCGGCGGGTGGCTTTGACGTGGTGCTAGGCAATCCGCCGTATGTGCGCCAAGAACGCTTCACCGAACTCAAGCCTTATTTGCAAAACAACTACGCGGTGTATCACGGCGTTGCGGATTTGTATTGCTACTTTTTTGAGCTGGGCGTGAATCTGCTCAAAGCGGGCGGACGCTTGGGCTATATCTCGTCCGCCACTTTTTTCAAAACAGGTTCGGGTGAACCGTTGCGCCGTTATCTGTTAGACAAAACGCAGTTGCGCAGCGTGGTCGATTTTGGTGACGTGCAAGTGTTTGAAGGCGTGACGACTTATCCCGCGATTATGGTTTTGGAAAAAACCGTCCCCGTTCGCCCTGAGCCTGTCGAAGGGGGACGGGTCGATGGAACGCCGTCCATTCATGCTTCGACAAGCTCAGCACGAACGGACTCGGTACTTCGTTATCTCAACCTAAAAAAACTCCCCGCTGAAGGCTTGTCTGCCGCCTTCGCGCAGCACGCGCAGCCCATGCTTCAAGCGCGGCTAGGCGTGGGCAGTTGGCAACTCGAAAGCGATGTGCGCGGCGCATTGCGCGACAAACTCACACACGGACACGCCACACTCGAACAGCTTTATGGCGCGCCCTTGTATGGCATTAAAACGGGGTTAAATGAAGCCTTTGTGATTGACCGCGCCACTCGCGACGCGCTGATTGCACAAGATGCAAAATCAGCCGATTTACTCAAGCCGTTTTTAGAAGGCAAAGACCTGAAAAAATGGCGCGTTGAAGCGCAAGATTTATGGCTGATTTTGTGTCCCAAAGGTTGGACGTATCGCCAATCTGGTTTGAGTGATGCAGCCGCCGCACAAGCGTGGATGAACCAACACTATCCTGCGGTGATGCGTTGGCTTGTGCCGTTTGAAGCGGCGGCAACCAAGCGCGGCGATAAAGGTGAATTTTGGTGGGAGCTACGGGCATGTGCTTATTACGAGGCGTTTGAACAATCCAAACTCTGTTATGTGGATATTTCAGACAAGCTGAATTTTTCTCTAGAAGATGGTGGAAGTTATTACGCTAACACGGCTTACTTTGTGCCTAAGGCGGATTTGTTTCTTGCTGGGTTACTTAACACGCCAGTTTATTGGATGCTAATTTGCAGTTTTTCCCCAGCTATTCGTGGCGGTTTTCATCGTCTTTTTTCGCAATATGTGGAAACCCTCCCCATTCCCGCCGCCAACGAAACCCAACGCGCTGAAATCGCCCAGCTTGCCGAAGCCTGTCAGCGTGCCGCCGAAGCGCGGCGTGATTGCCAAACGGCGTTTCGGCATCGCATCAGCGACCTTGCTGCATTAGGCGTGGTGAAGCTCAATACCAAACTTAATAATTGGTGGCTGCTCGACTTCGCTGCGTTTCGCGCCGAAGTGAAAAAGCAATTCAAGCAAGATATTCCGCTCGCAGAACGCAACGATTGGGAAGCCTATTTCAACTTGCAACGCGACCTCGTGCAAAACGCCACGCAGCAAATCACCCAACACGAAACCGCCCTAAATCGCTTGGTGTACGCGCTGTTTAGCTTGAGCGAGGCTGAAATTATGCTAATTGAAAGTGCCGCTTGAACGATTTTTGTCTTGTGCTTTTATGCTGCTGTGGGAGCTCGATTTATCGAGCGAGGTGGTCGATGCCGCAATCGCGCGATAAATCGCGCTCCTACGTTAAAGCTAGCCACTTGCGCGTCATTAAAAAATGCTAATGGATGATTTGGATTGATGTCGCCTACCTTAAAACCCGAACCCTTCGACCCGAAGCCTATCCTCGCCAGTCTGCCGTTGTTGCCGGGCGTGTATCGCTATTTTGATGCGCAGGGCAATGTGTTGTATGTGGGCAAAGCCAAGCAGTTAAAAAAGCGCGTCTCGTCGTATTTTCAGAAGACCAATATCTCGCCGCGCATCCGCATGATGGTGTCGCATATCGCGCGCATTGAGACCACGGTGGTGCGTTCCGAAGCCGAGGCTTTGCTGCTGGAAAACAATCTCATCAAGTCGCTCAAGCCGCGCTACAACATTTTGTTCCGCGACGATAAGTCTTATCCCTACATTGTTCTAACGGGACACCAATATCCGCGTCTGACTTATTTTCGCGGCACGCCAAACAAGCAGCATCAGTACTTGCCCTTACCCGAACGCGCAAGCGTCCAAGGAAAGTAGCCAGTTGTTGCAAAAGATATTTCGCATCCGCACTTGTGAAGACAGCATGTTTAGCAACCGTACGCGCCCCTGTTTGCTGCATCAAATTGGCCGTTGCACTGCGCCCTGTGTGAATTTAATTTCCGCTGAAGATTATCAAGCCGATATACGCAACGCGGTGTTGCTGCTGAATGGTCGGCATCAAGAGGTCGAACAAAAATTGCGCGATGCGATGGAGCAGGCGGCAGAGGCGCAACATTATGAGCAAGCAGCGGTGCTGCGTGATCAGATGCGTGATTTGCATGTGGTACAACAAAAGCAATTCGTTGAATCGACGGGCAACACCACTGACGCGGACATCATTGCGGTGATGCAATTAGACGATGCGGTGTGTGTGAATCTGGCGATGATGCGCGGCGGGCGGCATCTGGGCGACAAGAGTTTTTTTCCCGACCATGCGGATGGGCTTAGTTTGTATGAAGTTGTGGAAGCATTTATCGCGCAGCATTATTTGAATCGCAGCGTGCCGTCGATATTGTTGGTGAATGTGGAGTTTGAAGATGCAACGCTAGCGCAGATACTCAGCGAACAAGCTAATCACGCGGTACGCATTACCCTGCCTGGTAGCGGTGATCGTAAGCAGTGGTTGAGCATGGCGGAAAAGAACGCCCTGCTGGCGTTGCAGCAACGCAAAATGCAGCAAGGTGGGCAGCAGTTGCGGCTGGATATGTTGCGCGAATTCGTAGGCTTGCCTGAGTTGAATCGCATCGAGTGTTTCGACATTAGCCACACCATGGGCGAAGCTACGCAAGCCTCATGCGTGGTATATGAAAATCTGGACATGCGCGCCGCCCAATATCGCCGCTACAACATTAGCGGCATCACCCCAGGCGACGACTACGCCGCGATGCGCCAGGCACTCACGCGACGTTATGAAAAACTGGCGAACGGCGAGGGCGCGCGCCCCGATTTAATTTTAATCGACGGTGGACTAGGGCAGTTACACATCGCTATGGAAGTCATGGCGGAACTGGGTTTGAACGACTTGGCGTTGGTTGGCGTGGCAAAAGGTGTGGAGCGTAAGGTCGGCATGGAGCAATTGATTTTCCCTGACAAAGAAGCGATACGTTTAGCCAGTGACAATCCCGCGCTGCATCTTATTCAACAAGTGCGCGACGAGGCGCATCGCTTTGCGATTACCGGGCATCGAGCTAAGCGTGGCAAGGCGCGTATGGTGTCGAGTTTGGCGGAAATCAGCGGGGTAGGGGATAAGCGTCGGCGGAATTTACTCACGCATTTTGGTGGCTTGCGCGAAGTGCAGCAAGCAAGTGTCGAGCAGCTTTGCCAAGTTGACGGCATCAGTCTTGCCTTGGCTGAGAAAATTTATCAGCAACTGCACTAAAAACTTTAGTCTGGCTAGTAGAATAGCGAACGTTGTTTAATCTCATTCGCCTTCATTGCTATGCGCCTCAATATCCCAAATTTATTAACTTGGTTGAGAATTTTTCTCATACCTGTGTTTGTCGCGGTATTTTATTTTTCTGATGAAATGTTGAGCCCGCAACATAAGAATTTGATTGCCACGGCGGTATTTTTGTTGGCAGCAGTGACTGATTGGCTGGATGGCTATTTGGCGCGCAAGCTCAATCAAACCTCGGCTTTCGGCGCATTCCTTGACCCAGTTGCGGATAAGCTGATGGTTGCCGCTGCGTTGATTCTTTTGGTCAAACTCGGACGTGCCGACGCAATTATTGCCTTCATTATTATCGGTCGCGAAATTACGATTTCGGCGTTGCGCGAATGGATGGCAAAAGTGGGCGCGAGTAAAAGCATCGCGGTGTCGATGTTAGGCAAGGTAAAAACAACTTTTCAAATGCTAGCTTTGTTGTTGTTGCTTTACCACGACAGTCTGCTCGGCGTGAGTTGCCAAGGTTGGGGAGAGTGGTTGTTGTATGTTTCGGCGTTGTTAACCTTATGGTCTATGCTCGATTATTTAGTGCGTGCGATGCCTCAATTACAAAAAGCAAAATAATTTTTTCAAAAACCTTAAAAAATAATTGCATTATCAGCGCAGCTCTATATAATGCACGGCTTCGGGGCGTAGCGTAGCCTGGTAGCGCGCCTGCTTTGGGAGCAGGATGTCGGGAGTTCGAATCTCTCCGCCCCGACCATTTTCGAGTAGCTTCCTGATTACTCTGTTGTAAAAAAGAATTTGTGCCCGTAGCTCAACCGGATAGAGCACCAGCCTTCTAAGCTGGGGGTTGCAGGTTCGATTCCTGTCGGGCACACCAAGTGTCTGTGGGTAAGTGTCAATGGTGGCTGTAGCTCAGTTGGTAGAGTCCAGGATTGTGATTCCTGTTGTCGTGGGTTCGAGCCCCATCAGCCACCCCAAACAAAGCCATAACTTTTTGAGTTGTGGCTTTTTTTATGCCCGTCACTTCGCCACTGGGCGCGGATGAATTCTAAGAGGTGCTAAATGAAAATTGCGATTGCAGGTACAGGTTATGTAGGATTGTCGAACGGTATTTTGCTGGCGCAACACAATGAAGTGGTTGCCATCGACATCATAGCGGAGAAAGTTGCGATGCTAAATTGCCAGCAATCGCCAATTGAAGATGTTGAATTAGAAGATTATTTGCAACATAAAAAGCTCAACTTCACCGCTACTTTAGATAAGCAGCAAGCCTATCAGGGGGCGGACTACGTCATTATTGCCACGCCTACCGACTATGATCCGGGCACAAATTACTTCAATACGCGCTCGATTGAGGCAGTCGTACAAGATGTGTTAAGCATCAATCCTCAAGCGGTGATGATCATCAAATCGACCGTGCCAGTCGGTTATACCGCCCAGTTACGCAAGCAATTTAACTGCGATAACATCTTATTTTCACCTGAGTTTTTGCGTGAAGGGCGCGCCTTATACGACAATTTGCACCCTTCCCGTATTGTGATTGGCGAACGCTCGGAGCGAGCTGCGGTGTTCGCTAATTTACTTAAGCAAGGCGCGATCAAGCAAGATATTCCAACGCTGTTTACCGATGCGACCGAGGCTGAAGCGATTAAATTATTTGCCAACACTTATTTAGCAATGCGTGTGGCGTATTTCAATGAGTTGGATAGTTATGCGGCAACGTATGGTTTAAATACACAGCAAATTATTCAAGGCGTGAGCCTCGATCCGCGCGTCGGTAATCATTACAACAATCCGTCGTTTGGTTATGGCGGCTATTGTTTGCCTAAGGACACTAAACAGTTGTTGGCGAATTATCACGATGTGCCACAAAATTTAATGGGTGCAATTGTTGCTTCCAACAGCACTCGCATGGATTTTGTCGCAGCGAGCATCCTAAAATTACGCCCCAAAATCGTTGGTATCCATCGTTTGATTATGAAGAGTGGCTCGGATAATTTCCGTGCATCGAGTATTCAAGGCGTGATGCAACGCCTGCAATCTCAAGGCGTAGAGCTGATTGTCTATGAACCCGCACTCCATGAGGCAGAATTTATGAGCGCGCGCGTGGTGCATGATTTGGCGGAATTCAAACGCTTAAGTAATGTCATTGTGGCGAATCGTATTAGCGACGAGATTCGTGATGTTAGCGATAAAATTTATAGTCGCGATTTGTTTGGCAAGGATTAAGCACCTTCAACGCTTGTTTGTATCTAGATATTCAACATACTTTAGTCTTGCAATCTCCTCGTTATAATGGCGCAATGACTGCCTCCGTTGCGCGCGAATGAAACTAAGACGCATTCCTTTGCTGAAAATGATGTATTGCTTACTGTGCGTGGCGTGCTTTTACATGCCCACAGCTTATGCCGAGTCGCTACGCATTTTGTTATTGTTGAGCAACCGTAATCCGAGTTACCAAACTTTCGTTACTACCTTACAACAGCAGCTACCGAATACTTTGTTGCGCTCGGCGAGCGTGGACGAGCTCTCCAGCACACCTCAATTACTTGAAGATAATGATGTTATCGTCGCACTCGGTTTGCCCGCTGCGGAGCAAGCCGCACTGCAATCTAATCTGCCGATGTTGTCCGTTTTTGTCCCTCAAGCTGCTTACAATCATCTATTAGAAAAGATAAATTCCCCAGCTAGAAGCAATCAAATGGGGGTTATTTATCTGAATCAACCGCTTGCGCGACAAGTTGATTTCATTACAGCACTGTTACCTCGGCAGCATAAAATTGGCGTGTTGTATTCAGCAACTGCCAACGTGGAGTGGCGCATTTTGCGTGAAGAACTCAAGCTGCACGGCAGTAGTTTGATTGTGCAAGAAGTGCAATCCGATGAACGTCTTTTTAATCAGCTAGAAAACTTGCTGAGTCAAGCCGATGTTCTATTAGCGATGCCAGATAACGCGCTATATAGCAGCAGTAATGTGCGTAACATTTTATTGAGCACCTATCGTTTTGGTGTACCTGTCATCGGTTTTTCGCCTAGTTATGTAAACGCGGGGGCTGTTGCGGCTATTTTTGCCAGTCCTGAGCAAATTGCGCAGCAAGCCAGCCTCTTTATTCAACAGGCACATTCCTCAGGACATTGGAATAGCGCGCAGTATGCCGACACCTTTAGCATTGCCCTTAATACACCAATCGCTCGTTCGCTTGCTTTAAGTCTCCCTAGCGAAGTGGAGATTCGCCAGCGTATGAATAAATCCGCACGGAGTAACCATGATTAAACATCACAGTATTCGTCAGAATATGGCCTTGCTCACTTTGATGCCGTTGTTATTACTGGCAATTTTATTGGAAGTGTTTTTATTGCAAGGGCGTTATGCCGATTTAGAGCAAGGTCTATTGGATCGTGGGCTGTTAATCGCGCGCCAATTAGCGTCGAGTAGTGAATATGGCGTGTTCGCTAATAATCGTGAGTTTTTGAGCAACTTAGCTCGTAATGCGCTGAATCAGGGCGATGTCCGAGCTGTAACGGTTTTGGATGGCAACAATCAAGTGCTCAGTCAGGCAGGCGAGTTTTCATTAGTCACTTTGCAGGCTAACCAGCATGGTGTATTGCGCGAATCGCCAGTATTCAAAATGGATGGTTTAGATGAGCAGACCCCTTTGCGTAGCGACGATAAAAATTTATGGATTTATCAAGCAATTTTACCCACGCAAGTGGCACTTGATGATCTCGCCGGGGAGACTGCACCCCAACGTATTGGCGCAGTTATTATAGAAATCAGCAAAACGCGGATGCAACAACGAAAATTACGCGTGTTATTGATTTCATTAGCTGTGACTGTTTTGTGTTTAAGCCTAGCTGGCTATGCTGTTTGGCTAGCGAGTCGGCAAATCACCTTGCCCATTCGGCAACTGTCTCGTGCGGTAGAAAATGTCGCGCAAGGGCAATTGCAACCCAGCTTATTACTTGTGAGCCCCATTACTGAGCTATCGAATTTAATTCGTGGCATGAATGAAATGATGCTGATGGTGCAAAAAAATCGCGCCGCTTTGCAAGCCCAGATTGATGCTGCCACGTTAGCGTTGCGTGAAAAGAAAGAACAAGCCGAGCACGCCACGCAACAAAAATCTATGTTTTTGGCTGTTGCTAGCCATGATTTACGTCAACCTTTACACGCATTAGGCTTGTATGCGGCGGAACTAAGAAGAACCTTATCGGGCGGAGCGGAGCAGCCTTTAGTTGAGCGTATTGAACAGTCGGTTGACGCGTTATCCACTTTACTTAATGCCTTGCTGGATATTTCTAAATTGGATGCGGGTGCGGTTGTTGCGAACCTGCAAAGTTGTCATCTCATGCCGATTGTGAATAGGGTCACAAATGATTATCGGATGCTGGCACAAATGAAGAGCATCCGTTTTGTGGTACACCCTTGTAAAGATTGGGTTTATAGCGACCCAGTATTGCTAGAGCGGATTTTGATGAATTTAGTCAGTAACGCATTGCGCTATACCCCTGAAAATGGTTGCGTCATGATTGCTTGCCGTAAGCGTGGCAATCAATTACGTATCGAAGTTCGAGATAATGGCGTGGGAATTAGCGTGACGGATCAAGCCCATATTTTTGGCGAGTTTGTACAAATCGAGAAAGTACAGTTAGACAATAACAAAGGTTTAGGGCTGGGTTTGGCAATCGTGGATCGCCTAGTGCGATTATTAGGGCATGGCATAGAAGTGCGCTCTATGCCACAGCATGGCTCCTTATTTGCAATTCAAGTGCCGCTAGCTGAGCCCGCGCAAAGATTGTCGATTACGGGTGCTTATGCCGCTTTGACTGATAATGACTTGATTGATAATCGACCTTTGCGCGGCAAAAAACTACTTGTCGTAGACGATGATGAATTGGTGTTGACGAGCACTGCCACCATTTTATCTTCTTGGGGAGCGGATGTTGAAATCGCTGGCGATTTACAAGGGGTTCGAGAGTTACTACAACTCGGTGCGACTTGGGATTTAATTATCAGCGATTATCAGTTGAGTGCGACTGAAACGGGCATCGACGTGATTGCTGCCATACGCGTTCATACGCAACAAAATATCAAGGGCATTCTAATTAGCGGGGATACCAGTCCAGAGCTCTTGCAACGTGCCACTTCGGCAGGGCTGCATCTCATGCATAAACCCGTTAAACCTGCCAAATTACGCTCTTTGTCATTGTTTTTATTGAAAAATGAATAGTGTTTTAGCTAAACGCTGGTTTATTTTTTTGCGGCCAGTAACAAAAATAAACTAGGACGTTTATTCAAAACAGGCGTGGCGGTTTTTCGCCATTGCGCAATGCTCAACGTTTGAATGCTTTCGCTGTTGAGCGTGACATCCGTTGCTACGCATAATTGTGTGTGAGGCAAACATTGCGTCAGCAGCGCAGCGAATAGTTTGTCATTGCGATAAGGGGTTTCAATAAAAAGCTGAGTTTGGCGACGTTGCGCTGATTCGGCTTCTAAACTACTTAAAGTTTTTTTACGCGCGACTTCTTCAATGGGCAAATAGCCTTGGAAAGCAAAGCATTGCCCATTCAGTCCAGATGCCATTAACGCCAGCAAAATAGATGAAGGCCCCACTAATGGCACCACGCGTATGCCGCGTTGATGTGCCAAATTCACTAAGTCGGCACCGGGATCGGCAATGCCTGGGCAACCCGCCTCAGAAATAACGCCTAAATCATGTCCCGCTAGTAGCGGCAGCAGCAAGTTAGCCAGCTCTTGCGCAGGAGTATGTTGATTTAATTCTGAAAAATGTAACTCCTGGAGCGGTTTGAGCGGCTTTAACGCGCTTAAAAACTGTCGTGCCGTTTTGGCTTGCTCCACGACAAAGTAATCAAGCTGTCGCGCAACATTGATCACATGCGTGGGCAAAACTTGTGCGGTTTGTGTGTCGTCGCCTAAAGTGCAGGGAATTAAATACAGCGTGCCGTATAGGCTAAGGGAGGAGGTTGTCATATCGTTTTAGAAGAGTTGTATATTTTCGTGGCGTAACATTTTAATCAATAAAATCAAAGGCAAACCGATGAGTGCATTCGGATCATCGCCGCTCATTGCGCTCATCAACGCGATGCCTAAGCCCTCTGATTTGAAGCTGCCCGCGCAATGATAAGGTTGCTCTTTGCGTAAATAAGCCTCTATTTCGACATCGCTTAAATCCAGCAAGGTGACAAAATTTTCAGCGACCTCGGTTTGCATCGCACCTGTTTTGCTATTGAGCAAAGTGAGTGCAGTGTAAAAAATGGTGGTTTTACCACGCATCGCTTGCAGTTGTTGTAGCGCATTGTCATGCGTCAGCGGTTTACCAAGTTGCTGACCGTCCAGTAGTGCGACTTGATCCGAGCCTATGATTAGAGCATCAGGGAAATTTTGCGCCACTGCGTGCGCTTTGAGTTGGGCTAAGCGTAATGATGTTTGTCGCGCCGATTCGTTTGGCAGCAGTGTTTCATCGACATTGGGTGCGGCGGTGACAAAGGGAATTTGTAAACGTGCTAATAATTCGCTACGGTAAATTGAGGTGGAGGCTAAGACGAGCAACGGCGAATTCAAGAATTTTCCTTAGGGTTTTGACAGAACAGGGCGAAAAATATATCATGCGCGCCTTATGCCTGCACGACCTTTCATAGATAGTTTAGATTTTGCCAGAAATGGCCAACAAATAACGGGGGAAGTTCTCGTTAATCAGTTGTCACGTTTATCGGATGTGTTTGAATATAAACAGGATGTTTTGCAATACACGGTAACGGGTCGGATAGGCTTGTATGAAATTCCTCAGCTGGATTTACAGTTGGCAGGCACGGGGCAAATTATTTGTCAACGGTGTTTGCATGGGATGACTTACGCTATTTCTGTCTCGAATTCGATTTGTTTACGCACCCAAGCGCAATTAGATGAACTCGATGACAGCGATCTCGACGAAGAGTATGAAAGTGTTTTAGCAGACGCACGCTTAGATGTGTGGCAGTTGTTGGAAGAAGAGATTTTGTTAAGTTTACCGATTGCACCTAAGCATCTTCTAGGTGAGTGTCAGACGGTGAATGGCTCACAGCCTCAGCAAAAAGAGTCGCATCCGTTTGCGGCATTGGCGAAGTTAAAGCGTTAATTATTTGTTTTATCAAGGAGTATCAACATGGCAGTTCAGCAAAATAAAAAATCCCCTTCAAAACGCGGTATGCACCGTGCGCATGATTTTTTGACTTCACCCGCATTAGCAATTGAGCCAACAACAGGCGAAAACCATTTGCGTCACCACATCAGTCCAGCTGGTTTTTACCGTGGTAAAAAAGTAGTTAAGACTAAAGGCGAATAAGGCTTTTAATGACGCAGCCGATTTGATTATCGGCTGCGTTTTCTTTTCTATTTATAGGGTTGCTTAGTGGACGTTATTTTAGCGATAGATGCAATGGGTGGTGATCACGGTGTTTCTGTGACTATTCCCGCAGCAATTGAATATCTGCAACATTCTCCTAGTGACACCGTGGTATTGGTTGGCATTGTGGATGCCATCGAAGCGCAGTTGCGCGCACTGGGTGTAACACCCCATGAGCGGCTGCGCATTCATGCATCCACGCAAGTTGTTGCGATGGATGAGTCACCGCAAGCGGCGTTGCGCGGCAAGAAAGATTCTTCTATGCGGGTAGCGATCAATTTGGTCAAAAGCGGTGAAGCATCGGCTTGTGTCAGCGCGGGTAATACTGGCGCACTGATGGCAACCGCGCGTTATGTGCTGAAAACCATAGCGGGGATCGACCGACCTGCAATTGCCTCGTACTTGCCGACTAAGTCTGGTCAGGTCTGTATGTTGGACTTAGGCGCAAATACCGATTGCACCGCCGAGCACTTGTTACAATTTGCCTTGATGGGTTCAACTTTGGTGAGTGCTTTAGAGCATAAAGTCAGTCCCACAGTTGGCTTGTTAAACATCGGTAGCGAAGACATCAAAGGTAATGAGGTCGTTAAGCAAGCGGCGATTTTGCTGCGTGAAAGTGATTTGAATTTTTACGGCAACGTGGAAGGCAATGACATTTTCAATAGCGTCACGGATGTGGTGGTGTGCGATGGTTTTGTCGGTAATGTCGCGCTTAAAACCGCTGAAGGCGTAGCAAAAATGATGGGCGGATTTTTGCGCGAAGAATATAGCCGCAATCTCTACACCAAACTTGCCGCGCTGATTTCTTTGCCCGCGCTCAAAGCTTTTAAACACCGCTTAGATCATCGTCGTTATAACGGCGCAAGTTTCTTAGGTCTGAAAGGCATCGTGGTGAAAAGCCACGGCTCGGCGGATGTGTATGCTTTCCGTTGTGCGATTGAAAAAGCGGCCGAGGAGTCGCGCGCAGGTATGTTGCAACACATTAGCGAACATGTCGAAAAATGGCATTTAAAGCGTCAAAACCCTGAACAAGGAGTGGCTTAATGTATTCACGCATCATCGGTACGGGTAGTTATTTACCAGCCCAAGCAGTGACCAACTACGATTTGGAAAAGATGGTTGAGACTAGCCACGACTGGATAGTCTCGCGTAGCGGTATTCATGAACGGCATTTTGCGGCGGATAACGAACTGACCAGCGATTTGGCTTTGCAAGCTAGCCGTAAGGCGATTGAAATGGCGGGTATTGCGGCCAACGACATCGATTTAATCATTGTCGCGACCACCACGCCCGATCAAATTTTCCCCAGCACCGCTTGCATTTTGCAAGACAAGCTCGGCATCACCAGCGGTGGACCTGCATTCGATATGCAGGCGGTGTGCGGTGGTTTTATCTATGCCATGAATACCGCCGATATGTATATCCGCGCGGGACAAGCCAAGACCGTGCTAGTAGTGGGTGCGGAAGTGTTGTCGCGCATTTTGGATAAAAATGACCGCACCACTTTTGTGTTGTTTGGCGATGGCGCAGGGGCGGTGGTGATGCAAGCCAGTGCGACAGCAGGTATTGTTGCGGCCAAGCTTCATGCCGACGGCAGCTATCGCGGTATGCTCCAAGTGGCGGGTAATATCCGCCACGGTCAGATACAAGGCGACCCATTTATCAAAATGGATGGTCAGGCGGTATTTAAGTTCGCAGTCAATAAGTTAGCTGATGTTGTTGAGGAGTTGCTTGAGGAAAATAAGCTGTCCTCTAGCATCATTGACTGGCTCGTTCCGCACCAAGCCAATATCCGCATCATGGAAGCGACTACGAAAAAACTAGGCCTGAGTATGGATAATGTGGTGGTGACGGTTGCCAAACATGGCAATACTTCCGCCGCCTCGATTCCCCTCGCGCTTGATGTCGCGGTACGCGATGGACGCATTAAACCAGGTCAGCATATTTTGCTCGAAGCCATCGGCGGTGGTTTCACTTGGGGCGCGCTGTTGATTCGTTGGTAACACCATCTCGATCGGGGTAGGGCTAGTGGCTAAGAAATCTTTGTGTGACTTTATACAAACTGATTTTTCGCCACTTTTCTTTTGTCCTATGGCCTCACATCAGAATTTAATCTAAGGGAGATTCTCAGGCATGACCCAATTCGCTTTCGTATTCCCCGGTCAAGGTTCGCAATCACGCGGCATGATGAACGGCTACGCCGATTTTAGTGCTGTGCGCGACACTTTCACCGAAGCCTCTGACGTACTCAAACAAGATTTATGGCAACTGGTTCTCGAAGGCAGCGATGCCGACCTGAATGCCACCGTTAACACTCAACCCATCATGCTGACTGCGGGTGTTGCGGTGTACCGCGCTTGGCAATCACAGCAGGGCGCGCTACCTGCCATGATGGCGGGTCATAGCTTAGGCGAATACACCGCGCTGGTCGCAGCGGGTGCATTGAGCTTTGCTGATGCCTTGCCGCTGGTGCGCTATCGTGCGCAATGTATGCAGACTGCTGTGCCTGAAGGGGTGGGTGGTATCGCGGCTATCCTAGGTCTGGATGATGATGTGGTGCGCAGCGTATGTGCAGAAGGCGCGCAAGGCGAAGTGCTGGAAGCGGTGAACTACAATTCGCCCGGCCAAGTGGTGATTGCGGGTAACCGTGCTGCGGTGGAACGCGGTATGGAGTTGGCGAAAGCTAAAGGTGCGAAGCGCGCCATCATGTTGCCGATGAGCGTGCCGTCGCATTGCAGTTTATTGAAGGGTGCGGCAGAACAGTTGCGTGCCTATCTGAATAATGTCACCGTCAACACCCCCGCGATTTCGGTATTGCATAACGCTGATGTCCAATCCTACAACGATGCGGCTGCCATCAAAGACGCCTTGGTACGCCAGTTGTACTCGCCCGTGCGTTGGGTCGAGACGGTGCAAGCCTTCGGCAAACAAGGCATTACCCACAACGTGGAATGCGCGCCGGGCAAGGTCTTGGCAGGATTAAATAAACGTATTGATACCAATCAGCAAGCCAGCGCGATCAATGATGGCGCGGCATTGACAGCCGCTTTGGCTACTTTTGCTTAAGGAATAGAGCATGACATTACAAGGACAAATCGCACTGGTAACCGGTGCTTCACGCGGCATCGGTCAGGCTATTGCATTGGAACTGGGCAAGCAGGGCGCGACCGTGATTGGCACGGCAACCTCGGACAAAGGCGCACAGGCTATCTCTGACTATCTGGCTGCGGCTGGCATCAAGGGCGCAGGTTATGCCTTGAATGTGAACGATGCGGCGCAGACCGAAGCCGTGCTGGGCGACTTACGCAAACAGTTCGGCGAAATCTCCATCTTGGTCAACAACGCGGGCATCACCAAAGATAATTTGCTAGCACGCATGACGGATGAGGAATGGGACGACGTGATGACGACCAATCTCAAATCGGTGTTCCGTATGAGCCGTGCGGTGTTGCGCGCCATGATGAAGGCACGCGGTGGGCGCATCATCAGCATCGCTTCGGTGGTGGGCAGCATGGGCAATGCGGGGCAAAGCAATTATTCCGCTTCCAAGGCGGGCATGATGGGTTTCACCAAGTCGCTGGCGCAAGAGATTGGTAGTCGCAATATCACGGTCAACTGTGTTGCGCCTGGCTTTATCGACACTGACATGACGCACGCGCTGGGCGAAGAACAGCGCGCCAAGTTGGTTGAACACGTGCCTTTGAAACGACTGGGGCAGCCTCAGGACATCGCCGCAGCCGTGGCATTTTTGGCTAGCCCCGCTGCGGCCTACATCACTGGCGTGACCTTGCATGTGAACGGCGGGATGTACATGGACTAAGTGGTCGGGGGAAGACGCACTCGCGTCTTTCGCAACTTAGCACTTATGAAACACATCAGTTCTCGCGATAATCCCTTTTTCAAAATGCTGGTGAAGCTCAGTTCATCAGCTAAATTTCGTCGCGAAGAAAGTCTAACGCTATTGGATGGTGCGCATTTATTAGCGGCTTATTTAGATAGTGGTGAATCTCCTGTGCACATCCTGCTTAATGCCAGTGCCGCTTGCAATGAGGAAATTACAGCCTTGTTAGCAAGGTTGGACAGCGTGGTCGTCACGCAATTGGACGATAAATTATTCGCTGAAGTGTCCGAATTAAAAACGCCTACAGGCATTCTTGCCCTCATTCCTACTATCGTTCCTGTTTCGACAACAGCGCGTTTTGCGTTGTTATTAGAAGACCTTCAAGACCCTGGCAATCTCGGTTCGATAGTGCGTTCTGCCGCTGCGGCGGGATGTGATGCTGTGTTTTTATCTTCAGGCTGTGCGGATGCTTGGTCACCTAAAGTGTTGCGTGCGGCGATGGGCGGGCATTTTGCCTTGCGAATTTATCAGCAGCAAAACTTATTCGATGTGGCGCAGCAGTTCTCAGGGCAACTTTTTGCCACTAGTTTGCAAGCCACGCAGAGCTTGTATCAGTGCCAATTACACGGCGACATCGCGTTTATGGTGGGCAACGAAGGAGCGGGTTTATCAGATGAACTCTTAGCGCTTGCTAGCCATAAAATCACCATTCCCATGTCGGGAAAAATCGAATCGCTGAATGCCGCAGCAGCGGCAGCAATCTGTTTATTTGAAGCGGTACGTCAACGCGCGCCTAAGCAATAATCTCACTATTACTAAGGCTCGCTCAGCCGATAGGCGTGTCTCCGCGTATCAACATGCGGCAGATTTGCAAATTAAAGCCCTGGTTATTTTCACTAATACGGTTTGCGCTTATGTGGCAGAATCGCAAAAATTTTTTGCTTGCTTAATCACTTAGGAGCGTGCCGTGTTGAGTTTTTCAGTGCTAGAGCTAATCGTATTGATCAGCGTGATTGTGATACTCACCTTGTTGAGTATTGCCTTATATAAAAAACTGCAACAGCAACACGCCGTAGCACTAGGCGCACACCAAGCATTAGTCGCCAAACACCAACAGGCACTCGCTGCTGTAACGACACAAAAATATGCCTTAGATGCCGCCAAGCAAGTCAGCGAAGTAAGGCTGCGCTTGTTGCTTGATTCTGCGGCTGAAGGCATTTATGGCTTGGACTTAAAAGGTCGTTTTAGTTTCGTCAATAAAGCCGCTTTACGCATGTTGGACTATGCGAATGAAGCTGATTTGATTGGGCAAAATGCGCATCAGTTAATTCATCACACCAAGCCTGACGGCACTAATTATTCAGCCACCCAATCGGGCATGTTTCACGCGCAAAACGATGGTCACCAATTACATGAAAATGTTGATGTGTTGTGGACGCGTACGGGGCGCGCTGTGCCTGTCGAATTATGGTTTTATCCCGTTTACGAAAACGAAGATGTAACAGGTTCGGTGGTTACATTCATCGACATTAGCGAACCACTGCGCTTAGAGGCGATGCGCGCCGCGAGTGAGCAAAAATTCCATCATTTAATGAATACCTCGCCCGATGCCGTGTTGATTTGCGACTTTGCGGGCATCTTGCAATACGTCAATCAGACGGCACTGGATTTATTAGGCTTTGAGCGTGCGGATTTGCTCGGCAAGTCTTACTTTTCTTTAGTGCCGAGCGACTGGGTGGCTATTTATCAACAACGCTTAAAAGAGCTCACTAAAGGTAATAATCAAGCACAAATGGAGACGCGATTACTGCACAAAAACGGGCACAAAATCACGCTCGAATTAAGCCTCAATAGTGTTTTTAATGATGGCTTGGTGTATGGCACATTTCGCGATATTAGCCAACGCAAAGAAGTCGAAAAGCAGCGCAAAGTGATGATGGAGCGACTGTCCTTGGCGACGCAGGCGGCGAACTTGGGCGTGGTCGATTTTGATTTAGCGAGTGACGTGATGCACATTGACGCACGCGGCTGCGAATTACATGGACTGCCCATACAGGGTGATGCTTACATTAGTTATGCGGAATATCAAAAAAATATCCATGCAGAAGACTTAGGTGGTTTGGATAGGGCTTTCAAACAGGCATTAAACGGTATGCAGCACGAGTTTCATTTGCAGTTTCGCGTGTGTTTAGCAAATGGACAAGTGCGTAACTTAGAAGCGTTTGTCAAAGTTAGTCGTGATGCTCGACATGATGCGCGGCGTATGTTGGGGGTGTGCCGCGATATTACCCAGCAAAAAATGGATGAGTATGAAATTAACTTGTTGGCGTTTTATGACCCCTTAACCAAGCTGCCCAATCGTCGTTTGCTGATGGATAAGTTGAAACATGCCGTAGCGATGAGTGAGCATAGTCATAGCTATGGCGCAGTGCTGTTTTTGGATTTAGATAACTTCAAAAAGCTCAACGATACGCGCGGGCATGATCTTGGCGATTTGTTGCTGTTAGAAGTTTCTACTCGCCTGCGCAGTTGCTTGCGTGAAGGCGATACCGTGGGACGACTAGGCGGTGATGAGTTTGTGGTGATTTTAGAATCGTTAAGCAATCATGAAGAGTTGGCGATGCACCAAACCGAGTTGGTCGCCGAAAAAATTACCCGTATTTTGGCTAAGCCTTATGAGCTGGATGAATATCTGTATCAAAGTAGTGGCAGCATGGGCGTGAGCCTATTTTTAGGGCATCAAAGCTCGGTTGATGAATTGCTTAAACATGCCGATAGCGCGATGTATCAAGCCAAGGCTGCGGGGCGCGGGGTGTTCCGTTTTTATGATGCCGAGATACAAAAGCAAATCGAACAACGCGACGTATTAGAGAGCGATTTACGCGCGGCAGTAGAGCGCGCCGATGAGCTGCAACTGTATTATCAAATCCAAATCGACAGCAATGAGCGTGTGCTAGGTGCAGAAATTTTATTGCGCTGGATGCACCCGCAAAAGGGCATGGTTTATCCCGATGAATTTATTCCTTTAGCAGAAGAAAGCGGTCTGATCGTGCCGATTGGCGATTGGATTTTGAGACGCGCGGTAGTGCAGCTAAAAGTCTGGCAAGACGACCCTGCGATGCGTGATCTCAAGCTCGCCGTAAATGTGAGCGAAAAGCAATTTAGTCGTGCTGACTTTGTCGAAAAATTAAAACGTTTGCTGCAATTTACGGGGGTTAATCCAGAGCTGTTGAAGCTCGAATTAACTGAAAGTTTGATGCTGGAAGACATCGACAGCGTGATAGAAAAAATGCAGCAACTTAAAAAAATCGGCGTGCAATTTTCTTTGGATGATTTTGGTACTGGCTATTCGTCGTTGTCGTATTTGAAGAAACTACCCTTAGATCAAATCAAAATTGACCAATCATTTGTGCGCGATATTTCTACTGATCCCAATGATGCCGCTATTGTAGAAATGATTATCGCCATGTCGAAATCGCTGCAACTCAACGTTATTGCGGAAGGTGTTGAAACCACTGCGCAGCGCGACTTTTTATACCATCACGGCTGCCACGCCTACCAAGGCTATTTGTATGGCAAGCCTGTCTGTTTAGAAGATTTTGTCGCGCTGGTGCAAACGACCGTCGCGAATTACCCCATAGCGAGTGAGCTGGCGTTACGGACTTAACTATGGGCGATAAAAAAGGCGGTCATCACGACCGCCTTGTTGTTTATAACTCGCTAAATTTAGCCTAGTAATGCCTTTACCATGTCGCGTTCAGCCGTTAATTCGCGATAGCTCTCTTCCATGTGGCGACGACCCAGTTCGCTAATCGGCAAACCTTGCACGATGCTGTAGTGCCCGTTCTTGCAGGTCACGGGAAAACCATACAACACGCCTTCGGGTATGCCGTAGCTGCCATCCGATGGCACGCTCATAGTGACCCAATCGTTGTGGTGCGAGCTCAACAGCCAGTCGTGAATATGCGTTACCGCCGCGTTCGCCGCACTTGCTGCACTGGATAAACCCCGCGCTGCAATTACTGCCGCGCCACGCTTTTGCACGGTAGGAATAAATTCAGTTTCGACCCAATTGGGGTCTTGCAAAATGTCGCGCACCAAGCGTCCGCGAATTTCAGCGTGATCTAAATCGGGATATTGCGTACCCGAATGATTGCCCCAAATAATCATTTTTTTCACATCGCGAATTGGCTGAAATAATTTTTGCGCGACTTGTGCAATGGCGCGATTGTGGTCAAGGCGCATCATCGCGGAAAAATTACGCGGGTCTAAATCAGGCGCATTTTTCATCGCAATTAACGCGTTGGTATTGGCTGGATTGCCAACGACTAAAACCTTGACGTGGCGCGCGGCATATTCGTTGAGCAGCTTGCCTTGCGCAGAAAAAATCGCGCCATTCGCCTCTAATAAATCTTTGCGTTCCATGCCAGGACCGCGTGGACGTGCGCCAATGAGCAGCGCGATTTCGGTATCTTTGAAGGCAACTTTAGGGTCGGCGGTGATGATGACTTGTTGCAATAAAGGAAACGCGCAATCTTCCAATTCCATTTGTACGCCGTGCAACATGGCTTGCGCTTGTGGCAAATCGAGCAACTGCAAAATCACAGGTTGCTCGCGTCCCAACATATCACCATTGGCGATGCGAAATAAGGTGGCATAGCCGATTTGTCCTGCCGCGCCGGTGATGGTGATGCGTATCGGTGCTTTCATTTTTATCTCCTCCTAAAATTGATGAGCATCATAGTCATTTTCAAAAGTTTCGTTTTATAAAATGCAGAATAATTGTCTGCGCGGGCGAATCGCTGCGTCGTGCGCTACTCGCAACCTTCGCCTATCAAATCTAGGTGCGATGTCTCGGTTGCTCCGTCCCGTGTTCCTTGCGCTTCATCCTGCTCGACGAGTTATTAAATTTTTTGTTTAGTTTTATCGCGGCAAATTAAAGGTGTACGATTGCGCAAATTTTTTCTGCTGGCATTGCGCGATTATGAATAAAAAACGTCCTAAACATTTAGCACTACATCTCATCAAATTACCGCTTCCTGGCATCATTTCTATCCTGCATCGCATCACAGGCTTGATGCTATTTTTTGCGTTGCCGCTGTTGCTATTGATGCTGCAAATGTCGTTGCGCTCTATTGAGACTTATACCGAATTACAAACGCTATTGGCGCATCCTTTGAGTAAAGTGGCGATGCTGGTCGTGCTGTGGGGATTTTTGCATCACTTCTGCGCGGGGCTGCGTTATTTGGCGATTGATTTGCACTACGTTAAAAGTCTCAAAGACGCGCGTAATAGCAGCAAAATTGTGCTGCTGGTGAGCTTGAGTTTGACGATTATTTTGGGAGCGAAATTATGGTAAATCGTATCGTGGTCGGCGCGCATTACGGCTTGCGCGATTGGCTGATACAGCGCGTTAGTGCGCTGGTGATGGTGATTTATAGCGTGAGTTTGGCGGGTTATTTATTGCTGCAAAATCACTTGGATTACGACGTATGGACGGGGCTGTTTGCTAATCTCGCCATGCGTACCTTCAGCTTGTTATTTTTACTCGCGCTGTTTTATCACGCCTGGATTGGTATCCGCGACATCGTGATGGATTATGTCAAGCCCGCCAGTATGCGGCTGGTGATACACACGTTGGTGGTGTTAGCGTTAATCGTCTATACGATTTGGTCAGTGCAAATTTTGTGGGGTATGTAGCATGGCAATGGCAAAAAGAACGTTTGATGTAGTGGTGGTAGGCGCGGGCGGTTCGGGAATGCGCGCGGCGTTGCAGTTGGCGCAAGCGGGGCTGAAAGTTGCCGTGCTGTCCAAAGTGTTCCCAACGCGCTCGCACACCGTCGCTGCGCAAGGTGGTATCGCGGCTTCCTTGGGCAATATCGGCGAGGATAATTGGCTGTGGCACATGTATGACACGGTGAAAGGTTCGGACTATTTAGGCGATCAAGATGCGATTGAGTTTATGTGCCGCGCCGCACCCGAAGTGGTGTATGAGTTAGAGCATTTTGGGATGCCGTTCGACCGACTCGATAGCGGCAAAATTTACCAACGTCCGTTTGGCGGACACATGCAAAGTTTTGGTAAAAATCCCGTCGAACGCGCTTGCGCGGCGGCCGATAGAACCGGTCACGCGATGCTGCACACGCTGTATCAACAGAACGTCAAAGCCAATACCAACTTTTTTATCGAGTGGATGGCGTTGGATTTAATTCGTAACGAAGCGGGTGATGTGTTGGGCGTGACCGCGCTCGAAATTGAGACTGGCGAGACCATGATTTTTCATGCGCGCGCGACGCTTTTTGCCACGGGTGGTGCAGGGCGCATTTTCGCTTCCAGCACCAACGCGTTTATCAATACTGGCGATGGTCTCGGTATGGCGGCGCGCGCGGGCATACCGCTGGAGGACATGGAGTTTTATCAATTTCATCCGACCGGTGTGTATGGCGCGGGCGTGTTGATTACCGAAGGCGTGCGTGGCGAGGGCGGTTATTTGGTGAATAAAGACGGCGAGCGATTTATGCCCAAATACGCACCGAATGCCAAAGATTTGGCCAGCCGCGATGTGGTGTCGCGCGCTATGACCATTGAGATTAACGAAGGTCGTGGTTGCGGGCCTCACGGCGATCATGTCATGTTGAAACTCGATCATTTAGGCGACGATGTCATCAAACAACGTCTGCCAGGCATCCGCGAAATCGCGCTGAAATTTGCCCACGTTGA